>ENA-OFCX01000019-OFCX01000019.1-metagenomes-genome-assembly--contig:-NODE-19-length-81107-cov-10.317623_pt1 | contig 81107 bp, 91 predicted proteins | sample MGYA00153384_OFCX01 | MGnify analysis MGYA00153384
GGGGGGGGGGGGGTCGACTCGCCGCAGGCGAGCGGGGGAGGGCCTGTCTGTTCCAACGGGCAACAGGCCCTCCCCTTCGCGCTTCGTGCTCTTCCCCTCCCGCTCTGGCGGGAGGGGGGGCTTCGATGATCGAATCCCACTCGCTGTGATTCACATCCACCGGCGCCACCTCGACTCCATGCTCCCTTGCATCCCGCACGATCTGCGCCGGTGCGTAAAACCCCATTGGCTGCGAATTGAGCAGGGCGCAGGCGAACGCCGCCGGATAGCGCCATTTGATCCAGCTCGAGACGTAGACGAGGTGGGCGAAGCTCGCCGCGTGGCTTTCGGGGAAGCCATATTCGCCGAACCCGCGGATCTGGTGGAAACAGCGCGCGGCGAATTCGGGGTCGTAGCCGCGCTCCACCATCCGCCCGACCATCTTGTCCTGCAGTAAATCGATCGTCCCGCGCGACCGGAAGGTCGCCATCGCCTTGCGCAACTGGTTGGCCTCGGCGGGGGTGAACTTGGCGGCATCGAGCGCGATCTTCATCGCCTGCTCCTGGAAGATCGGCACGCCCAAGGTGCGCCCGAGGATCTTCTCCAGCTCGTCGGGTTCGCCATGATCGGCATCGGGGCAGGGAAAAGTGACGGCTTCCTTGCCCTGCCGCCGCTTGAGGAACGGGTGGACCATGTCGCCCTGGATCGGCCCGGGACGAACGATCGCCACCTCGATCACCAAATCGTAGAAACAGCGTGGGCGCAGCCGCGGGAGCATGTTCATCTGCGCTCGGCTCTCGACCTGGAACACGCCGAGCGAATCGCCCTTGCACAGCATGTCGTACACTTGCGGCACCTCGCGCGGGACGGTCGCCAGCTCGAACCGTTCGCCATGATGCGCCGCGATCAGGTCGAACGCCTTGCGGATGCAGGTCAACATGCCGAGCGCCAGCACGTCGATCTTGAGGATGCCAAGCTCCTCGATGTCGTCCTTGTCCCACTCGATGAAGGTGCGGTCGGGCATTGCACCATTGCCGACCGGCACGGTCTCGGTCAGCGGCCGCTCGGTCAGGATGAAGCCGCCGACATGCTGCGACAAATGGCGCGGCATGCCGATCAATTGCTTGGCCAGCATGATCGTCCGGCGCAGGTGCGGGTCGGCGAAGTTGAGCCCCGCCTCGCCGACCCGCGCTTCCTCGATATCGGCCTCCATGCTGCCCCAATGGGTCGATGCGATGGCTGCGGTTACATCCTCGGACAGCCCCATCACCTTGCCGACTTCGCGGATCGCTGAGCGCGGGCGGTAATGGATCACGGTCGCCGCGATCCCGGCGCGTTCCCGGCCATATTTCTGGTAGATGTGCTGGATCACTTCCTCGCGCCGCTCATGTTCGAAATCGACGTCGATGTCGGGCGGCTCCTTGCGCTCCTCGGAAATGAACCGCTCGAACAACAGGCTGTTGGTCGACGGGTCGACCGCGGTAATGCCGAGGCAATAACAGACCGCGCTGTTGGCCGCGCTGCCGCGCCCCTGGCACAGGATCGGCGGGTCGAGGCTGCGCGCAAAGGCGACGATGTCGTGGACGGTTAGGAAGTAACGCGCGAAGTCGAGCTTGGCGATCAGCGCCAGCTCATGCTTGAGCTGTTTGGTGATCGCGGGCGGCACCCCCTCGCTCCACCGCCGCGACGCCCCGATCCAGGTGAGATGCTCGAGCTGGGCCTGCGGCGAACGTCCCTCCGGAACGCTCTCGCGCGGATATTCATATTTCAGTTCGTCGAGGCTGAAGCGACAAGCGTCGGCAAAGGCGCGGGTCGCCGCGATCGCGTGCGGCCAGCGTTCGAACAGGCGCATCATCTCGGTCGGCGACTTGAGGTGCCGCTCGGCATTGGGATCGAGCAAATAGCCCGCGGTCTCGAGCGTCACTTTCTCGCGGATGCAACTCATCACATCCTGCAGCGGGCGACGGTCGGGGGCGTGATAGAGGACGTCATTGGTGGCGAGGATGGTCAGGCCGTGAGCCCGCGCCATGCGGTCGAGCCGCTCGATCCGCGCCAGGTCATCGCCGCGATAGAGGTGCGCCGCGGCGACATGGCGCATCCCGGGCAACGCGGTGGCGAGCGCGGGCAGCGCAGCCTCGAACGCGCCCAGATCCTCCTCGGGCATGGCGATGAACGCGATGCCTTCCGCATGGAGCGCGATTTCGCTGAGGCTCAGGTCACATTCGCCCTTGGCCGATCGCATCTTGCCCAGGCTGAGCATCCGCGACAGCCGGCCATAGCCCTCGCGGTCGATCGGATAGGCCAGCAGGCTCGGGCAATCGACCGGGTCGAGCCGGCACCCGATCAGCGGCCGCATCCCCGCGCCCTTGGCCGCGCTGTGCATCCGCACCACCCCGGCCAAAGTGTTGCGGTCGGCGATGCCGATGGCGTCCATGCCATGATCGAGCCCGGCCAGCACCAGCTCGATCGAATCCGACGCCCCGCGCAGGAAGCTGAACGGCGACGACAGGCCAAGTTCGACGAACGGCGCCTTGGCGATCACCTCGACCGGCCCGTCGTCGCGAACCAATTTGCGGCGGGAGAAGTTGCTGGTTTCGGGCACTAATCGTCATCCCCGCGCAGGCGGGGACCCATCTCCTGATCGATGGGCCTTGCATGACCGGCACCAGCTGGGTTCCCGCCTGCGCGGGAATGACGACGGCAGCTCACCCGAACAACCCATGCAAATACCACACGGGATCGCCCCCGCGGCCGTCGCCGAACAGGCCTTCGCGATAGATCCAGTAGCGCCGCCCCTGGCGATCTTCGACGCGGTAATAATCGCGCAGGCGCGCGGTGCCGCGCTCGCGCCACCATTCGGGCGCGATCCGCTCCGGCCCCTCGGCGCGCGCCACGTCATGCACCCCGCGCCGCCACACGAACCGCCGCGGCAACCCCTCGGGCGTGGCATAAATCACCGCAATCGCCTCGGGCCGGTCGAGCAGGCGTTGAGGTCGATTTCCCCCTCTCCCGCGGGCGGGGGTTGAGGACCCTTCCTCGACCGCCGCCCGCCACCCGCTCGCGCGCTCGGGTACATGGCTCGCCTGCGCCACCGGCCTTCGCACCTTGTCGGCGCCCAGCTTGACCGACAACCGATCGACCAGCCGCGCCACCTCAAGCGCGGGTGGCGGCCCGCCAATGAGCCCGTCCTGCGCCGAATCGAGCGGCTCGAACCAGCTCGCCTCCAACGCAAACGCATCGAACCCGAAGCCGGGATCGAGCGTGTCGGTCTTGTCCTTCAGCAGCCGCAGCAGATGCGCCGCCTCACGCGTCGCAATCGCGCAGGCCGCCGCCGCCACCTGGACCTCGCCATCGACCCGATACCCCGCCAGCACCAGCCGCCGAACCCCGAGCCGCCGCGCCTCCAATTGGCGGGCGAGATCAGGCACCAGAAGCGCCAACGCCTGCGCCGCGGCGCTCGGGTCGGCGACCGGCTCGGCCAGCCGCAGCAACGCGCGCGGCGGCGGGTCGACCGGGGTCGCGCTGAGCGGCTCGGGGGTTCGCCCGAGCATTCGGTCGAGCGCGTCCAACGGATTATCCGCCTCGCGAAACCGCCGCGCCAGGCTCCGCCGCGGCACCCCGACCAAGGCGCCAATTGTCTTGAGCCCGAGCCGGTCGAGCGTGCGGACGACGGCGGCGGGCAAGCGCAGGGCGGCGATGGGGAGGGGGGCGAGTAAATCCAGCCCCTCACCCTCCCGCTTCGCGGGGCCCTCCCTCTCCCGCAGAGGGGAGAGGGGCTGGTATCTGGCCAGCCCCCAGGCCGCGCCCGCTGTCCCCGCCATCGCCACTCGCGCGGTCAGCCCGAGCGTCGCGAACCGCGTCTCGATATCGCGCAGCAGCGCCGCCTCGCCGCCAAACAGATGCGCCACCCCGCTGGCATCGAGCCGGAGTGCGTCGGCGCCATCGACCTCGACCAATGGCGACCAGCGCGACGACCAGCGCGCCAGCCGGTCGAGCAAGGCGCGGTCGCCGACCGGGTCGGCGGCGACCGCGACCAGCCCGGGGTCAAGCGCGCGGGCGTCGGTCAGCCGCATCCCGGGCCGCGCGCCGGCGTCCCGCGCCGCCTCGGTCACCGCGCCGACCAATTGGCCGTGCGGTCCCTCTTCGACCAAGGCGACGCGGTCATCCGACCTGCTTGAAGCCAGCTTCGTCCAGCGTTCTATCGACAGGTTCGGCAACCAGATGGAGACCATCCGCTTCATTCGCCAGCCGCCATGTGCCGGGCATCGACCCGCGGGCACGGAACAGCTCGGCGTGCCACGTCGCCGCGCCCGGCGCGCGCGGGTTGAGCGGGTGGGGCAGGCTCGGCGCGCTCGCCACCCGCCAGCGAAACCGCGCTCCGCTGAGGTTGGCGCTGCCGCCCAGCCGGACCAGGAAGGCCGCGACTCCATGCCGCTCGGCCGCCACCGCCAGCCGCCGCGTGGCGGTGAAGTCGAGCGCCGCCGGGTCGCCCCAGATTTCGCCGATCACGGCCCCGATCGCAGCGCATCTTAACCCTTCCTCCATGGCCCACAGCGCCGCCTTGGGGTCGCGCGCTTCGACATGGATGAGCTCGCCGACGTCGAGCCCGGGCGGATGCACTCTTCCGCTCTCGATGATTGCCATCCGGTCCTGCACCCACAGCAGGGGCCGCGCGCGATCAACCTGGCCCAACAGGAACCCCGCCCAGCCGCCATCGCGCGGCGAAGCAGCGAACAGCTCAGACAGGGTCGGCGGGCGGGTTTCAGGGTGCAGGTACCCTTGCGAAGGCAGGGGCCCAGCTGCGCGAGGCGCTCTTCCTGTCCGTTCACAAGAGTCGGTTCCGCCGGCCTCGACTCCTGCCTCCGCAGGATCGTGATTACCCCGGCCGAAGGGCGCAACTGTCCCTCCGCCGGCGACAAGGGAAAGCTTGATCGCCACACGACTCGTTCTTCTATGTTCTACTTTTGTTCTTATCCTCCCGGCGCGGCGCGGGAGTCAAGGATCGACTGCCTTACTTGACCGGCATCGTCCCCATCACCGGTGCCTTGCCCTCGATCGCGGTGAGAAAAATCGCGATCTCGCGGACGATCCGGCTCAATGCGGGGCGATCGACCGCGAAGCCCATGTGCAGCGTGTCGATCTCGACCGATTTGTCGACCTCGCCATCGCCGCGCGCCGCGGCCGGGGCAACGATCCCGTCACGCCGTGACCAGAAGGCGATGCTCGGCACCGCAGGCTTGCCCTGGTGCCGCTCGAACGGGGGCAGATTGACGTCGTGCCCGGCGACCTGCTCGTAAAATTCGCAGATGTTGGTGTTGGTCTTGAGGTTGCCTGAAAAAGGCGAGCCAAGCGTCACCACCGCGCGGATCTTGCCGGCGCAGCGATAGGCCATTTCGCGCGCGAACAACCCGCCCAGGCTCCACCCCACGAGCAGCACCGGCCGACCGTCATAAATTGCGTCGAGCCGGCTGCACATCAGGTCGAGCGTGTCGACCTTGGCGCCCTTGTTCATCCCCATCAGCCACGGATGGGTGCGCCAGCCGCCGCGGGCCAGCGCCCGGCGAAGGTCCATCGTCGTGCGGTCGGTGGCGAGGAAACCGGGGATCACGAGGGCCGGCGGCCCATCCTCGGGACCGCGCGGCCCGAGCGGACCAAGCCCGGCGAGCAGCCGCGGGAAATGCCACATCACTTCGCGGACACTCTGCCACGTTGGCGGTGCCAGCGAATCGGGATCGATCCCGGGCGCGGTGGCGGGCGTGTCGGAAGGGGCTTCCCACTTCATGCCGCTTAAAATGGGGTGCTTTCGTTACCGGAACAAGAATTTGTGGCGTCAGGCGCTACTTTTCAGGAAGCTGTCGATTTCGCGCACCACTTGGCCCGCGGTTCGTTGGGACACACCGAACCCCATGTGCGAGCAATCGAGCTCGACCGAGCGATCGCTTTCGTGCGGCAGGCCGCGGGCTGCGGCGGGAGCGATGATGCCGTCGTTGCGCGACCACAAAGCGAGCGTCGGGACGGGCGGCTTGGCGCTGTTGCGCTCGATCGGCGGGGCGTCGACCTTGTGTCCCGCAATCAGCTCGTACAATTTCCACACATTGTTGGCGCGCGGATCGCCGCTGAACGGCGAGCCCAAGGTGACCACTGCCTTGACCCGATCGGGGTGCGCCAGGGCGAGTGCTCGGGCGAATACGCCGCCAAGGCTCCATCCCACGATCAGCAGCGGCTGGTCGGGGGAGACAACATCGATCCGGGCGCGCAATCGCTCGACCATGTCGGCGGTCGCGCCCATGTTCCAGCCAAGCTGCCACGGATGCACTCGCCAGCCACCGCCGGCGAGCGCGCGGCGTAATTCCATCGTCGTCCGGTCGTTGGCGATGAAGCCGGGGATGACGAGCGCCGGCGGCCCGTCGCCCGGCCCGCGCGGCCTCAAATGACCGATCCCGCGCCACGCCCGAGCGCCGATCCACGCCGCCTCTTGCATCCGCATCCACGATGGTGGCGCCTCGTCATCGGTCCTAGAGATATTCATCTCCGCCCATCAGCCCGCGGATCGCGTCCGGCAATTTCACCCGCCCATCGCCCTGCTGGTGATTCTCAAGCAACGGGACGAGAATTCGAGGCGACGCCAGCGCGGTATTGTTGAGCGTATGCGCGAACCGCACTTTGCCTTGCGCGTCGCGGTAGCGGATGTTGGCTCGCCGCGCCTGCCAGTCGTGCAAGGTCGAGCAGCTGTGGGTCTCGCGATATTTGCCTAACGACGGCACCCAGCTTTCGATATCGTTCATCCGATATTTGCCGAGCCCCATGTCGCCGGTCGAGGTCTCGATCACCTGATAGGGGATTTCGAGCTTGGTCAGCAGCATCTCGGCCAGGCCGAGCAATTTGGCGTGCCATTCGGCGCTGACCTTATCGTCGGCTTCGCAAATCACATATTGCTCGACCTTGAGGAATTGGTGGACCCGCAGCAGCCCGCGCACGTCCTTGCCCGCGCTCCCCGCCTCGCGGCGGAAGCAGGGCGAGAAGCCGGCATAGCGCACCGGAAGCGCGGCGAAGTCGAGGATCTCGCCCGAATGAAGCCCGGTCAGCGCAACCTCGGCAGTCCCGGCAAGCCACGCATCGTCATTGGTCAAGGCATAGGTTTCCTCGACATGACCGGGGAATTGCCCCTGGTTGAGGAACGCCTGCTCGCGAGCGATCGCGGGGACGGTGATCGGGGTGAAACCGGCCTCGGCGATCTGCTCGAGCGCCCAGCCCATCAGCTTGGTCTCGAGCAACGCCAGCCGCCCCTTGAGGCAATAGGTTCGCGATCCCGACACCTGGACGATGCGGCTGAGTTCGGCCCAGTCATTCGCCTCGATCAGCGCGACATGGTCGAGCGGCTCGAACTCGAACTGCGGCAACGCACCCTCGGTGCGAATGACGACATTGCTGTCCTCGTTCGGCCCAACCGGCGCGCCCTCCCACGGAATTCCGGGCAGCTGGAGCATCAATGCTTTCAGCGCCGTTTCCTTTTCGCTTAGCGCCCCTTCCAGTTCGCCTGCCTTTGTACCAGCCGCCTTGGCCTCGGCCCCAAGCGCGGCTTTCTCCTCCGGCGCGGCGTCCTTGAACTTCGCGCTGATCGCGTTGCGGCTGGCGCGCAACGTCTCGATCTCGCCCTTCGCGCCGCGTATCTCCGCATCGAGCGCGAGCAAGGCGTCGAGGTCGATTGCGACCCCCTTGTCGCGGATCGCGCGCTCGACATCGGCGCGGTTCGACTTGATAAAATCCATGCTCAACATGAAGCCGCACTGCGCAAAACCGCTGCCGCTGGCAAGGGGGGGTTGGCCCACCCCGCCATTCTCGCCTAGCACGGCGCCTCAATTCCACAGGAGATACCATGCCGTCCGGACTGATCGCCTTGCTCGACGATGTCGCGACCATCGCCAAGCTCGCCGCAGCGTCGATCGACGACCTTGGGGCGGCGACTGCCAAGGCGGGGATCAAGGCGGCCGGCGTGGTGATCGACGATACCGCGGTGACGCCGCGCTATGTCGTCGGGCTGGCGCCGCAGCGCGAATTGCCGATCATCGGCAAGATCGCACTTGGCTCGCTGCGCAACAAATTGCTGATCCTGTTGCCGGTGGCGATGCTGCTCACCGCCTTCGCGCCGTGGCTGGTGACCCCGCTGCTGATGCTCGGCGGCGCCTATCTGGCGTTCGAAGCGACCGAAAAAATTACCGAGATATTGCTTCACGATCATCATCATGAGGAAGATCTGGTCGACGCCATGGCCGACCCCGCCGATCTGGAGGCGATGCAGGTCAAGGGCGCGATCCGCACCGACTTCATCCTGTCAGCCGAAATCATGGCGATCGCGCTCGCCAGCCTCGGCGAGATGTCGCTGGCGATGACCGCCGCGGCATTGGTAGCGGTGTCGCTGGCAATCACCGCCGGCGTCTATGGCGTGGTCGCTGTGATCGTTAAGCTCGACGACATCGGCCTCCACCTCGCCGAGCGGCCCAACCGCGCGGTCCGCGCATTCGGCGACGGACTGGTCCACGTCGTCCCCAAGCTGCTGACCGCTTTGTCGGGCATCGGCACCGCTGCAATGCTGTGGGTCGGCGGCGGGATCATCGTCCACGGGCTCGAGGAAATGCACTTCGCCGAGGTCATCCCCCACACATTGCATGACTGGGCAGTGGCCGTGGGTCATCGCGCGGGGGCGCTGGCCGGCTTGGCCGAATGGCTGGTGACCGCGATCGGAGGGGCGGTTGCCGGGCTCGTCGTCGGCGGGATCATCGTCGTCATCGTCCGCCGCTTCATCAAGCATCCCGAAGAATTGATCGTCGACTAACGATGGGCGCGCTGCTGGTCTTCGTCGGCGGCGGATTTGGCGCATTGCTGCGCTACCTCGTTTCGCTTGCCGTCGAGGGGCCGCTCGCGACGCTGGCCATCAATGTCGCGGGCAGCTTCCTGATCGGGTTGTTGGTCGCGGTGCCGGCGGGGAATTTGCGGCTGTTGCTGGCGGTCGGCCTGCTCGGCGGATTCACGACAATTTCTGCCTTCAGCCTCGATGCACTGCGGCTGTGGCAGCGTGGCGACCCTTTGCTTGCCGCAGCCTATGTTGTGGGCAGCGTGCTGCTGTCGCTTGCGGCGGTGGCTGCGGCGGCGTGGACGGTCCGCGCTTAGTCGAAGTGCAGCCGCCGATAGCTTCCGCGAAAGTAAAGCAAAGGGTCGAGCGCGCCATCGAAGCGCGCCTTGAGCACGCGCCCGATCAGCATGTGATGATCGCCGCCGTCGTGGATCGCATGCGCCTCGCATTCGAACACCCCGAGCGAACTTTCGAGCAGCGGCGCTCCATATTCGCCCGGCGACCAGTCGTTGGGGCCGAACCGGTCCTCGTGGCGGGTGGCGAAGCGGATGGAGGCGGGCTGCTGCTCGGTCTGCAGCACATTGACCGCAAAATGGCTCGCCCCGATCATCGCCGCCGCGCTCGCCGCGCTCTTGCCGATGCATACCAATAGCAATGGCGGATCGAGGCTGACGCTGGTGAAGCTGTTGGCGGTCAGGCCGACCGGCTGGCCGTCGGCATCGAGGCAGGTCACCACGGTCACCCCGGTCGCGAAACAGCCCAGCGCGTCGCGCAACGTCCGCGGATCGGATCCGGTGCGATATTCGCGGGGGGAAGGCGGCGCGTCGGTCGACATGGTGCCCGCTATAGCGGAGCGGCCAGCGCCTTCAATCCGGCAAGGTCGAGTGATTCAAGCTCGGCCGCCACCTCGTCGAGCGAATCCGATACGAAATAGAGCGGCTGGAAGACATCATTGCGATAGGGCGTGGCGGCGGCATCGCGCAGCGTTAAGCGCGGGCGCGGCAAGTCGGCCTCAATCGCGAGATGCGCCTCGCCGAACGAGCTGGCGAGCCCGGCGCCGAGGATTTTGATCTCCCCATTCTCGCGCGCCAGGCCGAATTCGACGCTGTACCAATATAGCCGGGCGATGATGTCCCCATGCCCCGCCGCGATCGCCTCGACCCCCAATTTGCCGATCGCCTGCATCAGCCGCCCGATTGCCGGACTGGCAAGCATCGGCACATGGCCGAAAATGTCATGGAAGCAGTCGGGCTCCTCGAGATAGTCGAGGCTGTCGGCGCCGCGGATGAAATTGCCGATCGGGAAATGACGCTCGCCAAGCATCGCGAAGAAGGCGGCATCGGGGACGATCCCGGCGACCGGAACCAACGTCCAGCCGCTGAGCGGGGTTAGTCGCGCATTGAGCGCGCCAAGCTCAGGGATGCCCGGCGAATCCAGCCCGAGCAGGGGAATGCCGGCGAGGAAGGGCGAGACGATCCGCGTCCCCAGATACGGCACCTGCCTTGCGAACAGCAGGTCCCACACGGCATGTTCCTCGGCGGTGAAATGCGCCCAGTCCTGCGCCACGACATAATCCTGCCAGCTGGCGGGCTGGTCTGTGGCGACGGCGGTGGCTTGGTGCATGATGACATCCTTCGGGCAATAAAAACCCCGCCGAAGCGAGGAGCCAAGGCGGGGCGGCGGGCGGGCCGGAGCGTGGAATGCGCTCAGCCGATCGCCACCGCCTTGATATAATAACGGACGCTCGACAACGCGGCGGCTTGGCGCGGATTGGCGTTCATCGGCTGACCATGATCCGCCTGCGATGAACGGCGGATTGCCCGGTTCACATCGCGTCCTTGGGCTTGATCGGTTTCATCTTGCAAACCCTGCGCGGGAAGGCCGACCCGGCAACATCTTCCAGATGGCACACTTTCTTCATAGTCGGCTCCTCTGCCAGTGGCGCCTCGACCACCGGCGCCGTCGTCGGTGCAATCGCTGCCACACGGGCTTGAGGTGCCGGTACGGATGGTGGCGCGGGCGGCGCAGGTTGCGCGACCGCAGGAGACGCCAGACTCAGGTATACAAGCACACGCAGCATGAAATTCTCCCCCCGGCGAATCGGCTCAGCCAATGCCGCTGATGTCATCAAACGGTAATTGATTGTTCGTGGTTGGCAACAGGATTTTTTTGCAGCGCACCATATTCGCTTTTACGCGCCGCTGCAGCTAGGGGGCGGCGATGTCCGACCGGCACTATGACGCGATCATCATCGGGGCCGGGGCCGCCGGTCTGTATTGCGCGGCGATTGCCGGCCAGCGCGGCCGCCGCGTGCTGCTGGTCGACCATAATGACACACCCGGCGCGAAAATCCTGATCTCGGGCGGGGGGCGGTGCAACTTCACCAACATCGGCGCGACGCACGAGAATTTCATCTCCGCCAACCCGCATTTCGCCAAATCGGCTTTGTCCCGCCACACCCCGGCGGACTTCATCGCTTTGGTCGAAAAGCATGGCATCGCGTGGCACGAAAAGACGCTCGGGCAATTGTTCTGCGACGGCTCGGCGAAACAGATTGTCGCGATGCTGCTCGATGAATGCGCTGCGGGTGGGGTCGACCTGGCGTTCGGCGCGCCCGCGACGGTCGACCACCGCGATGGCCTGTTCCACGCCAACACAGCGACCGCCCCGAGCCTCGTGCTGGCAACCGGCGGCCTGTCGATACCCAAGCTTGGCGCGACCCCCTTCGCGTACGATATTGCCCGCCGCTTCGGCCTCAAGATCGTCGAGCCGCGTCCGGCGTTGGTCCCGCTCACGCTGTCGGGCGACGAGGCTTTGTTCGCCACCCTGTCGGGAGTCGCGACTGAGGTCATCGCCAGCGCGGGCAAGGGCAGCTTTCGCGAGGCGGCGCTGTTTACCCACCGCGGGCTGAGCGGCCCAGCGATCCTCCAAATCTCGTCATACTGGCGCAATGGCGATACGGTCGGGATCGACTTCCTCCCCGATCTCCCCGCCAATTGGCCGCGGACGGCGAAGCTGACCGATCCGCGCAACACGCTCCGCCGCTTGCTCGGCAAGCATCTCCCCGCCCGCCTCGCCGAAACGCTGAGCGAGCAGCTCGCGCTGCCGTCAGACTTCGCCAATACCCCCGATCGCGCGCTCGACGCTGCCGCCGCGCGGCTGGCCGATTGGCGCTTCACCCCCAATGGTAGCGAGGGGTTCGCCAAGGCCGAGGTCACCATTGGCGGGATCAGCACCGCCGAACTGTCGTCGCAGACGATGGCCGCCAGGAAGCTCCCCGGCCTTTATGCGATCGGCGAGGCGGTCGATGTCACCGGATGGCTCGGCGGCTATAATTTCCAATGGGCCTGGTCGAGCGCATTTGCGGCGGCCCATTCGCTCTAACCAAGACGCCGGTATAGCTCAGCGCGCCGGCGTTCCGCTTTCGACGATCGACGACACGTCGCGCTGCAACTTGAGATATGCGGCGCGCTTGCATGCTTCAGCGCCGCAACTGGCGCGCCGGACGACGAACGCACTGCGCGATTGCTCGAGCGCGCTGCGCTTGCGGGCATCGCCATAGCGCCACGACTGGCCGTAAAAGGCCATCACGAACTGGTCGAGCGCGGCAAGATCATTGGTCGTTGCCGGATTGGACATGATTGTCGCGAGCGTCGCCTTCGGCCGGACGGACGCCGCCTTCACGATCGGCGCGCGCACCGGCTTGATCGGCCTGGGCGCCGGTTGTTCGACCACCGCCGTTGCGACGCGGATTGGTTCGGCGCGCGGTTTCTTAGGGGTCGCCGCACTCGCTTTGGCGTGTTTGGCTTCGACCACCTCGCTTGGCGCCGGCGGTTGCACCGCATCGGCTTGCGCCACGACATCGGGGATCCGGTCAGGCGGCATGGCCGTCGACGATCGCAAGAACATTACCCCGACCGCCGCCAGCCCGATCGCCCCAATTGTCACTAGCCCAGCCGAAAGCCGAAGCCTCGGCGCGTCGGCAACCGCCGCCGCCTCCTCCCGCTCGCGCCGTCGGCCCCAGTCATATTCTTCCCGGCTGTCGAAATCGCCCAGCACCTTAAACGCCGCGACGATCGACTGGGTCCGCTCGGAGGCCGCCGGGCTCGGGTTACGATCGGGATGAAACTCGCGCATCAGCGCCAGGTAGGCCGCCCGGATCGTCGAAGGCTGGGCGGTCGGCGCAACGCCTAAAATCGCATAATGATCGGCGCTCATCCGTCCGCCAGTCGGTCGATCGCCTTGGCCAGCGCGACATCGCGGCTGGTCGCTCCGCCCGAGTCATGGCTGGTCAGCCGGAAGTCGACCTTGTTCCAGCGACTGGTGAATTCGGGATGGTGATCGACCTTCTCGGCATGAATCGCGACCCGCGCCAGGAATCCGAACGCCGCCGAAAAATCGGCAAACGCAAAGCCGCGCTCGATCGCCTTGCCATCGGCGCTCGCCGCCCAACCGTCCGGAATCTCCATCGCCACTGTGTAGCATCACGCCGCCAACCTTGAAAACCACGCTCCACCGGCGCAAGTGGGCGCCAAGCCAAGGAGTTACCCATGTCCACTATTGCCCCGCCCAAGCCGTCGATCGAACTCGGCCCGCTCGGCCTCGAGAACCCAATGAGCACCGACGGCTTTGAATTCGTCGAATATGCCGCGCCCGATCCTGAATTGCTGCGCGCCTTGTTCACCAAGATGGGCTTTCCGGCGGTCGCCAAGCACAAGCGCAAGGACGTCACGCTCCACCGCCAGGGCGACATCAACTTCATCATCAATGCCGAGCCGGGCAGCTTTGAGGCGCAATTCGCGGTCGATCATGGGCCGTGCGCCTGCGCGATGGCGTTCCGGGTCAAGGATGCCAAGGCGGCGCACCAGCGCGCGCTCTCGCTCGGCGCGATCAATGCGCTGACGGATATACAGGCCGGCGAACTGCCGATCCCGGCGATCGAGGGGATCGGTGGCTCGCGGCTCTATTTTATCGATCAATATGGCGGCGGTGACGGCAATGGCGGGTCGATCTACGACACCGATTTTGCCTTTTTCGATGGCTGGCAGGAAACGATGCAGGCTGCGGATTCGCGGCTTACTTACCTCGATCACCTGACCCACAACGTGAATCGCGGCAACATGGCGACTTGGGCCGAATTTTACGAGAAGCTCTTCAACTTCCGCGAAATTCGCTATTTTGATATCGAGGGCAAGGTCAGCGGCCTGTTCTCCAAAGCGATGACCTCGCCCTGCGGCAAGATCCGCATTCCGCTCAACGAGAGCCAGGACGACAAGAGCCAGATCGAGGAATACCTCCGCGAATATAAGGGCGAGGGGATCCAGCATATCGCGCTTGGGTCGGACGATATTTACAACGCGGTCGACATCCTCGCCGCGCGCGGCATTCCGTTCCAGGACACGCCCGACACTTATTATGAACTGCTCGATGAGCGAATCGAGGGCCATGAGGAATCGATCCCCGAGCTCGAAAAACGCAACATCCTGATGGATGGCGCACCGACCGAGGGGCAGGGGCTGTTGCTGCAGATTTTCACCCAGAACGTGATCGGCCCAATCTTCTTCGAAATCATCCAGCGCAAGGGCAATGAAGGCTTTGGCGAGGGCAATTTCAAAGCTTTGTTCGAAAGCATCGAACTTGACCAGATTCGCCGGGGCGTGATCTAACTCCTCCCCGAGATCGCTCGGGAGAGGGACCATTTCTCGAACATGAAATGGTGAAAGGGTAACGGAGTAATTTTAGGAATTCGATGACCGACGCCTATATCTGCGACGCTATCCGCACTCCGATCGGTCGCTACGGCGGGGCGCTCTCGTCGATCCGCGCCGACGATCTTGCCGCCATCCCGATCCGCGCGCTGATCGACCGCAATCCCGGAGTCGACTGGGGCGCGCTCGACGATGTAATCTTCGGCTGCGCCAATCAGGCGGGGGAGGATAATCGCAACCTCGCGCGCATGGCCGGGCTGCTTGCGGGCCTGCCCGACAGCAGCGGCGGGGTGACGCTCAATCGCCTGTGCGGGTCGGGGCTCGATGCGGTGGGACAAGCGGCGCGCGCGATCCGGGGCGGCGATGCCGACCTCATCATCGCTGGCGGCAGCGAAAGCATGAGCCGCGCGCCGTTCGTGCTGCCCAAGGCGCAATCGGCGTTTGACCGCAATGCCGAGATTTACGACACCACCATCGGCTGGCGGTTCGTCAATCCCAAGATGCGCGAGGCTTATGGCGACGACACCATGCCGAGCACGGCGGAAAATGTCGCCGACGATTTCCACATCAGCCGCGAAGACCAGGACGCGTTCGCCATGCGCAGCCAACAGAAGACCGCCGCCGCGCAAGCGTCCGGGCGGCTGGCGGCGGAGATCGTCGCGGTCGCCATTCCCCAGCGCAAGGGCGATCCCGTCATGGTCGCGGCCGACGAACATCCGCGCCTGACCAGTCTCGACAAGCTCGCCGCATTGAAGCCGATTGTGCGCCAAGACGGCACGGTAACGGCAGGCAACGCGTCGGGGGTCAACGACGGCGCGGCGGCGTTGATCATCGCGTCGGAGGACGCCGCCAAGCGCCACGGCCTTAACCCGCGCGCCCGCATCCTTGGCACTGCGGTCGCCGGGGTTCCGCCTCGCATCATGGGTATCGGTCCAGCCCCCGCTTCGGCCAAATTGCTCGACCGGCTTGGGCTGCACATCGACCAGATCGACGTCATCGAACTCAACGAAGCCTTCGCCGCACAGGGGCTGGCGGTACTTCGCCAGCTCGGGATTGCCGATGATTCGGCGCATGTGAACCCCAACGGCGGGGCGATCGCGCTCGGCCATCCGCTCGGCATGTCGGGTGCGCGCCTGGCGCTGACCGCGACCGAGGAATTGCAGCGGGGTGGCGGCAAGCTGGCGCTGTGCACGATGTGCATCGGCGTCGGGCAGGGCATCGCGATGGTGCTGGAACGCGTGTGACCGCGATCTGGGATGTTCTTGCCGCGGTGATGGACCCGGAAATCCCGGTCATCTCGATCACCGACCTCGGCATCGTCCGCGACGTGTCTCCGGAACGCGTGCTGATCACCCCGACTTACTCGGGCTGCCCGGCGAGCCATGCGATCGAGCAGCTCATCCGCAACGCGCTGGATTCAAACGATTTTTGCGACGTTGCGATCGAAACCACCTTGTCGCCGCCGTGGACTACCGACTGGATAAGCGAGTCTGGCAAGGCCGCTTTGCTCGCCTACGGAATCGCCCCGCCAACCACCGATCGCACCGCGCCCTGCCCGCAATGCGGCTCGACCGAAACCGTCGAAGTCAGCCGCTTCGGCTCAACCCCGTGCAAGGCGCAGTGGCGCTGCACCGCGTGCCTGGAACCGTTCGACCGCTTCAAATGCCACTAACTACACTGACCGCGGTGGAGCAATTTATGGTCGGCGAGCACTAGAGCGACCATCGCCTCGACCACTGGCGCACCCCTGATCCCGACGCACGGGTCGTGCCGCCCGCCGATCCCGATGCTCGACGTTGGCTTGAAGCCTACCCGCACCACGATCGGCTGGCCGCTCGAAATCCCCCCGTCGATGCCGCTTGTCGCCATTGCCTCGCGGCTCGCGCTGCCCGCCATTACCGTCGTCCCGAACCCCTCGCCAATCTCGACCGCCTTGACCGCATTGATCCCCATGCAGGCCGCCGCGAGTTCGGCGTCGAGCTTGGCATAGACCGGCGCGCCCCATCCCGCGGGGACGCCGGTGGCAACGCATTCGACCAGCGCGCCAAGGCTGTCGCCATCCGCCTTCGCCGCGCCGAGCATCGCGTCCCACCGCGCCGGATCGGCCTCGCCACCGATTGCGGTCACCGTCGCCACAATCCACGCCGCGCCGCGTACGCGCCATCGTTCGCCATCCTGCTCGACCACCGCCCCGAACGCCTCGACAGCGCGCATCGTGCGCATCACATCCTCGGCAATGTTCAAATTGCTGATGATGCTCTCGCCTTCGGCCATCGCCGCGAGGGTCAAGGCGCGGTGCGAGCAGCTCTTGTCGCCGGGGATCGCGGCGCTGCCCGACAAGGCATTGCCCGGCCGGGCGGTCAAAGCGGTCATCCGCCCGCCCTGACCCATGTCCGCGCAGAACAAAATTCGCTGCCTTTTCACGAATCGCCCGTTACATGCTCTTCATGGCTGACAAATCCACTGCGTTCCTGATGTTCGGTGCGACCGGCGATCTTGCCCGCCGAATGTTGCTCCCCTCGCTCTACGGGCTCGATTCGGACGACTTGCTCGCGCCCGATCTCAATATCGTCGGCACCGCCCGGTCCGATCTCGACGCCGACGGTTTTCGCACCCTCGCCCGCCAGGCGCTCGAGGAGCATCTGCCCGACGGTGTGTTCGAGGAGGAAGTCGCGGCGCGGTTCCTCGCCCGGCTTGATTATGTAACGCTCGACATCAACGACGAGCAAAGCTTCGCCCGGCTGGCCAAGGCGGTCGGCGACAAGAAGCCGCGCCTCGCGATCTTCCTGTCGACCGCGCCAAGCCTGTTCGAGCCGGTCATCGCCGGGCTCGAATCGGTCGGGCTGGCGTCGAGCAACGTCCGCCTCGCGCTTGAAAAGCCGCTCGGCTCCGATCTCGCGTCGAGCAAGGAGATCAATGACGCGGTCGCCGCGCGCTTTGCCGAATCGCAGATTTTTCGGGTCGATCATTATCTCGGCAAGGAACCGGTGCAGAATCTGCTCGCGCTCAGGTTCGCCAATCTGTTGTTCGAGCCATTGTGGAACAACGCCCATATCGACCACGTCCAGATCACCGTTGCCGAAGCGGTCGGGCTGGAAGGTCGGGTCGATTATTACGAGGGCGCGGGCGCGCTTCGCGACATGGTCCAGAACCACATGCTGCAATTGCTCGCCTTGGTGGCGATGGAGCCGCCGACCGATTTCGACCCGACCGCGGTGCGCGACGAGAAGGTCAAGGTGCTCCGCGCGCTCCATCCGATCACCGCCGCCACGGTCGCCAATGACAGCGTCACCGGCCAATATGGGGCCGGGGTGATCGATGGCACCGCAGTCCCCGGCTATGACGGCGAGCTTGGCCGCGACAGCCAGACCGAGACGTTCGTCGCGATCCGCGCCGAGATCGACAATTGGCGTTGGCACGGAGTCCCGTTCTACCTTCGCACCGGCAAACGGCTGGCGGCGCGGCGGAGCGAGATCTTCATCCAGTTCAAAGCCATCCCCTTCTCGATCTTCGCCGCGGGCGGGGCCAAGACCTTGTCCAATAAATTGATCATCTCGCTCCAGCCCGAGGAGACGATCGGGCTGGCGATGATGGCCAAGACCCCGGGGCTCGACCGCAAGGGCATTCGACTGCGCGAAATCCCGCTCGACCTCGGCCGCAACGATGCCTTCGCCGATCACCGCCGGCGGATCGCCTATGAACGGCTGTTGCTCGATTTGATCGAGGGTAATCCGACGTTGTTCGTCCGGCGCGACGAGGTCGAGGCGCAGTGGCAGTGGATCGACGGCATTCGTGCGGCACTGGCCGAGGCCAAGATAGAGCCACAGCCCTACGCCGCGGGCACGCGCGGGCCAGCCGCGGCGACCGACTTTGCCAAGCGCCACGGATTTACCTGGCACGACTAAGCTCGCGGCGGTTTGCATTTTCGCCGCCGGGGCAGCATTGCCGCGCGCAGGGTTCATTGGGCGCTCGCCCCACTTGCAGGTGTCGCTATGTGTGGAATAGCCGGCTGGTACCGGCGCCAGGACCGGCCCGTCGACAAAGCGACGATGGACCGCCAGGCGGCGCGCCTGGTCCACCGTGGGCCCGACGATGTCGGAACGTTGGTCGACGGCGATTTCGGGTTCGCGATCCGGCGGCTGAGCATCATCGACGTGGCGCATGGCCACCAGCCGATCGCCGATCCAAGCGGGCGCTATTCGATCGTCTGCAATGGTGAGATCGTCAATCATGAGGAGCTTCGCCGCTATCTCGCGGGCAATTACGAATTCTCCACCCGAAGCGATGTCGAAACATTGCTCGCGGCGTATCTGGCCTGGGGCGATGACGCCTGGCTCAAGCTCGAGGGCATGTATGCCGCCGCGATCTGGGACCGCAAGACGCGCGTCCTGACGCTCGCCCGCGACCCGCTGGGAATCAAACCCTTGTTCATCAGCGAGCAGGACGGCGGGATCGCCTTCGGATCGGAAATCCCCGCGCTCCGCGAAGTGCCGGGCTATCGCTTCGACATCGATTTGGGCGGAGTCGACGATTATTTCACCTTCGGCCACGTGCTCCCGCCGCGCTCGATGTTCCGCCAGGTGCGCTCACTCAAGCCCGGCCATCGGCTGACGATCGGGGCGAACGGAGAGGCAGCGACGACGCAATTCTGGGTGCCGGACACGACGGTCAATCACGATTTGTCCGAGCAGGAGTGGATCGAGCAGACCCGCGCGCAATTGCTCGACACGGTCGACAAGCATTTGCTCGCCGACGTCCCGGTCGGCGCGTTCCTGTCGGGCGGGCTCGACGGATCGGCGATCGCTGCGGCGATGGTCCGCAACACGTCGCAGAAACTGACGATGTTCACCGCCGGCTTTCCCGGTTCGCCGCTCGACGAGAGCGCCCAAGCTGCGCAAACCGCCGCGCATCTCGGCTGCGACCATGTCATCCTGCCGCTTCAGGTCGGGGCGGCGGCGGATATATTGCCTGCGGTCCAGGCCAGCTTCGACGAGCCGTCGGCGGCCAATTCGGCAGTGCCTCTGTGGTGCCTGTCGAAGGCGGCGAAGCAGCATGTCGATGTCGTGCTGTGCGGCGAGGGCAGCGACGAATTGTTCCTCGGCTACAACCGCCACCGCTGGGCCGAGCGGATGCGCCGCGCCAAACCGTGGGTCGAGCGAATGGGCAATGGCGCGATCGATCGCCTGCCCGTCACGGGCAATCGCCAGCTCAATTATTTGCGCGATCATCTGGTCCGGTTCCGTGACGGGGCGCGGCTGGCGAACGGCTATGAACGTTTCTTCCACGCGGTGACGATCTCCTCGCCCGCGCTTCGGCGGCGGCTCTATGGCGAGAAATTGCATGACCGCCGCCCCGACGAGATGAACGCCGCTTTGCTTGCCGAGCGCGAATTCCCCGACCGCGACCATCATGCCGACGAGCTCGATCAATTCGCGATGGGCGACCTGCTGGTACACTTGCCCGCGTCATTGCTCCAGCGGCTCGACCGCGCGTCGATGGCGCATTCGCTTGAAGCGCGCGTGCCGTATCTGTCGCACCGCTTCGTCGACTGGGCGCTGACCATGCCGCGGTCGATGAAGCTGCGCGGCAAAGTCGGCAAATATGCGCTTCGCCAGGCGGTCGCGCCATGGCTTCCGCCGGGGGTCGGAAAGGGGGCGAAGAAGGGCTTCCAGATGCCGCTCGCCGACTGGTTCGCAGGCGGGCTCAACGATTTCGCGCGCGACGCGTGGTTCGGGTCGGGCGCCGGCGATCAGGGTTTCCTCGACCGCGCGGCGGTGACGGAAATGTTCGACGATCATCGTTCGGGCAAGGCGAACCACGGCCGGATGCTTTATGCGCTGGCGATGTTCGGCTGCTGGTGGACCGACCAGAAACAGTTTGCCGCATGACCTCGACCGAAACCCTGGTGTGGATCATGTTCGGCAACCGCCATGGCGACAATAACCAGCTCGAGGCGATCGCTCGGGCGCTCGGCTGGCGCTATGAAATTAAGCATTTGCGCTACAATCAGTGGCGGCGAATCCGGTTCCTGCGCGGGGCGACCTTGCTGTCGCTGACCCGCGCCGCGCGGCGGCAAATCACCGGCCCGTGGCCCGACCTGGTGATCGGCGCTGGCTATGGCAGCGTCCCGGTCGCGCGGTTCATTCGCAAGCAGAATGGCGGCCGGACGCGGATCGTCCAGCTCGGCAATCCGCGCACCTCGATCGACGATATCGACCTGTTGATCACCACCCCGCAATATGGCCGCGCGCCGCGCGCCAATGTCCTGCCGCTGGCGTTTCCGGTCGGCGATCCGGCGCGGCATGTCGATCCGACGGCGGAGGAAATAAAGTGGGTCGCGGGGATCACCAAGCCGATCCGGCTGGTCGCGGTGGGTGGCGCGACCCGCAACTGGATCGTCGACCGCGACCAGCTTCGAACGGCGATCGACACCATCGCGTCGAAGCAAGGCTCGACCATCATCGCCACCAGCGCGCGCACCGGCCAGCCGCTGACTGAATGGCTGCGACCGTTCGGCGCGCGCGATGGCGTCTATCTGGTCGAGGACTTTCCGCGGTTTGCGGCGCTGCTGGCGGCGGCGGATGAGTTTGCGGTGACGGCCGACAGTGTCTCGATGGTGGCCGAGGCGGTGCTGACCGGGCGGCCGATTGGAATCATCCCGATCCGCAAATCATGGCGCGGCAAATTGTCCTACGGGCTGAGTGACCTCGGGCTCAAGCCGCGCACGCGGATCGACCTGACCAAATTCTGGCGATTGCTCGACGAGCGCGGGATCGGCGGGACGGTCGATCAGCCGAAAGTCAGCGCTGCGGTCGATAGCGCGACGCAAGTCGTGGCCGCGATCCGCTCGGTGATGGGCATGCGCCCTTAGTCGGTCTTGGCTTTCAATATCTGGCTGGTCGAAAGCATGAACTGCAACGTGATCGCCAGCGATGCGCCGATCGCCGCATAAGCCGCGCCCGCCGCGCCGAGCTTGGGCAGCAGCAGGGCGAGCAACGCCATGTAGACCGCCGCTCCGATCAAGCGCGACCGAAGCACGCGACCAGCGCGACCGGTGGCGTTGTGATACGGCTCGAGCGCGAAGCCGGCGAGGTCGATCGCCGCCGAAATGCCGAGCAGGAAGAGGAAGCCCGAGGCGAACATGAATTGCTTGCCCGCGACCAGCCGCAGCAGCGCCTCGCCGCCAAATGCCAGTCCCGCCACCATCACCAGCCCGAGCGCCGACGCCACCAGGGTGAATCGCCACAGCAATACTTTCAATGTGGCATGGCTGCCGCCCGCCGACAATTTCGCCAGCTCGGGGTAGAGCGCGCGGGTTACGGTTTCGATTGGTTTGCCGACGCCCTTGGCGAGGCGGCTGGCGATGCGGAAGCCACCGGCTTCGGCAGGGCCGGCGACCGCGCCGACCGCGAGTGTCCCGACCTGCATCCAGAACAGGCTCAGCGAATTGGAGATGTTGGTCAGCAGCATATAGCGCCACAGCCGCGGATTTTCGGCGATGCTCTGGCGATAGGATTCACGCCCGAAGCTCATCCGCGACCCGTGGATCATCACCGCCGCCACCCATTGCGACACTAATTGCCCAACCGCCGCCCCCGCCCAGATGCCCAGGAAGGCAATCACCCCGCCGCCGGTGAGCCAGGCGATCACCGCCCCGACCAGCCGGATCGTCGGCCCCACCGCATCGGTGATCGCCAGCAAATCGAACCGGTCGAACAGTCGCAATATCCCCGACGGCGTCCCCCCCGTCGACAGCAATAGGATTACCCCGAACGCCTCCGCCATATACTGCTCGGACTGCGACCAGTTCAGCCACGGCGCGACCAACGGCACCGCGATGATGGCGAGGATCGACCCGACCACCGCCGACACTACGTCGAGCGAGGCGGTAAAGCCGAACAATCGCCGAAGCGCGTCGGGACTTTCCTTGTCGAGGTGGAGCGCGCCGAACCGGATGACTCCCTTCCACGACTGGAACTGGACGAGATTGGCGACCAGCTGCCCATAGGCCAGCACCATCGCGAACAGCCCGAATTTGACCGGCCCCATCGCGCGCGCCGCAAGCGCCAGATAGACGATGCTGAGCAGCCCGGTGAACCCGCGCGAACCGGCCAGCCACCCGACATTCTTTGCAATTCGCGCGATCAGCGGCTTATCGACGGTGGCGCCAGCGGAGCGAAAGGGAGCGGAAGGGGAAATGGCGTCAGACCTTGCAACCGGCACCGAGCGGATGGCGCGTGGAGTAGATGCTCCCATTGCGCCCGACAAGTCTGCGGCGCGGGTGTGGGCGCTGCTCGGGCCGCGTCGCGGCGACAATAACCAGGTGCTTGCGTTGGCCGAGGCGCTGGGGCTGACGTTCGAGGTGAAGCAGCTGGCCTATAATAATTGGCGGCATTTGCGGCCGGGGTTGCTTGGCGAGCGGCTGCTGAGCCTGACGGCACAATCACGGCGCGCGATCGACGGGCCGCCGCCCGAGCTCGTCATTTCGACTGGAATTCGAGCGGTCCCCGTCGCGCGCGCCATTCGTCGGCGGTCGCAGGGGCGGACGAAACTCGTCCACCTCGGCGCCCCGCGCGTGACTGTGGCGCATTTCGACCTAGTCGTCCCGACGCCCGAATATGATGTCGAAGATGCGCCTAACGTCGTTCGCATACCCGTCGCGCTGACCAGGGCGGATCACCCACAGCAAGATGGTGAGCCGACCACATTGATCTCGATCGGCGGCGATACCTTATACTGGCGGCTCCATCCCCGGGACTTGCTCGATCAGCTCGACCGCCTTGGCGACTCCATGATCGTCGCGCTTAGCGCCCGCACTGGCCCTGACCTGGCGCGTATGCTTCGCGACCGAAGCTTCCGCTTGATCGAGGCCGATGACTGCGCGGGCTATCGCCGGGCATTGCTTTGCGCCGAGCGGATCTTCGTCACGGCCGACAGCGTGGCGATGATCTCCGATGCAGTCGCGCGCGGCAGGTTCGCGGGAATGATCCCGCTCCGCCCCTCGGCGCTCGGGCGAGTAATGATGGCGCTTAACGACGCGCTTCGTCCCGGTCGGCGGCTTCGCCCGCGCGACATGCGATTTTTCTGGAAAGCGCTTGGCGACTCGCCAGCCGGGCAGCCGATCGACCCAAAATCCCGGATCCGCGACCTGGTGCTGAAGCTGTTGCAATGAAGCCGCGACATCTTCTGTTCAGTTGGCTTATCTTTATCCGCAATCAGACAATTTTAAAGTTGGAGTTGAACCGTGCTGAGCATCCTGTTGGCGCTGGCCACCGCTAGCGCGCCGCTGTCGATCGAGGTCGATAATGTCCGCAACGCCAAGGGCATTGTGCATGTCGACATCTGCCCCAAGGACCGTTTCCTCGGCGAAAGCTGCCCTTATTCGGGCGATGCACCGGCCCGCCCGGGGACCGTCATCGTCGTCGTCAACAATGTCCCCGCCGGCGATTATGCCGCGCAGGCGTTCCACGACGAAAATCGTAACCACGACATCGACCAGGGTCTGTTTGGAATTCCCAAGGAAGGCGTCGGTTTCTCCCGCAACGCGCGAATATTGTTCAGCCCGCCCAAATGGACCGACGCCGTCTTCACGCACTCGGGGCGGCCGGAGATGATCCGCTTAGCGTTGCGTTACTGGACCGGGGCGAAGGGGCCGCCGACCGCGCGGCGATAAGGCCTCAGCGCCCCTTGGCGGCCAATTGCTCGAGATGCGCGATCAATGCCCGGGCGCCGCCCGAAGCCAAGGTCGCCGCGAAATCCGACCGACGCGTGGCGAGTTGGCTGATCGAATTCTTGTAATAGACGTCGATGATCTTCCACCCCCCGCCACTCTGGCGAAGCCGGTAGGCGAGCGGAACCGTATCGCGGCCCGACGTCAGCGTGGTGCGCACCAATTTGTCGCCGCCGCGAACCTGGACCTGCGGCGAGACGGCGAACTTCTCGTTCGAATAATCGTCGAAATTGCGGGCATAGCTGCTGATCGTCATCGACCGGAACGCCGCCACCAATGCCGCCTGGTCGCGCGGCGCGATGCTAGTCCAGGTCGGGCCGACCGACAATCTGGTCATCAGCGGGATGTCGAACACCCGATCGATCACCGGGGCGATGGAGCGCGAGCGGCCGGGCATCCCTGCCGACTTGCCCGAGCGCATGATTGCCAGCAGGCCATCGTCGAGCGTCTGCACGGTGGCGATCGCGGGATCGGCGGGCTGCGCTGGCGCGATCGCACTCAGCGATCCGGCGATCAAGGCAATGGTAAGTCGTTTCAGCATCTTGCACCCATATCCATCAAATGATCGGCTCAGCTAGCGTCCATACCATGTCGGCGCGGTGAACGCTCGGTTTCGCTGGCAATTCGCTTGGCCTTCTGACAGGTAGTGGCGCTTCATTACCCATGGCCCGGCCGCGATTTGCCGCCGCGCGAGGAGTATCGATTGTGACCCTGCCTCTCTCCGTCCTCGCTCGAATCGGTGGCTACACGCTGAAGAAGCACATGTCGGGCGGCAAATATCCGCTGGTGCTGATGCTCGAGCCGTTGCTGCGCTGCAACCTCGCCTGCCCCGGTTGCGGCAAGATCGATTATCCCGACGCGATCCTCAACCAACGGCTGAGCTTCGACCAGTGCATGGACGCGATCGACGAATGCGGTGCGCCCGCGGTCTCGATCGCCGGCGGCGAACCCCTGCTTCACCGCGACATGCCAAAGATCGTGCAGGGCTATATCGCGAAGAAGAAGTTCGTTATCCTGTGCACCAACGCGTTGCTGCTCAAGAAGAAGATCGGCGATTACCAGCCGTCGCCCTTCTTCACCTGGTCAATCCATCTCGATGGCGACAAGGGGATGCACGACCATGCGGTCGATCAGGATGGCACCTACGAGGTCGCGATCGAGGCGATCGAGTTGGCCAAGGCCAAGGGTTTCCGGGTCCAGGTCAATTGCACCGTGTTCGACGGCGCTTCGTCCGACCGGCTTGCGGGCTTCTTCGACGAGATGGAAAAGCGCGGCGTCGAGATCACCATCTCGCCCGGCTACGCCTATGAACGCGCCGCCGACCAGGAGCATTTTTTCAACCGCGAGCGGACCCGCAATTTCTTTCGCGACGTATTCCGCAAGGGTGGTGGCGGCAAGGCGTGGACCTTTACCAACTCGCCCTTGTTCCTCGATTTCCTGGCCGGCAACCAGACGTATGAATGCACCCCGTGGTCAATGCCGCTGCGCACCGTCTTCGGCTGGCAGAAGCCGTGCTATCTCGTCGGCGAAGGCTATGTGGAGACCTTCGCCGAGCTGATGGAGGGCACCGACTGGGACCAGTATGGCGTCGGCAAATATGCCAAATGTTCGGACTGCATGGTCCATTGCGGGTTCGAGGGCACCGCCGCGACCGATTCGATTCGCCACCCGCTCAAGATGTTTTCAATCGGCCGCAAGGGCATTCGCACTGACGGCCCGATGGCGCCCGACATCGACCTGTCGAACGCGCGGCCCGCGGCCGACGTGCATATCACCCATGTCGAACAGGAACTGGCGAAAATCAGGGCAGAGAACCCAGCGGGGGCCAAGCAGGTTCAGCGGGTCGCTTAATCCGTTCCTGAAACAGCATTGTCCTGCCCTGGTCCCCCCAAATAACCCGGAACGATTCCAGGTAAATCCTCCCGTCAGGCGTTCAACCTAGCGCCATTCGCGGCCCGATCCTGACCGCGCCGCGCTTCAATTCGCCCATCGCCCTCGCGAAGCCGGCCGTGGTGCGCGCGATGTCTGCGACCTGACCCGGCCGCGCGGCAATCGAGCGGAGCATCGCCTTGCCGTCGACACCGCCATCGGGCCGCATCGAGACGGTGATCGCGTGGGGCAGCAGGTGGCGCGCGCCGTCGGACACGCACCGCGCGATCGCGAACGGCAAGCCGCGCTCAGCGGCGACCGCGCCCGCGACATGGCTCTCCATATCGACCGCGAGCGCATTGTGGCATTCACCAAGCGCGAGCTTCTCCGCGATGGTGTCGATCATCCGCCCGTCGGCGAAATAGCCGCCCATCCGCGCACCGGGCAGCTTGGCCAACAACGCCGCCGCCCAATCGGGATCGCACTCCAGATCGATCGCACCCGACAGTCGGTCGCCGACCACCCAGTCGCCGATCTTCAACCCGTCGGCGAGCGCGCCGCTCATGCCAAAGCTGACGATCCCCGCCGCCCCTGCCGCCGCTAGCTCGATCTGGGCGCGCAACCCGACCGGATCGCCCCCGCCCGCGACCACGACGATGCCCGACTGGCGCAAGGTCGCGACCTCCCGGTTGAATCCGGTGGCGACGACGACGTGGCTCACATTCCCCACGCGACACTCCGGTTGTTCGATCGGTTCAAATTCCGGTAACGCGCCAGCGCCCACAGCGGGAAGTAAGCGCGATAGCCGTGGTAACGCAGGTAGAATACGCGCGGGAAGCCGCCGCCGGTGTAGCAATCCTCGGCCCAGCGCCCGTCGACGGCCTGGTTGGCGACCAGCCAAGCGATCCCGCGCTCAACCGCATCCGAGCCCGCCTCGCCGACCGCCATCAGGCCGAGCACCGCCCAAGCGGTTTGCGATGCCGCCGATGGCGCAGCGACATAGGCTGCTCGGTCGAGCACATAGCTGTCGCAGCTCTCGCCCCAGCCGCCGTCGGCGTTCTGGACTCCCTCAAGCCACGCTACCGCCTTCACGATCGCGGGGTCCGACCGATCTAGCCCGATCCGCCCTAGCGCGCACAGCACCGACCAGGTGCCGTATACGTAATTGACGCCCCAGCGGCCGAACCAGCTGCCGTCCGCTTCCTGCGCTTGCCTGAGCCATTTCACCGCAGCATCGACCCGCGCCGTCCCGATCGGCTGACCGAGTTGGGCGAGCATCGACAGGCAGCGCGCACCGACATCTGCGGTCGGCGGATCGAGCAATGCGCCATGGTCGGCAAACGGGAGGTTGTTGAGATAATGCTTGTCATTGTCGGCATCGAACGCGCCCCAGCCACCGTCGCGGCACTGCATTCCCTCGACCCATTCCAGCGCTCGTCTGACCGGTTCGGCGAAGGCCGGGCCATCTGCGCGATCCATCGCCATGACCACGACGGCGGTGTCGTCGAGGTCGGGATAATAAGCGTTTTCATACTGGAACGCCCAGCCGCCGGGGCGAAGGCCGGGGCGCTGGTCGGCCCAGTCGCCGACGACATCGAGCACCTGGCGCTGGCGCAGCCAGTCGAGCGACTGTCCCGCTCGTCGCTTCGCATGCTCGCCGCCGACTTCGAGCATCGCGTGCGCGGCGAGCGCGGTGTCCCACACCGGCGAAACGCACGGCTGGCAGTAGATTTCGTCGTCGGTGATCACCAGCAGCTTGTCGATTGCGGCCCGGGCAGTGGCGCGGGCGGGGTCATCGGGTGGGTAGCCGAGCGCGTCGAGCATCATCACCGCATTGGCCATCGCCGGATAGATCGCTCCCAGCCCGTCCTCGCCGTTGAGCCGCTCGATCACCCAGTTGCGACAGTGATCAATCGCGCGGCGCCGAATCGCCTTGGGCCACAGGCCGGTACTTCGTCTGAGGATCGCGTCGAGCAGGTTGAACCCCCTGCGCCAGTGCCACTGCACCGCCTCCGCCTCGCTGCCCAGCCGAGCAGGCTTGCCGCTGAACAATTCGTCGATCATCACTTGCTTGGGATTGCGCGCGCGCGGCCGCAATGCGCACAGCACCAGCAGCGGGACGATCACGGTCCTCGCCCAGTAGGACACTTTGCTCAGATGAACCGGGAACCAGCGCGGCGCGAGGATCAGTTCGGGCGGGATATTGGGCACCGCTTTCCATGATCCGGCACCGAATAACGCCAGCTGGATGCGGGTGAAGACGTTGCCGGCCTCCGCCCCGCCGGCGCGCAGGATCGCGGCTCGCGCCCGCGCCATATACGCAGACTCGGGCGAATCGCCGATCATCTTGAGCGCATAATAAGCCTTGATCGTTGCGCTGAGGTTGAACGCGCCGCCGTGATAGAGCGGCCAACCGTGATGCGCCGCCGACTGCCGGTTGCGTAGGTAGGTCGCGATCTTCGCTTCTAGGCCCGCGTCGACCGGTTCGCCGAGATAATGGCGGAGGAGGACATATTCGGCCGGAATCGTCGCATCGGCCTCTAGCTCGAAGCGCCAGTGGCCGTCATCCTGCTGCTCGCCCGCAAGCACATCATAGGCCCGGTCGATGGCCGCACCGATGCGATCGGGCGGCGGATCGCGTTCGGGCTTCGGGTCGGCGGCGGCGGTCATCGCGACTTTAATAGCGAACCGTTTGGCCGACCGCCAATTGCGCGGCATTGTCGCCCGACCGAAGCGCGCCTTCGATCGTCGCGGGCATATTGGTCTGCACCCAGTCGCCGGCCAGGAACAGATTGCTCCACGCCGTGTTCGCACCGGGCCGCAGCGCATTTTGCCCGGGCGTCGCGGCGAAGGTGGCGCGGCGTTCCTTGACGATCTGCCACTTGGGCATCGGGTCAGTGATGCCGTAAGCGCGCTGGATATCGTTCCAGAAAATCGCCGCCAGCTCGGCCCGTTCGCGGTCTAGCAGGGTGTCGGCGGCGCTGACGGTGACCGAGATGCGGTCGGGATAGACGAACAGCCATTCGGCGGTGCCCCCGACCAGTCCGAGCATCTTGGGGACGGCGAGCGGCCGGGTGAACGCGAAGTGGGCGTTGACGATCGAATGATGCTCGGTCGGTGCGGACAGGCCGGGGACGAGCGATAACGCGACCCACGGCGGGACCGCGAGGATCACCGCCTCATTGCCGCCGATCTCCTGCCACCCGTCGCTCCATTCGAGCGCAGCGACACGGTCGCCTACATATTTGATCGAGCGCAAGCGACGCCCCGAGGTCGCGGCCGTTCCGCGGTCTGCCAACCATGCCAAGGCGGGCTCGATGAAGCTCGCCGATAGCGAAACCGTCGCGATCAATGGCCTCGTCGCGCGTCCCCCGCGGGCCAGTGTTTCGCGGACGACATTGCCCGCGAGCGCCAACGATGCTTCCTCGGGCGCGGTGTTGAGCACGGCGCGGAATACCGGGTCGAACAGGTTGCGCCACAGTACGCCGTGGGGCTCGATCACCTCGTCGATTCGTCGCTCGCGGCGGTTGAGCAAGCGAATCAGCGCGAGATAATCCCGCGCTTTGGTGCCGGGAACGCGGCGTCGGCGCGACAGAATCCACCACGGCACGCGCCCGTCGTTGACCGCCAGCGTCCAGCGCCGGCCGTCGGCCAGATCGACGAATGCGAACTCGGCGTGATCGGGGCCGCTGAGCGGCGACACCGCGCCGATCGTCCCGAGAAAGCGCTCGACCGCCACATTGCCGGCCAAGACAAGGTGGTTGCCATTGTCGATCGTCAGCCCGAGCATTGGATCGTCGTAGGAGCGGCAGCGACCGCCGAACTGCGCCGCACTGTCGCTCAGCGCGACAGCGACCCCCGCCGCGCGCAAGCTGACCGCCGCTGCCAGACCAGCCAGCCCGACGCCGGCGATCGTCGCTCGCTCGATCGTCACCGCAGCAGGCTGCAGCGGAGCAAGGTTAGCAACAGCATCGGCTTCGACACACGCACGCGTTTGCGTGGAAGCTGCCAACCCTGGACCAGCATCCGGTCGAGCAGGCGCGAATAGGCCGCTTCCATCAGCTGCGGCGCGATCAGGCGCCCGCGCGGCCGCGACGCGAGGATCGCCCCGGCCTCGACGAAATGGCGCTTGGCGTCGGCAGCGACCGTTCGAGCCGCCTGGTCGATCCCCGGATCGGCGGCGATCTCCAGCGGCGTGGTCAGCGCGACGCCCGCCTGCTCGAGCGCCTCGCGCGGCAGATAGATCCGCTCGATCGCCGCATCTTCGTCGATATCGCGTAATATGTTGGTCAGTTGGAGCGCTCGACCGAGGTGATGGGCCAGCGCCAAGCCGGGCGCCCGGTCCATCTCGAACGCGCGTACCGACAACCGCCCAACCGCCGATGCCACGCGGTCGCAATACAGATCTAGCTCCTCCGCGTCGGGCCAACGAATGTCGCGGTCGACGTCCATCTGCATACCGTCGATCACCGCCTGGAAATCGGCCTGCTCGAGACCGAACCGCTCGACGGCCTCGCTCAGGAATGCCGCCCGGCCGGCGTCCTTGCCGGCGAACAACGCATCGACGGCGGCCGTCCAGCCCGCCAATTCCTGCGCCCGAGAGGTACGATCGCGCGACTCGTCGTCGGCGATATCGTCGACCATCCGGCAGAAGGCGTAGATCGCGAACATCGCCTCGCGCGATGCCTTGGGAAGCACGCGCATCCCGGCATAGAAGGAACTGCCCGCGACCTTGGCGTGCATCTCGGCCATGGTCAGCGACCCGCTCATGCGGTCAGCCTGGCCCAGCCGAACCGGGCCAGCGCCCCGCTCGCGAGCATCGCCGCGCGGGCCTTGGAGTGGTGGACCGGCTCGGACAATGGATCGCGGTTCATCAGGAGGTCGGCGAGATCCTCGGCCAGCCGCTGGATGATCGCGACTTCGGCGGCGAGGCGGTGATCGCGGATCGACGATGCGAACGGCGCGCTTTCGCGGAGCAACTGCCGCGCTCGCTGGGCAATTTCGATGATCACGCTGCAAAGCGCGGGAGACGCTGACGCCGCGCCCAGCGCCTCGAACGGCACTCCGGCCTGGGCAAGCATATCGGCGGGCAGGTAGACGCGGTCGATCGCGCGGTAATCCTTCCCGACATCCTGGAGGTGATTGATCACTTGCAAGGCGGCGCACAACGCATCGGACAGCGGCCACACTGAACGGTCTTCGCCGCACACATCAAGCACGAACCGACCGACAGGCATCGCCGACAAGCGGCAATAGGCAATCAGCGCAGCCCAGTCGCGGGTCCGGTTGACGGTGACGTCGAGCACGAACGCGTCGAGCAGTTCGTCGGCATGGACCAAGTCGAGCCCACGTTGTCGGGCGACCGCTGCCAGCGCCATCGCCTCGGGCGCGCCGTCGCCGGTCAGCCCGGCGCGCATCGCGGCGAGCCGGTCGAGTTTGTCCTGTGGTGCGGCACCCGGATGGTCGGCGATGTCGTCAGCGGCGCGGGCGAAGCGGTAGAACGCCATGATCGGCGCGCGATTGGCCGGCTTCATCAGCAGCGATGCGACCGGGAAATTCTCGTCGCGGTGGCCCTTGCCCGAATCGAGATCGGTCATGGCGCGGACAGAGCCTGCGTCCGGCCCTTCCACGTTCCGCCCCGCCCGCCGACATGCTGGACGACCGACATGATGATGCACCCGACGTAGAACAGCATGACCAAAGGCAGTCCGAGCGCCCAGAATGGCGACAGGCGGTAAAAGCGCAGGATCGGCTGGTAGAGCGCGAGCATGAGGAGCAGGGTCGCGCCGGCCACAGCGGCGACTAGGCCGTTGCTCGACAACGCAAGGATCGGTGGGGCGAGGAATATCAGCATGAGTGCGGCGACCGACAGCATCGCCAGCGGCAGCGAATAATGCAGTTGCGCGAACGCCGAGCGCGCGATCATCGCGGCAATCTGGCCGATGTCGTCATAGGGGCGGATCGAATGCGAGCGATCGGTCAGGCCGAGCCAAACCGGCCCTTGCCGCTTAAGCAACCGACCGAGCGCGCAATCGTCGATCAATTCGCCCCGGATCGCGGCGATGCCACCTGCCGTCTCGAGCGCCGGGCGCGACACCAATACGCACCCGCCCGCCGCTGCCGCCACCGGGCCGCGGCGGTTCACCCAATTAAACGGGTATAACATCATGAAGAAGTAGATGAACGACGGGATCAACGCGCGCTCGGGCAGCGACCGGCAGCGCAATTTGGCCATCAGCGAGACCAGGGTGAAGTCGCCAGCCGTCGCGATTTCGACCAAGTTGCGCAACGTATCGGGCGAATGTTCGATGTCGGCGTCGGTCAGCCACACGAATTGCGGGCTTCCGGCGGCGGCGATGCCCTGCGACACCGCCCATAATTTGCCGGTCCAGCCGGCGGCGAGCGGCGCTCCGTCGAGGATCTCGATCCGGCTCGATCCGATCTCGCGGACGCGGCTGGCGGTGGCGTCGCTGCTATTGTCGTCGACCAGGATGATCCGGAACGGGCCGGGATAATCTTGCGCCGCCAGGCTCGCGATCGAGCGAGCGATGAGGTCGGCCTCGTCGCGCGCCGGGACGATCGCGACGACTTCGGGCCACACCGATGGCGACCTGGTGGCCACGCGATCGTCGCGCTGGTCGCACTTCCAGAAACCGATCAGCGCCATGCCGATCCACACGGCGAGCAGCAGCGAGGCGAGGGCGAGGATCAGCGGACCATCCCCTGCTTCCGAAACCAGCCGATCGCGTTGGCCAGCGCCTCCTCATACGGTCGCGCGGCATAGCCCAGCTCGCGGGTCGCCTTGGCCGATGAATAATACATTGCGTGGCGCGACATGCGCAGCGAATCGATCGTCAGGAAGGGCTCGCGACGGGTCAGCCGCGCCCAATGCTCATTGGCGAAGGCGAGCGGGAACAACGGCGCGACCGGCAGGCGGATCGTCGGTGCCTTGCGCCCGCTGATCCGCGCAATCGCCGCCAGCATCTCCCTGATCGTCACGTCCTGCCCGCCCAATATGTAGCGCTCGCCGATCCGGCCGCGCTCGGCGGCGAGGATATGGCCGTGAGCGACATCGTCAACCTGGACCAGATTGAGCCCGCCGTCGACGAACGCGGGCATCTTTCCGTTGGCGGCCTCGACGACGATCCGGCCGGTCGGGGTCGGGCGCACATCGCGCGGGCCGATCGGGGTCGACGGGTTGGTGATCACCGCAGGCAGTCCATCGGCGATCATCGCCTCGACCAGCCGCTCGGCGACGACTTTGCTGCGTTTGTATGCGCCGACCGCCTCGCCCGGACTGGCGGCGCGGGTTTCGTCGGCGGGCCCGGCCGGATCGGGCAACAAGGTCGCGACGCTGCTGGTGTAGACGATACGCTTGACCTTGGCGTCGCGCGCCGCGGTCATCACCGCTTCGGTCATCGCCCGGTTATTGCGCTCGATCTCGTGGCGATCGCTGGCCCACAGGCGATAGTCGGCGGCGACGTGGTATAATGTCGTGATGCCGGTCATCGCATTGGCCGCGGCTTGCGGATCGCGGAGGTCGGCGACCACCAGTTCACCCGGGAAATCGGCCAGGTTTGCGGTTGGGCTGGTCGAGCGGATGGTGCCGCGAAGGCTGTGTCCCCGGGCGGCCAGCGCGCGGGCGACGGCGGAGCCGAGAAAGCCCGCCACCCCGGTCACCAAAGTCTGTTCCCGGTTCACGCCGTTCGTCTAGCCACTGGGTGAACCGACGTCATCACAAATTGTGGACGACGGCGCGGGCGCGGCCGCTTATGAGCGACGGCGATGGGCGCGCTCGACTGGCTTGGCAGTATATTGGAGGCGCTGGCGCTGGTCGGCTGCGGCTATCAACTGTTCGCAGGCGTGGCGCTGACCAGGTTCTTCGCCCGCCCGCCCGCGCCGGCTGTTGCGCCCGAAGCGGTGACGATCCTCAAGCCGCTCCACGGCGACGAACCGAGGCTGGTGGACAATCTGGCGACCTTCATCAGCCAGGATTATGACGCGCCAGTGCAATTTTTGTGCGGGGTCAGCGATTCCGTCGACCGCGCGATCGGGGTCGTCGCAAAATTGAAGGCCGACCACCCGGGACGATCGATCGACCTCGTCGTCGACCCCGCCTCGCACGGCGCCAATGCCAAGATCGGCAACTTGGTCAATCTTATGCCGTCCGCCCGTCACGACCTTCTGGTCATGAGCGACAGCGACATGGCGGTTGACCGGAATTACCTCGCAACGATCGTTGCGGAACTTGGCCAGCCCGGCACCGGCGCGGTGACCTGCCTGTACCGCGGGCGGGCTGACGCGGGCTTGTGGTCGCGGCTTTCGGCCGGGACGATCAGCTATGCCGTGCTGCCCGATATCCTGGTTGGACTGGCGACCGGGCTTGCCCAGCCCTGCATGGGATCGACCATCGCGCTGCGCCGTTCGGCCTTAAACGCGATCGGGGGCTTTGGCGCGTTCGCTGATACGCTGGCCGACGATTACGCCATCGGCCAGGCGGTCACCGCTGCCGGGTTGCGGGTGACGGTGCCGCCGACCTTGCTGGTCCATGCCTGCGCCGAAGTGGGGCCGGGCGCGCTGTGGCGGCACCATCTTCGTTGGGCGGCGACGATCCGGAGCCTGGTGCCGCTTGGCTATGCCGGATCGATCGTTTCCAATCCCCTGCCGCTGGCGTTGTTCGCCTGCGTCTTGTGTCCGCTTCTCGCCGGGCCGATCGTGCTGCTCAGCCTGGTCACGCGCGTCATTCTCGCCAAGTCGGTCGATAGAGTGGCTGGCGCCACCACCGCTCCATTGTGGCTGCTGCCCGCGATAGACTGCCTGAAATTCGCGGTCTTCGTCGCCAGCTTCTTCGTCACCACGGTTGATTGGCGTGGCGCGCGCTATACAATGGCCGCCAATGGCGGGATCGCTGCCTGAAAGGCCGACAATGAAGCGCACCCTGTTTCTCCAGGCCCCGTCGTTCGACGGGTATGATGGCGGTGCGGGCGCGCGTTACCAGATGAAGCGCGAGGTGCGCAGCTTCTGGTATCCGACCTGGTTGGCCCAGCCCGCCGCGATGGTCGAGGGATCGCGGCTAATCGATGCGCCCGCGCACGATTTGTCGTGGGAAGACATTGCGCACGAGTTCGACGAGCGCGACCTGGTCATCCTTCATACCTCGACGCCGAGCTTCAACCAGGACATCCGCACTGCCGCCTTGATCAAGGCGCGCAACCCGAAGATCGTGATCGTGTTCGTCGGCGCAAAGGTGATGATCGAGGACAAGGCCAGCCTGGAAGCATGCGACGCGATCGATCTCGTCTGCCGCGAGGAATATGACTTCACCTGCGTCGAACTGGCCGAAGGGCGTCCACTCGCCCAGATCGACGGCATCACCTGGCGGGCGCCTGATGGCACGATCGTGCGCAACAAGGACCGTGCGCAGATCGAGGACATGGATGTCCTGCCGATGGTCTCGCCGATCTACAAACGCGACCTCGATACCTCGAAATATTTCGGCGGCTACCAGCGCCACCCCTATGTTTCCTTTTACACTGGCCGCGGGTGCAAGAGCCGCTGCACCTTCTGCCTGTGGCCGCAAACGATCAGCGGGCATCGCTACCGCCACCGCAGCGTGCCCAAGGTGATCGAGGAGGTGCAGTACATCCTTCGCGAAATGCCGGAGGTGAACGAGATTTTCTTTGATGACGACACGCTCGCAGACGCGCACGAATTCGTCGTCGAACTGTCGGGCGAGCTTGCAAAGCTGGGTTTCGGCAAGCCCGGCTTTCGAATCACCTGGGGCTGCAACGCCAAGGCGAACGTGCCGCAGCCGGTGCTCAAGGCGATGAAGGAAGGCGGCTGCCGGGTGTTGCTGGTCGGGTACGAAAGCGGCAACCAGCAGATCCTGCACAACATTAAGAAGGGTTTGCTGGTCAGCGTCGCCAGGCAATTCACCAAGGATGCGCACGCGCTCGGCTTGACGATCCACGGGACTTTCATCCTCGGGCTTCCCGGGGAAACGCTCGAGACGATCGAGGAGACGATCAACTACGCCAAGGAGATCGACCCCCACACCATCCAGGTCTCGCTTGCGGCGCCTTATCCCGGCACCTTCCTGTACAAACAGGCGACCGAGAACGGGTGGTTCGATTCGTCGCACGACTTGCTGAGCGACGGCGGCAACCAGATCGCGCAATTATCCTATCCGCATCTGTCCTCGGCGGTGATTTTCGACAAGGTCGAGGAATTCTACAAGCGCTTCTATTTCCGCCCGTCGAAGATCTGGGAGATCGTGCGCGAGATGCTGACCGATTGGCAGATGATGAAGCGCCGCCTTCGCGAAGGGGTCGAGTTCTTCGACTTCCTGCGCCGCCGCAAGGAAGCCGCATGATCTGCGCCGCGTTGATGCCAGCTAGCCGCTGACATGAGTTTCGCACTGGCGCTCGCGCTCGTACCGGCGCCCCTGGTCATCGCCGACTGGTCGATCGACACCGCGACGATGGCGCAGTCCGCGCCGGTCGCGATCGCGATGCAGGCGGACCCCGCGCCGCCGGTTGATTCCACCATCGAGCCAGCGCCACCACCAACGCCGCCTCCAACCCCGCTGATCGTGGTCGGCAAGCATCACCACACGCCGGGTGATCCGTTCGAGACCTTCAACCGCTCGACCTATGGTTTCTCGATGGCGGTCGACAAGGCGATCCTTCGCCCGGTCGCGCTGGGCTATCGCCAGGTCGTGCCGCGCCCGGCGCGCGACGGCGTACGCAATGTGCTGTCCAATCTCGGCGAGCCGCTCGTATTCGTCAACGATCTGCTCCAGCTCAAGATCGGGCGGGCGGGCAAGACGCTGGGCCGGTTCGTGATCAATTCGACGCTTGGACTGGGCGGCCTGTTCGACAATGCCAAGCGTCGGCCGTTCAACCTGCCGCACCACAACAACAGCCTCGGCGACACGCTCGGCTTCTATGGCGTTGGCCCGGGACCGTATTTGTATCTGCCGATCCTCGGTCCGACGACGCTGCGCGATGCGATGTCGGGGCAGCTCGAGTCGATGCTGCTGCCGCACATCACGCGCACCCCGTTCGGACTTCGCGAATATGTCATCTCGACCACCGTCGTCGGCGGCCTCGACCAGCGCGCGGAGGCGGAGGATGATTTGCGTGCGATCATCGCCGATTCGGTCGATCCCTATGCCACTATGCGCTCGCTGGTGCTGCAGGACCGCGCGGGGGAGATCGAGGCGCTGAAGTCGGGCGCGATCGACGATTCGATCAAGACGCCGATTGCGGTCCCTGCCGACCCGGCGCTGGACTCGCCCGATCTTGACGATCCGGCGCAGGCACCGCCGCCCAAGCCGCAATAAGCTTTGCTCAGTTGCGCGCCTTGGTTCGCGCGATGTTGCGATATTCGAGCATCGGCCAATATAGCAACGGCAGTCCGCAGATGACGTCGCGCAGCCGCAGTACCAGCGCCAGCGCCAGCGCCGGGACGGTGCCGATCCCGAACGCCGCGCAAGCGAAGATCAGCGCCCCTTCCTGCACCGCGAGCCCGGCGGGGATGAAGAAGATGATCGCCCGTGCGGCATAAGCGGCGCTTTCGATCACGATCGCCGGAAACAGGTCGAGCGGGATGCCAAGCACCTGCGCCGCGGCCCACAGCTGTAACCCGCCAATCGACCAGGCGACGAAGTGGAGGATGATCGCGATGACCATGCCGCGCCGCCGGGTGGCCCAATCGGCGCGCGACTTGGTCCATTCGGTGCGAATCCGCTCGATCAATCGGGATGGGCCAGCGCTGCGAACCGCGATCCAGCCAATCAGCATGGCGATGCCGAGCAAGGCGACGACGACCGCTACGATCGGCGGGCTGACAAACCGAAAGCTGGCCGGGTGCAAAAGCTGGGGCAGCACGACCACGGCGAGAAGCGCATAGGGGATTTGGGCGATCCCCTCCGCGATCACGTCGAGCGTGCTGGCGGTAATCGCCGCGCGGGTCGTTCCGCCCGACAGCACCAACGCGCGCGCTCCAATCGCTTCGCCCAGGCCAGGGAAGAACACCAATAGATTGCCCCCCGCATCGCGCAGTACGCGCGACGCTAGCGACGACCGGAATGAGACCCCCGGCCGAAGCGCGGACAATGCCGCCGCGCACAGCAGGAACGCCAGCACCTGCCCGGGCAGCGTCACCAGCACCGCCATCGGGCTGATGATGCGCGCCGATTGCGCGAATTGCTCTCGCAGGCCGGGCAACGCCGCCACGACCACCACAATTGCCAGTACGACAATCGCTAACGGCCACAGATGACGCCGGGCCGATATCGTCACGGCAGATCAGCCCATCGGCACAGGATGATTCCGCGCCGCTCAATCTCCGGGCGCAGGCGTGGATCAGTCAGCGCGGCGAGTTCGCCGGTTGAGTCCCAGTCGGGCGGCGGCGAGTGAATACCGATCCGCTGGCGCGTGGAGGGGTGGAGGCCGACTTCGGTCACCCCGTCGGGCAAATTCTGCATCAGTCCGAGCAACTGATCGCCGCTGACCGAGCCGGCGTCGGACTTGGCGAAGAAATGATCATTGGCGCGCAACCCTGCGGCCTTGGTCCGCAGGCGCATGAAGCCGGCGAGCGGCGCGTGGCTTACCGCATGGCCGATCCGCGCACCGAGCCGCCGGTGACCGGTCACCCGATGCGACCAGCCAAGCCCTTCGTAAGGGATGCGCACCGCGCGCAGGCCCAGCGGCCGACCGGCGGCAATCGCCAGGTTGAGGATCGTCGGATGCTGGTGGCAATGCCAATGGCCGTCGAGGTGGCCAAGCTCGAGCCCGCTTTGGCCAAAGGCGCGGAATTGCGCCTCGATCTCGCGCTTTGCCGCGGCGCGGGTGGCGGGCGAGAACATGATCCCGATACCGGTCGACACCGGCTTCTCGCCGAGATTTTCGCCGTCGGGCGCGATCATTTGCTGCGCTTCGCCCGACTGCTGGGCGGGTGCGCCGAAGATCGCCAGGTGCAGCCCGACGCCAAGCCCCGGCATTCGCTTGGCGCGTCGGATCGCGTCCGCGGCGGCGGCGCCCGCGACGACCAGGCTGGCATTGGTCAATATGCCGTTGCGATGCGCCTCCTCGACCGCCTCATTGACCTCGATCGACATGCCGAAATCATCGGCGGTGACCACCAAATGCTTGCTCATCGCCGCCGCTGCCGGGCGGGACTGAGGAGATCGCGATCGTGCAAGGCGAGCCGCTGCCCGCGCCAGCCGACATGCGCCACGGTAAACGCGCTGACCCACACCGCGAAGCAGGCGAGATCGCGCAGCCACACGCCGATCAGGCCGGGCGTCGCAAACCCGTCGGCGCGGCCCAACGTTCGCGCAACCAGCCGTGCCAAGAGCCACCGAAGCACGATCGGCGAAGCGATCATCGCCAGCGCCGCCCAACCGGGACGAAGCAGCAACAGCAACGGGATCGGCCCCGGATTGCTCACCACCGACATCACATAACCCAGCGGCTCGAGCCCGCGCACCGTCCGCGCCCAGCGCAACTCATGGCGGAAGAGCTCGCCCGCGCTGGCATCGTTGATCAAGGTTTCGGCAATCGCCGGGGTGAACGCGATCGAGTGGCCCGTGGCGCGTACCAGCCGGCCCAAGGCGGCGTCGTCGCACAGATGGTCGGCCAGCGCGCCAAGCCCGCCGAGGCTCGCCAGCACCTCGCCGCGCACTGCGGTCAGCGGGCCGTAGGTCACCGACAAGGGGGTCAGCCGCGCGAACAGCAATTGCATCGGCAGGTCCCAATAATCGATGTTCCATGCCCCGAAACTGCGCACGCGATCCCCGGCGATGCCGGGCCGGGCGCGATAGGCGGTGGTCACTGCGCCGACCCCGGGCGCGGCGAGGCGGTCGATCGCCGCCTGCAACGTGCCGGGCGCGATGATGATGTCGCTGTCAGAGATGGCAACGATGTCGTCGAGCCCGGCCTCGGCCATGTTGATGAGGTTGCTGACCTTGGGATTGGCTCCGCGAACGCGTCGATCAATGACAAACTCGGTTGTTGTGTCGGGATGGCGAGCTGCCACGCTGCGAGCCACGGCAAGCGCCGGATCGAGCGGATCGGCAGCTCCGAAAACGATCCGCAACGGGAAGTCGATTTGCTGGCTGAAAAAGCTCTCGAGCGCGCCTTCCAGCCCGTCTTCGTCACCGCACAACGGCTTGAGCAACGTAACGAGCGGCGGTGTTGGCCAGCCCGGCCCGGCCTCGACCCGGCGGGTGGCGACCGCGCCGACCGCGAGCAACAAGAATGCAATGGATGCAACGGTGACCGCCCCGGCGGCGTACCAGACGATCATTGCTACGCCAAAAAAACCGTCCATCGCGATCGGTGACTAGAGCAGCGCGGCGGGAATTGATATCAGCATCGCTTGGTTCCCGGCCCGCCCGATTGCAGCGGCAGCACATTCGTTTGAAAGCCCCGCATGCTCTCGTCCACGCTGAAGGCAATCATTTCGGGCAGCGCACGGCGCGCTTGGCTGGTCGTGCTGCTGGCTGTCCTGCTGACGATGGTCGCGGGCGCCTATGCGGCGACGTATTTCGACATGACCACCGATACCAGCGAGCTGATCGCGCCGAGCGTCGGCTGGCGGCAAGATTCGGCTGTGCTGTCGGCGGCCTTCCCCAACCAGAATGGCGATCTGGTGGTCGTGATCGACGGCCGGACGCCCGAGCTGGCGAACGATGCTGCCGCGCGGCTGACGAGCGCCTTGGCTGATGACCACGCACACTTCTTCTCGGCGAGCCAGCCCGAGGGAGGTGACTTCTTCAAGCGCGAGGGGCTGCTGTTCGGGTCGCTCGACGATGTCCGCGCTCAGACCGAACGGCTGGTTGCCGCGCAGCCGTTGCTCGGCGGGCTGGCGCAGGATCCGTCGTTGCGCGGGATCGCGGCCACCCTGGCACTCGCCGCCTCGCCCGATTCGGCGAGCAGTAGCGGTCTCGACCAGCTCGAACCCGCGTTCCGCCAGATTGACGGTACAATTACCGCGACCATGGCCGGCAAGCCGAGCTTTTTCTCGTGGCAGCAGCTCTTTTCCCCGACCAAGGGCGACCTCAGCCCGCCCACCCGGCAGATCGTCTCGACCCAGCCAAAACTCGATTTTGGCAGCCTCCAGCCGGGCGAGAATGCGGTCGCCGCAGTCCACGCTCAGGCCGCCGCCCTCCACCTCGATCCAGCCCACGGCGTAACCGTCGGAGTGACCGGCGAAGTCCCGCTGTCGGACGAGGAATTCGGCTCGCTGGAGGAGAATATCGGGCTGGTCGGCGCGATCATGCTGGCCGCCTTGCTGCTCGCCTTGTGGTTCGCCACCCGCTCGGCGAAAACGGTGATGGCGATCGTCGCGACCACCGCCGCGGGGCTCGTCCTGACCAGCGCGACCGGCTTGCTCGCGGTCGGCACGTTCAACCTCATTTCGGTCGCCTTCATCCCGCTGTTCGTCGGATTGGGGGTCGATTTCGGGATCCAGGTCAGCGTCCGCTTCAACGCCGAGCGGCTGACGGGAGCGACGCCGCTCGCTGCTTTGGCCGCCGCCGCCGAGCGGATCGGCGAGCCGTTGCTGATCGCCGCAGCGGCGATTTTCCTCGGTTTCGGCGCTTTCCTGCCGACCGAGTATGTCGGCATCGCGCAATTGGGGATCATTTCGGGGATCGGGATCGTCATTGCGCTGGTGCTCAACATCACCTTGCTTCCCGCGCTGCTGATATTGTTCAATCCGGCGGTGCCCGACGCCGACGTCGGCTTCGCCCGCGCTGCCCCGGTCGATCGCTGGCTGGCCGCCAATCGCGGCAAGGTGCTGGCTGGCTTTGGCGCGGCGATGCTGGCGAGCCTGGTGCTGCTGCCGTTCGTGACGTTCGACTTCAACCCGCTCCACCTGCGCGATCCCAACGCCCCGGCGATGCGCTTGCTGACCGACCTGACCCGCGATCCGCGCTTCACCCCGAACAATGTCGCAATCCTCGCCCCCGATATCGCGTCCGCCAACCGGCTGGCGGCGCGGCTCGCGGCGCTGCCCGAGGTCGATCAGGCGGTAACGGTCGACAGTTTCATCCCCGCCGACCAGCCCGCCAAGCTGGCGCTGATCGAGGATGCATCGCTGCTGCTCGATCCGGCGATCAACCCGTTCGAGCCCGCCGCACCGCCCGACGATGCCGCCAATGCCGCCGCTTTGGTCACGACCTCGAGCCAGTTGGCGGACTTCGCAGCGCAGCAACCGGGGCCGTTGGGCAATTCAGCCGCCAGGCTCGCCGCGACGTTCGATCGCCTGGCCATGGCCTCGCCGGCGATGCGCCAACGGGTCGAGGCGGTGCTCGTTGCTCCGCTCAACATCACGCTCGACCAGTTGCGCTTCTCGCTCCAGGCGACCGCGGTCAGTCGCGGCGATCTTCCGCCCGATGTCGCCGGCGACTGGATCGCGCGCGACGGACGCGCCTTGGTTCGCGTCTTCCCCAGCGGGAACAGCAACGACAATTCGGTGCTCGAACGGTTCACGAAAGCGGTGCGCGCGGTTGCGCCGCATGCCACCGGCGCGCCGGTCGAGACGCAGGAGGCCGCGCGCACGGTGGCGCAAGCGTTCATCAAGGCGGGGGTGCTGGCGTTCGTGCTGATCAGCCTGTTGCTGTTCGCGGTGCTGCGCAGCCTGCGCAATGTTGCCGACACGCTGGCCCCGGTCGTCTTGTCTGGGTTCCTGACGCTCGACACCTGCGTGATCATTGGCCAGTCGCTCAATTTCGCCAACATCATCGCCTTCCCTTTGCTGCTTGGGGTTGGGGTCGCGTTCCACATCTATTTCGTGATGGCGTGGCGCGACGGCACGCGCGACCTGCTCCAGACCCCGCTGACCCGAGCCGTCATCTTCAGCGCGCTGGCGACGGGCAGCGCATTTGGGGCTTTGTGGCTTTCCGACCATCCCGGCACCGCGAGCATGGGGTTGATCCTGATGATCTCGCTGGTCTGGACCTTAGTCTGCGCCCTGATCTTCGAACCCGCGTTGCTGGGCAGCTCGCGCCGACCAACCAGCGGTGGCTAGCGCAAGACGAGCAGGTTCGTGGCGGAGCGGGTGGGATTCGAACCCACGATACGGTTTTGCCGTATACTCACTTTCCAGGCGAGCGCCTTCGACCACTCGGCCACCGCTCCGCACATCTCGAGATGCCTGGAATGGAGCGGCGTTTAGGCGGACGCGCGGTCGCCCGCAAGCTTGCCGGGCAGGGGCCGCGCCCTCTAAGGCTGATGATATGGCGCGGCGCTTCGACATTCCCCCCTCGGCGGACGAGATTGAGGCAATCGCGCGCGCTGCGCTGGCCGGCCTGCCATCGCCGTTCGCCGACCACCTCGGCGATATCGTACTGCAGGTCGATGAGCTTGCCGAGCAGGATTTGCTCGCCGAATTGGGTATCGATCATCCACTCGATTTGACGGGCGTCTATGAGGGCATTCCCATCGGCGAGAAAAGCGTCGATTCGCCAAGCCAGATGCCGGATCGCATCCGCCTGTTCCGCCGCGCGATCCTCGACGAATGGGTGGAGGAGGGCGAGGAGCTCGAGCACCTTGTTCGCCACATATTGATCCATGAGGCGGGGCATCATTTCGGCCTGTCGGACGAGGCAATGCACGCGCTCGAGGAACAGGTTTGAGCGCGTTGGTCGAAGGCTGCGGGCTGGCGCTGCTGCGGGGCGGGCGGTTGCTGTTCGATGGGCTCGATATCGCGCTTGCAGCAGGCGAGGGGCTTCACTTCATCGGTCCAAATGGCTGCGGCAAATCGAGCCTGATCCGCTTGATCACCGGACTGCTCACCCCCGCCGCGGGGACGATCGACCGAGCCGAGGCGGCGCTTGCCGACGACAATTTGGCGCTCGATCGTGAGCTTACCCTGGGCAAGGCGCTGGCATTCTGGCGCGGGCCGCACACCGGCGAGGCGATGGCGGCGTTCGATCTCCAGTCTCTGGCCGACATTCCGGTGCGGATGCTGTCGACCGGCCAGGCGCGGCGCGCGCGGCTGGCACGCGTGATGGCCAGCGGGGCGCCCTTGTGGCTGCTCGACGAGCCGCTGAACGGGCTCGATACCGCGAGCGTCGCCCGGCTCGACAAGGCCATCGCCGATCATCGCGCGGCGGGCGGCGGGGTGATCATCGCCAGCCATGCCCCGCTCGCCGGCCAGTGGCGAACGCTGGAGCTCGGCCGATGATTGCGGAGCTCATCTCGCGCGAAGTCCGCCGCTCGCTGTCCGGCGCGGCGTGGCTGCCGGTCGCCTTCTTCCTGCTGGTCGCGGCGATCGTTCCGTTCGCGGTCGGCCCCGATGCCAAACTGCTGGCGCGGATCGGCGGCGGGGCGCTGTGGATCGCCGCGCTTACCGCCGCCTTGCTCCCGATCGAGCGGCTGGTCGAACCCGATCGCGCCGACGGCTTTCTCGATCAGCTGGCGCTCGCCGGGGTGAGCGAGGAGAGCGTCGCCTTTGCCAAGATCACGGGGCACTGGCTGACCTTCGGGCCGCTGCTGCTGATCGCCGCGGTTCCTGCCAGCGTCCTCGTCGGGCTCGACGGCCCGGCATTGCTCCGCGCCATCATCGCCTTGGCGATCGGCACCCCGGCGCTGGCCGCGCTGGCGGTGACGGTCGCGGCGCTCACCGCCGGACTGCCGCGCGCTGGTTCGCTGGCCGGTCTGTTGCTGATGCCGCTCGCGATTCCCCTGGTGATCTTCGGCGCGGCGGCGACCGGGATCGGTCAGGAAGGCGCGCTCAAGCTCGAGGCCGCGGTAGCGTTGCTGACCTTGGCCGGCGCGCCATTCGTGACCGCCGCGGCGATCCGCGCTTCCAGGACTTAGTGGCTCCAGCGCGCAAAAATCGCGGTCGGCAGCAGTAGCCCGCGCGCTTCCTCGCGCACCGCCATCTCGCCGCATTCGACCGTCCCGCCCAGATCCGCCGTAAGCTGGCGCAGCAATTCGCCGATCGCCAGCGCCGACATCCGCACTGCGTAAACCGTGAGCACGAGGAAGCGGCTGTCGGCGTCGAGCAATTTGACGCAATCGCCAAGCAATGGTGCGAGATGCTCCTCGAGCCGCCACACCTCGCCCTCGGGCCCGCGCCCGAACTTGGGCGGGTCGAGCAAGATGCCGTCATAGCGCCGCCCGCGCCGCACTTCGCGCGCGGTGAATTTGGCGGCGTCGTCGACGATCCAGCGGATCGGGCGGTCGCTCATCCCCGACAGCTCGGCGTTGCGCCGCCCGCCCTCGACCGATTTCTTCGACGCGTCGACATGGACCATCTTCGCCCCCGCCTCGCTCAGCAACAGGGTGCCGACACCGGTATAGCCGAACAGGTTGAGCACCTCGGCGTCGGCTGACCGCTCGCGCATAAGGTCCCACTGCGGCGCCATGTCGGGAAAGAAGCCGAGGTGGCGGAACGGGGTCAGGCTGGCGTGGAAGCGGACCTTGCCCCGCGCCAGCGGCCAGTCGCGCGGGATTTCGCGATGCTGCTGCCACTTGCCGCCGCCATCCTCGTCCGATCCCGGCATGAAGGTCGCGTCGGCGTCCCAGTCGGCGCTCGCCGGGGCCCACATCGCCTGGGGTTCGGGGCGGACGACGCGGATCGGGCCGTAGCGTTCGAATTTCCACCCGCCACCGCTGTCGATCAGGGCCCAATCATCCCACGGTTCGGCAATAATCGTCGTGAGATTCATGCGGCGAGCGCCAGCTTGCCGCCGATCGATGCGAGGGCGATGGGGCCGCTGAGCATCGACTGAGCAGCATTGCGAGCAGTATATGCGGTGACCTGCCGCATCTCGTCGAGCATTTCGTCCAAGGTCATGATTCGATTGAATATCTCGATCGATCGAGCCATCGAATCGGTGCGGCCCTGGGCGGTCTCCAGCGCCATGATCAGCCCCGCTTCGACTTGCGCCCGGGCGCGGTCCAGCTCGGCGTCGGTCAGTCCCTCGGCGGCGCGCGAAACGCAGTCGCGGGCCAGCACCATCGCCTCCGCCGCGCGCGCCTTGTCGGTCGACAGGTTGACCGCGAACAGCCCGATGTCGGCGAAGCTTTGGGTCCACGAATAGATTGAATAAGCCATTCCGCGCTCTTCGCGCAGCTCCTGGAACAGCCGCGACGACATCCCCCCGCCAACCGCCTGCGAGAATAACGACAAGGCCGGGGCATCGTCATGCGACGAGGGCAGCCCGGGCAGCGCGAAGGCGAGGTGGGTCTGTTCGGCGGCCTTGCGGTCGGAGCGGATGCCGCCGACGAAGTGCGCCGCGGGAATATTGGGCGGATCGACCGGGTCGAGATCGCCGAACAAATTCTCCGCCAGCCGCAACACCGCGTCGGCATCGACCGCCCCTGCCGCCGCAATCACCAGCCGCGACGGGCGATATTCGGTTCCCAGCCAGTCCAGGCAATCGTCGCGGGTCAGCGCCAGGATGCTCGCCTCGCGCCCGAGCACCGGGCGGGCCAGCGGCTGGTCGCCAAGCGCGGCCTCGAACAGATGGTCGTGGATCAGGTCGTCGGGCGCGTCGAGGCACTCGCCAAGCTCGGACAAGATGACCTGCTTCTCACGCTCAAGCTCGCCGGCATCGAGCTTCGGCGCGCGCACCAGGTCGGCGATCAGCTCGAGCGCGAGGCCGACGTCATCGGGCAGGGTGCGCGCGTGAAACACCGTCTGGTCGCGCGCGGTCCATGCGTTCAATGACCCGCCGACATCCTCGATCGCCTCGGCAATGCCGCGCGCGTCGCGGCCGCCGGCGCCCTTGAACACCATATGTTCGAGCAGATGCGCAAGGCCGCCCTTGCCCGCCGCTTCGGATCGCGACCCGACCCCGGCATAGAGTCCGATCGCCGCCGACCTGGCGCCCGGCATCGGATCGATCGCGACGGTCAGCCCGTTGGACAGGCGGGTCAGGTCAGCCGCCATCAGGCGTCGAGCCCTTGCAGCCGCTTGCGAACCGCGATTGCGTAAATGATCAGCGCGGTCGCTGCGAACAGGAACCACTGGATGGCATAGCCAAGGTGATTGTTGGGGATCGAATCGGTCGATGGCGGGGCCGATGCGGCAAGCCCCTGAAGCGGCTTGTCGACCACCAGACGCATGCGCTGGTCGCGGTCTGGCGCGATGATCCCGCTGACCAGCCCGCCGCCCCAGCCGCGCCCGGCGGCAGGGTCCTTGGTCCAACCCATCTCGACCGCCATCCCCGGCCCTTCGGCACCGGTGACGCAATCGGCGACGATCAGGAAACCCGGCTCGCCGCTCAAATTCTGGCCCGGGCGGGTGCGATAACCGGCGACCCGCAAACAATTGCCTGTTGCTTTGCGGAACAAGGGCAGCGGCTCCTTGATCGGGGTGGTCGGCCAGCCAATCTCGGGCATTGTCCGCGCGGCTTCATATTGCGCCAGCAGCCCGGATTTCCACTGCGCCCGGCGGATCTGCCACAGGCCGAGTCCGATCATCGTCGCGACCGCTGCCGCGACCAGGATCGTCGGGATGATCGGCAAACGCTTCCAGTTCATTTGACTAGCCGTCCCTCGCCCGCCTGGTGCCGGAAGGATTGATAAAACAATGCTGCCTTGGCGATGCGCAAGCCCGCGACGGTGAGCGTTGCGCCGACCGGGATCCACACCAGATGCACCCACCATGGCGGCGAGAAGCGAAGGTCGAGCATGATCGCGGCAACGACCGTGATCGTCCCGACGATCAGAATCAGGAACACTTCGGGCCCACCGCCGACGTCGGACGATTTGAAGTCGAGTTGGCAATTCGCGCAACGGTCGGCGAAGCGGACCACCCCGGCGAACAGGCCATGCGCCCCGCAGCGGGGGCACAGGCCCTTGAGGCTGGCGTTGACCAGCGTCGGCGCGATCATCTGATCAGCGCCGGCCGGGGGATCGACGCCAGCTTGGGGATCGACGCCAGCTTGGGGATCGACGGAGGCCGCGGGATCAGCCGTGGATCGGCGCGCCCCAGCCGCCCCACACGTAGATCGACACGAACAGGAACAGCCACACGACGTCGACGAAATGCCAGTACCAGGCCGCCGCTTCGAAGCCGAAATGCTGCTTCGGCGTGAAGTCGCCCTTCACTGCGCGAAGGTAGCAGATGATCAGGAAGATCGTCCCGACGATGACGTGAAAACCGTGGAACCCGGTCGCCATGAAGAATGTCGAGCTGTAGATATTGCCGCCATTGGCGAGCTTGAACGCGAATGGCGCATGGGCATATTCCCACGCCTGGATGCAGCTGAACAGCAGGCCCAGCCCGATCGTCGCCAACAGGCCCTTTTTCAGCCCGTCGCGATCATTGTGGATCAGCGCGTGATGCGCCCAGGTGACCGTGGTGCCTGAGCAGAGCAGGATCAGGGTATTGAGCAACGGGAAGCCGAACGGGTCAAGCACTTCGATGCCCTTGGGCGGCCAATGCCCACCGACCGCGGCCATTTGCGAGGGGAATAAAGCGGCCGAGAAGAATGCCCAGAACCACGCCACGAAAAACATCACTTCGGACGCGATGAACAGGATCATCCCGTAGCGCAAATGGAGCGAGACGACCGGCGTATGATCGCCGGCATGCGCTTCCTTGATGGTGTTCGACCACCACGAATACATCGTGAACAGCACCATCGCGAGGCCCGCGCCGCCGATGAACTTGCCGTACGGATTATCGTGCATCCACATTACCAGCCCGCCGAACATGGCGAGCGACGAGAAGGCGCCGATGATCGGCCAGGGATCGGGCGCGAGGATATGATAATCGTGATTCTTGGTGCCGGCCATGGATGCTTCCTACTGTCGTTCCATCGTGTCCTGAACGCGCTCTAGCTGCTGCGCTTCGGACTTTCCACAGGGTAAAAGGTGTAGCTCAACGTGATTTCGTCAATGTCGCGGGTCGCCGGATCGGTGCGGATCTTGGGATCGACGAAGAACACCACCGGCATCCGCGCCTTCTGCCCGCCCTGCAGCGTCTGCTCGTTGAAGCAGAAGCATTGGATCTTGCTGAAATACAGCCCGGCCTGCGATGGCGAGACGTTGAACACCGCTTGGCCAGTGGTCGGCCCGCCCGCCATGCTCTCGGCATCGTAATAAATGGTCGTCCTGGCGCCGGGGTGGATCCGCACCGTGCGCTGCTCGGGGTAGAATTTCCACGGTAAGGCGGCGTTGATGTTGGCGTCGAAGCGAACCCCGATCTGCCCCGCAATCGCGCCCGGGGCGACCTCGGCGCGCTGGGTCGTCCCGTCGAACCCGGTTGCAGCGCAGAAAGCGCGGTACAGCGGGACCGAGGCGAAGGCGACGGCCAGCATCACCAGCCCGAACAAGGCTGCGCGGCGGCTGACGATGCGGTGGCGGGCGGCGAGGTCGGTCAAGGCGCCACCACCATCTTGGCCATCGAAATGCCGAACATCAGCAGCACGAACAGCCCGAGCAGCAACGCCGTCACCATCGAGCGACTCTTCTGGCGGCGCTTGAACTCATTTTGATGGTCAGGGGTCATGCGATGAACATCCGATCTGCAACGAGCGCGCCAAACAAGACGAATAGATAGAGGATGGAAAACGCGAACAGGCGCTTCTCGGGCCCCATCTGCGCCGGCTCGGTGGCTTTGTTGCGCCACACGCCGATCGCCAGCACCAGGAAGATCGCGTTGAGGACGATTGCGGTGACGCCGTAAATCCAGCCGGTATAGCCAAGTCCCCACGGCGCAATCGCGGCCGCGATCATCGGCAAGGTGTAAAGCAGGACCTGGCGGCGGGTCGAGGCGAGCCCCGCGACGACCGGCATCATCGGCACGCCGGCCTTGGCATAATCCATCCGCACGAACAGGCTCAGCGCCCAGAAATGCGGCGGCGTCCACAAGAAGATGATCGCGAACAGCAGGATCGGCATGGTAGTGACATGGCCGGTCGCGGCGACCCAGCCGATCAATGGCGGGAAGGCGCCCGCCGCACCGCCGATGACGATGTTCTGCGCGGTCCGGCGCTTGAGCCAGACGGTATAGATGAGGACGTAGAACAGGATCGACACCGCGAGCCACGCCGCCGCGACGAGATTGGTCGCGAGCTCCATCAGCACGACCGAAAAGACGCTCAGGCCGACCCCGAAGTGGAGCGCGGTCTGGCGGGTCATCCGGCCGGCGGGGAGCGGGCGATTGGCGGTGCGCTTCATCAGCGCGTCGATGTCGCTTTCATACCATTGGTTGAGCGCGCCAGCGGCCCCGGCGGCAAGCGCGATGCACAGCACCGCGGTGAAGCCGAGGATGATATTGACCGGCCCCGGCGCGGCCAGCAGCCCAGCCGCCCCGGTGTAGACGACCAGCCGCATCACCTTGGGTTTGGTCAGCGCCAGCAAGTCGCGCCAGTCGGCCGGGAGCGGGTGGGCGCCAAGCTCGGCGGGTGCCTCCATTGCAGTCATCGGAATCGAAGTCATGGGGGGGCCTATAAAAGCTTGTGGCCTCAAGGGAAAGGAGGGAATCGTCAGTTTATGAAAGCGCTGCTAGGATGAGGTCATGACCAAGCGAATCATCCTTGCCGCGCTCGCCGCGATCATCGCCGCCCCGGGGCTTGCCCAGGCTCCCGCCGCCGCCACCGCCGCCGCCACCGCCGCCGCGCCCCAAGCCGACCTCGTCAGGATCGCGATCGAGACCGAGAAGGGCCGCATCGTCGTCGCGCTCGACGCCGGACATGCGCCGCTGACCACCGCCAACTTCCTCGCCTATGTCGACAAGCACATGCTCGACGGCCAGCCGTTCTACCGCGCGATGCCGCTCACGGTCGGCGGGCTGATCCAGGGCGGATCGCGTGACGGGGCCAAGCAACTTCCGCCGATCGCGGTCGAGACTACCATTATCACCGGCCTCAGGAACAAGGCCGGCGCGATCGTCATGGCCAATGCCGGCCCGCGCACCACCCGCAGCGACTTCTTCATCCTCACCGCCGACGTCCCCTATTTCGACGCCACCGCAAGTTCAGCGGGCTTCGCCCCGTTCGGCGAGGTGGTCGAGGGGATGGATGTGGTCCAGGCGATCTTCGCCAGCCCGAGGTCCCCGACCAAGGGCGACGGCGTGATGAAGGGCCAGATGCTCGATCCGGTGGTGAAGATGGTGAAGGTGATTCGGGTACGGCCGCAATAGGCTCGGGACAGGCTCCTTCGACGGGCTCAGGACATGCTTAAGGTTACAAAAGTTACCCAGTTCGGCGGCTTTTTCGGGGTGGTTTGTAAACTTAAGCAAAGCGCGGCGCGCGGCCGTTCGTTTTCCCGGATATTGACGTGAGAAAGAGCCGTGGCGGTTATCTCATGGATGAAGGTGAATAGGACAGCGAAATCGCACAGGCCCCCTCCGTCGGCTGCCGCCGAGACCTCCCCCAAGAATACGGGGAGGGGGTGAAGGGCCAGATGCTCGAGCCGGTGGTGAAGATAGTGAAGGTGGTCAGGGCGAAGTGAGGGCTAAGGTCTGCTTTGGGTGGAAAACGGACATACTACCCGGCTTCCTTAAAGCCTCTGATGATGCGGTTGATACCCCAAGCCAATGCAACAGCGCCGCCAGCGATAATCGCGAGCCCTTCAACCCAGCGGTCGCAATATTCCATCGCAGTGAGAAGCAGCGTCAGCGCAAACCAAGCTTCCACCCGCAAAGACTATTACCAACAAGAGAAATGAGAGTGGGACTGCAATTAGACACGCGATTAGTGCGCCCCAGTTTCTGCCATTCTGCCAACGGTAACTCATTCAGTGAGATTATAGCCGCAAGCTAATGTCCGCAATGGGTCGAAAGCCGAATGACCGCTAAACAACGGTTATGGGTGGAAAGCGGACGATTTCCAGTTAGACTTTGCTGGAGGAGAAACAGCTTATGATCGCACTTGCCATGATTGTGCTGGTTACAGTGCTGCCGGAGCCGATTGTTGTCCACGCTTCGGCTGACGATTGCGCTATCATAGTTGCGATTAGAAAGGCGCAAGCTGCTTGGGGGCTGAAAGGACCAAACCGACCGTTTGTGGTTGAGGGTCAAGGTCCAGACGGAATTATTTACCGGCAGGACTGCGATTGGGCTGCCTCAGGAGTAGGGCCTCCGGAGGTGCAAAAGTTTGGTGAGCCGCGACCTAGGTTTGCGATCGGGCGCCCGGTCTATGGAGTAGGGCGTAAAACTGCTGAAGCAGACATAAGCTTCGTAGCTTGGGCCGGTCGCGGCACCGTCCCATTCATGTCGGCCGAGCACTGCACACTAAAGCGTAGTCGCGGCGCGTGGCGCGTAGTGAAATGTGAGCAAGGGATAATCACATAATGTCCGCATTGGGTCGGAAGCGGACACTCGAGGCGGAGCCGTCACGGGAGTAAATCCCGTGACGTCAGTCCTGTCCGCTGCGCGGCAGGCTGGCCGGCTTTCGGCAGCTCTACGACAAAAGGCCGAGATCGCTGTCGCAATCCCGGCCTTTTGCTCGGTGCCTCGTCTTTGACTGGATCCCGGCCTTCGCCGGGAGGGATTGAGGCTCGCCTCAATCCACCTTCGGCAGGGTCTCGAACTGGTGGAACGGTGGCGGGCTGGAGAGTGTCCACTCGAGCGTGGTGGCGCCTTCGCCCCAGTAATTGTCGGCCGCCTTGGGGCCCTTGGCGAACGACCAGATGATGTTGATGAAGAACACCAGCATCCCGAGCGCCATGATCGCATAGCCGATGCTGGAAATCTTGTTCCAGTAAGCGAACGCCGGAGTGTAGTCCGGGATTCGCCGCGGCATGCCCTGCAGGCCGAGGAAATGCTGCGGGAAGAAGATCAAATTCACGCCGACGAACATGACGTAAAAGTGCACCTTGCCGAGGAACTCGTTGTACATCTTCCCCGACATCTTGCCGAACCAGTAATAGAAACCGGCGAACAGGCTGAACACCGCGCCGAGGCTCAACACGTAGTGGAAATGGGCCACGACATAGTAGGTGTCGTGCATGTAATTATCGATCCCGCCGTTGGCCAGCACGACCCCGGTGACACCGCCGACGGTGAACAGGAAGATGAACCCGATCGCGAACAGCATCGGGGTTTCGAAGGTCAGGCTGCCGCCCCACATGGTCGCGATCCAGCTGAAGATCTTGACCCCGGTCGGCACCGCGATGATCATCGTCGCGGCGGTGAAATACATCTTGGTATTCACGTCCATGCCGATAGTGAACATGTGGTGCGCCCAGACGACGAACCCGACGACGCCGATCGCAACCATGGCGTAGGCCATGCCGAGATAGCCGAACACCGGCTTGCGGCTGAAGGTAGCGATCACCTGGCTGACGATGCCGAACCCGGGCAGGATCATGATGTACACTTCGGGGTGGCCGAAGAACCAGAACAGATGCTGGTACAGCACCGGATCGCCGCCGCCCGCCGCATCGAAAAAGCTGGTGCCGAAGTTGCGATCGGTCAGCAGCATGGTGATCGCGCCCGCCAGCACCGGCAGCGCGAGCAACAGCAGGAACACGGTGACCAGGATCGACCACACGAACAATGGCATCTTGTGCAGCGTCATGCCCGGTGCGCGCATGTTGAAGATGGTGGTGATGAAGTTGATCGCGCCGAGGATCGAACTCGCGCCCGCCAGATGGAGCGAGAAGATCGCCATGTCGACCGCCGGCCCTTGGGAGCCGATCGTCGATAGCGGGGCATAGAGCGTCCAGCCATTGCCCGCGCCCATGCCGGAGCCGCCTGAGACGAACGACGACCCAAGCAATAGGATGAACGCCGGGACGAGCAGCCAGAACGAGACATTGTTCATCCGCGGGAAGGCCATGTCGGGCGCGCCGATCATGATTGGGACGAACCAGTTGCCGAAGCCGCCGATCATCGCCGGCATGACCATGAAGAACACCATGATCAGTCCGTGCGCGGTGATCAGCACGTTCCAGTGGTGGAGCGCCTCGTCCATGCTGGCGCTGCCTACGCCGAGCGGCCAGCCCTGGGTCAGGATCTGGATTCCCGGTTGGGCGAGTTCGGCCCGCATGATGCCCGAAATTCCACCGCCGATAATCCCCGCGACGATCGCGAAGATCAGGTAGAGCGTGCCGATATCCTTGTGGTTGGTCGACATGAACCAGCGGGCGAAGAAGGCCGGCTTGTGGTCCGCGTCATGATGCGACGCATAGCCCGAATCGTGGGCCTTGAGCGCATGGACGTCGGCGGGGATAGTGCTCATGATATGGGTTGCTTCCGCTTAATTCTGGGCCGTCGCGGCCTGGTTGATGGCGGGCTGGGCTACAGCCGCAGTGTCATTCGCTGGTGCCGGAGCCGCAGGCGTCGCCGCCGCAGGCGCAACCGCTGCCGCGGCCGTTGTCGCGGGCTTAGCTCCCTTCGGCGTGCCGCCCTTTGACGCCAGCCATTGATCGAACTGCGCTTGCGGCAGCACTTCGATCACGATCGGCATGTAGCCGTGGCGAGCGCCGCACAATTCCGAACATTGGCCGAAATAGACGCCGGGACGCGTGACCTTGACCCAGGTCTCGTTGATGCGGCCGGGGTTGGCGTCCATCTTGATCCAGAACGCCGGCATGGCGAAGCTGTGGATCACGTCTTCCGAGGTGATGAGGAACTTGACCACCTTGTTGACCGGGATCACCAGTCGATCGTCGACCGCGAGCATCGGCGGGCCATCGATGTCGGTGCGGAAACGCTCGGCGCCCTTGGCGTCCTTCTTTTCCTTGAGCAAGTTGGATACGATCTCGACCCCGCCATTGTCGGGATATTGGTACGACCAATACCATTGGTGGCCGATGACCTTTACCGTAAGGTAGGCCGGCGGCGGCGAATATTGCGCCGCGAGCAGCCGGATCGAGGGGATTGCGATCGCCACCAGGATCAGCACCGGGGCGAGCGTCCACACGACTTCGAGCATGGTGTGATGGCTGGTCCGCGACGGCGTCGGGTTGGCACCGCGGCGGAAGCGGAACATGGTGTAGCCGAGCAACAGCAGCACGAACACGCTGATCGCCACACACATCCACATTAGCGGACCGTTGTGGAACAGTTTGGCGCGCTCGCCGAGGTCGGTGACCTGCGGCTGGATGCCGATGCTGGAGCCGTCGGGCATGCCGATGCCCGGCGTCGGGACGACCAACGGCGGTGCGGCCGGTTTCGGAGTGGCGGCGGGATCGGCGATCTGGTCGCCCATGGTCGGCGCCGGGGCGACGGGGGCCGCCGTTGCGACCGGCGCAGGCGCGACTTGCGGCGCGGTCGCCGCTGCTGGAGTCATGACCGCGACTGACAGGGCAAGTGCCCAACCGATGAGTTTCATTCTGGCCCCGAACATTGGGTTGCTGGACCGGCCCGCCATGATTGGAAGGGCCGTGGAATCAGTGGCCTTATAGGCCCGGGTTGCCATCCTCTCAAGGGCGGTTGATGCATTGTCTTTCGGCGCTTATTCGGGCCACCACAAAGGCGCGAGGCATAGGTATGACCGATGACGAGATATTGGCTGAATTCCGTAGCGCCAATGCGCTGCTCGAGGGGCATTTCATCCTCTCCTCGGGACTCCGCAGCCCGCGTTATTTGCAATGTGCACGGGTGCTGATGGACCCGAAACGCGCTGAAAAGCTGGCCCGCGCATTGGCCGACAAATTGCCGGTCGCAATCGCTGAGTCGGTCGACGCGGTGGTCTCCCCGGCGATGGGCGGGGTGATCATCGGCCACGAAATGGGCCGCGCGCTGGGGGTGTCGGCGATGTTCGTCGAGCGGCCCGATGGCGAGTTCCACCTGCGCCGCGGGTTCGCGCTCGAACCAGGCGCGCGGGTGCTATTGGTCGAGGATGTCGTGACCACCGGCCAGTCGTCGAAGGAAGCGATCCGCGCGATCGAGGCGGCCGGCGCCAAGGTGATCGCCGCCGCCTCGCTGGTCGACCGCTCGGGCGGGACGGTCGAGCTCGGCGTGCCGTTCACCCCGCTGATCCGGATCGACGTCCCGACTTATGCAGCGGATGATTTGCCGCCTGAACTAGCGGCGATCCCGGCGATGAAGCCAGGGAGCCGCGCGGCATGATCCGTTATTTCCTCGCCGCCGCACTTGCGATGGCTGGGGTGCAGGCCAATCCGCCGCGCCCTGCACCGCCACCGATCGTGCCCGATCGGGTCAGCCATGTGCTCGACGCTGCCGGCATGGCGGGGACGGTCCTGATCGGCAAGGGCGACCGCATCGTCTATGAACGGGCGTTCGGGCCGATCAATCCCGCTGGCGGTCCGCAACACCGCCTGGGCCAGACCTGGCGTTATGCGTCGGTGACCAAGCAATGGGCCGCGACTATCGCGATGCAGGAAGTCGCGGCCGGTCGGCTCAACCTCGACACGCCGATCAAGATGTATTTGCCCGACAGCAAAGCGCCATTTGCCGACCGGATCACCCCGCGCATGCTGATGCAGCATATTTCCGGCCTTCCTCGCACCGAAGACAGCCCGAAGGGTGTCGATGATTGGCAGACTTTCTACCTCGTGCCCCCGGGCGATCCACAGACCGGTCGATCGTTCTGCGAAGGACCGACCAATCGGCCGCCGCCGGCCGAATTCCATTATGGCGACTGCGATTTCATCATGCTCGGCGCGATTCTGGAAAAAATCAGCGGCAAGCCTTTCGCCCGCCTGGTCCGTGATCGCATCGCCAAACCGCTCGGGTTGACCAGCGTCGGCCTGTTCCCGCGCCGCACCCCGACGGTCGTTGGCTATGAGGCGGGCAAGCGCGAATCTGCCGCCTTCCGGCTGGAGAATTTCGGTGCGGCGGGCGCGCTTTATGGCACCACCCACGATCTGTTCCGGTTCGATCGCGGGCTGATGACCGGCAAGCTGCTGCCCGAAGCACAGCGGACAATCATGTGGACCGGCGATCCCAAGCTCGGCTTCGCGGCCTTTGGCCAATGGGCGTTCAGCGCCCCGATCAAGGGCTGCGGGTCGATCCCGATCCGCTTTGTCGAGCGGCGCGGCGCGATCGGCGGCGTGGTGTTTCGCAATATCATCATGCCCGATCTCGACATGGTCCTGATCATGACCTCGAACCGCGCCGAGGCAGACGCCGCATTTGGCGAAATTTGGCAACAGCGCGGAGTGTCGCATGATGTGCTGGCGGCGGCGATTTGCCCAAAGGTCGCCACATGACCCACCCCCTTCGCCTCGGCGTCAACATCGACCATGTCGCGACCATCCGGAATGCGCGCGGTGGCATGCATCCCGATCCGCTGCGCGCGGCGCTGGCGGCGGCGGCGGCGGGGGCGGACGGGATCACCGCCCATTTGCGCGAGGACCGGCGGCATATCACCGACGGCGATATCGACCGGTTGATGGAGATCGACCTGCCGTTAAACCTGGAGATGGCGGCGACCGAGGAGATGCTGAGGATCGCGCTGGCGCACCGGCTGCACGCGGCGTGCATCGTCCCCGAACGGCGCGAGGAGCGGACCACCGAGGGCGGGCTCGACGCGGCGGGGCAGTTTGAAAAGCTCCGTCCGTTCGTCGACCGGCTCCAGTCGGCCGGCATCCGCACCAGCCTGTTCATCGAACCCAGCGAGCGACAGGTCGATGCGGCCTTGCGCCTCGGCGCGCCGGTGGTCGAGTTCCACACCGGGCGCTTTGCCCACGCGACGGGCGAGGATGCAGTGGCCGAACTGAAACGCATCGCCGACATGGCCGCGCTCGCCGCCAAGAACGGGGTCGAGCCGCACGCCGGGCATGGCCTAACCTTCGACAATGTCGCGCCGATTGCGGCTATCCCGCAACTGGCCGAGCTCAACATCGGGCATTTCCTGATTGGCGAGGCGCTCTTCACCGGGCTCGAGGCGAGCGTGACGCGGATGCGGGCGCTGATGGATGCGGCGCGTGGTTAGGTTGGAAGAACCGTCATGATCGTCTCCATCGGCTCCGATCTGTGCAATATCGATCGGATCCAGGCGTCGCTCGACCGCTTCGGCGAGCGCTTCCTCAATCGCGTGTTCACCGCCACCGAGCGCGCCAAGGCCGCGCGCCGGCCGTTCACCGCGGCGGGGACGCTGGCCAAGCGCTTCGCCGCCAAGGAGGCGTTCTCCAAAGCGGTCGGCACCGGCTTCAAGCGCGGGGTCTATATGAAGGACATCGGGGTCGCCAACGCACCATCCGGAGCGCCCGCTTTGGTGCTGACCGGCGGGGCCAAGGCGCGGCTTGACGCATTAACCCCGGCGGGCCACGTGCTCGCGGTGCATTTGACGATGACCGACGATCACCCTTGGGCGCAGGCGTTCGTGGTCATCGAAGCCTTGAAAGTGGAGCGTTGAGTTGAGCGAGATCGAAAGCCTTCCCGCAGACGGCACTGCGCCGCCCCCGGCCTCCCCCCCTATCGCGACCGTGCCCGAAGCCAAGGGATCGGCCTTGTGGCGCGAGATCAAGGGCCTGTTCTGGGTGCTGCTGGCGGTACTGGCGTTCCACAGCTTCATCGCCAAGCCATTCTACATCCCGTCCGAATCGATGATGCCGGGCTTGCTCACCGGCGACCGGCTGGTGGTCAGCAAATATCCGTTCGGCTGGTCCTACGTCTCGCCGACCATCCCCAATCCGGCGGCAATCTTCCGCAGCCTGATCCTGCGCACCGGCGAGCCGTGGGGGATCACCCTGCCGTTCCGCGAGGGCCGCGTGCTCGGCCATCTGCCCCAGCGCGGCGACGTGGTGATCGTCACCCCGCCCGACTCGAACGAAGATTATATCAAGCGCGTCATCGGCCTGCCCGGCGACACGATCGAGATGCGCGACGGGCGGCTGTTCCTCAACGGGGTCGCGGTCAAGGCCGAGCCGCGCCCGCCGGTGGTCGTCCCGATGGATGCCAACATGCCGTGCGGCCAGAATGCCGATCCAACGCACCGCGATTATGCGCTGATGGAGCATATCATCGCCACGCCGGGCGGCGCCCAATGCGCGCTGCCGGTGGTTCGCGAGACATTGCCCAACGGGGTCAGCTATAATACCGTCGAGCTTGGCCAGAGCCCGGGCGACAATTATCCGGCGACCAAGATCCCCGCCGGTCACCTGTTCCTGATGGGTGATAATCGTGATCGTTCGGCGGATAGCCGCTTCGCCGCGGGAAGCCCCGATCTCGGGCTCGGCGGGCCGGTGCCGTTCGAGAATATCGGCGGCCGCGCCGAGTTCATCACTTTCTCGCTCGACGGCACCACCACGCTGATCAATCCGGCGAGCTGGTTCCGCGCCTTCCGCTCGGGCCGCGCCGGGACCTCGCTTCGCTCCGAGCATGTGCCTGCTCCGGTAGCCAAACGTTGAGCGTCCGCCCATCCCGCAAGAAGGCGGTGGTGGTGGCGCACATCGAGGAGCCGGGACCGACCGAGTTCCGCGACGCCGCGATGATCGCGGAAACCAAGCGCGCGGCGATCTGGCTCGGGATGACGTTGCTGATCGTCGGCGCTATCGTGCTTGCCCAACCGATCATGCTGATCGTCGGCGGGATGGTGTTCTCGGTGATCCTCGATGGCGGCGCGCGCTTGCTCGGGCGGGTATTGCCGATCAGGCGCGGATTGCGGCTGGCGATTGTTGCGCTCGCCGGGTTCGGCTTCATTGGCTGGACCTTTTATTATGCCGGGACGACACTCGCGACCCAGGCCGAGGCGTTGCGCATCGTGGTCACGGCGCAGGCCAACCATTTGCTCGCCATCGCCGAAAATCTCGGACTGCTCCCCAAAGGTGCGCCGGTCGATCTGTCGACCCAGGTGATGGGTGGGGTCGGGCGGCTGACCAGCGCGGTCGGATCGGCGCTCGGCGCGGTGACGTCGATGGTGATGATCCTGGTGATCGGAATCTTCATCGCGGTCGAACCGCATCTCTATGATCGCGGCATTGCGTGGATGCTCCCGGTCAAGAATCGGGCGCATTTCTACGAGCTTAGCAACCGCGTCGGCTTCACGCTTCGCCGGTTGATGTTCGGCCGCGTGGTCGGGATGGCGTTCGAGGGGGTGTTCACCTTCCTCATGCTGTGGGCCGGCGGGGTGCCGATGGCGGCGTTGCTCGGGCTGATCACCGGCCTGCTCGCCTTCCTGCCCAACATCGGTGCGATCGTCTCGGGGCTGTTGATGGTCGCGGTCGGTTTTTCGGCGGGGACGGGAACCGGATTGTGGGCGATCTTCGTCTATTTCTTCGTCCAGAATGTCGATGGCTATCTGGTGGTGCCCTATATCGCGCGGCGGACGGTCAACCTGGCGCCCGCAGTGGTGCTCGCGGCACAGCTGATCTTCGGCGCCTTGTTCGGGATCTTGGGATTATTGCTGGCCGACCCGATCGTTGCCTCGGCCAAGGTCGCGCTTGAGGAATTCGCCAAGCGCAAGGCCGACAAGGCCTAGGCCGAACCTCTACAGTCGGGGCTGATCGCCCGGCGCGGCCTGCGGCGCTTCGCCCTGCGGAACCTGGCCTTCGGGCATCTGGCCCTGCTGCTGGGCGCCCGGCGGCGGCATCATCATCGCGGCGTTGCGCACCACCTGCTTGATCGTCACGTCGAATTCGATGTCGCTGTTGGGCGGGATCTTGCCCTCGCCGGCGCCAGCCGCGCCATAGGCCAAGGCAGCGGGGATGCGGATCTTGTACGAACCGCCGTCCTGCATTTTCTGGAGCGCTTCGCCGAACCCGGGGATGACTTGGCCGGGGATCATTCCGGCGGGGCCGCGGCCCTTGCTCGAATCGAACACCGTGCCGTCCATCAGCCGGCCTTCATAGTCGACCAAGGCGCCGTCGGTGGCCTTGATCATTTCGCCCTTGCCGGCCTGGATGGTGCGGATCATCACTCCGCTGGGGAGAGTCTCGCCGCGCATGCTGCCGGCGCCGATCCACGCCAGTGCCAATGCCGCCGCGATCAGCAGCGCGATCCCAAGCCACAGCTTGAACATCGAGCCGCGCTTCAGCGGGCGGAGCGGGACCTGGGTGGCCGACATGTGATTTATCCCCGAACTTGGAGGAAGGGGAAGGACCTAGCGGACGCCTTCGCGCTCGACGCGCTTGCGCTCGAGCTTGCGGGCTCGGCGGATCGCGGCGGCGCGTTCACGGGCGCGCTTTTCCGACGGCTTTTCGTAATGGCGGCGCAACTTCATTTCGCGATAGACGCCTTCGCGCTGCAGCTTCTTCTTGAGCGCCCGCAGCGCCTGGTCGACATTATTGTCGCGAACGATGATTTGCATAAAGGCCGTCCAACTCCATTTCCGGGCGATGCCGGTGATCCAAAGCGCGCCGATTCGAAAAGCGGCACGTACAAGCATAAATGACGTTCGCCGCGAAGCTTGAGCTTGCAGCGTTGCGGTGCCCCTACCCGAGTGGCGGTGGCATTTCAAGACAGGCGATTCTGGCGACTCCACGACGAGTCGAGCCGAACTTGCGGTCAATCTTGGCACGAAGTGATTTTAGTTATCGGCGGTTAACCTGCTGACTGGTAAAGAGATCGTTCGTTTTTCGGGAGGGGTATGCCTTGGATCGTCGGGAATTACTGCGGCTTGGTGCGGCTGGCGCGGGGGGTCTGTTGATCTCCTCGGCGGCCAGTTCGGTCGGGATTCCGCTGACCAACATGATCCTTCCGCAGATCACGCGAGACCCCTTGGCGCCGACCTTGCCATCGATTGCGCCGACCGGGGTCAATCCCATGCTGTTCCAGCGCGCCAAGGCGGCGCTCGCCACCCACGGCGCATCGATCCGCAATCGCGACACCATCGGCGTGGTCGATTTCTCGTTGCCGTCGTCGGAGCCGCGGTTCCACGTTATCCATCTTGCGTCCAACCAGGTCGAAAGCTTCCGCGTTGCCCATGGCAGCGGGTCTGACCCCGATCATTCGGGCTTCGTCGAGATGTTCTCGAACGAGTTCGGCAGCCACGCGACCTCGAACGGCACCTACATCACCGCCGACACCTACGAGGGCAAATATGGCCTGTCGATGAAGGTCGACGGGCTCGATGCGACCAATAACAACGCCGAGCCGCGCGCGATCGTCATCCACAACGCCTGGTATGCCGAGGACGACATGATCCCGGTCCATGGCAAACTCGGGCGCTCGGAAGGCTGCTTCGCCTTCAGCCGCGCCAGCCAGTGGAAAGTGATGAGCCGCCTCGGTGGCGGCCGCATGATTTACGCGGAAAAATTGGCGTAAGACGCGCTTTGATTTGAGAACGGTGCCGTCTTACCCGAGCAAAAGCTAGCGCGATGCGGTCTGCGTCGGCTTTTTCACCACTGGCTTCGGCGTCGGCGAGCTCACCTCGTTGAGCGCCGCAATCACCTTGGCATCGCGACCGTACAGGTCGGCGTAGGGAATGATCGTTCCGTCGTTGAGTGCCGCCGCGCTGAAATAGACGATGTACACCGGCAACGGCTTAACGAATTTGGCCAGCACCGATTTGCCGCTGGCGAGCGTCTCGTCGACCTTGTCGGGGGTCCACTCGCCGGCATCGTCGCTGAGCAATTCCTTGGCCAGGTCCATGATATTTTCGGTCCGGATGCAGCCGTGGCTGAGCGCGCGCAGCTGGCTGTTGAACCGGCTTCGCGCGTTGGTGTCGTGCAAATAGATGTTCTGGCCATTCTGCATCGAGAATTTGACCTTGCCGAGCGCGTTCGACGGCCCCGGCGGCTGGCGCCAGCGCTGGATCCTGCCATCCGCGCCCTTGACCGCGACGAAACCCTTCTTGCCGGCGACTTCATGGGTGATGCTCGGCGGCACCTCCCACCACGGGTTGAGCGTCACGCCGATCGCGGTCGCGGTCAGCTGTGGGGTCTTGGTCTTGACCGCGCCGGCGATCGCGCGATGCTTCCATCGGGTCGCACCATTCTCTACCAATGTGGCGTAGAAGGACGGCACGTTGACGATGATATATTTATTGCCGAGGTCGCGCGGTAGCCACCGCCAGCGATCCATGTTGAGGCGGATGCGGTTGGTGGTCGCGACGTCATTCTTGTCCGCCTGCGCCAGTCCGGCGCGAAGAAAGGCATATTGCGGATGCGTCGGCAGCAGGCTGCGCAGCGACCCGACGACATCGTGCCGAGTCAGCGCGCTCGCCAGTAGCACCGCCGAGGCCGCGGGGGTCAAATCGGCGTCGGTGACATACCATTCGCCGCGGTCCTTGCCGCGCACATGGCCGAGCGCGAGGTCGCCGGCGATCTTGGCGAAGCGGTCGGTCGCCGCGGCCGACATCACCACCGGATCGCCCGAGCGAAGCGCGGCATCGAGCCCGGCGGGGTCATAATCGCGCGGGTTGAGCCCCTCACTGCCGACCGTGCCGAGATAGGCCAGCAAGCTGCGCGCATCGCCAACCTGCCACATCGGCGGCGGCGGCGCGGGGACCATCGGCGGAACCACCGTCGCATCGGGCGTCGGCGCGATCGGATCGACCGGCGCACTCTGGGCACTCGCCATCTGCAGCGGAATGCTTGCCGCCGCGATCAGCGCCAGCGCGCTCCACCGTCCACGCTCATGTACAAGTTTGATCACGTCGGTTCTTCCCTGCCAGCGGGTTAGGTCAGTCACCCCGACCCTATGCCGAGCCGCGATCATACAAAGGATGAACGGGCGCGGCCAGTGGCGGCAAAGTATCACGCCAAAGAATAAATCAATTGCCAACCGCGCCTTAACGACCTTGTGTCAGTGGTGGAGCGAAAGGGTGTGTCCGTGAACCAAACACCAAATTCGAAACGATCGGTCGTCGGCGAGGGCATCCGCCGCTTGCTCGACGAGCGCGACGAGCAGCGCACCTCGTCAGCATCGCAAACCGCGATGCTCGAGCATCGCGGGCGGCGCCACGTTGTGCGGCTGGTCAACCTGTCGCGATCGGGCGCGGCGATCGCCTTCGTTGGCGATGTCGCCGACGGTGATCCGGTAATGTTACAGTTACTTGACCACGGCGCGGTGGCGGGGCAGGTGAAATGGTCAAGCGACGGGCGCGTCGGAATCAATTTCGCGGCGCCATTGGACGGCCCGCTGGACGAGATGTGAAACAGCTGATGATCAAGGCGCGGATTGCCAATGCCACCGACCCCACCGATCGCCGCCGGTCGGAGCGGGTCGCGGTCGAACTCGATGCCAAGGTGCGCGAGCTTGGCAGCGAAGGCACCGAGGCACGCGTGGTCAATATTTCGGACACCGGCTTCATGGCCCAATCGTCGGGCGAGTTCGAAGTCGGCTCGCGCATCTGGCTGATGCTCCCGGGGCGCGACCGGGCCAGCGCGATCGTCCGCTGGACCGCGGGTGACAAGCTTGGCGCCGAATTTTCGGAAGTCATGTCGATCGACGGGCTCGACGCCCAGTCCTGAACCCCCGGTTCGAAAAGTAACATTTTCGCAACACTTTCCCAGTCTCGATTCGGAACGCATGAAACTTAGCGCTGGTTGGCGTGTTTAATTGGCTCGAGAGGAAAACCGATGTCGAGCATTCCGAGCCTGAGCGACCTGCAGATGCGCCATGACCCGAAGGGCCGTGGTTACCATGCGGTGTACCGTGAACAGCAAGTCAATCATTGCCCCGGCTGCGGCCGCACCCACTGGATCATCGGCCGGATGTCGGCGGAGTGCGCCTTCTGCACGACCGCGCTGCCGCTCGCCGAAGCAAGCATGCGCTCGCACGGTGCGCCAGCGATCATCAAGCATCGCAATCGCAACAATGACAACCCGGCCTGGGCTGCCTGAACCTTATGGTGCGCTCGCCCTCACCGGGACCGGCGCATTGCACAGATCGACACCGCCGGCGGGATAAATGTAAAATTCGTCCCGCCGGTTCTTTTTGACCTGCAGCCAGCGGGTAAATGACGCGCTGGTCTCGCGCAGATATTCGAAGCGTGGCCGCTCGGCGTCGGGCAATTGCGATGCCAGCCGGACGTTGGCGATCGGCACGTCGGACGTGCGTTCCTTGTAGAAACCGAGCGCCTCGGTCCCGCGCGGCAAGCTCGACAATATGTCGACTCCGCTCACGACGCGACCAACGACCGCGATCACCCGATCGAGCGAGCGCGGCGCATGGCCAATCGCGGCATAGAGTTCGCCGCCCATCCCGGTATCGGGCGACAGGTCGCGGCCAACCCCGACCGATCCGTAGCAATGCGGCAGGTTCGCGGTCCCGGCCTTGGAGTCGTAGGCGACCGGCCAGCCCGCGGTGTAGCCGACCTTGGGCGCATAGGCGTCGGGAGAGCCGAGCGGCACGATCTTCAGTCCGGCGAGCCGCCGCTCATATTCGGCCGGAGGCTTGGCGACGACACCGGCCGGCACGCCCTTGGTGGCGTCATTATTGCCCCATTGCGCGACATAATTGTCCTGCACGCGATAGATGGACGCGCCCTGCCAGTATCCCGATTTCGCCAGCGCGCGGATGTTCGCGGCGTGGACCGGCGCGAACAAGGGCGCGAGCTGGACGACGATTCGCCGACCATCTTTCAGGTCGATCACCATCAGATCGTCGGCCGGAATCGCCTGCCATTCGCTGGCTTTTGACTCGGTGATCACGCTCGGGGGGGTCGCGAATTTGGGCGGCGGGGGCGCGGCCGCGACCAGGGCCAGCGCAGCGGCGGCGAGCAACGAGTGACGCATCGACATCTCCTTTGGCCCGAGTGTAAGCGGATCGGCATGTATCTCGCTACCCTCATGCTGCTCGGATCGGGCGAACTCGGGCGTGAATTCGCGATTGCCGCCAAGCGCCTCGGCTGCCGGGTGGTCGCTTGCGACCGCTATGACGATGCGCCCGCGATGCAGGTCGCCGACGCGCGCGAGGTGTTTTCGATGCTCGATGGCACCGCACTTCGCGCCGCAGTCGAGAAGCACCGGCCCGACTTCGTCGTCCCCGAGATCGAGGCGATCGACACCGCGATGCTCGGCACGCTCGAAAGTGAGGGCTGGCACATCGTCCCCTCGGCCAAGGCGGTGCAATTGACCATGAACCGCGACGGGATCCGCGATTTCGCCGCCAATGAGCTTGGCCTGACCACCTCGCGCTACATTTTTGCCGAAACCCGCGAGGCTGCCATGGCCGCCGGCGTTGGCCTGCCCGCGGTGGTCAAGCCGGTGATGTCGTCGAGCGGCAAGGGGCAGAGCATTGCGCGCACCGAGGCCGAGCTCGGCACCGCCTTCGATTATGCCGTGGCCAACATGCGCGGCGACCGATCCCGCGTGATCGTCGAGGCATATATCGACTTCGATTACGAGATCACGTTGCTGACGGTGGCGACCAGGGACGGCATATTATTCTGCCCACCGATTGGCCACCGCCAGGAGGGCGGCGATTATCGCGAAAGCTGGCAGCCGGCGCCGATGGACCCGACTGTGCTCGCCTTGGCGCAGGAGCAAGCGGCGAAGGTCGTCACCGCGCTTGGCGGCCACGGATTGTTCGGGGTCGAGTTTTTCATCGCCGGTAACCGCGCAATCTTCTCGGAGCTGTCGCCGCGCCCGCACGACACCGGCATGGTCACGTTGATCGGCCAGTCGCCCAACGAGTTCGAGCTCCACCTTCGCGCCATCCTCGGGCTGCCGATCCCGGGCATCGTCCAGCACGGCCCGTCGGCCTCGGCCGTCATCCTCGCCGACCGCGAAAGCAGCGACTTCGCCTTCAGCGGTGTCGCCGAAGCGATGGCGGACGGTGCCGACATCCGTCTGTTCGCCAAACCCGTCACACTGAAGAACCGCCGCATGGGCGTCGCGCTGGCGATGGGCGACAGCATCGACGATGCCGTGGAACGCGCCGAGCAGGCCGCAGCGAAGGTTTCCATACAATATCTTGCATAATTATGCAGTAATCTGCATATAGCCTGCATGATTCGTGTCGCGATCCTTGGGGCCTCAGGCTATGTCGGGGGCGAATTGCTCCGCATTCTCCACGCCCATCCCGAGATGGAGGTAGGGACCGCGTTCGGCGCATCGGGGGCGGGCAAGCGCGTTGGGGATGTTCATCCGCACCTCGCGCTCGCTTATCCCGATCTGGTCCACGCGGCGTGGGACCCGGCGCTGCTCGCCGGTGCCGACCTGATCTTCGCCGCGCTTCCGCATGGCGAAACCCAGCGCCTCGCCGACGATTTGCTTAGCCCGGGAATCCCGATCGTCGATCTCGGCGCCGACTTCCGCCTCGACAGCGCCGCCGATTTTGAGGCCTGGTACGGCGAGCCGCACCAGCGTCCCGATCTGCTCGGCAGCTTCACCTACGGCCTGCCCGAATTTTATCGCGACCGGATTAAGGCCTCCAAGCGCATTGCCGCTGCGGGCTGCTTCCCGACCGCCGCCAACTTGGCGCTCAAGCCATTGATCGATGCCGGCGTAATCGAGACGATTGGGATCATCGTCGATGCTGCATCGGGGGTCAGCGGCGCGGGCCGGTTGCTCAACCACGGCACGCAATTTTGCGCGGTCGACGGCAATTTCAAGGCCTATGGCCTGACCAAACACCGCCATACCGCGGAAATGGAGCTCGTCTCGGGTGGGCAAGTGCTGTTCACCCCGCACCTCATGCCGACCAGCCGCGGCATCCTCGCGACCTGCTACGCGAAAGCTGTCGGCAGCGCCGATCCGCTCGAGATTTTGCGCGCCGCTTATGCCGCCGAACCGTTTGTCCATGTCGGTGAAAAACTGCCCGAAACCAAGTGGGCGACGGGCTCCAACGCGGCCTTCGTTTCGGCCCGGTTCGACGAGCGGACGGGGATGATTATCTCGTTGTGCGCAATCGACAATCTGGGAAAAGGAGCGGCCGGCCAGATGGTCCAGTGCGCCAACCTCATGATGGGCTTTAAGGAAACCGTTGGCCTATCCAAAATCGGTATCTATCCATGAGCGTCACGATCGCGAAAGGTTTCGTCGCATCGGGCGTCGCGGCGGGGATCAAGCCCGGCCGCCGCGACTTGGCTTTGCTCGTCACCGAGGATGGCCAGCCGGTCCCCACCGCGGCAGTGTTCACCCAGAACAAGTTCCGCGCCCCGCCGGTCGAGGTGTGCATCGACCGGCTCGCGGCGTCGGGCGGGATGGCGGCGGGGGTGATCGTCAATTCGGGCAACGCCAATGCCGGCACCGGCGCCAAGGGCCGCGCCGACGCGGAGGAGATGTGCGAGGTGGCGGCCGCGACGGTCGGCTGCGCTTCCGAGGCGATGCTGGTCTGCTCGACCGGGTTGATCGGTTACCGCCTGCCGATGCGCAAGATCCTCGGCGGAATCCCGACCTTGGGCGAGACGCTCAGTGCGGCGGGCCACCGCGACGCGGCCAAGGGCATCCTCACCACCGACACGCGGCCCAAGGAAGCGCAGGTGGTGCGCAAGGAATATGCGGTCGGCGGGATGGCCAAGGGCTGCGGGATGCTGGCGCCGAACATGGCGACGATGCTGGCGTTCCTGACCACCGATGCCGAACTGTCGCCGGCCGAGCTCCAGCCGATCCTGTTCCGCGCCGCCGATGCGACGTTCAACAGCCTGATCACCGACGGCGCAACCTCGACCAACGATACGGTGATGCTGTTCGCCGGCGGTCGCCAGGGACGCCCCGCCGACCTCGCGCGGTTCGAGGATGACGTGCGCCAGGTGTGCGAGGATTTGATGCTCCAGATGGCGCGCGATGCCGAGGGGATGACCAAGCTGGTCGTGATCCGCGTCACCGGCGCGGCGAGCGATGCCGAGGCGCGCAAAGCAGCGCGGGCGATCGGCAATAATCAGCTGATCAAGTGCAGCTGGTACGGCGCCGACGCTTATTGGGGGCGGCTGCTGGCGGAGGCCGGGTCGTGCGGGATCGCGTTCGACACCGAGTCCAGCGCGGTCAGTTATGGTGGGATCATGGTTGCCGAAGCGGGAGTCGAAATCCCCAACGATAGCGCGGCCGTGCTCGCGCATATGAAAGGCGACGAGATCGACATTTTGATCGAGCTCGGGATCGGCACTGGCACTGGCCGCGCCGTCTCGGTCGATCTCGGCCCCGGCTACATCAAGGAAAATGCGGAAACGTCATGACGATGGCCCCCAACGACACCGCGCGGCTGCTGATCGAGGCGCTGCCGTACATCCGCCGCTTCACCGGCAAGGTGGTGGTGGTCAAGGTCGGCGGCTTGCCGATGACCGATCCGGCGCGGATGCGCAGCCTGGCCAAGGACATCTTGCTGCTCCACTCGGTCGGCATTCGCCCGGTGCTGGTCCATGGCGGCGGGCCCCAGATCGATGTCGAAATGGCGCGCGCGGGGATCGCCGTCGAGCGGATCGACGGGTTGCGGGTGACCGACGAGGCCTCGCTCGACATCGTCCGCATGGTGCTGGTCGGCAAGACCAACCGGCAGCTGGTGGCGGCGATCAACGCGCTTGAGCCGGTCGCGGTCGGGGTGGCGGGCGAGGATGCACGATTGCTCGAGGCCGAGGCGATCGACCCGCGGCTCGGCTTTGTCGGCAAGGTCGTGGCGGTGCGCGGCGCCTTGCTCCACGATTTCCTCAACGACGGACTGATCCCGGTGGTGTCGACGATCGGCGCCGATCCCAGCGGCCAGCCGTATAACATCAACGCCGACGACGCGGCGCGCGCGATCGCGATCGCGATGGGGGCGGAAAAATTGATCTATCTGACCGGCACACCGGGCCTGCTCGCCAATCCCGACGATCCGACCAGCGTCATCAGCTTGCTGTCGGCTGCTGAAGCCCGCGCGCAAATCAACCAGTCGGGCGTGACCGGCGGGATGATCCCCAAGCTGACCGCCTGCGCCGAGGCAGTCGAAGGCGGGGTCACCGCCGCGCACATGCTCGACGGGCGGGTCGAACATTCGCTATTGGTCGAATTGTTTACCGACCAGGGCATCGGCACCAAGATCTGCGACGAACAATGACCGCCAAGAGCCAGCGCCAGCGGATGATCGGCGACTGGCTGCGCGGGGATAAGGTCGGCAGCCAGGAGGAACTGGTCGCGCGGCTCGGGGTCGCGGGCGTTGCAGCGACGCAGGCCACCGTCAGCCGCGATCTCGACGAGCTTGGCGCGGTCAAAGTGCGGCGCGACGGGGCGATCCGCTATGTCCTGTCCGACCAAGGCGGCGGCGGCGGCGACCCGGCAATGCTCGACCGGTTGCTGGCCGACTGGGTGACCGACATCGTCGAAGCCGCGGGGCTGGTAGTGATCAAGACCCCACCCGGATCGGCCAACCTCGTCGCCAATGCGCTCGATGCGGCGGGGTTCGACGGGGTTGCGGGGACGATCGCCGGGGACGACACGATCTTCGTCGCGCTTACCCAAAGCGTATCACCAGATGACCTCGCGGGCAGGCTTCGCGCGCGCCGCGCGGCGGGGTAGGAAGCCTTTTGCCGGAGCCAAGCGTTACCGGCGAAGAGGAGAATGACGATGCGCCGACTGGCTTTGCTGATGATCGTGCCGCTGGCGGCGTGCGACCAGGGCTCCACCGCCCCGCCGCCGACGCCCAAGATCGTGGTCCGCTCGGCCGGGCAGGACGCGATGCACCAGCTGGGCGATCTCAACCGCGCCATCGCGCTCAAGCGGGCGATTTACGATTCGGGCAATGAATGCCGCCGGGTGACGAAATCGGGCTACGTCGGCGAATATAAGAACATGTCCTACTGGACCGCAAGCTGCGAGGACAAACTCAAGCGCAACCGCGACTGGGCCTTGTTCATCGGCGCCGACGAAAGCGTGCAGATCCGGCTGTGCGCGGATGTCGAGAAGGTCGGGCTACCGCCCTGCGTGATCCAGCCGGGCGCGAAGCCGGGGACGCCGGCGGTGCCAGCCTCAGCGAAACCCTAGTCGCACTTCTGCGTGGTTTTGACCGCGCCATCGGGGCGGGTTTCCTTGATCTTGGTGCAATTGCCGCTCTTATATTCCTCGCGGATCGTGCCGTCGGCGGCAACCGTGCGCGAGTCAGGGCGATCGACGCGCTTGTTGCCCTGCAGATCATATTTGAACGAGCTCGGGGTGGTCGCGCCAGCGCCCGATTGCTGCGCCATCGCCGCACCGGCCAAGCCAGCAAGCACTGCACCAACACCGATCAACATCACCACGCGCTTCATGTTCGTCGCTCCTTGAGCCGCTGCACTACCAGCAAACACGTGAACCAGCGATGAAAATGCGCGAGGTGAGCCGTTCATGTGCCGGGGTGGGTTGAGCCTGTCGAGAGGATCAAGCGACTTCGGCTAGCTCCGCATCAAGCTCCATGCAGGCGAAGCGACCGCGGATCTCGCTATTGTAGAAGCGGCCTTTGGACAAAGCGTCGGCGAAGCGGCGGGCGAGGTCGGCGGGGACGTTGGAATAACGATAATGACGCCCGCTTCCGAACAGCAGGTCGAGCTGCCGCCGATTGGGAAGATACCACGCACCTCGGATCGCGGGTTGGGTCATGCGGGAAGAACGCACGAGTGTCGAAATGGATTCATTTCTGGCGGAAAAAAGGGCGAAACTTTATCGATATTTGCCAAGGTCGGTGGTCGGCCGCGCCATGTGGGCGGGGGTGCCGCAATCTCAGGCGGGATTAGGGGCCGGCCATTGTCGGTCAGCTGCGGCGTAACGTTATGAAATTCATTGGGAATATCGGGCTGCGGGCAGTGCGCGGCCTTCAAATCCTTGTCGAACTGGCCGAGCCGCATCGCCGTGCGCGCGGTGCCGCCGATCGCCTGGGCGAGGCTGCCTTTGCCTTGCTTGGCTAGGGCTCGGCCCGCGACAAGCACGGCGATCGTAACGGCGGGGTAGTAAAAAGCCGTGCATCCTTTGGCCTGCGCGAAGCGTTTGCGGGAGCAGGCACATAACAAGGAGAGCATCAATGACCGACTTCAGCCAGATCAAGGAACATATGGAAGTGATCGGCGCCGACGGCGTCCATGTCGGGACCGTCGACCATATGGACGGCGACCGCATCAAGCTGACCAAGAAGGACAGCGGCGAAGGATCGCATGAGGGCCATCACCATTATATCTCGCAGGGGCTGATTGCCGGCGTCGAGGGCGACCAAGTCCGTCTGTCGGCCAATGCCGATGTCGCGATTACCTTCGAGGAAGAAAAGCAGGGCAGCTAAGCCAGGGCGGCGCCGGTCGATCGCGGTCGGCGCCGCAGCCTAAAGATTGGCGATCGTCTGTTCGAGCTCCTTGACCTGTTGGTTGCTGACCGGGCTGTCGGTAACGTCGGTCACTTCCTGTTGGTTGTTGCCGACGGCGACCGTGTCCGGGATCGAGACCTCAACCGCAAACCAGATGATTCCCGCCGCCCAGGCCAGCGCCGTCCAGCGGCTCAGAAAGATATTGCGTTGCCTCATCGCCCGACTATGCGCCGTCACTGGTTAAGCCTTCCTGTGCGCGCTAGGCTTGGCGTCAAAGGAGCCGCCCGATGAAAAAGCTCAAGCGCAAGCAATATGACAAGTTGATCGTCCCGATGCAGTCCGAGCTGGTGGCGATGGCGCGGTGGGCGGCGGCGACCGGGCAGCGGATCTGCATCATCTTCGAGGGCCGCGACACAGCCGGCAAAGGCGGCGCGATTGCTGCGGTCGCGGCCAAGCTCAACCCGCGCCAGTGCAAGATCGTCGCCTTGCCCAAGCCGAGCGACATCGAACATGGCCAATGGTATTTCCAGCGCTACGCCGGCCATTTGCCGGGCAAGGGCGAAATCACTTTGTTCGACCGCAGCTGGTACAATCGCGCCGGGGTCGAAAAAGTGATGGGCTTCGCCACCGATGCACAGGTCGCGGACTTTTTGCGGCAGGCGCCGTTGTTCGAGCAGCAATTGGTCCATGACGGCATCTTGCTGTTCAAATATTGGCTGACCTGCGACCAGGATCAGCAGGAGCAGCGCTTTGCCGAACGGGTCAAGGATCCGCTCAAGCGCTGGAAATTGTCGCCGATCGACCGGGCGGCGCGCGCCCATTATGCCGAATATACCACGGCGCGCGAAGCGATGCTGAAGGCCACCGACACCAAGTTCGCGCCGTGGACCCTGGTCAATTTCAACGACCAGAAACGCGGCCGACTGACGCTCGTGCGCGACCTGCTCGACCGGATGCCCGAGACCGCGATCCCGGACGACGCCAAAGTCGACTGGTCGGCGCTTGGCCATCCGCCGATCAACGAACATTTCGCCGGCAAGAAACCGATCCCCGATTTCCCGATCCACGACGTCAAACACAAGGGCGACGCCAGGAAAGCTGGCGGGAAGACGGCCGATTAGGCGCACCCGATATGGCCGCCGCGCACTTCGCCACGACTGGCTGGCACCACGGCGCAAACGGCACTTTGCCGGGGCGCTGGCGCGACCATTGGTGCTCGCCGGAGCGCTCGGCGCGTTGTGGCCGGCGCTCGACCCGGCACTGGTCGAACCGCCCGCCTTCCTGTCGACCGATCCCGAGCGGATCGATGCGCAGTTCACCCGCTGCGGCCCGGGTCGCGGCAAGGCGTGCGTGATCGACGGCGACACCTTCAAGATCGGCCAGCGCAAGGTGCGGATCGTCGGGATCGACGCACCCGAGACTCATCCCGCCACCTGCCCCGAGGAAGCGCGGCTGGGCGAAGCGGCGACCGTCGAGCTGATGCGGCTGCTCAACCAGGGGCCGTTCACGATGACCGGGCGGATCGACGACCGCCACGACCGCTACGGCCGCGACCTGCGCGTGATCACCCGCGCCCGGCCCGGCGGCACCACCCAGTCGATCGCCGGGGACATGCGCACCAGCGGTCTGGCGCATCGTTATCTTGGGCACCAGACGAGTTGGTGCTGGTGATGGGCGCGCGCTGTGCAGACGCTAACCAGTTGCTAACCCTCTGGCTGTAGTCTTCAGCCATGGCTGCGCCGCTCCATAGTGACAAGCAAGCCGTCGATCTGGCGGCGGCGGGGAGCGTGCGCGGGTCGCGGATCCGGCGTGATCCGGTGCCGGTCGAGAAAGAGCTTGCGGTCGCCGACGTCGAAGGCCGCGACGCGCGGACGGTGATCGTCGGCGTCGTCACTTTCTCGATCGCGATCGTGGTCGCCAGCCTGGGCCTGATGGCGGCGGGCGGCTATTCGGTGAAGGACACGGTGGTCCACCTCGACGCGCGAGCGACGGGCTCCTGACTTTTCCCTATCGCGCGGGGACGGTGGCGGTGATCAAGGATGCGTCCCCTTCCCCGATGCCCTGCGCTCCAATCTTCACAAATGTTCACACTCGCCTTGGGGGTCGCCGGGGTCGTCGGCCGGCGGGGTAATCGCGGGGTCGGGCGCGGTGGTGGCGGTCGCGGTGAACGCGGGGGTATCGGCAAGCGCCCCGAGCAAGGCGGGGAAGGCGGCGTGCGCGGCAGCTTGCGGATCGTCGTGATCGTCCTTGCGCCGCTCCCACGGCGCGGCGAAGCGCGTGGGGTCGAGCCGCGCCAATAACCACATCAGCAATCGCTCGCTCGGCACGCGGCGTTCGCCGACCAGCTCACCCTGGTGATAGATTTGCTCGACCCGGCCGTGGATCGCGCGGTCGAACGCCAGCGCCGACAAGCGGCCAACCGCCAATTGCTGCGCGCCATCCCAGGCCGCGGCGAAGGCCGGCGAGCGCAAGCGCAGCGCATAGGCCCCGCGCGCCGACAGCCGGGCGGTTTGCGACGCGACATGAACCGACCCGGTTTCAGCCAGCGCCTCGATGAACAGCTGCTGGCGCAACGCGCTCCACCCGGCGGTCTTGCGGCTCGGATCGGCCACGAACGGGACGGGGCAGGTGGTGGGCGGAGTGAGCGGAGCCAAGACCGGGGCGAGCGGAGCCAAGACGGGGGCGGGCGGAGCCAAGAGCGGGGCTGGCGGAGCCAAGAGCGGGGCTGGCGGAGCCAAGAGCGGAGCGGGCTGGACCGGTCGCGGATCGATCACGTCGTCGGGATGATCCCCCTCGGGCATGCTGATCGGGTCGGGGACCAACGTCACGCGCGGCCCGCCTTCCTCGGCACTGGTCTTCATCACCCTGGCGACCTTCTTGGTTTCATCGGACCATATGTTGAACTCCTCCATCGTCATTTCCCGCGAAGAACGCCGTGCCATATATGCCTCCTACAAATGTTTAGGCAGTAGCGTGTGAACCAAATGGGTTGTGTAGGAAAGCTGTTTTTTTGTCGGGGGGTGCGGGGCGATAGGAGGCGGGGGGAATGGTTCGCGCGGAGGCGCGGAGGCGCGGGGGCGCGGGGGAAAAGAAGGGCGCTTAAGAAATCGGTAGGGGTCGTTGGCTTAGCTTGGGCGGATGACGGCGATGGGACCAACCAAGCGCGAGCAAATCCATGCGCGTGATGGCGACGACTGCTGGTGGTGTTTTCGCTCGATGGATTTTTCGACGAAGCCAAGGAAGAGTCAGTCGCCGACGATCGAGCATCTCCAGCCTAAGGCCTTGGGCGGCGGCAATAGCCTCGACAATCTCGTCCTGTGTCATCCCGGCTGCAACCGCCAACTCGCCGACCGACCGCGCCTCGAGAAAGTGCGGCTCCGGAATCGGCGAATGCGGCGGATGGAACGCGCGGCGGCGGTAGCGATCCCTGCTGTGCAAGACGTAAACTATGCGCCTCGGCCCATGTCGACAGCCAAGTCCGTGCAGCGCGACTGGCGAACAATTGCACTGATTGCGATCGCGGCCGCGATATTCTTCGCCGGGCTGAGTTTGGGGATGGCGATCCGCTAAGAGGGCTCACGCGAAGGCGCTAAGGCGCGAAGGCAGTGCGGCTGTCATGAAATTCGACCACGCGCCGGCACAGTGAAATAAAATCGTCGTGACCAAGGTCGTTCTTGGCATCGTTCGTGCGCCACGAGCAGATCACGAAATCGAACTTGCCGTCCGCGCCGGGAACGTGGTCGGCGGTCGGAAGCAAAGCGAGAGTAGCTTTGTAAACCGAGCGGCCGGCTTTCGACTCGGCGTTGGAATAGCTGCTGACCAAGTCCCAGCGTAGTTGCTCGCCGGTGTAATGATCGCGGCCGTTCGAGCGAATGACGGCGGCGTGGATTTGCCGCCGATACGTCTCACCGGTGATGTCCCAGGCGCAGCGCTTGCGATCGCGCTTGACGTGGGCCGCTGCCTTGCGGCGAAGCCAGCGGATGTAAGTTTGCTCATCGATTTGTTCGGCCAAGCAGGCGGGCAGTGTGTAGAGTTTGGTCATGCCGAGAGGTTAGGGGAGGTGGGCCCCGGATCAAGTCCGGGGTGACGGAGCGGGGGATGGGTTTGCTTGCCGCTGTCGGCGTCCTCGCCTAGGGACGCCGGCCCGGCGCAGTCGCCGGCAGCCAGAGGAGGCGATCATGGCACGCATGAACAACGACGACCTGCCCTGCTTTCGAGGTCACTTCGAAGCGGCGTAAGGGTTTCCCCAGCGAAACGCGCGTCAAGCGCGGGCTGCGCTTTGTGCGCGGTGGCGAGAAGGAACTGGTCGAAAAGCTCGGCCGCAACGATCCATGCCCATGCGGGTCGGGGATGAGATTTCAAGACATGCTGCTTGACCACGGGTCGGTTTCGACGGCGCGGGGCGGGATGATTATTGGCGGTAAGAGTGGCGGGACGTGGAGGCGTCCCGCCAGCAAAGTCGGTGACTCTTACAGCAATGGTGGCGGATCGTATTTCACAGGGCGCTCAATGAGCCTTCCATCACTTCTTTGAACCTGCGCGGGAAGCAATGACGAGCGCACACGGCCTTTAGTCACTTCGAACAAGGCTGCGCTGTTACGCCCCATTCGATTTGGAGGGGCCACCAGATCGACGCGCTTGCCCGGAGCTTCCGCGCGCGCCAGGATGACAGCCGAATTCAAATCGGTATCGGCTGAAATGACCAATGCTCGGTCGAAGCGATCTCGCAACGCATCGGCTACAAGATGAACGCCGATATTCACGTCGGTCTCTTTCTCTTCGTGCGTGATGTAGGTCTGGCGACACTTTGCGTGGCATCGAACAGTCTTGCGTTTAAAGCGGCCAATGATCGGGGTCACGCCGCAGGCTTTGAGCGCGGTTACATAACGTTGGTGCCGACGATAACTTTCCGGACGCCATGTTGCATAAGCCGTAAAATATTTGACGGCGACAAGGGTCTGATTGGGATGGATCAGTTTCCCGGACAAGGACCACAGGTCGAGCCACTTCAAATGCGGCTCGCCCAAATCGTCGATCGCATGATAAAGGTTGAAGCCGTCGACATAGACAAAGGCGCGCGTGGTCATTTCCCTGACTAGCATGTCGCACGACATAAAAAAGGCCGCCCCGAAGGGCGGCCTATCCGATGGGGCGAACCCCGCCGGTTGGATGGGTGCAATATACATATACAGGCCGAAATTTCAAGGGTGCATAGCAACTAGTATGAGCGCCGGCTGCGGCTACACGGTGAGCCCGTAGTCTGTCACCGTAATCAAGCAAGCCATTTGAAGATAAGGGCTGACGCCACGCCAGCGACAATCGAAATCAGCAGTGATACAATCGACGGCCATGCCTGAGAGAATATGGAGGGGTTTGGACGACGAAGCTGGAGCGAAAGATTTGGAATTAGCTTGCGTTTCATGCGTTCAGCGATCGCCAAAAAAATCACAACTGTAACGATAAAAATCGCGCGTTCGAGGAACGGTAGTTCGGGCATTGCAACCAAGGCTCCGAGGGCCACTACCTGGTTCAAGCCGACGTGATATTTTCCAACACGTGTGTAAAGTTGCTTTTCGCGTTTTCGGAGGTGAGACGCGAGTGATTCAGCTTCGCCGAGTACCCAAGACTCTTCGGGCCCCTGTACAACGATCCGATTGTAGGACTGGCCAACGTCAATGGTGGCGATCCGATTGACGCCCGGAGCATCTCTTAGCTGAGCGGTTAGTTTGATAGATTGCAGATTATCAAGGCCGGAAAGGTGGGTTTCGAAGTCCGATGCGTAACGCGCGATTTCGGTGCCCCGATCGACATAAGCTACAATAACTCGTTCCGGGTGAAAGTCTCGTTCCAGCAGTCGTATGAGTTGGAGAATGTCATCGCGGTAGAGCGCTAGAGCACCAAGTTCTTTTGATACTGTATAGACTTGTTCAAGACCTGGCTCCGAGCTCGGTCCGACCCGAATTCCCGTATGAGGAAAAAGTTGAAACGCCCCGCCCGTCCCTATTGTTGACTCCCATTCTCCCGAGAATGAGCCGTTTGGTTGCAACTTTGCTTTCGCGGAAAGATCACCGAATACCAATCCATCGGGCGCCTCTTGAACTTGGCCAGTGATTTGGAGCAATCCATCGCGGAATGAGCCAGCTACATTTATTAGCGTAACCCCGAACAGATCGTCCGCAACGCGCAATTTTCCACTGAGGTTGTTCGGCGCACCAGTAAGCTCCAAAAAGATCTTGCCGGTGTTGGTTCCGTAAATATGACCCGCCCAAAGCTCTCCGATTCTGAGCGATCGATCGTCCATGATTACTCCGCCGCCACACCTACGCGGACATTCCAGAGATGCATGCGCATCACCGGAGCCTTTAAGTCCGCTTCGCCCGCCCCAGCGGGAGTCGCGCAATTGATCATTCGGCGGCGACTCCCGCTCGCGCAAACATATCCTCACCGCCCTCGTCCGGAACCACCACGACATCCCCACTCGCTTTCGCTTTCTGCCGGCGGTCGAAGCTGTCCCACACCTCGTTCCAATTGCCGCGCGTCGCGGCCTTGGAATACTCCGTCGAGCGTTGTTCGAAGAAGTTGGCGTGCTCGACTCCGTTGAGCAATGGGGCGAGCCACGGCAACGGGTGTTCCTCGATCATGTAGATCGGCTTGAAGCCCAACTGGCCGAGGCGCCAGTCGGCGATGTAGCGGATGTATTTCTTGATCGACTTGGGGGTCATCCCCTCGACCGGGCCCTGCTCGAACGCCAAATCGATGAACGCATCCTCGAGCCGCACGGTCTTCTGGCAGGCGTCGATGATGTCGTCCTGGACCGACTTGGTGAGGCAATCGCGTTCCTTGACGAAGGCGTGGAACAGCCGGGTGATGCCTTCGCAATGGAGGCTCTCGTCGCGCACGCTCCAGCTGACGATCTGGCCCATGCCCTTCATCTTGTTGAAGCGCGGGAAGTTCATCAGCATGGCGAAGCTGGCGAACAATTGCAGCCCCTCGGTGAAGCCGCCGAACATGGCGAGGGTGCGCGCGATATCCTCGTCATTGTCGACGCCGAAGGTCGACAGATAGTCGTGCTTGTCCTTCATCTCCTTATATTGGAGGAACATGCCATATTCGCTCTCGGGCATGCCGATGGTGTCGAGCAAATGGCTGTAGGCGGCGATGTGCACCGTCTCCATGTTCGAGAAAGCGGCGAGCATCATCTTGATCTCGGTCGGCTTGAACACGCGGCTGTATTTTTCGTGGTAGCAATCCTGCACCTCGACATCGGCCTGGGTGAAGAAGCGGAAGATTTGCGTGAGCAAATTGCGCTCGTGATCGGTCAGCTTTTGCGCCCAATCGCGGCAATCCTCGCCGAGGGGAACCTCCTCGGGCATCCAGTGGATCTGCTGCTGGCGCTTCCAGAAATCGAACGCCCAAGGGTATTCGAACGGCTTGTACTGCTTGCGGGCTTCGGTGAGGGACATGGCTTAGGCTCCTGAGAAATAGTGGATGGCGACGGCGAGGTGGCTCACCAGAAGATCTTCTTCGGGTGGCTCGAGCGGTGGCTGCGGCGGCGGAACATCTGGATGTACATGTAGAGGCCGCTGAAGGCGAAGAAGATCAATGCGATGCCGCTGAGCAACGAGATGATCACCCCGACCGAGCCGAACTGCTCGCCCGAATGGATGTGGTGGAGGAAGCCGACGTCCCACTCGCCGGGCTTGGCGACGCGCTTGGGGCGGCAATTCATGTCGGCGGGGCAGGCGAACGCCGGGGTTGCGGCGGCGGTCGCGGTGGCAGCTTTGGCGGGCTCGCCAGCAACCGCGGCCTCGTCATGCTCGTGCGCCTGGGCGGAGGGGACGATCGCCTGGCCGATCGCCGCCGCCTGGCGTGCGCCGCGCTCGGCAGTTTCATCCTCGAACCCGCCATTGTTGACCAGGCTGCCGATCTGGCTGAGCACGCCGGTGACGGCGATGAACAGGATGAACAGGCCGAACAGCACGCTCAGCCAGCGATGATACGTACGCATCAGTACCGAACACCTTTCAGGGCGAAGGCGGAGATCGAGAGGACCAGGCCGAGCGCCAGCGCCATCGTCCCCGCGAGGCGCCGCACCTGGACCGCGGCCGCGCTGCCGCCGCGCCGGGCGAGCAAGGCAGCGCCGATCGCAAGGGCGAGAATGCCGAGCGCGAGCATGATGAGGTTGGCGAGAGTCATTGGGTGGTTTCCGGCGCTAATTGCCGCGCAATCACGTCGATCACACCCTCGACATTCTCGATCACGTCATTGTTCCAGAAGCGGAGGACGCGGTAGCCTTGAGCTTCGAGGAAGCGCGTGCGAACCTCCTGGTACTTCTTGCCGCCGCGACTCTTGCCGAGCAGCCCGGGGTTGGCCCAGCCGGCCTTGATGTCGGGAATATCATCGACGCGGTATTGCTTGAGCAGGCGCTGCATGTAGACTGCGGCGCCGAACGCCGCCGCCCGCGGCTGGAACAACAGCGTTGGCGCTGCGCCGAGTAGCGGCGCCTTGTTGCTGACCTCGGGGACGCCCGTCCACAGGAAGTAGGGGGCGAGCAGGCCGAACAGCCCGACTGTGAACAGCAATACCGGAAATCCGGTCGGGTCGCCGATCCCGGCCCTGCTGCCGAACAGCCGCGCGATGCGGGGAAACAGCCGGTCAGCAAGGAAGAACAGGACGATCGCCAGCAACGAAAAAACGATGACCGACCGCCAGATGTGGCCGAGCACATAATGGCCGATCTCGTGGCCGGTCACTGCGCGCACCTCGTCGAGCGAGGCTTTGCCGAGCGCAACGTCGGAAATCGCGATCCGTGCCGACCCCATCACGCCCGAGACATTGGCAGTGAAGTTGTTCGACTGGCGCGACCCGTCATAAACGAAAATGCGGTCGGCGGGGATGCCTGCTTCGGCGGCTTGAGCGACAAGCGCCGTGCGGACCGGCCCTTCTGGTAACGGCTTGTAGCTGTTGAACATCGGTTCGATGAAGATGGGCGACAGCAGCAAAAGCACCGAGATCG
>ENA-OFCX01000020-OFCX01000020.1-metagenomes-genome-assembly--contig:-NODE-20-length-80249-cov-5.189017_pt1 | contig 80249 bp, 73 predicted proteins | sample MGYA00153384_OFCX01 | MGnify analysis MGYA00153384
TGATCACCACCAGCACCAGCACCAGCACCAGCACCAGCACCAGCACCAGCAGGCAGGTCCTCGTCGGCCATGATGGCATCGGCGATGACCTGCAGCTTTCCGAGATCGAGGGTCTGATTGAAGGCGCGTTTCGGCGCAGGGGGTGTCTGTTTCAAACCGAAGCCGAGTGCCCCGGCGCGGTCGTCCGGGGAGTACAGCAGGTACTCCATCTCTCCCGGTTGTGCCTTGCCAAGATGGCGCTGGATGACGCGGCGACCCCAATAGTCCGGGCTCGCATCACGCAGCGCGCCAAAGACGCCGCCGAGCGCAAACGTTGAGTAGGTCCGTGGCGATAGCTTCAACAGGGTGGGATCGAGCGCGACCGCGTTCGGACGCTCGAGGTAACTGCGGCCATAGACAAAGCGCCCCTCGGGGGTTCCTCTGCGGTCCGTGGTCAGCGCGAAGCGGCCAGCCGTCACGGGCTCGGTTTGTCCGGGCAGGGTGATGTAGACGAAGCACTCGGTGGGGGCTTCAGAAGTCATTGTCTAGCCCTGTCTTCGCTCCCGCCGTGGGGCGGGCGCGGGCGCGTTCGCGGGACAATGCGAGGGCTTGGCCTTCGTCGTCCTTTTCAGGTGCCGCAACGTCGGCGATCTGGTCGAGTAGATCGAGTGCCCACAGGATCGCCGCGTACACGGCGATGCCGGTTGAGGGCTTGCCCTTTTCAGCGTCGGCGACGGCGCGCTCGCCTGTGCCGATCTTCTCCGCCATGTCGTCAATCGTCAGGTTCCGGCGCAGGCGTGCCGTGCGCAGGTTCGCTCCCAGCCGCTTGAGCGTCTGTTCTACGGCGTAGGGCGGTGCGGTCAGCAGCTTGTTGCGGGCGGTCATGGGTCACCGATGAAAAGGGGGGCTCCCCAGCAGATACCAAACTGGCAGGGTAAGAGTCAAAGAAAAAGCCTTCAAAGGCATTTTAACGGATATAAACAGCTCTTGAGAGCGTTTTCATGCTAAGATCGTTTTTGCTGGAGGTTGTAGGGCTTCCAGGGGCGACGAGGTGGGTGGGCAACGGCTATGAGCACATCGGGAAGTGAGTACACAGCTGAGTACATATCGGGCATGGTGGAGTGATGGCAGACAGTCAAATCGAAGAGCAGGTAAGACGTAGACGCACTTTTGCCATCATTTCGCACCCCGACGCCGGCAAGACCACGCTGACGGAAAAGCTGCTGCTGTTTTCGGGCGCGATCCAGATCGCCGGCTCGGTGAAGGCACGCAAGGCCTCGCGCCACGCGACTTCCGACTGGATGGAGATCGAAAAGCAGCGTGGCATCTCGGTCGCATCGAGCGTGATGCAGATGGAATATCGCGACTGCGTCATCAACCTGCTCGACACGCCGGGCCACCAGGATTTCAGCGAAGACACCTACCGTGTGCTGACCGCGGTGGACGCCGCGCTGATGGTGATCGACGCCGCCAACGGCGTCGAGCCGCAGACGCGCCGGCTGCTGCAGGTGTGCCGCGCCCGCAACACGCCGATCCTCACCTTCGTCAACAAGATGGACCGCGAGGTGCAGGATCCATTGGTGCTGATGGACGAGATCGAACGCGAACTCGGCATGGAAGTGGTGCCGTTCACCTGGCCGGTCGGCATGGGCAAGGCTTTCCACGGCGTGATGGACCTGCGCGAGCGGCAGATGCGCGTGTTCAAGCCCGGCGCCGACCGCGACCACCACAGCGACGAGATCCTCGAGGGCCTGGACAATCCGGCCTACGCCGAACGCTTTGGCCTGCAGTACGGCAACGCCAAGGGCGAGATCGAGTTGCTGACCGATGCGGCGCCGCCGTTCGACCGCGCCGCCTTTCTGGCGGGGCGCCAGACGCCGATGTTCTTCGGCTCGGCGGTCAACAATTTCGGCGTGCGCGAGGTGCTCGACGCGCTGGTCGACCTGGCGCCGGCACCGTCCGAACGCGCTGCGATCCAGCGCGTCGTCGAGCCCGACGAGACGAAGTTCTCAGGCGTGGTCTTCAAGATCCAGGCCAACATGGACCCCGCCCACCGCGACCGCATCGCCTTCGTGCGCGTGGCCAGCGGTCACTTCGAGCGCGGCATGCGCATCAAGGTGGTGCGCTCCGGCAAGGAGCTGCGGCCGAACACCGTGGTGAGCTTTCTGTCGCAGCGCCGCGAGCTGCTCGACGAGGCGTTCGCCGGCGACATCATCGGCATCCCGAACCACGGCGTGCTGCAGCTCGGCGACACGCTGACCGAGGGCGAGGCGCTGCAGTTCACCGGGCTGCCGTTTTTCGCGCCCGAGATGTTCCGCAGCGTCGAGGTGGCCGACCCGCTGCGCACCAAGCAGCTGAAGGCCGGCCTCACGCAGCTCGGGGAAGAAGGCGCCATCCAGGTTTTCCGGCCGGTGCTCGGCTCGGTATTGCTGCTGGGCGCTGTCGGGCAGCTGCAGTTCGAGGTGGTGGCGCACCGGCTCGAGCATGAATACGGCTGCAAGGCGCGCATCATGCCCAGCCGTTTCCAGGTGGCGCGCTGGGTGACCTGCGACGACCCGAAGGAGCTGGCGCGCTTCATCGACGGCAACGCGCACCGCGTCGCCCATGACGCCGTCGACGCGCCGACCGTGCTGGTGGAATATGCGCCCGAACTGCGCGCGATCGAGGCCAACTGGCCGAAGATCAAGTTCCACGCGCTGCGCGAGCACGCCGGGCTGGTGTTCCAGAAGCGGCTGGAGGGTTGAGCGCTCAGCGTTTGTCGTCCGGCACCGACCGCATGCGGGACAGCAAGTCTTCAGGCAAGGTTTTGGGGGCCTGCAATTCGACGGTCAGGATGTTCCAGGCCGTCGGGGGCGAAATGCCCAGGTGGCCGTGAGCAACTCGATGGCGTGTGCCGACAATTCAACACGACGGGAGCTTTGGCGCCAGCGCCCGCTCGGTCGGCCCGAGGCGTGTAGCTGCCTCACCGATCAGGGGCGACATTGGGCAAGTCTCATGCGTCAGGGCAGCGAATCGCGCGAGCTTCATGCATCACGCCAGGCGCGCCCGGGCGACACCTGATGCGCCACGGCGATTGCCATCCGATGCCGCTTGCGCGAATGGCAGGCGCGTCGCCGTTCTGCGCGAGGCGCCTGCCAGACTCGAAGCCGCGCTGGTCCGTGCTCCGGCTTCGCAAGCTTGCCCATCAATAGCTGATCGTGTAACGCTGTCCTCTGAAATTGAGCACGGCCGACTTCAGGCGGATCTGTTCCAGCACCAGCCCGGCCGCGACGGAATCGCCCTCGCGCAGCACCTGCCCGTTGACGACCAGCAGCCGGTTCGCCGGATTCTCGGAATACATCGCACCGCCGGCCGTCAGCTGCGGCAGCTCGCGGCGCAGCGCCTCGGGCAATTCGTCGCGCGTCGGCAGCCGCGCCTCGAGCGGTTTGCCGACCTCGGCGCCGGCCGGCGCCGTCGGCATCGGCTTCGACGTGGCCGGCCGCGTCGAACCGGTGGACACGGGCGCGTCGGCAGTGAGTTCCTTGGGCAGCGGAATCGGGCGGGGCGGGCGCGGACGGGCCGACGCGGCCGAAGCGGCCGGGCTGCGCGCCGGCAGGTTCACACGGGCGGCTGGCACGGTTGCCGCGCTGAGGGGCACCAACGGCGGAAGCATCGGCGTCGCGGCGCTCGGCTGCGGCTGAGACTGCGGCTGGGGTTGCGGCTGGGGTTGCGGCTGGGTTTGCCACGGCTGCGGCTGCGGTGCCTGTGCCTGTGCCTGTGCCTGTGCCTGTGCCTGTGCCTGTGCCTGTGCTTGCGGCGCAGGCGCCACGGCACCGGGCTGCCGCTGCGGTTCGACGGCTGCCGCGTTGGGCTGCAATCCGGGCGGCACGGAGGTGGCAGGCGCGCCGGCGGCGACCCGCGCGACGGGTGCAGGCGACGGCGACACCGATGTGCCGAACCACCACCACGCCGCGCCGGCGATCGGCACGGCCGCCAGCCACCACAGCGGCGACAGCGATCGCGCCGCGCCCGGCCCGCCTGAGCCGGAAGGCGGCGACCGCGCGGCCACAGGCTGCGTGTGCAGCCCCGGTGCGGCGGCACGTTCGCGCTCGGCGTCCGCCTTGCGAAGGGCATCGAGGATGTAGGACATGGGTCAGACCGTGTGAGTGAGTCCGGGGCGCAAGCACAGGCGATGGAGGTCAACCGCGGCAGGCTGCCGAGCGCCGCCACGGCTCGGCCGGTCGCCCGGACCCGCAGCGACCCGCGGCGCCCTTTGCGCGGAACGTTCGGCCGAGCGCTGCATGTTCGTGAGCTCCTCAGCGGTCGGCGTTCAGGCGCGGCTCGTCGACGCCGCTGGCGCGGTTGAGCTGCATGAACGTGGTGGGACCGGCCAGCCCGTCCGGCGCCAACCCGTGCGCGACCTGGAACGCCTGCAGCCGCGCGCGCAGTGCGGCGTCGAAGCGCTGCGGTCCGGCCGGTGCGGGCTCGGACTGCAGCGCCGCCAGCCGCTGCGCCAGCCAATCCACGGCGGCACCCCCGGCGCCCGGCGTGAGCACGCCGTCGTAGCCGGCCGGCGCCCGCCACAAGGTCGCGAATTCGCCGCGCCACATCGTTGACAAGGCAGCCAGCGGAAGGCGGCGCGTCGCATCGCCGACACGCAGCGTCGCGCCCTGGCGGTCCAGCCCGGTCAACAACGCGTAAGCAGTGGCGCCTTGCGCGTCGTGCAAGGTCAGCAGCCCGGGCCGGTCGAACGATGCGATCGTTGCCAGACTGCCGTTGCTGCGCAGACAGCGCACCTGCTGGCGTTGCAGCGCGGTGCATGCGGGGCTCGGGTCGGTCGGCAGCTGCCAAAGCGCCGCCAGCACGCGCCAGCCCTGCGCCTCGTCGGCTGGCAGCGCCGCGAAGTCGCGCTTCGGATCGAAAACCAGCAGATCGGCACGCGAGCCGCCGGCCGGGACCGGCTTGGCGTTGGCGTTGGCGTTGGCGTTGCCGAAAGGCGCTGCAGTCGCGTCGGGCGCCGAGGACGTTGCCGCCTCGGTTGCGGCGGAAAGGCCCGCCACTGCCGGGTTCAATGGCACCGGGGCCGCGGCCCCCGTGAGTGGGTCTGCCGGCACCGGCACCGCGCCAAGGCGTGCCGGGGCGGGCGCGGCCGCCGCATCCGAGGCCGCCAGCGCGATCGCCTCGCCGCCACCGCGATCCTGCCAGGCGAGCGTCGCCGCCACCGCGACGGCCCCGCCCAGCAGCACGGCGCCAGCCAGCGTGGCGATGTGCCGATGGCGCGCCGTTCGCGCCGGGTCCGGCAGATCGGCACCGTAGACCTCGGCCGCCGCGCGGTCGATGGTGCGGCGGTCGATGCGGGCCTGGCCGTGCGCATAAGCGCCGAGCATGGCGCGGTCGCACAGCAGGTTGATGCGCCGCGGCACACCGCGCGACCAGCGCTGGATGCGCTGCAGCGCGCCGGCGTCGAACGGCGACGCGCCGGCGAGCCCGGCCACGGCCAGCCGGTGCGCGATGTACTGGCTGGTCTCGGCCGGCGACAGCGCCTCGAGGTGAAAGCGCGCGATCACCCGCTGCGCCAGCTGCTCGAGTTCAGGACGCGCCAGCATCGAGCGCAGTTCGGGCTGGCCGATCAGGATGATCTGCAGCAGCTTGCGCTCGCTGGTCTCCAGGTTCGTCAACAGGCGCAACTGCTCGAGCACGTCGGCCGACAGGTTCTGCGCCTCGTCGATGACGAGCACGCTGGTCTGGCCGAGCGCGTGCGCCCGCAGCATGAAATCGTTGAGCGGATCGAGGTGATCCTTGACGCTGGCCGGGCCGTGGCGGGCGCCCGGAACCGCGATGCGGAATTCTTCGCAAATCGACTTCAGCAGCTCGGTCACGCTGAGCTTGGGGTTGAAGATGTAGGCGACGTTGCAGCGTTGCGGAATCTGCTGCAGGAAGCAGCGGCACACGGTGGTCTTGCCGGCGCCGATCTCGCCGCTGAGCAGCACGAAGCCGCCGCCGCCCTGCAGCCCGTACAGCAGGTGCGCCAGCGCCTCGCGGTGCATCTCGCTCATGAACAGGAAACGCGGGTCGGGAGCGATCGAGAACGGCTCTCGCTTCAAACCGAAATAAGGCGCGTACATGCCGACGAGGATAGCCCGGCCAGCGCAGGGGCTGCCGCCGTGCTAGGCTGATCGGCCCGGTGGCAGTCACTGCGCCGCGGGCCACACCACCGACCGGAGTTGCTCATGCCAGGCCTGCTGAAAAACGTCGACCCCGAAGGATTGCTGGAATATTCGGTGGTCTACACCGACCGCGCGCTCAACCACATGTCACGCAGTTTCCAGGGTGTCATGAACGACATCTCGGCCACGTTGAAGCAGGTCTACCACGCCCGCTCGGCGATCGTCGTGCCGGGCAGCGGCACCTTCGGCATGGAAGCCGTGGCGCGCCAGTTCGGCACCGGCCGCAAGTGCCTGGTGATCCGCAACGGCTGGTTCAGCTACCGCTGGACGCAGATCTTCGAGATGGGCGCCATTCCGTCCGAAGCGATCGTGCTGAAGGCGCGCCGGGTCGGTGAAGGCAGGCAGGCGCCGTTCGCGCCGGCTCCGATCGATGAAGTGGTGAACACGATCCGCGAGACCCGTCCCGCGGTGGTGTTCGCGCCGCACGTTGAAACGTCTGCCGGCCTGATACTGCCCGACGACTACCTGCGCGCCGTGGCCGACGCGGTGCATGCGGTCGGCGGGCTGTTCGTGCTCGACTGCGTCGCCTCGGGCACGATCTGGGTCGACATGCAGGCCACTGGCGTCGATGTGCTGATCAGCGCGCCGCAAAAGGGCTGGAGCGGCTCGCCGTGCTGTGCGTTGGTGATGTTGAGCGAGCTGGCGCGCGCCCGCATCGACGCCACCATCAGCACCAGCTACGCCTGCGACCTGCGCAAGTGGCTGCAGATCATGGAAACCTACGAAGGCGGCGGCCACGCTTACCACGCGACGCTGCCGACCGACGCGCTGACACGGTTGCGCGACGTCATGCGCGAGACGCAGCAATATGGCTTCGACAAGGTGCGCGACGAGCAGCAGCAACTGGGCGACCAGGTGCGCGCGATGCTGGTGCGCAAAGGCATCAAGAGCGTGGCCGCTCCGGGCTTTCAGGCGCCCGGCGTGGTGGTCAGCTACACGGCAGACGCCGGCCTGCAGTCGGGCAAGAAGATGCTCGAGCAAGGCCTGCAGATCGCCGCCGGCGTGCCGCTGCAGTGCGATGAAGGAGCCGACTTCCAGAGCTTTCGCATCGGCCTGTTCGGGCTCGACAAGCTGCACCACATCGAGCGCACCGTGCAGTCGCTGGAAGAGGCGCTCAGCCACATCGTTTGAGATTCCGGCGCGGCCTGCGTTCAGCGGCCAGCCCAGCGGGCGCAGCGCGGGTTCAGCGGTGTCCACTGCGGCCTGTGCTCGACGGTCGCCGCTCAGCGGTCTTTGCGGAGCGGCGGCGTTCATGGGGGGCGCGCAGGGCGCCGCAACAGCATCAACGACAGCAGCGTCAACGCCACCATCGGCAGCAGGCTCACGGCGTTGAGCACGGGTGTGGCGCCTTCGCGCATGCGGCTGTACAGCATCACGGTGAGCGGTGCGTCCGACCCCACCCGCCTGGGGACGATCGCGTGACGATCGCGCGGACGATCCTGCGGCTGATCCAATGATTGATCGCGTGGCCGGCCGCGCGCCACACCGGGCCGCTCAACCATTCCGGCGTTCGGGCGGCTGTTGGCCCTGCTGCTGCTGGCGCCCGCGCCGCTGTGGCTGGTCGGCCTGATCGAGGTGCCGCACCTCGACCTGGCCAGGTTGTCGCTGCGCGCCGTTTGGCGCCGCGCCAGTGCGAATTCAGCTTCGCGCAGTACCGCACCTTCATCGAAGAACCGCTGGCCGCCGATGCGGATCTGGCCGTGGTCGGGCGCGATGAAGCTTTTCGACCGCGATCATCTGGCCAGGGCTGAGGCTAGAACTGGGGCTGCGGCTGTCGGACCAGCGCTTCGGCGAGGTGATGTCGCGATGGCGGCGTGCCGACCTGCTCGAAGCGGCCGGCGTTCGAAGTGACGCATGAAACTGGCCCCATCGCGCTCGCCGGGATGTTCGAAAGCCTCGACCCATTGCGTTTGTCGCATTCGTCGCGCCGCAACGGAGCCGCGTTTCTTCGCGCCGGCTGCGCTGCCCCGCCACACGCCGCCGGCTGCGCTGTGCAGTGTTCGACGCTGTGCAGCACATCAAACCGGGTCTTTGCCGCCCTGGCGTCGTTGCCAATCCTCGCGATGCCACTCGGCATTCCTGTGGTTTGCGCTCAGCCAGGACGGCAAGTCCATCGGTTTTCTGAAGGGCTGCACAGCGTCGAACACTGCACTGGCTGCCCTGCATCGCAGGCGCGGCGCCGCGCAGGACAATGAGCGCTGTGAGCCCGTCCGCCCCCACCACGCCGTCGCGGATGTCGCTGTACTTGGACCTGATCCGCTGGAACCGGCCGGCGGGCAGTTGGCTGCTGCTGTGGCCGTCGCTGTCGGCGCTGTGGATCGCCGCCGGCGGCTTTCCGGGCTGGCGCCTGCTGGTGGTGTTCACGCTCGGCACGTTTCTGATGCGCAGTGCCGGTTGCGCCGTCAACGACGTGGCCGACCGCGACTTCGACCGCCACGTGCGGCGCACCGCCGCGCGCCCGGTGACCCGCGGCGCCGTCAGCCCGCGCGAGGCGCTCTTGCTGGCCGCCGCGCTGGCGTTTTTGGCCTTCCTGCTGGTGTTGACCACCAACCCGGCGACCGTCGCCTGGAGCGTCGCGGCGCTGGCGATCACGCTGCTGTATCCGTACACCAAGCGCTTCTTCGCGATGCCGCAGGCGGTGCTGGGCGTGGCCTTCAGCTTCGGCATCCCGATGGCGTTCGCAGCGGTGCGCGGCGGGCCTTCGTGGGACGTGGCGGCGCTCGGCGGCGCCGTGCCGCCGCTGGCGGGCTGGTTGCTGCTGGGCAACCTGTGCTGGGTGATCGCCTACGACACCGAATACGCGATGGTCGATCGCGACGACGACCTGAAGATCGGCATTCGCACCTCGGCCATCACGCTGGGCCGCTTCGACGTGGCTGGCGTGATGCTTGGCTATGCGCTGTACCTGTCGATCTGGGCCGCGCTGGGTGTCCAACTGGGTCTGGGGGTCGCCTATTTCGCGGGGATTGCGGTTGCTGCCGGGCTGGCGTGGTGGCATCACTCCTTGATCCGCGAGCGCAGTCGCGAAGGTTGCTTCCGTGCGTTCCGGCTGAACCACTGGCTCGGCCTGAGCGTCTTCAGCGGCTTGGTGCTGGATCACCTGGTCCGAGGCTGATTCGCCGAACGGCCCGACGGATCGGAACCGTTTCGCAGTCGGATCGGCGTCGCAAGCTGCGTCGGCCCGTTCAACGTGACGAAACCATATCGCTCGCCACGGCGCGATTTGCAGGGGCAGCACCGAGGCATATCCTTTACGAAATGCGCTCGGCCGGGCCGCTGCAAGCGTCGGCACGCGGTTGGCAGCCAGTCGGCAGCCAATAAGCAGCCAGTCGGCATCCGAATCGTCGGACCGACGATGCAACCGAAACGCCCTCGGTCGCCGGGCTGCGTCTGGATCGGCTGTCCGGGTGCGAGCGGCCCGCGTTCGAGTCAGTTGCTCGCCGCTAAAGCGTCTGGCCGCTGGTGCAGCGTGACGACGACCGCCGGCGTGGCTGCGGCCCGCGCACGCAACTGGCCGCAGCCGCCATCGACATCCTGCCCGGCCGACTGGCGCAAGGTGGTGAGCACGCCGCGTTCGTGCAGTTCGCGCGCCATCGCCACGGCACGCTCGTGCGCCGGCCGCCGGAACGGCAAATCGTCCACCGTGTTGTATGGAATCAGGTTCAGCAGCGCATGGCGGCCGCGCAGCAGCCGCACCAAACCGTCGCGCTCGTCGGCCGTGTCGTTGATGCCTTCCAGCAGGGTCCATTGCACCTGCAGCGGATAGCCGGTGGCGCGCGCATAGGCCTCGGCGGCCGCCACCAGTTCGGCCGGCTCGATGCGCGGCGCCCGCGGCAGCAGTTGCGCGCGCAGCGCGGCGCAGGTCGAATGCAGCGACAGTGCCAGCGCGGGCTTGACCACGCCGAGCGGCAGGCGCTCGAACACACGCGCGTCGCCCACGGTGGAGAACACCAGGTTCTTGTGCGCGATGCCGCCGGCAGTGCCGAGCAGCTCGATCGCCTCGAGCACGTGGTCCAGGTTGTGGGCCGGCTCGCCCATGCCCATGAGGACGACCTTCCTGACCGGCCGCCGGGCCCGCGCCAGCACCACTTGCGCGACGATCTCGGCGCTGCCGAGCTGGCGCAGCAGGCCGCCCTGCCCGGTCATGCAGAACACGCAGCCGACCGCGCAACCGACCTGCGTCGACACGCACAGGCCGTCACGCGGCAGCAGCACGCTTTCCACCGTCAGGCCGTCGGCCAGCGCCACCAGCAGGCGCTCGGAGCCGTCGGCCGCCGGGTGCGCCGAGCGCAGTGTGGCCAAACGTTGCAAGCCGGCCTCGAGCGCCGGCATCGCCAGCCGCAGGCTCGACGGCAGGAAATCTTCGATGCGCCGCTTGCCGCTCGTCCACGGCAGCGCGTGCGCCCACAGGCGCAGCACGTGCTGCTCGTGCGACGGCCCGGCACCCGCGCTGCGCAGCCGGTCGCGAATTTCTGCGATGCCGGCCCCGCGTTGCGCCGTGGGCCCGGTGGCCGATGGCGGATCGATGTTCACCGGTTGGCCTTCGCGGTGCGCATTTCCGCCTTGGTGTCGGGTCCGCACGGCGCGCCCACGCGACCATCCCCGTGCTGCGGACTGCGGTGTACGCCCCGGCGGCGGCCCGGCGGGCGTGTAGGGCGACCGCCGTGCTGCGCACTGCGGCATTCGCCCTTGGGACGGCCCGGCGGGCTCACCAGCCAACCTTCGTGCTGCGCATCCCGGTGCTCGCCATGGCGCGGCCCAGCGGGCTCACGCGGCACCCTCGGTGCTGCGCTTGCCGGTACTTTCCCCGAGGGCTCGTTGCACCTCGGCGCGCCTGCATTTCGAGCAGCGCGGGCAGGAAGAATTCGGTCACCTGCAGTCGGCTGCCGCGCCGCACGAACACCGAACTGCGCGCCCAACGCACCGCGCCATCCGCCGCGCGAGCGACGGGCTGCGGCTGACCAGCGCGTCGGGCCAACCGGTCGAGTTGCGCCGCCACCCGTCCGCATCGACCGATGCGCAGCGGGCGCAACGGCCCGCGTTGGACGCTGCGGTCGCCGAACAGCAGCTCGGCCAGCGGCCGTGTCGAAAGGCCCCGCAAGGCGCGCCACGGGCCGCGCAGGTGAGCGGCCTCGGTCACGCTGCGCGCCAGCACGCAAGGCACGCCGTCCAGGCACAGCGCCACCTCGCGCACGTGCAGGCGCGCTGCCGCGCCGCGCCGTTGCAAGCCGCGTTCGATGGGCAGCCCGCGGGCATGGCCCTCGCGCAGCAGCCGGACCTCGAGGTCTGCTGACAAGGCGCGCAGCCGCAGCGTCAGCGAGCCCGGCGCCTGCAGCCAGCCAAGCCAGTGGCGCGGCACGACGCCCGTGCCGCCGGGCGGGCTGCGCCGGGTGCGCGAGCTGCCCGGGGAGACATTGCCCGCCGGCGGCGCGTCGGCATCATTCGAACGCGGGCGCAGGCTGGCCGCGAAGCCGGGGCACGTCATCGTGCGCAACCGACCGATGTCGATCGCTGCGCGGCCGGTGCGCCGATCACGCGCGGTCGAGCGCATCGCCCAGTTCGATCGCGCGCTGCCGGTCGGTCGGCGCCACGCGCACGGATGACGTCGCGCCGGCACTGGCGTCGATCGGTGTCCGGCCCGCGCGCGCAGGCATGGCGCCCGAACGCATCGCGCAGCTCGATCGCGCGTTGCCGGGCGGCCAACGCCGCGCGCACGGAAGGCGTCGCGCACCCGACCGATGTCGATCGCTGCGCGGCTGCACCGCGATCAATCGCGGCCGAACGCATCGCCCAGTTCGATCGCGCGCTGCCGGGCGGCTTGCAGGGCGCGCACGATGGCGTCGCGCACGCCGTCGCTGCGCATCGATTCGAGCGCGGCGAAGGTGGTGCCGCCGGTCGACGTGACCTGTTCGCGCAGCACGTCAGGCGATTCGCTGCTTTGCCGCGCCAGCTCGGTGGCGCCAGCGAAGGTGTCGAGCGCCAGGGTGCGGGCTTGCGCAGGCTCGAGCCCCATGTCGACGCCGGCCTGCATCAGCGCTTCGAGAAACAGGAACACGTAGGCCGGCCCCGAACCAGACAGCGCGGTGACGGCGTCGAGGTCGCCTTCGCTGGCCACCCACAGCGTGCGCCCGGTCGGCGCCAGCACCGTCTCCACCAACGCGCGTTCGCCGGCGCCGACCGCGCCGCGCGCGTACAGGCCGGCCACGCCACGCCCGATCAACGCCGGCGTGTTCGGCATCGCACGCACCACGCGCTCGGTGCCGGTGGCGCGGGCGATGGCGTCGCTGCGAATGCCGGCCATCACGCTCAGCTGCAGCGCGCCGGCCACGTGCGGTGCGCACGGCGCCGCGGCGGTCTGAAAATACTGCGGCTTGACGGCCCATACCACCAGCCCCGCCTGCGCCAGCGCCGGGTCGGACTCGGCCAGCGTGCGCACCCCGAACTCGGCGCGCAGCTTGTCGCGCTGCGCCTCGACGGGCTCGAGCACCAGCACGGTGCCGGCATCGCGCCCGGCGCGAATCAGCCCGCCGATGATGGCGCTGGCCATGTTGCCGCCGCCGATGAATGCAATCGTTTCCATGGCAGAAGTGTACGAAGCGCGCTGCGCTGAATCAGCGCCCGAGCTGCCGTGACACCGAAGCGATGTGCCGAAGCGAGAGTCAACGACGGCCTGCAACCCGCAGCAACTCTGACTGCGCCGGCGCACGGCTTGCCGCGCGCTTCGGCACACGGCGCTCAACCCGCGGCGTGTTTCCAGTCGGTCTGTGCCGGCCGGCCGGGCAGCGACAGTGTGGCGGTGGCCGGCGCGGTGCGCGACAGGATGCGGCCGCCGCGCATCACCAGCAGCCGGGTGGCGCGCAGGCGGATCGCCTCGACCGGTGAAGCGGCCTGCAGCAGCAGCAGGTCGGCCGGGTGGCCGACCTCCAGGCCGTAGCCCGACAGCCCCAGGATGCGTGCGTTGTTTGTCGTCACGGCGTCGAAGCACGCGCCCATCTGCGCCTGCGACGTCATCTGCGCCACGTGCAGCCCCATCTGCGCCACTTCGAGCATGTCGGCCGAGCCGAGCGAATACCACGGGTCCATCGCGCAGTCGTGGCCGAAGCCGACGTTGACGCCGGCCGCCATCAGCTCGGGCACGCGTGTCATGCCGCGTCGCTTGGGGTAGGTATCAACGCGGCCCTGCAGCGTGATGTTGATCAGCGGGTTGGCGATGGCGTGCACGCCGGCCTCCTTGATCAGCGGGATCAGCTTGCTGACGTAGTAGTTGTCCATCGAATGCATCGAGGTCAGGTGCGAGCCGGTGACGCGGCCGTGCAGCCCGAGGCGCTGCGTGTGCAGTGCCAGCGTCTCGATGTGGCGCGACATCGGGTCGTCGCTTTCGTCGCAGTGCATGTCGACCGGCAGGCCGCGCTCGACCGCCAGCTCGCACAGGATGCGGATGCTTTCGGCGCCCTGTTCATAAGTGCGCTCGAAGTGCGGTATGCCGCCGATCACGTCGACGCCGAGGTCGAGCGCGCGCTTCAGATTCGCCAGCGCGTTCGGCGCGCGCAGCAATCCGTCCTGCGGAAAGGCGACCAGTTGCAGGTCGAGGTACGGGCGCACGATGCCCTGCACCTGCAGCAACGCGCGCACCGCCAGCAGCCGGTCGTCGCAGATGTCGACATGGCTGCGGATCGCCAGCAGGCCCTTGGCCACCGCCCAGTCGCAATAGGCCAGCGCGCGCTCGACCAGCGCTTCCAGCGTGAGTTGCGGCTTGAGCTCGCCCCACAGCGCGATGCCCTCCAGCAGCGTGCCCGACCGGTTGACGCGCGGCAGCCCGTAGCTCAGCGTCGCGTCCATGTGAAAGTGCGAATCGACGAACGGCGGGCTGAGCAGCTGACCGGTCGCATCGATCACCTGCGCATCGGGCGGCGCCGCCAGCGCCGGGCCGATCGCGGCGATGCGCCCCTCTTGCACCAGCAGGTCGCAATCGGTGCGGCCGTCGGGCAGGTTGGCATGGCGGATCAGGGTCGCGGTCATCGGGGAGCCTTTCGGTCGGTGTGCCTCGGCGGGACGATACGGCAGCGCGTACAAATGCTGCACTCCGGAGCAGCGCAGCCCGCCACGCCGCGGGTTCGGGCGCGTGGACCGCACTTCTACAATCAAATCTGCAGGTGGCGCAAGCTCTGCGCGGGTACCTTCCGCTGGCCCCGCCCGTGCCGCCTGGCCCTTACCTTCCTCATTCCCTGGCTCGTTCCCTGACTCGTTTCCCTCTCTGCGCGCTGCGCCCCGCCCATGAATCTGTCGCCTTTGTCTGCCCTGTCGCCGCTGGACGGGCGCTACGCCGCCAGGGTCTCCGCGTTGCGGCCGCTGTTGTCAGAATTCGGCCTGATGCACCGCCGCGTGCAGGTCGAAATCGAATGGTTCGTGGCCTTGTCGGACGCCGGCTTCGACGAGTTCGCGCCATTGTCGGAAGCCGCGCGCGGCTTGTTGCGTGGGCTGGTGCTGCGCTTCAGTGAAAGCGACGCGCAGGCCATCAAGGACATCGAACGCACCACCAACCACGACGTCAAGGCGGTCGAATATTGGCTCAAGCAGCGCTTCGAGGCGCATGCCGAGTTGCGCGCCGCCGGTGAATTCGTGCACTTCGCCTGCACCAGCGAAGACATCAACAACACCAGCCATGCGCTGATGCTGCGTGCCTCCCGTGAGGAAGTGATGCTGCCCGCGCTCGACCGCATCGTGACCAAGCTGGGCCAGATGGCGCATCAGCTGGCCGACCTGCCGATGCTCAGCCGCACGCACGGGCAGACCGCCAGCCCGACGACGGTCGGCAAGGAGATTGCCAACGTCGTGGCGCGCCTGAAGCGTGCGCGCCAGGCCGTCGCGGAGGTCAGGCTGCTGGCCAAGATGAACGGCGCGGTGGGCAACTACAACGCGCACCTGGCGGCCTATCCCGATTGCGACTGGGAAAGCTTCGCGCGCCATGTGGTCGAGCGCCAGCTCGGGCTCGACTTCAATCCGTACACCACGCAGATCGAGCCGCATGACTGCATGGCTGAGTTGTTCGACGCGTATGCGCGCGTCAACACGGTCCTGATCGACTGGTCGCGCGATGTCTGGAGCTACGTCAGCCTGGGCTACTTCAAACAACGCCTGAAGGAAGGCGAGATCGGCTCGAGCACGATGCCGCACAAGGTCAACCCGATCGACTTCGAGAACGCCGAGGGCAACTTCGGTCTGGCCAACGCGCTGCTCGTCCACCTCAGCCACAAGCTGCCGATCAGCCGCATGCAGCGTGACCTGACCGACAGCACCGTGCTGCGCAACATGGGCGTGGCGCTGGGTTACGCGCTGCTCGGCTGCGACTCGCTGCTGCGCGGGCTCGACAAGCTCGAAGTCAACGCCGACGCGCTGGCCGCCGACCTCGACGACGCCTGGGAAGTGCTGGCCGAGCCGATCCAGACCGTGATGCGCCGCTACCAGTTGCCCAACCCCTATGAGCGCCTGAAGGAACTGACGCGCGGCAAGGCGATCACGCGCGAGGCGCTGCACGAATTCATCGAAACACTCGAAATCCCGCTCGCCGAGCGCGCCCGGCTGCAGGCCCTGACGCCGGGCAGCTACACCGGGCTGGCGGCGGCGCTCGCCAGACGCGCGGGCTGACGATGCGCGGAAACACAAGGGACCAGGGCCCGCCTCGAACCCCGCCTCGAACGGCCCGCCCATCGTCCACCTTCGGCAGTACCCTGAAAGCCAGCGCGCCTTGGTCGAACAGACCTGCCGCGCCCCACCGCCGGGACAGCGGGGCTCGAGCCGAAGGCCTTCGCTCGAGACGACATCCTGCACAAGGACGCCGGCTGCACTGAAGGACGGGACCACACCGAGCGATCGAGCCGACTGCGGGTGCTGAAGTAGCTCGACGCGCCCGAGCAAGGCAAAGCCACCGAGGCCGCGCTCGAAGTCAAAGCGTTCGAGCGCATCTTGGCCGCGCACCACCGTTAGCTAGGAAAGCGGCGCCGCGCCGAAGGCTGTCGACGGCCGAGCACTTCGAGCCGGCGGTGAAGCCCCGGAAGGCTGGGCCCCTGGACTTTCAAGGATTCGCTGCAGTGATAACCTTTTGCTCATGCTTGAGAAGTTAAAAAATGGAAGTGAAGATCCGCAAGATGGGCAACTCGCAGGGCGTGCTGATCCCCAAGCCCATCCCGGCGCAGCTGGGCCTGGAGTCCACGGTCGAGCTGCAGGTGCGCGACGGGGTGATCGAGATCCGCGCCATCCGCCGCAACCCGCGTGAGGGCTGGGCTGCGGACGCGAAACGCCTGGCGGCCGCGGGTGCCGATGGGTCGGTCTGGCCCGAGGTGGCCAACGAAGATGATGCAGCGTTGGTTTGGTGATGAGCCCGACGATCAAGACCGGCGAAATCTGGCTCGCCCAGCTCGACCCGACGCTGGGCAGCGAGATTCAAAAGACTCGGCCCTGCGTGGTGGTGTCGCCCGACGACATGAACGCGCACTTGTGCACGGTGATCGTCGCGCCCATGAGCACCGGGTCGCGGCCGGCTGCGTTTCGTGTGCCGCTGACCTTCCAGGGCAAGCCTGGGCTGATCGTGCTGGACCAGACCCGCACCCTGGACCGAGCGCGCCTGGGCAGGCGCCTGGGCGTCTTGCGTGCACCCACCCTGGCCATCACGCTGCAAACCTTGCAGGCGATGTTCGCAGCGTGATGGGCCGCTCTTGAACCAAGCCGAAACCCGCGCCGAGCCATCTGGCCTGCGGCACCCGGCACCCGCCGATGGGACAACGACGGCCGTTGCCTCGCCGCGGGATGCCGTGGTCGGCGCGGCACAGGCACCACAGCCATGAAATTTACCGAAAAACTGGCCCGCGCCGAAACGCTCAACGATTCGCTGCTGTGCGTCGGACTCGACCCCGACCCGGCGCGCTTTCCCGGCGCGTGGCGAGGCGATGCCGGCCGCCTTTTCGATTTCTGTGCCGCGATCGTCGACGCCACCAAGGACCTGGTGATCGCCTTCAAGCCGCAGATCGCCTACTTCGCCGCGCAGCGCGCCGAGGTTCAGCTCGAGGCGCTGGTGACACACATTCGACGGGTCGCGCCCGACGTGCCGGTGATCCTGGACGCCAAGCGCGGCGACATCGGCGCCACCGCCGAGCAGTACGCGGTGGAGGCTTTCGAGCGCTACCGCGCCGATGCCGTGACGCTGTCGCCTTTCATGGGCTTCGATTCGCTCGAACCCTGGCTGCGTCATGCCGACAAGGGTTTGATCCTGTTGTGCCGCACGTCCAACCCGGGCGGCTCGGACCTGCAGGCGCAGACGCTGGCCGTTGCCGGCGGGGGTGGCGCAAGCGGGGATCGCCTCTACGAGCACATCGCACGGCTGGCGCAGGGTCCGTGGAACCGCACCGGGCAGCTCGGTCTGGTGGTGGGCGCCACGTTTCCGGCCGAAATCGCCCGCGTGCGCGAGCTGGCCCCGACGCTGCCGCTGCTGATTCCCGGGATCGGCGCGCAGGGTGGCGACGCGCAGGCCACGGTGCGTGCCGGCTGGCGCCAGGTCGACGGTCACACCACCGGTCCGGTGATCGTCAATTCGTCGCGCGCCATCTCGTACGCGAGTGATGCCGCCGATTTCGCCAGCGCCGCGCGGCAGGTGGCGCTGGCGACCCGGCAGGCCCTGAACGAAGGCCGGATGCGACCCTGATCGAGAATTCTGACCGGCCTCTGCCCCGCATTACCGGGCTACCGGGCTTGAAGTGGCGGACGGATGCCTAACATCAATCAACAGTCTCGCGCTCTCGTCAGTGAGGGCGCGGTCGGTGCGGGCCTGGCGGCGCGACCCGCCCCGATGTCGAAGAACGCGCCCACTCACTCCGCCGCTGGCGACCCCACTGCATGCCGGTACCGAATTCCCAGTCCTTGCGAGCCGACCTGCCTATGGCGGTGGTGCGCGAGATCGGGCGGTTCTTTCACGCCACGGCGGGCCTGCTGGCACTGGCCTGCGCCGCGTTGCTGGGGCTGCTGCCGCAGGATCTGAGCCCGATCACGCAGGCCGCATTGCTGGTGGCATGGCTGGGCTACGCGGCCGTGTGCGGGCTGGCCTGGCGGCTGTGCGAGCGGGCCAGTTTTCCGGCCCATGCCGCGCTGTTCGGCATTTCCCTTGGTGGCCTGGCGCTGGCGGGCGCGATGAGCGTGCTGCTCGGACAGGGATTGCGCCACCCGGCGCTTGGCGTCGGCGGCTTGCTGGTGTGCATGGTCTGTGCCGTCACCACCGTGCGGCTGGGCGCTGCCCTGGCCGCGGCCAGTGTGGCGGGGCTGGTGGCGGTGGCACTGTTTGAGGTCGTCGGCCTGGGGCCCACGCCAGCCGAACCCGCGTCGCTGCTGTTCTGGCTGCTGCTGCACGTGTTGCTGATCGCGGCCGGCCTGGCCGGCGGCGTGCTGATCGTGCGCATGCTGGACCATGGCCTGCGTGCCGCGCGCGAACGCGAGGAGCGTTTCCAGAGCCTGCTGGCGGTGGCGGTCGACTGCTACTGGGAGCAGGACGCGCAGTTCCGCTTCACCCAGGTGTCGGACCCGCTCGGCGCCGGCTCCGGCATCGATCCGGCCGAGCGCATCGGGCTGACGCCGTGGGAACTCGACGGCATGGGTCTGAGCGACGAGCAGATCGACGCGCACCGTGCCGACCTCGAATCGCACCTGCCGTTCAGCGGCCTGCTGGCCCAGCGCACCGATGCGCAGGGCCGCCTGCGCGTCGTCAGCATCAGCGGCGAGCCGCGCTTCGACGCGGCGGGCGTGTTCTGCGGCTACTGGGGGGTTGGCCGGGACGTGACGACGGAGGTGGCGTCGCAACAGTCGCTGCTCGCCAGCGAGACGCGCTACCGCGAACTGTTCGAGCGTTCGCCTTCGCCGCTGCTGTTGCACCGGCGCGGTACCGTGATCGATGCCAACGCCGCGGCGGCGCGGTTGTTCGGCTTCGACAACGTGGCGGCGCTGACGGGCATGGCATTGCTCGAGTTGTTTGCACCGGGCGACAGCCGCGAACGTGCCGCGCAGCGCCTCGAGCGGCTCGATGCCGTGCCGGTGGGCGACGGGCTGCCGGTGACGGACTTCCGCATGCGGGCGCGCGACGGGCGATTTGTCAGCGCGCAGGCCACCGGTGTGCGCGTCGACACCGGCGGCGGTCCGGCCATCCTGTCGATCTTTTTCGACCTGACCGGACGGCAATCGGCCGAGGCCGCGCTGCGGCGCTCAGAAGCGCTGCTGTCGCAATTGTTCGCGACCAGCCCGGACGTCATCACGCTGACCGATGCGACCAGCGACCGCTGCGTGATGGTCAACGAAAGCTTCACCCGGCTGACCGGCTACACCGTGGCCGAGGCGCTCGGACGCAGCGCCGCCGAGCTCGGGCTCTGGCAGTCGGCCTCGGACCGCGAGCGACTGGCCGAGGCGATGCGTGCGAACGGCAGCGTGCGTGATTTCCCCGCGGTGTTCGTGACCAAGTTCGGCCTGCCGGTGTCGATGCTGATGTCGGCGGGCCGTTTCGAGATGGACGGTCGCCAGTACCTCGTGATCAATGCGCGCGACGTCACCGAGGTCGAGCGTGCCCGGCTCGAGCACGAAACCATCCTGCAGCGCGCCTCGATCGGCATCGCGCTCACCCGCGAGCGTCGCTTCGTGCGTGTCAATCCGAGCTTCGAACGAATGCTCGGCTGGCCGTCCGGCACGTTGGTGGGGCAACCGGGCTCGGTGGTCTGGCCCAGCGAGGCGGCGTACGACGAAATCGGCCGGCTGGCGGGCCCGCTGCTGCTCAGCGGCAAGCCGGTCACGATGGACCAGCAGCTTCGGCGGCGTGATGGCAGCCTGTTCTGGTGCCGCGTGCTGGCGCAGATGGTGGACCGCAGCGATGCGGGTGACGACGGCACCATCTGGATTGCCGAAGACGTCACGGAGCGGCGCGAGACCGACCGTGCGCTGACCGAGGCGCGCGACGCTGCCGAGGCCGCCAGCCGCGCCAAGAGCGCGTTCCTGGCCCACACCAGCCACGCGATCCGCACGCCGCTGAATGCGCTGATCGGGCTGGCGCGCATGGCGTTGCAGCCGGGCATCGCGCCGCCACGCCGCCAGCAGTACCTGCAGCAAATCCAGGAAAGCGCGCAGAACCTGGCGGGCCTCCTGTCGGACATCCTCGACCTGTCGAAGATCGAAGCGGGCAAGCTGACGCTGGACGTGTCGGACTTCGATCTGCGCGAGGCGCTGCAGGCGAGCCACCGCAACCACCTCGCGCTGGCCGAAGCGAAGGGCCTGGAACTGCTGCTCGAGATCGACGACTCGCTGCCCGGCCGGGTGCGGGGCGACCCGCTGCGCATGCGGCAGATCCTGTCGAATTTCATCAGCAACGCGCTCAAGTTCACCGACCAGGGGCGGGTCCGCATCCAGGTCAGCGGCTTGTCGGGCGGGCGCGTGCGGTTGGCGGTGCGCGACAGCGGCGCGGGCATCGCCGCCGACGTGGTCGACGGCCTGTTCCAGCCGTTCGTGCAGGCCGACGAGACCTCGACGCGCGGTCAGGGCGGCAGCGGGCTGGGTTTGTCGATCTGCCGCCAACTGGCCGAACTGATGGGCGGCCAGGTCGGCGTGGACAGCCGGCCCGGCCACGGCAGCCTGTTTTGGGCCGACCTGCCGCTGCCGGCCAATGCCGCCGGGCACCGCGAGCCGCTGCCGTCGCCATCGCCGCCCGGCCGGGACGCCGACGCCTTGCGCGGCTCCCACGTGCTGCTGGTCGAGGACAACCCAATGAACATGACGATCGGCGTGTCGATGCTCGAGCAGTGGGGCGTGCGGGTCACTCAGGCGCTGGACGGGGCGGTGGCGCTGGAGGCGGTCGAAGTGGCGATCCGCGGCGGCATTCCGTTCGACGCCGTGCTGATGGACCTGCACATGCCCGTGATGGGTGGCCACATGGCCGTGCGCGCGCTGCGCGAGCGCCACACCCGCGAGCGGCTGCCCATCATCGCGCTCACAGCCGCGGCGCTGAGCTCGCAACGCGACGAAGCCCTGGCCGCGGGCATGAACGATTTCCTGACCAAGCCGATCGATTCGGCCCGCCTGCGCGACACCTTGCTGCGCCACATCACACTGGCACGGTCGGCGGCACCGGAGCGTTGAGGGCCAATCGGCGCCAGCAGCGGGCGGCTTGCGCATCGGTGCCTGCCGACAGCGGGCAGCCTCGCGGCGCGGCCGCGGCGTCGCAGGCACACTGGCGCATTCGACACGCATCCGGCAACGCCATGAACACCTCTGCACTGGTTCGACTGCCTGAATCCGGCAAGCCCGAACTGCTTTACCTGCTGTTCCATGGCGTCGGTGCCAGCGCCGGCCACATGGCCACGTTGGCGCAGGCGCTGGCGGCGGAATACCCGCAGGCCGTCGTGCTGTGTCTGGACGCGCCTGACCAGTTCGACGCGCTGCCGGGGGCCGAGGCCGGGTTCCAGTGGTTTTCGGTGCGCGGCGTCACCGAGAGCAACCGGCCTGAGCGTGTGGCCGCCGCCATGCCGCGCTTCATTGCGCAGGTGCGCGACCTGCAGGCGCGCTTCGAAATCGCCTGGGAGCGAACTGCGCTGGTGGGCTTTTCGCAGGGTGCCATCATGGCGCTGGAAGCGGTGCAGGCCGAGCCCCACCTGGCCGGCCGTGTGCTGGCGTTTTCGGGGCGCCATGCGACGGCGCCGATGCATGCGCCGGCCGGCACCACGGTGCACTTGCTGCACGGCCTGTCGGACTCGGTGATGCCGCACGCTGCCGTGGTCGATTCGGCCGAGCGGCTGGTCGCGCTGGGTGGCGATGTCACGGCCGACGTGCTGCCCGGCATCGGACACGAATTGCATCCGCGGCTGATCGCGCAGGCGATCGAGCAGTTGCGCACCTTCCTGCCCAAGAAAGCCTGGCGCGAAGCGCTGAGCGAGGCGCCGCTGCTGCCGCGCGCTGCGTCGAGCAAGGAGCTCGGCGGCTGATCGGTTCCGCGCGCGCAGCAGCCGCGAACCGCGGTGCCGAGCGGTGCTGTGCAGTGTTGTGCTTTGCAGCACTGTGTCGCGCGTAACGACGCGCCGTCGCCCGCAGCGGCCCGGCCCGGCCCTCAGCCCTCAGCCCAGCCGGACCTCGGTGCGCACCACGCCGGCGCGCTCGGCACGCGCGCTCAAGGCCAGCCGGGTGCCGGGCGGCGCCTGCACCACCCATTCAGCCGCGGCGCGGTCACCGGTGATGTCCTTGGCCGGCACGAAGGCCAGCAGCGACTGCTGGGGGGCGTGGCCCTCCAGATGCGGGCCTTCGATGCGCGCTTTGCCGCCGAGCAGCGTCACGGCGGCATCGCCAGCGGGCAGGTGGATCTCGAACATCACGCCGCGCACCACCTTGCGCTCGAGCGCGCGCTTGCTGACCGCCGCGGACAGCCAGCCGCTGTTGGCCACCGCCAGCCGGACGCGCCAGGTGTCGGGCCCGAGCGCCTGCACGTCGGTGCGCAGCAGTTCCAGCCGCGGCAGCGACAAGGCGATCTGGTTCATCCAGGCCGGAAAGCGCGCCGCTTCGCGCTCGCGCAAATGCGGCGGCGGGTTGCGCCAGTAGTTCATCTTGTCCCAGCCGCCGATCTCGACCGCGCCGAGCTGCGGGTGCTGGAACGGCCGCCAGTCGACATGGGCCTGTCCGCCGCACTGCTCGTCGCTCCACTTCAGCAGCTTCAGGTCGTCGGCCACCGGGTGCTCGCGGTACCAGTCGACCCACTTGTAGTCGGTGATGTCGGCCTCCCGGTTGGGCGACCAGATCTCGACCACCCAGAACAGTGCGCCCAGGTGCTCGTAGATCCAGTCCTGCGTGCCCGTGATCACTTCCTTCGGGTGGTAGCGGAACTCATGCCAGACGCTGGCCGCCGGGTAGCCGGTGTGCTGGGTGCCGAGCGCGCTGAAGCGTTTGAAGGTCCACAGGTCCTCGGGCACCATGTCGTCGTCGCTCATCGTGCCCATCGGCCGCAGGATCACACCGCTGTGGGTGTGGTAGCTGACGGCGGCGCCGATGTTCGGATGCTTCAGGATGAAGTCGACCATCGCCTTGACCTCGGGCTCGCTCGCCGGATAGTCGCCGGCGCCGAGCTGCTCGAATTCCTGCCGCCAGAAGGCCGGGAAATTGCGGTTCAGGTCCAGCCCCTCGGCGTCCGGGTTCAGCCGCACCGTGAGGCCGTCGTAGTTCTTCAACGTGCCCTCGGGCATCAGGCGGTAGTAGTCGCCGCCGAATTCACCCGGCTCGCGCGGCACCATCAGGCGCGGCTCGGTGGCGTGCTTCTTGTAGCTGCCGTGCGGGTCGGCGATGCGCATCGACAGGATGCGGCCGTCGCCGTCGACATCTTGCGCCGTCAAGCCGTCGACCGGCTCCTCATCGAACGGATAGCGCCGCGTGCCAGAGCGGATGTGGCGCGGCCGGTCGCCCAGCGCGAGCTCGGCGCCGTCGGGGTTCAGGCGCGGACACAGGTAGACAGCGCGCGTGTCGAGCAGGTGGGTGACCTGTGGGTCGCTGCCGTGGCGCGTCACCAGGTGATGCAGGTAATACAGCACCGCGGTGCTGGCGGTCAGCTCGGCGGCGTGGATGTTGCCGTCGGCCCAGAACGCCGGCTTGTCGGTGTGCGGCCCGGTCGCGCTGTTGGTGATGCCCACCGCCCAGATCTCGCGCCCCTCGAAACTGCGGCCGATCGATTCGAGGCTGACGAGATCCGGATAAGCGGCGGCGTATTCCCGCAGCAACGCGGTGAGCGCGGCGTGCTTGTAGAAGATGTCGAAGCGCGGCGTGGGCGGGGTGGGACGTGACATCGGCGTGGGCTCGGGTGACATGCGGCACCGGACCGTGCGCTCGACAGTGTCTCAGGATCGCGCCGGGTGCTCGGCGGCGTCGTTGCACGCGGACGGTCGCAGCCAAGCGGATGTCCGGCACGAAAGGCGCGATGGGAGATTCAACTCGCTGCACTGTTGCGCGGATCTCCCAGTCGCCGCGCCGCAGCGATTGAGGTGCCGTGCCGAGACGTGACGTGACGTGACGTGACGGCGGCACACGCGCTCTCGACATTGATCATCGAATCGCAAGCCACCGCCGCCGCCGGCCCCGTTCATGCGAGCGCCACGCCGCCTGCGAACACGCGCAGTTCGCCGGGCGCGAAGCGCGACCATTCCTCGTTGCGCGTGAGCGGCTCGGTGGCGACCACGGCGACGCGGTCGTCGGGCGTGGTCGCCTCGGCGAAATCGATGCTGAGATCTTCGTCGTGCAGTTCCGCCAGGCCGAACGGCGACTTGCGCACCAGCGAGTAGAGGTGGGTCGAACAATGCGCCCACAGCGCCTGTCCGTTGCACAGCATGAAGTTGAAGCTGCCGTGCGCGGCGGGTTGCGGCACGAGTTCGCGCAACGTCGCGGTCAACTCCTCGATCGGCGGCACGCTGGCGTGCGCCTTGGCCAGCTCCTGCATCAGCCAGCAGAAAGCGCGTTCGCTGTCAGTGTCGCCGACCGGGCGGAACGCGCCGTGCAGCCGGGGCTCGAATCCCTTGAGGTCGCCGTTGTGGGCGAACACCCAGTAGCGCCCCCACAGCTCGCGCACGAACGGGTGCGTGTTCTCCAGCGCCACGCGGCCCTGCGTGGCCTTGCGAATGTGGGCCACGATGTGCTCGGAGCGGATCGGGTACTGGCGCACCATCTGCGCCACCGGCGACACGCGCGCACTTTGCGAATCGACGAACAGCCGCACGCCCGCGCCTTCGAAAAAGGCGATGCCGAAGCCGTCCTGGTGTTCATCGGCCCGGCTTGAAAAGCCGGTGAAGCTGAACACCAGATCGGTCGGCGTGTTGGCGTTCATGCCAAGCAGTTGGCACATCGTTCGATTTCCGAAGGCGGGCGGCGGGCGGCGGGCAGCGGGCGGCGGCCGCGCCTACTGCGTGAACAGCTTGACCATGCCGCGCAGCGTCACCAACTGGCCCGGATTGCTGGTCTCGTTGAGCACGCCGCTCATGCGCCGCACCAGCCGCTCGCTCTTTTGCGCGCGCCAGATCACCAGGTCGGCGAGCCACGGAAAGCGGTTCACCAGGTTGGCACGCTGATACAGGTCGAAGCGCGGTTTCAACGCCAGCACCCGGGTTTCGTAGGCCGCGCGCACCGCGTCGTCGGCCAGACTGCCGTGGCGGCCTTCCAGCAACGACTCGGCGGCCAGCATGCCGGTTTCGAGCGCCTTGCCGATGCCCTCTCCGGTGAAGGAATAGGTGCTGCCCGCAGCTTCGCCAGTGACCATCAGCCCGGGGCGCGAATAACGCGCGCCTTCCAGCGTGCAGCGCAGCGGCGCGCCCTTCAGCGCGCCGAGCAGCATGCCGCCTTGCATCAAATCGCGGGCCGGCGGGTGCACGCGCTTGAAGTCGTCGAACACCTCGCGCAAGTTCAGCTCGCGTTTGGTCAGCTTGCCGTTGCGGCGCTCGCTGTGGCTGTCGGCAAAGCCGACGCCGATGTTGAAGACGCCGTCGCGGCACGGGAAGATCCAGCCGTAACCGGGGCTGAGCGCTTTGTGCCACACCACCTCGAGCTTGTCGATGCGGCCGACCATCGCGTCGTTCTTCACGTAACCGCGCAGCGCCACGCCGCTGGGCGTGTGCCGCTGCGACATGCCGGCGGCCAGCAGCGCTTGCGGCACCGCGCCGGTGGCCAGCAAGAGCCACGGAGCGCGCACCTCGCGCTGGGTCTCGCCACGCTGCAGCAAGGCGCCGGTGACGCGTTCTTCGGCCTCGAGCGGCGCCGCGAAGCGCACCGGGGCATGCATGCGCGCACCCGCCGCCACCGCGGCGCGACACAGGATCAGGTCGAGTTGCTTGCGCGGCAGCACGGCCAGCGTGCCCGGCACGTCGATGCGCCCGCCGCCCGGCCCGATGCAGGCCACGTGGCTCGCGCCTCGCGCCTGCGCCATCACTTCGTCGAGCACGCCGAGATTGCGCAGCGCGTTGTGCGCGTCGGGGATGAGCCCGTCGCCACACACCTTGTCACGCGGAAACGCGTGCTGATCGACCAGCACGACCTCCAGCCCGGCGCGCGCCAGCACGATCGCCGCGGCACTGCCGGCCGGGCCCGCGCCGATCACGAGCACGTCACAGGCGGGCGGAAGCTGTTCGATGCCGAGGTTCATGAATGCGCGGGGAGTGGGTTCGGATGCCGGCTCGCACCGTGCGCGCCGATTTTAGGCAGCGCGCTGACCGCGGACCTTGTGCGATGCTTTGGGGCGGCACCGCATGAGTCACCTGAACCATCGAGGAACCCTGATGAATTCGCCCCACCTGCCCAGCGAACTGCCGCGCCTGCGCGCCGACCTGGCCTTGGCGTTGCGCGCGGCCGCGCACCACGGCTTGTCGGAAGGCGTGTGCAACCATTTCAGCGTGGCGCTGCCGGACGCCAGCCGGCGCTTTCTCATCAACCCGCGCGGACTGCACTGGAGCGAAGTCGGCGCAGCCGACATCGTGCTGGTCGACCCGCATGGCGCCGTGCTCGAGGGCCGACATCCGGTCGAGCCGACGGCGATGTACATCCATGCCGCGGTGCATGCCATCGGCGGGCAGGCCGTGGTGATGCACACCCACATGCCGTACGCGACGGCGTTGACGCTGACCATCGACCGCGCGCTCGACCCCACGCTGAGCCAGGGCGCGATGCGCTTCATGGGCCGCATCGCGGTGGACGCGGCTTACAACGGACTCGCGCTGGATGCCGCGGAAGGCGAGCGCATCGCCCGGGCCATGCGGGGTCGCGACGTCGGCTTCCTCGCCAACCACGGCGTGATCGTCACGGGCGCCAGCGTGGCGCATGCCTACGACGACTTGTACTACCTGGAGCGCGCCTGCCTGCACCAGTGGCTGGCGCAATCGAGCGGTCGCCCGTTGGCGCCGGTCGACCCGGTGCTGGCCAAGCGCGTGGCGCAGCAAAGCCAGAGCGAGCGCGAACAGTCCGACCTGCACTTCGCGGCATTGCGCCGCATGCTGCCGGAACCCGCGCCACGCTGACCGGGCGAACGGGACGGCGCCGAATCGACTGCGTCGCGCTCAAAGTTCCTCGTAGAGCTCCAGCGTCAGAAATTCGGCGAAGTTTTCCTGCGTGCTCATCTGCAAAAAGAGGTCGGCGGCGCGGTCGAACTGGCCCTCGAAGCCACCGGCTCGGATTTTTTCAAGCTCCTGCGGCACCAGTTCGGCCACCAAGGTGGCCGTGACCTTGCGGCCGTCGTCGAGCACGCCCTTCGGCGAGCGGATCCATTGCCACACCTGCGAGCGCGAAATCTCGGCGGTGGCCGCGTCCTCCATCAGGTGGTGGATCGGCACGCAGCCATTGCCCGCCAGCCAGGCGCCCAGATAATGGATGCCGACATGGATGTTCATGCGCAGCCCGGCCTCGGTGATCGGCGCTTCGGGCTGGAACTCGAGCAGCTGCTCGGCGCTCACGCTGAGATAGGGCTTTTGGCGGTCGATCTGGTTCGGCCGCTCGCCCAGCAGGTCGACGAATTCGCGCATCGCCGGCTCGACCAGCCCAGGGTGCGCGACCCAGCCGCCGTCGTAACCATCGGTGGCATCGCGGCGCTTATCGGCAATGATGCCGGCCATCGCGGCGGCATTCTTCGCCGGGTCGTTCTTGATCGGGATCAGCGCGCTCATGCCGCCGATGGCCGGCGCCGCGCGCCGGTGACAGGTCTTGATGAGCAGCAGCGCGTAGGCCCGCATGAACGGCGTGTTCATCGTGATGCGGGCGCGGTCCGCCAGGCAGAAATCGCGGTCGAGCTTGAACTTCTTGATGCAGCTGAAGATGTAGTCCCAGCGGCCCGCGTTCAGGCCGGCGCTGTGCTCGCGCAATTCGTAGAGGATCTCGTCCATCTCGAAAGCCGCCAGGATGGTCTCGATCAGCACGGTGGCCTTGATCGTGCCCTGCGGCAGGCCGAGTTCGTTTTGTGTCATCACGAACACGTCGTTCCAGAGCCGCGCTTCGAGGTGGCTTTCGATCTTCGGCAGGTAGAAGTAAGGACCGGCGCCGCGCTCGAGCAATTCACGCGCGTTGTGGCACATGAACAGCGCAAAGTCGAAGATGCCGCCCGACACCCGCTGACCGTCGACCAGCATGTGTTTCTCACCCAGGTGCCAGCCGCGCGGCCGGACCTGCAGCGTGGCGATCTTGTGGTTCAGGGTGTATTGCTTGCCCTTGGCTTTCAGGCTGAGCGTGCGGCGGATCGCCTGGCCCAGGTTGACCTGCCCCTGGATCTGGTTCGACCAGGACGGCGCATTGCTGTCCTCGAAGTCGGCCATGTAGCTGTCGGCGCCCGAATTGAAGGCGTTGATCATCATCCTGGCCTCGACCGGTCCCGTGATCTCGACGCGCCGGCACTGCAGCGCGGATGGGATCGGCGCGATCTTCCAGTCGCCTTCGCGCACATCGGCGGTCTCGGGCAGGAAGTCGGGCCGTTCCCCGGCATCCAATCGTTGCGTGCGTTCGACCCGTGCCGCCAGCAATTGCTGGCGCCGCGGCTCGAAAGCGCGATGCAGGCGCGCGACCAGTTCAAGTGCCGGCCGGGTCAGAACCGTCTCGAATCCCGGCAGGATCGGCGCGTTGATCTGCAGCCCTTCGGGAAGCGGGAGGCGGGATGAGCTCATGGAGTTCTCGTTTCGGATGGTTTTCAAAAAGGGGCAGCACATCGCGCAGGCTCTGGCCGACGTGCGTCGGCTGGGTGGCCAGCTGCTCGGGCGGCAGACGGTGGCGGTTGACCCACAGCGTCGTGTAGCCGAACCAGGTCGCGCCGATGGCGTCCCAGCCGTTGCTCGACACGAACAGCACCTGGCGCGCCGGCAGCCGCAGCGCGGCGGTGCCCAGCGCATAGGCGGCCGGGTCGGTCTTGTAGCGGCGCGTGGCGTGTACGCTGAGCACCAGATCAATCAAGCCGTCGAGCCCGGAACTCTTGACGGCCACGTTCAGCATTTCGGGGTCGCCGTTGCTCAGGATTCCGGTCGGAATGCCGCGCGACTTGAGCTCGGACAGCACGTCGCGATTCTCGGGAAACAGGCTGAGGTGCCGATACTGATTCATCAGCCGGTCCTCGTCGGCGCGGCTCAGGTCCAGAGCCAGCCGTTGCGCGCTGTAGCGCAGGGCGCAACGGGTCAGCTCCCAGAACGGCGTGTATTGCCCGCTCATCGAACACAGCCGCGAGTAGTCGATCTGCTTGTCGCGCCAGGCAACGGCGAGCTTGTCGCCCTGGCCGGGGTAGAGCTGCTCGGCGAGCAGGCCGACGCTGTAGACGTCGAACAGCGTGCCGTAAGCGTCAAACAACACGGCAGCCAGCGGCGGCGCGGGCATGTTTGTAGAAACCGATCTGTCCATCACGGCACTGTATTCCATATCCAAATGACTATTAACCGCCTGAAAAGCTCAAGATTCGTGCGCCTACGGCACAGATGGGCGCATGCAAAATCCAACCTGGAGCCTGACGAAACAGCGTCGGATCGTGTTGATTCGCCACAACCGAAGGCATAGTCTGGGCGGATGGACAGGCTCAAGCAGATTGAATCGTTCGTTTCCGTGTCGGCCCGGGGCAGCCTGACGGCGGCGGCACATGCCGCAGGCGTGGCGCCGGCCGTGATCGGGCGGCGCATCGACGCACTGGAAGAGAGGCTGGGCGTGAAGCTGCTCGTGCGCACCACGCGCCGCTTGTCGCTCACCCACGAGGGCAGTGCTTTCCTCGAAGACTGCCAGCGGTTGCTGGCCGATCTGGTCAACGCCGAAGCCAGCGTCAGCGCGGGCGGCGTGAAGGCAAGTGGCCACGTGCGCATCACGGCGCCGGCCGGTTTCGGGCGGCGCCACGTGGCGCCGCTGGTGCCGCGCTTCGTGGCGTCTCATCCGGAGGTGAGCGTGTCGCTGAACCTGAGCGACCGCGTGGTCGACATCGTCAACGAAGGAGTCGACTGTGCGGTGCGGGTGGGCGATTTGCCCGACAGCAGCCTCGTCAGCGTGCGCCTGGCCGAGAACCGCCGGCTGTGCGTCGCCACACCCGAGTACCTTGAGCGTGCGGGTGTGCCGGCGCATCCGGGCGACCTGAGCCGGCATGAATGCCTGACCCTGAGCTCAGACGCCAGCCAGACCCGTGGCTGGGCCTTCAGCATCGACGGCGCCGTGACCCACCTGCGGCCGAGCGGCCGCCTCGATTGCAGCGACGGGCAGGTGCTGCACGCCTGGTGCGCCGCCGGGCTGGGCATCGCCTGGCGCAGCACCTGGGAGGTCGAGAACGAAGTGCGCTCCGGGGCGCTGGTCAGTCTGCTGGACGACTACGCAGCGCCGCCCAACGGCATTTACGCGATCTTTCCACAGCGCAAACATCTGCCGTTGCGGGTGCGCCTGTGGATTGATTTCCTCAAGCACAGCTACGCTGACGCGGGCTACTGGAAGCAGGCCGCTGGCTTGGCCTGATTTCGCCCGGTCGTGCCGCGTGCCGGGTTTTACTTCGCGGCAGAAGCGGCGCCTGCCGCGCCGTCGGAGTTGCATTTCTTCACGAAGCTGTTCTTGGCGGCGCCCGACAGCTTCTTGTCGGCCGCTTGCTTGTCGCACATCGCTGCCGGCCCGCTCGCCGCGCTGACGCGCTCGCACTTTTTCATGAAGCTGTTTTTGGCGGCGCCCGCCAGCTTCTTTTCAGTGGCTTGGGCGGTGCAGGTGTCGGCGGCGTGCACCGCCCCGGCGAAAGTGGCAAAGGCGATGGCAAAGGCGGTGACGAGATGCTTCATGGAGGCTCCGAGGGGTGGCAGGCCGAGCGTTCGGCCTGGAGTGACGGCGCGATGCGCCGCGTTCACCCCAACGCGCACCCGGCGAAGGCGGTGCACAACCATGTTGATCAATGTCTTGATTGGGCCAACGATTCCTGCGCCTCATGCAAGCGACGCACCAGCACGCGGATAAAAGCTTCGTCGAACAGGCGGTGGCACTTCGGACTCAGTTGTGCCAGGCTGTCGGGGTTGAACGAGATCGTGGTCGCCGGCAGCGACACCACGACGTCGCTGCTGTGTCGCCGCAGTGCGGGGTTGGGCGCGAGATAGGCCATTTCGCCGACGGAGGTGCCGACGCCGAACTGCGCCACCTTCTGGCCGTCGCGAAACACCTCCAGCTCACCCTGCGCAATGATGTGGAAGGTGCGGCCTTCCTCGCCCTTGCGATAGAGCGAATGACCGTGGCTGAAGCGCTGCCACTTGGCGCGGTGCACCACTTCCCACAACTCGATGTCGCTGAAGCTGGTGAAGAAATCCAAGCTGCGCAGCAAAGTGAAGCGCTCCGAATCGAGCACGCCCTGCAGTTGTCCGCGCGGCACGTGCTGGTGCGTGATCAGGCCGGACAGCGCCTGCGCGAAGTCCTCCCAGTCGCGGTAGCGCTGGTCTGGCTGCTTGGCCAGGGCGCGCTGCACCACGGCATCGACCGCAGGGTCCACCGCGGCGCGCAACGCACCGAGCGGCCCCGGCTGGCTGTTGTAGATCTGGTTCATCATGGCCTGCTGCTGCTGCGAGTCGAACGGCGGCCGGCCCGCGATCAGGTGGTACAGCACGGCACCCAATGAATACATGTCGGCCCGACAGTCCAGCGTGCTGCCGTCGAGTTGCTCGGGCGACATGTAGGCCAGCGACCCGACGCGGTAAATCTGCGTCACGTCGGAGCCGAGATTGAGCACGCTGCCGAAATCGCTGATCTTGACGTCGGTGATGATGCCGTTGTGGATCACAGCCAGCAGGTTGGCCGGCTTCACGTCGCGGTGAATCAGGCCCTGGCGATAGACGTAGCCGAGCGCCATCGCGCACTTGAAGCCGATCTCGACGATCAGTTCAAGCGACAACAGCTGATCGGTGCGGCAGTGGGGGCGCAGCGTCGTGCCGTTGACGTATTCCATCACCAGGTAGGGCTGCACCGGGTCCGGCACGGCGTCGAAGATCTGCACCACGTTCGGGTGATTCAGACGCCCGGTCAGCGCCGCCTCGGCAGCGAAGAAGCGGTCGAAATAGCGCCCTTCCGAGCCCTCGCCGACGGGCACCATGCGCACCCGCTTGACCGCCACCTCGGTGCCGCGAAATTCGTCCTGACACAGGAACACCTCGCTGGTCGCGCCTTCGCCGAGCTTGCGCAGCACGCGGTATTTGCCGATGCGTTCGGGCAACCGCTGGGCGACGGTCTCCGTGGCGGCCGAAAGGGCAAGGGCGCTGGGCATGCGGCGAGGGTAGGGGCAGTGGGTGGCCGGCTCATGGTTGCACGCACGGGAGCTGCACACACCGCGGAACAAAGGCACGAAAGCTGCGCAATCCTTGGCGGGCCCGGCTCGCCGCCCGCCTCGCCAGGCCCGCCACGGCCACCCGCGCGAACCCGGTCCGCGCTGGGGCGAACCGTAGAATCTGCGGATGATCGAAGCCAAACAAGACCTGCTGGCTGCCCTTGCGGTGGCCATCAAGCAGGTCAGCCCGGACGCGCTGCTGCTGCCCGCCTTCGAGTCGCCCCGTCAGGCCAGTCACGGCGATCTGGCCTGCACCGCCGCGATGCAACTGGCCAAGCCGCTCAAGAAGAATCCGCGCGAACTGGCACAGGCACTCATCGAGGCGTTGAAGGCGCAGCCGGCCGCGCAGCGCTGGGTCGAATCGATGGAAATCGCTGGCCCCGGTTTCATCAATTTGCGGCTGACGGCGGCGGCCAAGCAAGCGGTGATCGCCGACGTGCTGGCGCAGGGCGACGCGTTCGGCCGACAGCCGGCGCGGCCCGATCAGGTGCTGGTGGAATTCGTCTCGGCCAACCCGACCGGGCCGTTGCATGTGGGCCATGCGAGGCAGGCGGCACTGGGCGACGCGATCTGCAACCTCTTCGAGACGCAAGGCTGGAAGGCGGTGCGCGAGTTCTATTACAACGACGCCGGCGTGCAGATCGCGACCCTGGCCCAGTCGGTGCAGGCGCGCCTGAAGGGCCACCAGCCGGGCGATCCTCAGTGGCCCGAGTCGGCCTACAACGGCGACTACATTGCCGACATCGCGGCCGACTTCCGGGCCCGCAAGACCGTCAAGGCCGACGATCGCAAATACACCGCGTCGGGTGACGAGAGCGACATCGACGGCATCCGCCAGTTCGCGGTGGCGTACCTGCGCCACGAACAAGACATGGACCTGCAGGCGTTCGGCGTGCACTTCGATCATTACTTCCTCGAGTCGAGCCTTTATTCGAGCGGCCGGGTCGACGCCACGGTGCGGCGGTTGATCGACGCCGGCAAAACCTTCGAGGAAGGCGGTGCGCTGTGGCTGCGCACCACCGACGCCGGTGACGACAAGGACCGCGTGATGCGCAAGTCGGACGGCAGTTACACCTACTTTGTGCCCGACGTGGCCTACCACGTGCACAAGTTCGAACGGGGTTTTCACAAGGCCATCAACATTCAAGGCGGCGATCACCACGGCACGATGGCGCGCGTGCGCGCGGGCGTTCAGGCGAGCGCTGCCGGTGTGCCGGCCGGCTATCCCGACTATCTGCTGCACAAGATGGTGACGGTGATGCGTGGCGGCGTCGAGGTGAAGATCTCCAAGCGCCACGGCAGCTACGTGACCCTGCGCGACCTGATCGACTGGACCAGCAAGGACGCTGTGCGCTTTTTCCTGATCAGCCGCAAGGCCGACACCGAGTTCACCTTCGATGTCGATCTGGCGCTGCAGCAAAACGACGAGAACCCGGTGTTCTACGTGCAGTACGCACACGCCCGCATTTGCTCGGTGGTGCAGCAGTACAACGACAGGCATGGCGCGGGCAGCGTCGACACGGCACCACTGTCCGGAGCCGACTCGACATTGCTGGACGCCCCGTCGGAAACCGCTTTGATGCTCAAGCTGGCCGACTTCCCGCGTGTGCTGACCGATGCGGCCGCCAACCTGGCGCCGCATGACGTGGCCTTCTACCTGCGCGACCTGGCCGGCGCTTTTCACAGCTGGTATGCGGCCGAGCGCTTCCTGGTCGACGACGCCGAACTCAGCCGGGCGCGCATGGCGCTGCTGGTGGCGACGCGGCAGGTGCTGCGCAACGCGCTGGCGCTGCTGGGTGTCAGTGCGCCGCAGCGCATGGACCGTGAAGTGGCGAAGGTGGCCGCGTGAAGGCGCAACGGGGTGGCTTCGTCATCGGCCTGATCGTCGGGCTGCTGGTCGGCCTCGGTCTGGCGCTCGGCGTGGCGCTGTACGTCACCAAGGTGCCGGTGCCGTTCATGAACAAGGTGCCGCAGCGCAGCCCCGAACAAGACGCGGTCGAGGCCGAGAAGAACCGGAACTGGGATCCGAATGCACCACTGCGCAGCAAGAGTCCGCGGCCGACCGTGCCCGAGTCGAGCGCCGAATCCCCGCCTGCCGCCGCGAGTGCGGCGTCCGCAACAGCGCCGAAGGCCTCGGCCGCGGCCGCGCGAGACCCGGCCGCCATCCTGTCCGACCGTCCGGCGGCGTTGTCCACCAAACCCGGCGTCGACCCGTTCATCTATTTCGTGCAGGCCGGTGCGTACAGCCGTCCCGAGGAGGCCGAGCAGCAGCGGGCACGGCTCGGACTGCTGGGTCTGGAGGCCAAGTTGAGCGAGCGGGAGCGATCGGGCCGGTTGGTGTACCGGGTGCGCGTCGGCCCGTTCGACAAGAAGGACGAGGCAGACGCTGCCAAGGAAACGATGGACGCTGCCGGCTTGGACGCGGCGCTGGTGCGAATCCAGCGCTGACACCGCAAGCAGCTTTGAACTTTATGTAGCGAGGGTGGCTCTGTCGTGCAACGGCGGACAGTCCGCCTGCAGTCTGGACGAACCCCATGAACATGAAACGACGTGATTTTTCTGTGAGCCTGCTGAGCGCAGGAGTGGCCGCGGCCGCGGCCGGCGTGGCAGCACCGGTGTCGGCGCAAGACGCGCCGGTCGAGGGCACCCACTATGTGCGGCTGAGCCAGCCGCTGCCGGCGTCGACGGCCGGCAAGATCGAGGTGATCGAATTTTTCTGGTACGGCTGCCCGCACTGCAACGCCTTCGAGCCGATGCTCGAGGTCTGGGCCAAGAAGCTGCCCGCCGATGTGGCGTTCCGCCGCGTGCCGGTGGCGTTTCGCGAAGAGCCGTATGCGGCGCACCAGCGCATCTATTTCGCGCTCGAGGCATTGAACCAGGTCGAGGCGATGCATCGCAAGGTGTTCTATGCGGTTCACAACGACCGCCAGCGTCTGGACAAGCCGGCCGACATTGCCGCCTTCATGGCCAAGAACGGCATCGACAGCGCCAAGTTCCTGGACACCTACAACTCGTTTTCGGTGCAAACCAAGGCACGTCAGGCGAACCAGCTGTCGGCCGCTTACAAGATCGATGGCGTGCCGGCGCTGGGCATCCAAGGTCGGTTCTACACCTCGGGCAGCCTGGCCGGCTCGAGCGAGCGTTCTTTGGCCGTCACCGACTTCCTGATCGGTCGCGTGCGCAAGGGCTGAGCGACAGCGCGGTCAGTGCCTGCCCGCGCTGCCCAGACAATCCACGCACAGGCGCTCGAGCCGCGCGGCGGCATCTGGCGGCAGGTCTGCGGCGCGCAGGCGCAGGGCTCGCTCGACACCGCGCAGGCGGAACATCAGTTCCTGCTCCACGGCTTCGACCTCTGAAGCGTCCTGGCTCACCACGGCGTCATGGATCCACAGACCACTGGCGTTCCAGCCGGTGCGCAGGCGGCCCAGCAGGTGCTGTGCCAGGTCGAGTCCATTCTTCAGTGCGGGCACTTGTTCGCCGCGCAGTGCCTCGCTGATGCCGCTGTCGGCAGCCCGCATCGCGGCGTCGAGTTGGGCCAACCGCGCCTGGATCGATTCGGCCGTCAGCGTGGGTTGCAAGATCGGCTGGCTGCGCGACGCATGGGCGATGCGTCCGACCCAGTGCAGGTCGAATTCGCCCGGCACCACGCGCAACGCGATGCTCACGCGTGCCAAGTGCGAATGGGCGCCGCGGAGCGCGCCGAGCGTCGCTTCGGTCACGGCCAACAGTCGACCGAGTGGTGAGACCTGAGCGCGCTGCAATGCGTGCGGGTAGCCCGAACCGTCGAGCCGTTCGTGATGCTCGGCGACCGCTTGCGCGAGCACTGCAGGGTAATCGGTCAATTGCGTGAGCAGCAGGCTGCCGACGTGCGGGTGCACGACCAGCTGCTGGTAGCTGACGAAATCCAGTTCGCGCTCCGCTTCGGCTTCGCCGAATTCGGGCGCGATGTACATCTCGCCCAGGTCATGCAACAGGCCGCCCAGCATCGCCAAGCGCATTTCCTGTGGTCCGCCACCGTGAGCGGCCATCAACGAGCCGGCCAGCGCCATCGCCTGCACGGCGTGCTGGAACGAGTCGGGGCGGGCGGCCTGCCCGGCCGTCAGCAGCAACTGCGCGACCGAGTGCAGCGGCAACTGCGCCGCGGTGCGCACTATTTTTTCAGCGCTCGGCCGCAGCAGGCTGCTGAGCGGGCTGTCCTGCGCCAGCAGCGCGTCGAGCGCACGCACCAGGGTGTGGGTGCTGACGCCGTCCTCGGCCTGCAGGCAGCTCTCCAGCGGGTGGCGCAATTGGCGATCGATCAGCTTGCGCTGCAGGCTTTGCGACACCGGCAGGTCGCGCGCCCACAGTTTCGTGCCGCCCAGATCGAAGATGTCGCGCGAGGCGATGATGCGTTTGGTCTGACTCGCTTCGAGAATGGTGGCCAGTGCATGCGGATTGACACTGGCAAATGGGTGGGGGCGTGCGCTGGTGCTCATGGTCGTGTCTCCGTTCAGCCGATCGCGGCATGTCTTTGGTGTTTCGGCCATGACGCATCGCGAATGAAGCTGCGGTGGTGACAAACGGTTCGAACCGGCCGACCGGCCACCGTGTTGAGCGACACTGCGCGGCCGATGAACCATTCCGCCCCCCGCGAGCTGCTCAGCGGCACCCTGTACGCACTCGCCGCGGGGCTGATGTGGGGCGTCGTGTTCGTTGCGCCGCTGCTGCTTCCCGAATACCCGGCGGCCTTGTTGACCTGCGCCCGCTATCTGGCGTTCGGCCTGATCGCCTTGCCGCTGGCGCTGCTCGACCGCGCCCGGCTGGCGCAACTCGACCGGACCGACTGGTGGGTGGCGCTGCAACTCGCCGCAGTCGGCAACCTGCTCTATTACCTGTGCCTGGCGGCGGCGATCCAGCGCGCCGGGGCGCCGCTGCCGACCATGATCATCGGCACGCTGCCGGTGGTGATCGCGATCGCGGCGAATCTGCGCTCGTCGCCGTCCGTGCGACAGCGTGACGGACGGCTGCCCTGGGCGCGCCTGTGGCCATCGCTGGCGCTGATCGGCGGCGGCATCCTGCTGGTCAATCACGCCGAACTCGGCGCGGGCGCCGGCGCCGGGCACCCCGCTGACGGTTCGCGACTGACCGGCGTTCTGCTCGCCCTGGCGGCCGTGGTCTGCTGGACCTGGTACCCGCTGCGCAACGCAGACTGGCTGCGCGCGCATCCGGGACGTTCGGCCACCACGTGGGCCACGGCGCAGGGCCTGGCGACATTGCCGCTGGCGCTTGCCGGGTCGGCACTGTTCTGGGCCTGGAGTGCGCTCAGCGGCGATCCGGCCGGCATGCTGCGCCCGCTGGGCAACGTCGTTTTGCCGATCGGCCCCCGGCCCGCGCAGTTTCTGGCGCTGATGTTCGCCATCGCGCTGCTGGCCTCGTGGCTGGGCACGCTGTGCTGGAACAAAGCCAGCCAGCGTCTGCCACCGGCGTTGGCCGGGCAGATGATCGTGTTCGAGACGCTCGCAGCGCTCGGCTACGCCTTTGTCCTGCGCGGCCGGGCGCCCGCAGCGCTGGCCCTGGTGGGTGTGGCTTTGCTGGTGGCGGGCGTGCTGTGGGCCGTGCGCGTCAAGCCGCAACCGGAAATGCTGGACGCGCACCCGAACTGAGCGCCCGTCACCGGCAGCTTCGCAGTCGTTGCGACCCGACCTTCAACCGATCAGCCAGACCGAATTCGGCAGTTCGTCCGGATTGGGCTGGCGATGGTCCAGCGGGAAATGTTGCACCAGCAGATCGGTGGCCGCGTCGACGGCCTGGCTCAGTCCGGCCTCGAACTGCCGGCTCCGGAAAGCGTCGCTCATCGTCTGGCTGATGCGCTGCCACTGGGCCGCGTCGACGAGCCGGTCGAGGCCGCGGTCGGCGACGATCTCGATGCGGTGTTCGGCCAGCAGCAGGTAGATCAGCACGCCGTTGTTGTGTTCGGTGTCCCACACGCGCAGCTTGCCGAACATCGCGATGGCGCGTTCACGCGCATCGGCGCCGCGCCACAGATAACTCATCGGCAGACCGGCCTCGATGCAGATGCGGATCTCGCCGCTGTGCTGCTGCTCGCTGGCCGCCACCCGTGCCATCAGGCGCGTCAGGCCGTCGCTGCCGATGGCGCGCTTTGCGTCGTTGTGGTCGAGCCAGCGATGTTTGACGATGCGGGCGAGGGTGTTCATCGCGCGTGTCTACCAGCGGCCCGATGCACCGCCGCCGCCAAAATTGCCGCCGCCGCCGGAACCGAAGCCGCCACCGCCACCGCCACCGCCACCGTATCCACCGCCACCACCGCCCCAGACGATCGGCGCGCCGCCGCGACCCCGGCCGCTGCCGGCGCCCATCACGCCGCCTACCAGCAGCGCCAACACACCGGCAACGCCACCGATCAGCAGGCTGGTGGTGAGCCACCAGCCCAGGCCGCCCACCACGCCACCGGTGGCGAGCGCACCGAACTTGCGCCCGAACATGCCGGTCAGCAGCCGGCTGACGATCGGCACCCCGATGAACAGGAACACCATCAGGCCCTGCAGGTCGAAGCCGGTCGAACCGCGCGGCGCGCCGCTTGGTTGTGGCGCCGGCAGTCCTTCACCGGCGATCAGCGCGTCGAGCCGATCAACGCCGGCATTCAGCCCGGCGGCGTAATCCCCGCGCTTGAAGGCCGGCGTGATGTATTCGTCGATGACGCGGCGTGCCGCCAGGTCGGGCACCGCGCCTTCCAGCGCTTTCGCGACTTCGATGCGCAGCTGCCGATCGGTCTTGGCCACCACCACCAGCAAGCCATCACCGACCTCGCGCCGTCCGATCTTCCAGCTGTCGGCAACCCGCTGGGCGTAAGACGCGATGTCCTCGGGCGCGGTGCTCGGCACGATCAGCACCACCACTTGCGAGCCGCGTCGGGTTTCGAGCGCCTCGAGCCGGGCCGACAGCGCCTGCAGTTGCGCGGCATCGAGCGTGGCGGTCTGGTCGATCACACGCCCCGCCAGCGGCGGCACCGGCAGAACGTCCTGCGCGCCGGCCAGCGTCGCCAGCGTCAGCAGCAGCAGCGCGCCGAATCGCGTCAGCCAGAGTGTCATGTCAGGCCTGCAGCATCACTTGGAAGCCGGCTTGTCGAAGCTCACCGTCGGCGGGACCGAGATCTGGGCCTCGTTTTGAACCGTGAAGTTCGGCTTGACGTTGTAGCTGAAGATCATTGCCGTGAGGTTGCTCGGGAAGCTGCGCGCCAGCACGTTGTAGCTCGCCACTTCCTTGATGTAGCGGTTGCGCGCCACCGTGATGCGGTTTTCGGTGCCCTCGAGTTGCACGCGCAGGTCTTGGAAGGCCTGGTTCGCGCGCAGGTTGGGATACTGCTCACTGACCACCAGCAGGCGGCTCAGCGCTCCGGTCAGTTCGCCCTGCGCCTGCTGAAACTTTTGAAACGCTTGCGGGTCGTTGATCAGCTCGGGCGTGGCCTGGATGCTGGTGGCGCGCGAGCGCGCCTCGATCACCTTGGTCAGCGTCTCCTGCTCGAAGTTGGCCTCGCCCTTGACGCTGGCGACAATGTTGGGAATCAGGTCGGCGCGCCGCTGGTATTGATTGACCACCTCCGACCACGCTGCCTTGACCGATTCATCCAGACGCTGGAAGTCGTTGTAGCCGCAGCCGCCGAGTGTCAGGGTGGACAGCAGTGCGAGCATGACGAGCCATGGGCGGTTTTTGCGCACGGTCAGGGTGGGTGGCATGCAGAGTTCTCCGAAGGTGGGTGACGACCATCTGGCAACGATCCGGGCCGGCGTGTCGTGAGCGCCGCCCGGTCTGATCCTGAAACGTGGGCGAACCTTGAAACCAGGCCGAACGGGCAAACCGGCGTCCAGCGGTGCCGGGTCGGCGTGAAGTGTGGCACGCCCGGTGCACCCGGGAACTTGAGCGCCGGCAACCGGCATCGACTCTCGATGCGCGCTCCAGCCGTCCGCGTCAAGGCGTCGCGTCGCCCGCCTTCCTCTTCTTTTTGACCTTGGATGCGCGCTTTTCGGATTCGATCGCCGTTCCAGCGGCAATCCACAGCGCAACCTCGGCAGGCGTTTCCAGCGTGATGGGCCCCAGGCTGGCGTTGCGGAACTCGTTCAGCACGATTTCGGCGGCCTTTTGCAGGTTGATGCGGCCCCCGGCCAGCAACGCGCCCCGCTGGCGGCCGATTTCGGTCAGCACGGCCTCCGACGCCATGTCCTTTGCATCGTTCAACTTGAAGCGCGCTTCGAGCCGTGCCGGATAGCGGCGCTGCAGCACCGCCAGCAGTTCCAGCGCGACGTCCTCTTCGTCATAGGCATTGCGGCCGATCGCGCCGCTGGCCGCCAGGTGGAAGCCGCTTTGCGGCGCAACGATGCGCGGCCACAGCAGGCCCGGGGTGTCGAACAGGTAGAAGTCGCTGGCCAGCGCAATGCGCTGCTCGAGCTTGGTGATGCCTGCCTCGTCACCCGTCAGCGCGGCGCGCTTGCCGGCCAGCGTGTTGATCAGTGTCGACTTGCCGACGTTGGGAATGCCGCAGATCAGCACCCGCATCGGCTTGGCCAACCCGACGCGGTTGGGCGCGAGCGTGCGGCAGGCCTTGATGAGTTGCTGCGCCGGTGCGCTCGCACTCGCATCCAGCGGCACCGCGCGGGTCGACGGCTGGGCGTTGTAATGATCGATCCAGGTGGCCGTCAGCGCAGGGTCGGCCAGGTCCTGCTTGTTCAGCACTTTCAATGCCGGTCTGCCGCGGGTCAGATCATTCAGCAGCGGATTGGCGCTCGAACCGGGCAGTCGGGCGTCCAGCAATTCGATCACGACGTCGATGTCCTTGATGCGCTCGGCAATCGCCTTGCGCGTCAGGTGCATGTGGCCCGGGAACCATTGGATCGCCATGGGGTGGCGTGCCGGGCGAGGGCTTATTCGGTCGGCAGGAAGCCTTCGATCGACAGGTAGCGCTCTCCGGTGTCGTAGTTGAAACCCAGCACGGTGGCGCCGGCCGGCAGCTCGGGCAGTTTCTGCGCGATGGCTGCAAGCGTGGCGCCCGACGAGATGCCCACCAGCATGCCTTCTTCACGCGCGCAACGCCGCGCCATCTCGCGCGCGGCTTCGGCCTCGACCTGGATCACGCCGTCGAGCAGGTCGACGTGCAGGTTCTTCGGGATGAAGCCGGCGCCGATGCCCTGGATGGGATGAGGGCTGGGCTTGCCGCCGCTGATGACGGGTGACGCGCTCGGCTCCACCGCATACACCTTGAGCTTCGGCCACATGGCCTTGAGCACCTGCGCGCAAGCAGTGATGTGGCCGCCAGTGCCGACGCCGGTGATGATGGCGTCGACGCCGCTCGGGAAGTCGGCCGCGATTTCCTGTGCGGTGGTGCGGGCGTGGATGTCGATGTTGGCGGGGTTTTCGAACTGCTGCGGCATCCAGCCGCCCTCGGTCTGCGCCAAGAGCTCGGTGGCCTTGGCGATCGAGCCGTTCATGCCCTTTTCGCGCGGGGTCAGCACGAAACTGGCGCCGTAGGCGAGCATCAGGCGACGCCGCTCGACGCTCATGCTGTCGGGCATCACCAGGATCAGCTTGTAGCCCTTCACGGCCGCCACCATCGCCAGCCCGACGCCGGTGTTGCCCGAGGTCGGCTCGATGATCGTGCCGCCCGGCTTGAGCGTGCCCGATGCCTCTGCCGCTTCGACCATCGCGAGCGCGATGCGGTCCTTGATCGAGCCGCCCGGATTGCTGCGTTCGCTTTTGATGTAGACCTTGTGATCGGTGCCGAACAGCCGGCTGACTCGCACGTGCGGCGTGTTGCCGATCGTCTTCAGGATGTTGTCTGCAAGCATGGAGTTCTCCGGGACAGGGAGCAAATTATGAGCGTGATAATTGAACCATGGACACCCCCGTGATCAACGACTCTTTCCTGCGCGCGTGCCTGCGTCAGCCCACCCCGCACACGCCCGTCTGGCTGATGCGCCAGGCCGGCCGATACCTGCCCGAGTACCGTGCGACGCGCGCCAAGGCGGGCAGTTTCATGGGCCTGGCGACCAATACCGACTACGCGACCGAAGTGACGCTGCAGCCGCTTGAACGCTACGCGCTCGACGCCGCCATCCTGTTCAGCGACATCCTCACCGTGCCCGACGCGATGGGTCTGGGCTTGAGCTTTGCGCTCGGCGAAGGCCCGAAGTTCGCCCACCCGGTGCGCGACGAAGCCGACGTGGCGCGGCTCGAAGTGCCTGACATGGCCAAGCTGCGCTACGTGTTCGATGCCGTCGCGTCGATACGCAAGGCGCTCAACGGCCGGGTGCCGCTGATCGGCTTTTCCGGCAGCCCCTGGACGCTCGCCTGCTACATGGTGGAGGGGGCCGGCTCGGACGACTACCGGCTGGTCAAGACGATGCTCTACAGCCGGCCCGACCTGATGCACCGCATGCTGGCGATCAACGCCGAAGCGGTGGCGCAATACCTGAACGCCCAGATCGACGCCGGGGCGCAGGCCGTGATGATTTTCGACAGCTGGGGCGGGGTGCTGGCCGACGGTGCGTTTCAGACCTTCAGCCTGGCCTACACCCGGCGCGTGCTGTCGCAACTCAAGCGCGAGCACAACGGACAGCGCATCCCGCACATCGTGTTCACCAAGGGCGGCGGTCCGTGGCTCGAGGAGATCGCGGCTCGCGTGGACGGCGTCGGCCCCGACGTGGTCGGGCTCGACTGGACCGCGAACCTGGGGGCAGCGCGCCGGCGTGCCGGCAGCGAGGTGGCGTTGCAAGGCAACCTCGATCCGAACGTGCTTTTCGCGCCACCGCAGCAGATCCGCGACGAAGTGGCGCGCACTCTGCACAGCTACGCCGCTCCCGGGTCGCCGGCGGGCCAACACGACGGTCACGTCTTCAACCTGGGCCATGGAATCAGCCAGCACACGCCGCCCGAAAGTGTCTCGGTGCTGGTCGACGCCGTGCACGAGATCTCGCGCGGGCTGCGGCGCTCTGCCTGAACTTGGCCTGCGGGGCAACCCCTCGCAGCGGTTGCTTTATGCCGATAGTGACCGCTCAGGGGTTGACTTATCCCCAAATCCGACTCTTGCTTTGCAGCACTCGCCCACTTGTGCAATGCATCATGCACATTTCTTTGAAGCGCGCTAAGTCGTTGATTCCATTGAGAGCGAACAGTTGCCTCCAAAGCGGGCAAGCTGTTTGAAACCCAAGCGCAGCAACGATTTGGCGGTGCTCCGGCAGGGTTGTTCACAAAGTTATCCACAGTAGAAGTGGAAAAAGCGGGAAAGTCATTCGTAATCATCGGCTTAGCGCGTTTCCTTGAAAGATCGTCGAGCTTTGCGTCCTAAATGTGCTGTAGCTCTGTGAGCGAATCAGTGGTAACGCGAGTGGTGGTGGAGACCCCGCAACACAGCAATTTGTCGGGGCCGCTCGACTACACCAGCAAGCGCTCGCTTGCCCCCGGCACGCTGGTTCGCGTGCCACTGGGGCGGCGCGAGGTGGCGGGATTGGTCTGGTCGGTCGAGCCTTCGAGCGATGCGCCCGGCGCGCTGAAAGAAGTGGGCGAGGCGCTCGAATCTCTGCCGCCGCTGGGCCGACATTGGTGCGATCTGGTGGAGTTTGCTGCGGGTTATTACCAACGCGCGGTCGGTGAGGTCGCGCTGGCGGTGCTGCCGCCCGAACTGCGCAAGCTGCGTGATGCCCAACTGGCCAACCGGATCAAGAAACTGCACGCCGCCAGGCTGGCAAGCGGTCCCGCCCCGCTCGCTGAGCCGCCGCACCCGCTCAACAGCGAACAGGCCGAGGTCCTGGAACGGCTGTCGACGCTGGCCGGCCTGGCGGCACCGGGCACCGTGTTGCTGCATGGCGTGACCGGCAGCGGCAAGACCGAGGTCTACCTGCGCGCCGCCGCGCAGGCCCTCGACGGCGGCCGGCAGGCGCTGGTGTTGGTGCCCGAAATCAACCTCACGCCGCAGCTCGAAGCGCGCTTTCGGCAGCGTTTTGCCGGCCGTCACATCGTCGCGCTGCACAGTGCGCTGACACCGGCGCAGCGCTTGCGCAGCTGGTTGGCGGCGCACCTGGGACTGGCCGATCTGGTGCTGGGAACCCGGCTCGCCGTGTTTGCCTCGATGCCGCGGCTGGGGCTCATCGTGGTCGACGAGGAGCACGACCCGTCGTACAAGCAGCAGGAAGGGGCGCGCTATTCGGCGCGGGACCTGGCCGTTTACCGCGGCCGTGCCGAGGGCGCGATGGTGCTGCTCGGTTCGGCCACGCCGTCGCTGGAGAGCTGGCAGCGCGCCGAGGAAGGGCGCTATCAGCGCCTGCCGATGGCCAGCCGCATCGGCGGCGGCGCGCTGCCGCGCGTGCGGCTGCTCGACATGAATCTGCTGCCCAAGGTGAAGGGCGTGAACAGTGCCGTCGCGCCGCCCCTGGTCGCGGCGCTGCAGGACCGGATCGACCGTGGCGAACAGAGCCTGGTGTTTCTCAACCGCCGCGGCTACGCACCCGTTCTGCAGTGCGGCGATTGCGGCTGGAAAAGCGGCTGCCCGCACTGCAGCGCCTGGCGCGTGTTCCACAAGCTCGACCGAACGCTGCGCTGCCATCACTGCGGCTTCACCGAGCGCGTGCCGCGCGCCTGCCCCGATTGCGGCAACCCCGACATCGCGCCGATCGGCCGCGGCACCGAGCGACTGGAAGAACAGTTGGCCGAACTTCTGCACGGCCCGGACGGCCGACCTGCCCGCATCGCCCGCATCGACGCCGACAGCACCCGGCTGAAGGGTGCCCTCGAGGCGCAGCTCGGTGCTGTGCACGCCGGCGATGTGGACGTGCTGGTCGGCACCCAGATGGTGACCAAGGGGCATGACTTCCGACGCATCACGCTGGTGGCGGCGGTCAATCCCGACACCTCGCTCTTCAGCAGCGACTTCCGCGCACCCGAGCGCCTGTTCGCCTTGCTGATGCAGGCCGGCGGGCGCGCCGGGCGCGACGCCGCGCAGGCCGAGCGCAGCGAGCTCTGGGTGCAAACCTGGCACCCGCGCCATGCGTTGTATGCGGCGTTGCGTCGGCACGATTTCGCGGCGTTCGCCCGCAGTCAGCTTCATGAGCGCGAGATGGCCGGTCTGCCGCCCTATGCGTTCCTGGCGATGCTGCGCGCCGAGGCCCGCACGGCAGAAGCGGCCCAGACCTTCCTGCGGCGGGCCGCCGAGCTGGCAACCCACCTGCAGGGCGCCGACGGCGTGACCGTCTACCCGCCGGTGCCGATGGGCGTGGCGCGTGTCGCCGACGTCGAGCGCATGCAGATGCTGGTCGAATCGACATCACGGCTGGCGCTGCAACGCTTTCTGGCGCTGTGGTTGCCGGCTCTGCACGGCCTGCGCAGCGAACTCAAGGGCGCGGAGCAGCGCATCCTGCGCTGGGCCGTCGACGTCGATCCGCTGGCAATCTGATGCCGGGCTTCGACAACCATGCACCGCTTGCCGTCGACGGCAGCGATCCGACCCGCGTTCATGGCACTGGAGCTGCGACGCCAGGGGTGTACTTTTGCAGCGCGCAGGCGCCCAATGATCTCGAATCGCGGGCCACATCATCTTCACGACCTGAGGCAGCCACCATGAAGCTCTTCCACCGCTTTGCACGATTGGCCTGTCTCTGCTGGATCGGCCTGTCGCCCGGCGTGCACGCGCAGGGCACCGCCCGGCCCGAACTGGTGTTGAGCGAGGCAGTGGCAGGCATGCCTCAGGGAGAACGCCAATCCGTGCGCGTGCTGACCGCCAGCTTGAAGCCAGGCGACAAGACGGTGTTCCACACGCACCGTTTTCCGGTCACGGTGTACATCCTTGAAGGCGCCTTCACGCTCGAGATGGAGGACCGCTTGCCCGTCGTCGTCAGTGCCGGCCAGGCATTCGTGGAGCCTCCCAACGTCAAAATGACGGGCTACAACCGCAGCGCCTCCGATGTCCTGCGGCTGGTGATCTTCTACGCCAGCGATATCGACACGCCGTTCCTCGATCCCTTGCAGTGAATGGCAACCCCGCACCAGCGGGCTGTTTCGCGGGAAGCCGGGGTTTCTGCCGACGCCGCAGCGTGACCTCACACAACCACGAAGGAAGACGATGACTTTTCAGGAATCGGTGAAGCAGTGTTTTTCGCGGTACGCCGACTTTGCGGGCCGCGCGTCGCGCTCCGAGTATTGGTGGTTCGCGCTGTTCAATTTCGTCGCCAGCTTCGTCCTGTCGCTGGTGCACCAGCACCTCGGATCGCTGTACTCGCTGCTGGTGCTGCTGCCCTCGCTGGCGGTCGGCACGCGGCGACTGCACGACACTTCGCGCAGCGGCTGGTGGCAATTGCTGTGGTTGTTTCCGGTGATCGGCTGGATCGTGCTGATCATCTTCCTCGCCCAGCCCGGCAAGGATCAAGGTCGGCTGCCAGGCGTGACGGTCTGACGCGCTGACGGCGTCGGCCGTTCGGCCCGGGCATCCCGACCGGCGATGCGCCGATCTGTGCGGCGCGCCTCTATCGAAACACCCTAGTCGGGAGCAGGCGTCGTTCCGTCAAAATCTCGGCACTGACCGGAGATCGCCATGCAACAGACTTGGTTGAAGCACTACCCAGACGGTGTGCCCGCCCGCATCGATGTCGAGCAGTGCAGCTCTCTGGTGACGTTGCTCGACCACAGCTTTGCCCGGCATGCCGATCTGCCCGCGTACCGTTTCATGGGCAAGTCGATCAGCTATGCGCAGATCGATGCGGCCTCGCGTGCAATGGCCGCCTACCTTCAGGCCCAGGGTTTGCAACGTGGCGACCGTGTCGCGCTGATGATGCCCAATATCCCGCAGTACCCGGTGGCCGTGGCGGCGGTGCTGCGGGCCGGCTATGTGGTGGTCAATGTCAATCCGCTGTACACGCCGCGCGAGCTCGAGCATCAGCTGAAAGACTCGGGCGCCAAGCTCATGATCATGGCCGAGAACTTCGCGACCACGCTGCAGCAGGTGATGGCGCAGGTGCCGACGAAAAAAGTCATCCTGACCGGACTCGGCGACATGCTCGGCTTTCCCAAGAGCCTGCTCGTCAACTACGTCGTACGCAACGTGAAGAAGATGGTGCCGGCATTCGAATTGCCGGGTGCCGTGAAGTTCAACGACGCGTTGGCGCGCGGCCGGGGCATGGTGTTCCAGCCGGCGCAACTCGGCCTGGACGACATCGCCGTGCTGCAGTACACGGGCGGCACCACGGGTGTCAGCAAGGGGGCGGTGTTGCTGCACCGCAACCTGGTGGCCAACGTGCTGCAGTCCGAGGCCTGGTACCAGCCGGCCCTCAAACGGATACCGGCCGGCGAGCAGATCAACACCGTGTGCGCGCTGCCGATCTATCACATCTTCGGTTTCACCGCGAACATGATGCTCAGCATGCGCATGGGCGGCTGCAACATCCTGATTCCGAACCCCCGCGATCTGCCGGGCACCTTCAAGGCGCTTCGCGGCCAAAAATTCCACAGCTTTCCGGCCGTCAACACGCTGTTCAACGCCATGGCGCACCACCCGGAGTTCGACACGGTCGACTGGAGCCATCTGGTGATCTCGATCGGCGGCGGCATGGCGGTGCAAAGTGCGACGGCCAAGCTCTGGCTCGAGAAGACCGGTTGCCCGATCATCGAGGCTTACGGCCTGTCCGAGACCTCGCCGGGTGCCACCTGCAACCCGGTCGATGCCAGCGGCTACACCGGCGCGATCGGCCTGCCGTTTCCAAACACCGACATCACGCTGCTCGACGACGACGGCCACGAGGTGGCGCCCGGCACGCCCGGCGAAATCGCCATCCGCGGCCCGCAGGTGATGGCCGGCTATTGGCAGCGACCCGACGAAACCGCCAAGGTGATGACGGCCGACGGCTACTTTCGCACCGGCGACATCGGCACGGTCGACGAACGTGGCTATTTCAAGATCGTCGATCGCAAGAAAGACATGATCTTGGTGAGCGGTTTCAACGTCTACCCGAACGAGATCGAAGACGTGCTGACGCAGATGCCCGGCATCCGCGAATGCGCCGCGATCGGCATTGCCGATGCCAAGGCCGGCGAGGCCGTCAAGCTGGTGATCGTGCGCAGCGATCCGGCCGTGACGGAGGCGCAGGTGCGCAAGTTCTGTGAAGCACAGCTGACCGGCTACAAGCGACCGAAGGCGATCGAATTCCGCGACGAACTGCCCAAGACCAACGTCGGCAAGATCCTGCGACGCGAGTTGCGCGACCCGGTCAAAACTTGACGAGCTGTGAACGGACTGGCGCTGGCCACTGGTCCCCGCCAGACAGTCCCGCTCGGTGTTGCAAATGCGCGCCACGGTCCGGGCCACGGCCGTGCCTTGCGGATTGGCGAAGCTGCCCGGAAGGTCTGCCGGGCATCGCCGGCTCCGCTCATCGCGGCTGAGCCGGTTGCGATTACTTCCGAGGCTCGCGCCACAGCCGCTGCCGAAAGCCAGGTTGCCACGCGCTTGTCCTCGGGCTTGGCGCCCGCATGATCCGGCCTATTCTTGAATCTTTTCCAATGGCTCTGGCGTGCGCTGCGCAGCTTGCTGCTGGCGCTGGCCGCCGTGCTGCTGTTCCTGGAGGAATGGGGCTGGCGCCCGCTCGCGGCTTGGGTCGCCCGGCTGACTCGCTGGCCGCCGCTGGCCGCGTTGGAAGCGCGGGTTCGGCAGGCCTCGCCGCGGGCCTCGCTGGCCGTCTTCCTGCTGCCATCACTGTTGCTGGTGCCAGTCAAGCTGGCGGCGCTGTGGTTCATCCATCGGGGCCTGGGTGTGCTCGGCGTGGCCGTGATCGTCGCCGCCAAGTTGCTCGGCACGGCGCTGGTCGGCCGGTTGTTCCAGCTGACCGAGCCCAGGCTGATGCATTTCGCCTGGTTCGCAAGTGCGCTGGGCTGGTGGCGCAGCACCAAGGCGAAGGTGCGCGAGGCCCTGGCGCAGTCGACTGGTTGGCGGGCGATCCGGCGCGGGCTGCGGCTGATGCGGGCGCGCCTGCGTCGGCCGCGCGGGCGCGATTGAGGCGACCCGACCCGGCTGGTGCAGACTCGCTGTGTCGAAGTGCTTCATCGCGCTGCGACGACTGAACTGCGTTCCGCAACAAGCCTGAGCCACGATCGCGCGACCCTCCCGAGATTCACCGTGCCACCGCGTTTCTATGTCGAACTGCCGCTTGTCAGCGGTGCCACGCTGGACCTGCCGCCGGGCCCGGCGCGCCACGTGCAGGTGCTTCGGTTGCAGCCCGGCGCAGCGTTGACGTTGTTCGACGGCCGGGGTGGCGAATGGCAAGCGCAGGTCGCGCGCATGGGTCGCAGCGAGGTTCAGTTGCTGGTCGGCAACCACCTCGCGGTCGACCGTGAACTGGCCAGCAATGTCACGCTGGCGTTGGGCATGCCGGCCAACGACCGCATGGACACGCTGGTCGAAAAAGCCACCGAGCTCGGCGTGGCGACGATCCAGCCGCTGCTGTGCGAGCGGTCCGTGATGCGCCTGAGCGGCGAGCGTGCCGAGCGCAAGGTGGCGCATTGGCGCGGCGTGGCGGTGGCGGCCTGCGAGCAAAGCGGCCGCACCCGTGTGCCGCAGGTGCACGACATGGTGAGCCTGGCGAGCTGGCTCCAGACCGGCGCCTTGGCGACCGGCGCGGCACGGGTGCTGCTGAGCCTGCGCGACGCACGTCCTTGGGTGGGGTTGGGCAACCCCGGCGCTGACGTGGTCTGCCTCAGCGGCCCCGAAGGCGGCCTGACCGCCGCCGAGGAAGCCGCCGCCCGGGTTGCCGGTTTCGAAGCCGTGTCACTCGGGCCGCGCGTGCTGCGCGCCGACACGGCGCCGCTGGCGCTGCTGGCGCAGCTGGGCCTGCTTGGGGCGCGGCCGTCTCACGAAGCTTCGCCATGAACCTGCAACTGCTGCTGCTCGCGCTTTGCCAGGGCTTTTTCCTGACCAACAACGTCACCTTCATCGCCATCAACGGCCTGGTCGGACTGAGCCTGGCGCCGGCGCCCTGGATGGCCACGCTGCCGGTGACGGGCTATGTCGCCGGCGGTGCCCTGTGTGCCGGCATGGTCGGCCGGCACCAACGCCGCTGGGGCCGCAAGCGCAGCTTCCAGGCCGGCTTGGTGGTGGCGATGCTGTCGAGCGCGCTGTGCGCCTGGGCGGCCGACCGACACGACTTCTGGCTGCTGGTGGCCGCCACCGTCGTCGCCGGCTACTACAACGCCAACGCCGGGCTGTACCGGTTTGCCGCGACCGAGCTGGCCGCGCCGGGCATGAAGGAGAAGGCGATCGCCTGGGTGCTGGCGGGCGGCATCATTGGGGCGGTGGTCGGTCCGAATCTGGCCAGCGCGACGCGCGATGTCTTGCCGGTGGCGTTCGCAGGCGCTTACGCGGCGCTGGTGGGTGTGGCGCTGCTGTCGTTCATCACGCTGTCGTTCATCACGTTTCCGCCGTTGGCGCAGCCCTCGGTTAGTCACCCCGGCCGGCCGCTGCGCGAGATCGCCAAGCAACCCGAATTCATCGTCGCGGTGGCCGCCAGTGCGCTGAGTTACGGCGTGATGAATCTGCTGATGGCCGCCACGCCGATCGCGATGGCGCAGTGCGCCCATCCGTTCAAGAGCGCGGCGCTGGTGCTCGAATGGCACGTGCTCGGCATGTTCGTACCGGGCTTTTTCACCGGTCATCTGATTCGGCGTTTCGGTGCGCTGCCGGTGATGGGCGTCGGTGTGTTGCTCAACGCGTTGTGCGTCGCGGTGGCGCTGTCGGGCACCGAAGTAATGCAATTTTTACTGGCGCTGCTGGCGCTCGGCGTGGGCTGGAACTTCCTGTACGTCGGCGGCACGACACTGTTCACCGACACCTATCGCGCCGAAGAAAAGACGACTGCGCAAGCGACCATGGACACGGTGGTCTACAGCACGATGGCGCTGACCTCGTTCAGCTCGGGTGCGCTGGTCACGACACAGGGCTGGACCTGGCTGAACATCGGTTCGCTGCTGCCGGTGGCTGCCACCGGACTGGCATTGATATGGCTGGCGCGCCAGCGGCGCGCGTTGCTCAGCCCGGCCATCTGAATCTGTCATCTGAACCTGTCATCTGAACCTGTGATCTGAACCTGTGTCGCACGCCCGATCTCGATCCATTTGAATCTCACAACCCGACCCACGGAGTCACGATGAAATACCTGCACACGATGGTGCGCGTCACCGATCTCGAAACCTCGTTCCGCTTCTACCGTGACGCGCTGGGGCTCGAGGTGTTGAGCGTGCGCGAAAACCCCCAGGGGCGCTTCACGCTCGCGTTCCTCGCGGCGCCCGGCGACAGCTCGGCGCAGGTCGAACTGACCTTCAACTGGGACCCCGAGGCCTACACCGGTGGGCGCAATTTCGGCCACCTGGCGTATGCGGTGGACGACATCCACGCCAGCTGCCAGCGCCTGCTGGACCACGGCGTAACGATCAACCGGCCACCACGTGACGGCCGCATGGCGTTCGTGCGTTCGCCCGACGGCATTTCGATCGAGCTGCTGCAGGCGGGTGCAGCTTTGCAGCCCGCCGAGCCGTGGAAATCGATGCCCAACGTCGGCGCGTGGTGAGTTCCTGGCGGCCCGATCTGGCTCGCTACAACGGTGCGTGGAAGGCCTCGCCGTGACGCGTGCGCAACATTGCGAGGCCCTGCCATGGACGGGCCGAACCACTTGATCATGCGCACCCGCGGGGTCGCCCAGGGGCGTGCGCCCGACACGCACCAGCTCACCGAGGCGAAGCAGGGCAAGTTCCACTACACGATCGGGCCGTAATCAGATCCGGTGCTGCGCATGCGCCCCGGCGACCGCGTCGTGGTCGAGACGCGCGACGCGTTTGAAGGTGTCGTCCGGACCGAGCAGGACCTGCTTTCGCGGGTGCTGCGGATGCCTTTCGTGAACCCGCGAAATGGGCCGAACATGGTGGAAGGCGCCGAGAAGGGCGACGTGTTGGCGGTCTACATTGAATCGATGTCGCCGCGCGGCCCAAATCCTCGCGGCACTGCTGCAGGATCCCGCAGTCCGGCGCGCTCAGCGGCAACTCGCTGACGTTGCTGCTGGCTGCGAACCTGCCCGAGATCGTGCGCAAGGTCGATGTCGACGAGCAGGGCGTGTACCGGAGCAAGCGCGTCACGCTGCCCCATCGCCGCACATCGGCACGCTGAGTTGCTCTCTCGAGTTCGACTCGATCAACACGCCGACGCCCGACTGCCATGGCGGAAGCATGGACCTGCCCGACATGGGACCGTGCAATATCACCTGCCTGCCCGAGCGCATGGCCGGCGCACGCCTGTTCATCGGAGACGCCCATGCCTGCCAGGGCGACGGCGAGGTCTGCGGCACGGCGGTCGAACACGCGAGTACCACCACGATCCAGGTCGACCGGATCAAGGGCTGGCCAATGGAATGGCCGCGGCTTCAAAACGAGGCCGTGATCATGGCCATCGGCAGCGCTCGTTCGCTCGAGGACGCGACCCGTATCGCCTACAAGGAATTGATCCTGTGGATGGAAGCCGAGTGTGGCTACGACCGCTGGGTTGCGTACATGATGCTGAGCCAGTGCGGGCACGTGCGGCTGGGCAACTTCGTCGACCCGAAACACACCGGGGGTGCGGGCATCAGCAAGAAACACCTCGCACTGGCCTGACGGCCCGGCGCCGCGCCCGTCACACCCCACCCAACCCCACTCGTCAACTTCACAACACCACTCAGCAGGCGCCTACAGATAAATCTCGGACTCAAGGGCCTGAAGCCATCGTCACCGGCGGCACCAAGGGCATCGGCCGGGCGATCGCCCGGACCTTGGCCGCCGACGGCGCCCACGTGGCCGTTTGCGCACGCAACGCAATCGAAGTGGCGCAGACCGTCGAAGCCTTCGCGGCCCACGGCGTGACGGTCACCGGCCGCGTCGTCGATGTGGCGGACGGCCCTGCCTTTGTCGATGACGCGGCGGCCGGCCTGAGCGGCATCGACACCGTCGTGACCAACGTCAGAGCACTGGCCATTGCCAACGACGAAGCCGGCTGGCAGCGCGGCTTCGAAGTCGACATGAAGGGCACGGTGCGGTTGGTCAACGCCGCCATGCCGCACCCCGAGCGAAGCGGGCACGGCTCGATCGCTACGAGCTCGAGCGTGTCGGGGCGCGAGATCGATTTCGCCGCCGGGCCCGACGGCGCTTTCAAGGCCGCCATCATTCGTTACACGCAGAGCCTGGCCTGTCACCTGGCGGGCAAGCCCATACGTGCCAACAGCGTGTCGCCCGGCAACACCTGTTTCCCCGGTGACGTGTGGAACCAGATCGAGACCGGCAATCCGGCGTTGTTCAGTCAGGCGCTCGGGCTCAAGCCGACCGGCCGCATGGGAGCGCCGCAGGAAATGGCCAACGCCGTCGTTTTCCTTGCCAGCCCGGCGGCGAGCTTCATCACCGGTACCCATTTCGTGGTCGACGGCGCGCTGACCCGCGGCGTGCAGGTTTAGCCAGGGCAGCGAGCGACAGCAAGGCGCAAGGCGGGCGGAGGCCAGTGATTTCCCTTGTATGTAGCAGCCTACCACCCGAGGCGTTGCCTGCGATGCGAGACTAGATGTGACAGCTGCTCATGTCAGTGGCTGCGTCCAACGCTGCAGGAGACGACACAGATGCGTGTGATACCGATTGCCCTCGGGGGCCAGACCGTAGCCGATCCCACGGCTTGCGGCGAAGAAAATGGCGTGGTTGTCAGGCTCGACCTGCCGTTGGCGCGGCGCGATTTTCTGAAGGGTTCGGGCGTGCTGATGGGCACCATCGCCACTGGCTCTGTGCTGGCCGCGCTGGCACCCTCACCGGTGTGGGCGCTCGAATTGAAGAAGATTTCCAAGTCGGACGGCCAGACCCTGATGGCGATGGGCCGGGTGCTCTACCCCCACAAAAAGCTCCCCGACGCGGTGTATGCCTTGCTGGCCAAAGACCTGGACGGCAAAGCCGCGGGCGACGCGGGTGCGGCGACCATGCTGCGCGACGGCATCGACGCCCTGAACAAGGCGGCGGGCGGCAGCTTCGCCAAGGCCCCTGCGGCTCGCAAGCTCGACATCGTCACGGCGATGGAGGGCACGCCCTTCTTCGCAACGGTGCGAGGCCAATGCGTCACCTCGCTGTACGACAACGACATGGCTTTTGCCGTGTTTGGCTATCCCGGCTCGGCGTGGGAAAAGGGCGGCTACATCACGCGTGGGTTTCAGGACCTGAAGTGGCTGCCCGCGCCGTCCGCCCAGGCCAGCCCGCCGCCGTACATGGGGTGAACCCAGTCCGCGCGAGGCCCAGAGAAACCGCGCGATCCTGACGTACGGTTCGTTGCCAAACGTCCTGCCCCTGGTCTGCGTGACATGTGCAGCAGGTCGCCGTCACAACGCGCAACGCTCGGGCCCATTCGAACCACTGAGCAGCACTTGATCGCTGCCAGCACGCGGCCAGCGACTTGCACGCCGCGCAAACAGACACATCGGAGACACACATGACAAATTTTGATCACAGTGACGACTCGGTCGTCGTCATCATCGGTTCGGGTGCCGGCGGCGGCACCCTGGCCAACGAGTTGTGCCAAAAGGGCATCAAGGTCGTCGTGCTCGAGGCCGGCGCCCTGCAGTCCAGCGCCAGCTTCATCAACGACGAATGGAAGTCGTTCAGCCAGCTGGCTTGGCTGGACCAGCGCACGACCTCGGGCAGCTGGCGCGTGGCGAAGGATTTCTCGGGACTGCCGTCCTGGATCTGCAAGACCGTCGGGGGCACCACCACGCACTGGGCGGGCGCCTCGCTGCGCTTGCAGCAACACGAGTTCAAGGCGCGCACGACCTATGGCGAGATCCAGGGCACCAACCTGATGGACTGGCCCGTCACGCTGAAGGAACTCGAGCCGTACTATGCGATGGCCGAAGACAAGATGGGCGTGACCCGCACCAACGGCATCCCGGGCCTGCCGGGCAACAACAACTTCAAGGTGATGCACGCCGGCGCCATGAAGCTGGGCTACAAGGAGGTGCACACCGGCAACATGGCGATCAACAGTCAGCCGCGCGACGACCGCGCGCGTTGCATGCAGCTGGGCTTTTGCTTCCAGGGGTGCAAGAGCGGTGCCAAGTGGTCGACGCTGTACGTCGAACTGCCCAAGGCCGAGAAAACCGGCAACATGGACCTCCGCCCACAGAGCCACGTCACGCGCATCGAGCACAACGACGCTGGCAAAGTCACGGGCGTTGTCTACTTCGACCAAGACGGAAAGGAACAGCGCCAAAAGGCGCGCGTCGTAGCGGTGGCCGGCAACTCGATCGAGACGCCGCGGCTGCTGCTGCTGTCTGCGTCCAGCCTGTACAGCAACGGCCTGGCCAACTCGTCGGACCAAGTCGGGCGCAACTACATGCGGCACATGACGGGCTCGGTTTATGCGCAGTTCAAGAACCCGGTGCACATGTACAAGGGCACCACGATGGCTGGCATCATCCGCGACGAGGCGGTGCACGATACCCGGCGCGGCTTTGCGGGTGGCTACGAACTCGAGACGCTGTCGTTGGGCATTCCGTTCATGGCGGCGTTCTTGAATCCGGGCGGTTGGGGCGCCGACTTCGCGTCGTACATGGACAACTACACCCACCTGGCCGGCATGTGGCTGGTGGGCGAAGACATGCCGCGCGCTACCAACCGCGTCACGCTCAATACCGCCTTCAAGGACAAATGGGGCAGCGCCGTGCCGAACGTGCACTTCGATGACCACGCCAACGACATCGCGATGCGCGAGCATGCCTTCACCCAGGGCGAGCGCGTCTATCAGGCGGCCGGCGCGATCAAGACGTTTCGAACGCCGCCGTATCCATCGACCCACAATTTGGGCACCTGCCGGATGGGCGCATCGGCCAAGGACAGCGTCTGTAACGCCTATGGCCAGACCCACGACATCGCCAACCTGTTCATTTCGGACGGCAGCCAGTTCACCACCGGTGGCGCTGAAAACCCCACGCTGACGATCGTGACTCTGGCTATTCGTCAGGCCGAGTACATCGCCCGACAGATGACCGAACGGGCAATCTGACCCAGGGCCGCGTGCGTCTGGAGACCACCATGTGCGAATTTTTTGTCAAGGCCGATCCGATTCAGTACGAGCAGCGTTCGCGCACCGTGCGCATGCATGGCGTGTTGACCAGCATCCGGCTGGAAAACATGGTGTGGGACATCCTTGCCGAGATGGCCGCGGAAGAAGGGCGCACCACCAATGCGCTCATCTCGATGTTCCACGACGAGATCCTGGCGCAGCGCGGTGAGGTGCCCAACTTCGCGTCGTTCCTGCGCGTCACCTGCATGCGCTACCTGCGGCGCAAGGTGGCGACGGCCGATGCGCCGCTGGGTGTTTCCGAAGCGGTTGAGCCGCGCGTCGAAGTGCGGTTGCGGGCCAACGGCGCGGGTGGCAGCAGCAGCGTCAGCCCGGCGACGCGATCCACGGTCGTGCCGATTGCGTTGCGTTCCTGATTTTGTGGCTTGATCTCTTGCCCTGACTGAGCCGCGCTTTGGCGTTGGCAGGCGGGGTCGCGCACACCTTCACATTCGAGCGCGATGGGCCGGGAAACAACCGCTTCCCATCCTTCAGCGTGTTTAATCATTTGAAAGACACCATGAGTTTCACCACCGAGTCCCATCCGGGTGTCTGCGACGGGCCTTCTGATGCGTCGCGCGGGTTCGTGCTGAATCACACGATGTTGCGCGTCAAGGATCCGAAGGTGTCGCTGGATTTCTACACGCGGTTAATGGGCATGCGCGTGCTGCGCAAGCTCGATTTTCCGGAGATGAAGTTCTCTTTGTATTTCCTCGCTCGCCCTGGCCCGCAGACACCGCCCGATGACATCGCTGAACGCACGGCGTGGACCTTCGAGCAGCACGGCGTGCTGGAGCTGACCCACAACTGGGGCAGCGAGGACGATCCGAACGTCAAGTACCACGACGGCAACGCGCAGCCGCAGGGTTTCGGCCACATCTGTTTCTCGGTGCCCGACCTGGACGCGGCGGTGCGCTGGTTCGACGAGAACGGTGTCACCTACGTCAAGCGTCCCGAGCAGGGCAAAATGAAGGATGTCGCCTTCATCAAGGACCCCGACGGTTACTGGATCGAGATCGTCGAGCCGGCACGGTTGAAGGCGCTGGGTAGGCCGGGCCCCCACTGACAGCACTGAGAGAAGGAACCCTGCCGTGATCGTCGAGCGCATCTGGACCGGCAATGCCTACCGCAACTTCAACTACCTGATCGCTTGCCCCGAAACCGGCGAAGCGCTGGCCATCGACCCGCTCGATCATGAGAAATGCCTGTCCACCGCGAAGGCGCGCGGCTGGCAAATCACGCAGATCCTGAACACCCACGAACATCACGACCACACCGGCGGTAACGAGGCGGTGGTGGCCGCCACCGGCGCCAAGGTGATTGCTCACCACCGTGCCGGCGGCAAGATCGCCGGCATGGACCGCGGCGTGCAGGCCGGCGACGTGATCAGGGTCGGCAAAACGGTCGAGCTCGAATGCCTCGACACGCCGGGCCACACGATGTGCCACATTTGCCTGCGCTCGCACGGTGACCGGCCGGCGCTGTTTTCGGGCGACACGCTGTTCAATGCCGGTGCCGGCAACGTGCACAACGGCGGCAACGTGCAGGACCTGTACGAGACGTTTGCGCTGCAGCTGTCCAGGCTGCCCGACGACACGCAGGTCTACCCCGGCCACGACTACATCGAAAGCAACCTGAAGTTCACGTTGGCGCGCGAGCCCGACAACGCTGCGGCGCAGGCGCTGCTGCCGCAGGTGGAGAGCCACGACCCGGCCCGTTCCATCGTGACCACGCTGGCGCAAGAGAAGCAGTTCAACACCTTCTTTCGGCTGACCAGCCCGGGCGTGATCGACAACCTGCGCAAGAGCTTCCCTGAGCTGCCTGAGTCGCCCGACGCACGCACCGTCTTCATGCACCTGCGGGAGCTGCGCAACAGCTGGTGAGGTACCGACGCCGGGCTGCGATGCGGCCGGTGGGTTCAAGCCGGCTGCATCGTGCAATCAGGCCGGCGGTGTGCGCTCCGGGCGGGCCGATCCGGCCACCAGATCGAAGCGGAACAGGCGGCATTCGATCGGGCCGTTCCACATCGGCACGCGGCGCGATTCCTTCAGCCGCATCGCACCTGGCAGCCCCATGTCGGGGCTGAGCACATAGGCGGTCCAGCCGGCGGGGTGCTGCGTGTAGGCGCGCTTCCAGTGCGACGCCAGCCGTGCGTAGAAGTCACTTGGCAGCGCCCTGTTGTCGCCGTCCTGGGCGGCTGCGCGTGGCGCGCTTGGCCGTGCCGCTTTGCCGCCGACCTCGATGCGCTGGCCGTACGGTGGGTTGATCATCAGCGTGCCGGGCAGGTCGCCCGGCAGCGCAGGCGGTGGTCGCTCGAGCGCATCGCCGCCGTGGAATTCGATGGCCGATTCGACCCCGGCGCGTTGCGCATTGCGGCGAGCGAAATCGACCATCCGGAACGACACGTCGCTGGCCACGATCGGCACCAATGAGGCATGGATGCGCGATTGCGCGTGGCTCTTCAGGCGTTGCAGTTCGGCACGCTGCTCGGGCCCGGCGAACGGCAGCAATCGTTCGAATGCAAAGCGGCGCAGCAGCCCCGGCGCGATGTCGCAGGCGATCTGTGCGGCCTCGATCGCGATCGTGCCCGAGCCGCAGCAGGGGTCGTGCAGCGCGCCGCCGTCGCTCGCCGTGCCGCGCCAGCCCGCGGCCGCCAGCATCGCCGCGGCCAGCGTTTCCTTCAGCGGCGCATCGCCCTTGTCGACGCGCCAGCCGCGCTTGAAGAGCGACTCGCCGGAGCTGTCGATGTAGAGCGTCGCATCCGTCTCGCCGACGTGCAGCACCAGCGGCATGTCGGGTTGGCGGATGTCGACGCTGGGCCGCTCGCCGCAGCGCTCGCGCAGCATGTCGCACACGCCGTCCTTGATGCGCAGGCCGGCGAAGTTGAGGCTTTTCAGCGGGCTGCGCGTGGCCGTGGTGTCGACCTTGAGCGTGTGCTGCGGCGTGATCCACTGGCTCCAGTCAACCGCATGGGCCAGCTGGTACAGGTCGTGCTCGTCGCGGTACGGGCCGTGCGCCACTTCCATCAGCACGCGCTGCGCCAGGCGGCTTTCGAGATTGAGCGTCATTACCTCGAGCGGATCGCCTTCCAGCGCCACGCCGCCGCGCACCTGATCGACGCGCACGCCGGGCAACAGGCGCCGCACTTCGTCGGCTAAAAAACCCTCGACACCGGCCGCGCAGGGCATGAATAGCGGAAGCGGCATGGTCGGGAAGCGGGTGGCGGACAACAAGGAAACGGGCGCGCAGCCGTCTCCTACATCGTCTTTCGCAGGTTGGCAGGCTTGATGCGCAAGGCTTCGCGGTATTTCGCGACGGTTCGCCGGGCAACCTGGATGCCCTGCTCGTCAAGCATCGTCGACAACTGGCTGTCCGACAGCGGCTTGACCGGGTTTTCGGCTGCCACCAGCTGCCTGATCAGGGCGCGCACCGCCGTGCTCGAGGCGTTGCCACCGGCGTCGGTGTTGAGCGACGAGCCGAAGAAATATTTCAGCTCGAAGGTGCCATAAGGCGTGGTCATGTACTTGGCCGTGGTGACACGCGAGATGGTCGACTCGTGCAGCCCGAGTTCGTCGGCGATCTCGCGCAGCACCAGCGGCTTCATCGCGATCTCGCCATGCGTGAAGAAATTCTTCTGGCGTTCGACGATCGCCTGCGACACGCGCAGGATCGTGTCGAAGCGCTGCAGGATGTTCTTCATGAACCAGCGCGCCTCCTGCAAGCGCGAGCTCAGCCCGGCAGCCGAGCCATTGCCGGCCGCGCCGCGCTGGCCGCGGATCGCGTTGGCATACAGGTCGTTGATGCGCAGCTTGGGCATCACTTCCGGATTGAGCGTCACACGCCAGCCGCGGCCAGCCTTCTGCACGATCACATCGGGCACGATGATGTTGGCCTCGGCGCGCGCGAAGCGGCGACCGGGCTTGGGCTCCAGCGCCACGATCAGCGCTTGCGCCTGGCGCAGCAGGTCCTCGTCGGCGCCGGTCGCTGCCATCAGCCTCTTCAGGTCGCGCCGCGCAAGTATTTCGAGGTGCTGCTTGCAGACCAGGATGGCGATCAGCTGGGCCTGGCTGCGCGGCAACTGGCGCAGCTGCAAGGTCAGGCATTCGCCGAGGTCGCGTGCGCCGACGCCGGTGGGCTCCATGCTCTGCAAGAAGCGCAGCGCACATTGCAGGCGCGACAGCAGTTCCTCGTGCTGCTCGGCATCGGCGTCGGCGCCGGCCAGTTGCTCGGCGATCGCCTCGAGCGTGTCGTCCAGGTAGCCTTCTTCGTTCAGTGACTCGATCAGCACCATCACCGCTGCGGCGTCCAGCGGCGACAGGCGCAGCCCGGAGAGTTGCTCGCGCAGGTGATCCTGCAGGCTGGGCCAGGCGGTGTCGCGGTCTTGTCCCTCCAGCTCGTCGCCATCGTTGCTGGCGCTGCTCTTGCCCGGCGTTTCACGAATGCCGTCGAAGTCGTCGCGCTCGGTGCCGTTTTCCCAGTCCTCGCGTTCGGTGCCTCCGAAGTCGGCGTTGTCCAGCGCCGGCGCATCGTCGCTGCCTTCACTGGCCGGGCCGGTCTCGGCGGCGCGTTCGGTTTCGCGCTCGCCGGCCCGCTCCGCCGGCGACAGGCGTTCGGTCAGCGGCTCGAACGCCGGCCCGCCTTCATCGTCGGTTTCCAGGAACGGGTTCTGCTCGAGCATCTGCTCGACTTCCTGGTGCAGTTCCAGCGTCGACAGTTGCAGCAGCCGTATCGATTGCTGCAGCTGCGGCGTCAGCGCCAGATGCTGCGACAGGCGTACCTGAAGTGACGGCTTCATGGCGCCCCAAGACCGGGTACGGTCGACCCCTGGAGGTAATACGCGGCAGTCATGGTTCCCACCGACCGAGTACGGTCGACCCCGAGGGTGGGTTCGCGGACGCTTTCGGGCGGCCCGGCGGCGGCCGCTGCCCGCTTGGCATGCCAGAAAGGTCTGCCGTCAGGGTGCGCGCGATGTCCGCCGCGCGGCATGGCCCCGCCAGGCGCCCGGCCGACTCTTCGCCAGGCGTCGCCGGTCCACTGGACTGTCGACGTTCGGGCTCAGTCCCTCGGGGGCAGGAGCGAAGCGACTGGGGGGCCAACATCTACATCCGAAAGTGTTCGCCGAGATACACCTTGCGCACGTCGGCGTTCTCGACGATCTCGGACGGCGTACCTTCGGCCAGCACACGCCCTTCGCTGATGATGTAGGCGCGGTCGCAAATGCCCAGCGTTTCGCGCACGTTGTGGTCGGTGATCAGCACGCCGATGCCGCGGCTTTTCAGGAAACCGATGATGCGCTGGATCTCGATCACCGCGATCGGGTCGACGCCGGCGAACGGTTCGTCGAGCAGGATGAAGCGCGGCTGCGTGGCCAGTGCGCGTGCGATCTCGACGCGGCGACGTTCGCCGCCCGACAGCGCTGGCGCCGGCGAGGTGCGCAGCTTCTCGAGGCCCAGGTCGTGCAGCAGGCCGTCGAGCAGCTGGTCGATCAGGACCGTCTTGAACGCCCGGCCGTCCGGGCCGATCTGCAGTTCCAGCACGGCGCGGATGTTTTCCTCGACCGTCAGCTTGCGGAAAATCGACGCTTCCTGCGGCAGGTAGCTCAAGCCCAGGCGGGATCGCTGGTGGATCGGCAACCGCTCGGCCCGTTGGCCCTCGATCGTGATCGTGCCGGCATCGGCGCGCACCAGCCCGACGATCATGTAGAAGCTGGTGGTCTTGCCGGCGCCGTTCGGGCCCAGCAGGCCGATCACCTCTCCACTGTCGACCGCCAGGTGCACGTCCTTGACCACCATGCGCGCGCCGTAGCTTTTCTGCAGGCCGATGGCTTCCAGCCGATGGACGGTGGTGGCGACGACCCTTGGCGCCGCCGGCACTGCGCTCAACGCTGGGCTCCGGAGGACGGCGAACGGGTGGGCTTGCTCGCGGCGTTTGCGGCTTCGGCGGCTTCGGCGGCGGCGATCGATCCGACGCTCGGCGCCAGCACGGCGCGCACGCGGCCGGTCGGGTTGCCCGGCGTCGGCGTGCCGCCGGTGACACTGAACACTTCCGAGACCGAATCGAAGCTCACCACGTTGCCGAGCATCTCGTCGGCGACACTGGCGCCGCGCAGCCGCTTCACCGAGGCATTGCCGATGAAGCGCACCGTGTCGGCTTTGCTGTCGTATTCGAGCCGGTCGGCTTCGCCTTCGATGTGTTCGTCGACCCCGTCACGCTTTTGGCGAAAGGTGGCCGGCTTGCCCGCTGCACCGAAGGCCACGGCCGTGTGATAGCCCTGCGCCGTCTCGCGCACCTCGATGCGCGCCGCACGGATCGCCATCGTGCCTTTGGTGACGACAACGTTGCCGTTGAACACGACGAACTGGTTCTGAAGATCGATCTTGCCCGGCTGGTCGGCCTCGACATTCAGCGGCTTGGCCCGGTCGGCGCGTTCGGCCGCCGCCGGAAGTGACGCCAGCGACGCCGCCAGCACGAGGCCGACGAACGCGACCAGACGCGGCATCGGTTGGACGTGTGATCGGTTGTCGGGGGTGCGGATGAAAGTTCTCACAGGGGCATAAATCTTGCATTGAAGTTTAAACGCCTGCCTGTCCTGCGCCGGCCTCACGTGGCTGGTTTTTGCCCCCAGACACCCGTCATGCGTGAGCTTTCTGACGCGGGCAACGCCAATTTCGATGTGCAAGGCCAGGCCGCTGCGTAGCGCCAGCCCGCCGGGCTCAGCCGACCTTCTACCGCGCGCGCAACGCGAGATGCTTTTGCGTTGAACTCTGCCCGACCGCTCCTCTGAACAACGCCCGCTGCGGCTGCCGTGAACCACCTCGGCTGCTGCATGGAAGCACGCAGCGCCGCGGTCTGCCGGTCAGGGCGTGTCGAGTTCGGGGTAGCGGCGAAAGATGCCCTGCTCGTTGAACGCGATGCGCCGGTCGCTGCGCAGGTAGGCTGCGACCTTGGGCAACGCGGCCACGCGGCCGCACAACTGCAGCACCGCGGGCGCCGCTGCCAGCGATGTCTGCGCCGCGTTCGGGAACGCGTATTTCAAGCCTTCGACCAACTGAAACAGCGACAGGTCGGCGTAGCTGAGCCGGCCGCCAACCAGCTGGCGCGAGCCGGCCGGATTGCGCAGCAGGACCGCTTCGAACCAGCGCAGGTACTTGGGCATGCGCTCACGGCAAAACTCGTGCGCGCGGCGCAGTGACTCGGGCTTCTGGTCTTCGTAGTGCAGACCCGTGCCGACCGGGTGATGCGTGTCGTGCGCTTCGTCGACAGCGTCGGCGATCGTCAGCTGGATCTGTTGCGTCCAGACGCGGGCCTGCTCGTTGCGTCCGACCAGTTTGAGCTGCGGCGCCAGGTAGTGCAGGATCGCCGCGGTCTGCCCCACCAGCAGCTCGCCGTCCTTCAGGAACGGCGGTGCGAACGGCGGGTGGCTGATGTGGTGGTCGTTCAACAGGCGCATCAGCGCCGGCACGCCCTGGCCCTGGGCCGAGCCGCGTGCCACGTCGATGTAGGGCGCGCCCGCGGCTTCCAGCGCCAGCCGGACGAATTCGCCGCGCCCTTGAATCGTCGGCCAGTAGTGCAGTTCGTATGCCATGCGGGGACTGTATCGCTGGCGCGAGTCGGCGCGGATCGGTCGGGCGCGGAAAGGGCGACGGGCCTTGCGGCCCGTCGTTTCACAACCAATGCGGGTGTCAGGCCGTGCGGCCCGACATCCGCAGCACGACGGCTCGGCAAGGAGTCGCCGCGCGCAACGTGCTCAGCGCACCTTGCCCGCCTTCCACGCGCTCAGCAGCGTGTCGTAGGCGATCGTTTCGCCCTTTGGCTTCTCGTTGGCCAGCTTGGCCCACGGCGCACCCTTGTCGCTGAGGTACTTGGCCGGATCGCCCTTCGGATTGAGCTTGGGCGCGCAGCGCGCCATGCCGGCCCGCTCCAGACGCGCCATCACCTGGTCCATTTCCTCGGCCAGGTTGTCCATCGCCGCCTGCGGTGTCTTCTCACCCGTCACCGCCACGGCCACGTTCTTCCACCACAGCTGCGCCAGCTTGGGGTAGTCGGGAACGTTGGTACCGGTCGGCGTCCATGCGACACGCGCCGGGCTGCGGTAGAACTCGACCAGTCCACCCAGTTTGGGTGCCATGTCGGACATCGCTGCGCTTTGGATGTCGGACTCGCGGATCGGTGTCAACCCGACCATCGTCTTCTTCAGCGACGTCGTCTTGGAGGTCACGAACTGGGCATACAGCCAGGCTGCGGCCGTCTTGTTGGCATCGTGCGCCGCAAAGAAGGTCCACGAGCCGACGTCCTGGTAGCCGTTTTGCATGCCTTGCTTCCAGTACGGCCCGTTCGGGCCCGGGGCCATGCGCCATTTCGGCGTGCCGTCGGCATTCACCACCGGCAGGCCCGGCTTGGTCATGTCGGCGGTGAACGCCGTGTACCAGAAGATCTGCTGCGCGATCTGGCCCTGCGCAGGCACCGGGCCGGCTTCGCCGAAGGTCATGCCGCTGGCTTCTTTCGGGGCGTACTTCTTCATCCAGTCGACATACTTCGTCAGCGCATAGACCGCCGCCGGCGAATTGGTGGCGCCGCCGCGCGAGACCGAAGCGCCCTGCGGGTTGCAGCCGTCGGCCGAGGCACGGATGCCCCATTCGTCGACCGGCTTGCCGTTCGGGATGCCGATGTCGGCCGTGCCGGCCATCGACAGCCAGGCGTCGGTGAAGCGCCAGCCCAGTGACGGGTCTTTCTTGCCGTAGTCCATGTGGCCGTAGATCGGCTTGCCATCGATCGTCTTGACGTCCTCGCTGAAGAACGCGGCGATGTCCTCGTAGGCGCTCCAGTTCAGCGGCACGCCCAGGTCGTAGCCGTACTTGGCCTTGAATTTGTCCTTCAGGTCCTGGCGCGCGAACAGGTCGGCGCGGAACCAATACAGGTTGGCGAACTGCTGGTCAGGCAACTGGTACAGCTTGCCGTCCGGAGCGGTCGTGAAGCTGGTGCCGATGAAGTCCTTGATGTCCAGGCCCGGGTTGGTCCACTCCTTGCCCTTGCCGGCCATGTAATCGGTCAAGTTCATGATCTTGCCGTAGCGGTAGTGCGTGCCGATCAGGTCGGAGTCGCTGATCCAGCCATCGTAAATCGACTTGCCCGACTGCATCGAAGTCTGCAGCTTCTCGACCACGTCGCCTTCCTGAATCAGGTCGTGCTTGACGGTGATGCCGGTGATCTCGCTGAACGCCTTGGCAAGCGTTTTCGACTCGTACTCGTGCGTCGTGATGGTTTCCGACACGACCGAGATCGATTTGACACCCTTGGCCTTGAGCTTGGCGGCGGCGTCGATGAACCACTTCATCTCGGCCGCTTGTTGGTCCTTCGACAACGTGGAGGGTTGAAATTCGGCGTCGATCCACTTCTTGGCTTCGGCTTCACCGGCCCAGGCGCCGTGCCCGATGACCAGCGCAGTGGCTGCAAAGGCCACGGCATGCAAGCGATATTTCATTGATGTCTCCTCGAATAGCTTCCCGCTGTGCACATGACAGACCGGCTGGGAAGGATGACCGGTTGCCTTTTCGTCAGAACATTGAAGCGCCGCGCGGGCGCCGAGCGGTGCGCCATCAGCCCTTGCGCATGACCAACGCAAGCAGGGCCATCGACGCCACGAACCCGAACCAGATCGACGGTTCTTGCGCCAAGCCGAACCAGCCCACCATTTTTTCGCTCACTGCCACAAACGCGAGATTGAGATAAGCCGCCGACAACAGGCCGATGAAAAGCCGGTCGCCGCGCGTGGTGGCGATCGGCAAGAACCCGCGTCGCTCGATCGTCGGCGACTTCAGCTCCCACACCGTCATGCCGGCGAGCATCAGCACGATGCAGGTAAAGAAGATCGCGACGGGCAGCGTCCAGGCCATCCATTCAAACATGCTCTTGCCCTTTGCCGATAGGTTTTTTGGCGCGAGTGACGAGCGGGCGGGGCGGCCTCCGTTGCTCGTGCGCGGGGGCAGGGCCCCGGGCGCTCGCCAGGTACAAACAGCTCACTGGACTTTTTGTGTCCGGGCTCTTTCCTCCGGCTCGCGCTGCGCGCGGGCCTCCCCCTTGACTTCGCCCCAGGAGCCACCCCACGCACTCGTCCCTGGCGCCGGCAAATACGCTCCCGGATCGCGATGGCGGGACATGCTGCGAAGCGACGTGAAGGAGGAGGCCGCGGCCGCAGGCTGTGGCCGGGGGACATGAGCGTAGCGGCGTGCCTCGCCGTCCCGATCCCGCTCTGCCCAACACGATGAAGGCGTTCACACCCGCCCCATTGCAAAGCCCTTGGCGATGTAATGCCGGACGAACCAGATGACGATGGCTCCCGGCACGATCGTCAGCACACCTGCTGCCGCCAGCACGCCCCAGTCCATGCCCGAGGCGCTGACGGTTCGCGTCATCACCGCGACGATCGGCTTGGCGTTCACGCTGGTCAGGGTGCGCGCCATCAGCAGTTCGACCCAGCTGAACATGAAGCAAAAGAACGCCGCCACGCCCACGCCGGCCTTGATCAGCGGAATGAAGATCGTGAGAAAGAAGCGCGGGAACGAATAGCCGTCGATGTAGGCCGTCTCGTCGATCTCGCGCGGGATGCCGCTCATGAAGCCTTCGAGAATCCACACCGCCAGTGGCACGTTGAAGAGCAGGTGGGCCAGCGCCACCGCGATGTGTGTGTCCATCAGCCCGAGCGTGGTGTAGAGCTGGAAAAACGGCAGCAGGAACACGGCGGGCGGCGTCATGCGGTTCGTCAGCAGCCAGAAGAACACGTGCTTGTCGCCGAGAAACCTGTAGCGTGAGAAGGCATAGGCGGCCGGCAGTGCCACCACCAGCGAAATCACCGTGTTGATCGCCACGTAGATCATCGAGTTGATATAGCCCGAGTACCACGACTCGTCGGTGAAGATCGTCTTGTAGTGGTCCCACGTGAACTGCTGCGGCCACAGGCTGAAGGTGGACAGGATCTCCTCGTTCGTCTTGAACGACATGTTGATCATCCAGTACACCGGCAGGATGGCGAACACGAGGTAGGCCAGCAGGAACAGCGTCCTCTTCTTGAAGCGGCGTTCATCCATGACGACCCCCTTTGCGCTGCGCGCGGTCTGCTCGACGAAGAGCAACGCCTTTCTCGAGACGGCTCGGCAGCAGGCTATCCATGACTGGTCTCCGACTTGTCGGCCGTGCCCACGCGCTGCATCCAGTTATAGAGGATGAAGCAAAGCAGCAAGATGATGAGGAAATAAATCAGCGAGAACGCCGCTGCAGGCCCCAGGTCAAACTGGCCCACGGCCTTTTGCGTGAGGTACTGGCTCAAAAAAGTGGTGGCATTGCCTGGGCCACCACCTGTCAGCACAAAGGGCTCTGTGTAGATCATGAAACTGTCCATAAACCGCAGCAGAACCGCAATCATGAGCACGCCGCGCAGCTTGGGCAGCTGAATGAAGCGAAACACCGCCCACTTGCTCGCGCCATCAATGCTGGCAGCCTGGTAATACGCATCGGGGATGGAGCGCAAACCGGCATAGCACAGCAGCGCCACCAGAGGCGTCCAGTGCCAGACATCCATCACCAAGACGGTGATCCAGGCATCCATGGCGTTGCCGGTATAGCTGTAATCAATGCCCATGCCGTTGAGCGCTGCACCCAGCAAGCCAATGTCGGAGCGACCATAGATCTGCCAGATCGTGCCCACCACGTTCCACGGGATCAGCAGTGACAGTGCAATCAGCACCAGCACTGCCGAGGCTTTCCAGCCTTTTTCCGGCATGGACAGCGCCAGCGCAATGCCCAGCGGAACTTCCACCAGCAACACCGACAGAGAAAACACGATTTGCCGGTACAACGCACTGTGCAGCTCTTGGTCACGCATCACCATGGCAAACCATTCGGTCCCCACAAACACGCGCCGCTCGGGGCTGATGATGTCCTGCACCGAATAGTTCACCACCGTCATCAAAGGCAAGATGGCCGAGAACGCCACGCACAGCATGACAGGCAAAATCAGCAACCAGGCACGCTGATTGAGTGGCTTGTTGGTGGTACTCATGCCTGCAACTCCTCGTTGCGATAAAAGCAGGTGTGTGGCCCAGTCAGCTGCAGCCACACCGTCTCGTGCAATGCCGGTGTGGCCCTGTCTGCTGGCAGGCGCACTTTCAATGCGCTGCCTGCCATCACGGCAGTCAGCAGACTGTGCGTTCCCACATCCTGCACTCGCACCACTTGTGCCGGCCAGGCACCCAAAGAGTGAGGCGCCACCAGTTGCACATACTCCGGACGAATCCCCAGCTGCAGTGTCTGCGCTGCAGTGGCCGCCGCAGACAACCCAGGCGGCGCCGTCACCTGCTGCCCGGCGATATACAGCGCACCGTCGCGCTGCTCCAGGGGTACAAAGTTCATGCCTGGCGAGCCAATGAAATGCCCCACAAAAGCATGCTGGGGGCGCTCAAACAGCTCTTCAGGCGAGCCCACCTGCACCATCTTGCCGCGCGACATCACGACCACGTGATCCGCAAACGTCAAAGCCTCTACCTGATCGTGGGTCACGTAGATCAGGGTTAGTTTCAGTTCATGGTGAATCTGCTTGAGCTTGCGGCGCAACTGCCACTTCAAATGCGGGTCAATCACGGTCAGAGGTTCATCAAACAGCACCGCAGCGACATCAGGGCGCACCAAGCCTCTGCCCAACGAGATTTTTTGCTTGGCGTCCGCCGCCAAACCTGCTGCGCGCTGGTTGAGCTGGCCACTCATCTCCAGCATTTCGGCAATGACACCCACACGCTCCCTGATCTGCGCCTCTGGCACATGGCGATTGCGCAAAGGGAAAGCCAAGTTTTCAGCCACCGTCATCGTGTCGTAGATCACCGGGAACTGAAACACTTGCGCAATATTGCGCTGCTGTGGCGTGCGCACAGTGACGTCCTGCCCATCAAACAGCACCGAGCCGTGAGAGGGCTTGACCAGGCCCGACATGATGTTGAGCAACGTTGTCTTGCCGCACCCCGAGGGGCCCAGCAAAGCGTAGGCACCGCCGTCGGCAAACTCCATGCGCATGGGCAGCAAGGCGTAGTCACTGTCTTGCTCAGGCTTAGGGCGGTAGGCATGGGCCAGGTCCAGGGTAATGCGTGCCATGGTTCAGCCTCCCTGCGCGTGCGCTGGCAGTTGCAGCAAGGCACCGCCCTGATCAGCCGCACGCTCGCTGTCAAATACGTAACACGCGTCTGGCATCAGATACACGCTGATCGGCGCATTCAACGGCACTTTGTGCACCCCCGTAAGCTGTACCACCCAATCGCCCCACGGCAGCTGCACATGCACAAACGTGTCAGAGCCTGAAATTTCGGCCAGATGCACCTGCCCGCGCACTTCCACGCTGCCCGGCTGTGCCTGCAGCGTCAGTGCGCTGGCACGCACGCCCAGTACGGCCGCTGCGTCCGCAGTCGCTACAGGCTGGCGCAGGGCAAGCACCACCCCATTGGGCAGCCGCATCTGCGCGCCCCCCTCTTGTAACTGAACTGGCACCAGATTCATGGGCGGATCGCTGAAGGCGCGTGCCACACGCAGCGATTTAGGGGAACGAAATACCTCTGAGGTCGGCCCGTACTGCAGCAACTCTCCCCGCTCCAAAACGGCGGTGTACCCGCCCAGCATCAGGGCTTCTGCAGGTTCGGTGGTGGCATACACCACCGTAGAGCGGCCTGCCTCAAACAGCTGCGTCAATTCATCGCGCAGGCCCTCGCGCAGCTTGTAGTCCAGATTGACCAGCGGTTCGTCCAGAAGCATCAAGGGGGCATCTTTGGCCAAGGCGCGTGCCAGGGCTACGCGCTGCTGCTGACCGCCTGAAAGCTCTGCGGGCAATCGATCCAAGAAGGGTTCAATGTGCAGCCGCTGTGCCAGGCTGTGCACCTTGTGGGCAATGTCTGTATCCCCGCGCAGCTTGAGCGGTGAGGCAATGTTTTGTGCCACCGTCATGGACGGGTAGTTGATAAATTGCTGGTACACCATGGCCACGTTGCGCTGGCGCACCGGCATGCCTGTGACGTCCTGGCCGTCTACCCACACACGCCCTTCGGTGGGCGTGTCCAGACCCGCCATGATGCGCATCAGACTGGTCTTGCCAGCCTGTGTGGCACCCAGGAGCACGGTCACCACGTTGCTTTGCAATGACAGGCTCATCGGATACAGCCAGGTGGCCGCTCCGACTTTCTGCACTACGTTTTCCAACACCAGTTGCATGTGCACCTCTCGCCCTGTCGCATGAATGAAGTGCGCAAGCACTACCGCCCAAACAAGCTTGAAATCTTTCGATTTCTGATCATTTTTGTTCTTTTCAGGCCATCAGATATAGAAAAATACCCTGACATCTTTTCGTTTGAATTCGCTCTACATTGGCAAACGAAATTAGGATGACAGGCTTGGCAGCCCCGTGCGATGTAAAGGCGGGTTTTATTCACTCCCTGATCTCTAACCCGTGAACTCAAATCCACGTCAACTACAGCTTTTGGAAGAAGTTCGACAGCGGCAATCGGCCACTGTTGAGCAACTGGCAGAAATTCTGGAAGTCACGCTACAGACCGTGCGTCGCGATATTCAAAAGCTGGCAGAAATGGGCCTTCTGGTGCGCTTTCACGGTGGGGTACGCATGCCCAGCGCCACCGTAGAGAACATTGCCCACCCGCGCCGCCAGACCATGCACGCCGAAGGCAAGACACGTATTGCCAAGGCGATTGCGCAGGCCATCCCCAATGGCTGCTCCTTGATTCTGAACATTGGCACCACCACCGAAGCGGTGGCCAAGGCGTTGATGCGACATCAAGGCCTGCGCGTCATCACCAACAACCTGAACGTGGCCGCCATCCTGAGCAGCAACGCAGACTGCGAAGTGATTGTTGCGGGCGGAGTGGTGCGCACGCGTGACCGCGGCATTGTGGGTGAGGCTGCGGTAGATTTCATCCGGCAGTTCAAGGTGGACATTGCCGTCATTGGCATTTCAGCCATGGAACCAGACGGTAGCCTGCGCGACTTTGATTTGCGCGAAGTGAAGGTGGCGCAAACCATCATTCAGCAATCGCGTGAAGTGTGGCTGGCCGCAGACCACAGCAAATTTGACCGCCAGGCCATGGTGGAGCTGGCCAAACTGAACCAGATTGACCGCTTATTTACCGATGCCCCCCCTCCTGCCCACTTCGCCAGCCTGCTGCAAGAGGCTGAAGTGCAGTGCATCGTCGCACAATAAGCAGCCTGCCTTCCCACCAGCGGCCTGAGGCCGCTTTTTTCTGCCCTATCCTTGTCAGTTATGACGACCTACCTGCTCGCCTTGGACCAAGGCACTTCCAGCTCCCGCTCCATCGTGTTTGATACGCAGGGCCGCATCGTGGCCTCGGCACAGCAGGAGCTCCCGCAGATCTACCCCCGCCCAGGCTGGGTAGAACATGACCCCCACGAAATCTGGCGCACACAGCTGACCACGGCCAAGGAAGCGCTGGCCAAAGCAGGCCTGAAAGCCAGCGACATTCGCTCGGTGGGCATTACCAACCAGCGCGAAACCACGATTGTCTGGAACCGCAGAACGGGCGCGCCCGTTCACCACGGCATCGTCTGGCAAGACCGCCGCGCCGAGCCCACCTGCCAGCAACTGCGCGAGGCAGGCCACAGCAACACCATCCTGCAAAAGACCGGCCTGCGCATTGACGCCTACTTCTCGGGCACCAAGCTCAAGTGGCTGCTGGACAACGTGCCCAGCGCCCGCGCTGCGGCTGAACGTGGCGAGCTGGCCTTTGGCACCGTGGACAGCTGGCTGATCTGGCAGCTGACTGGCGGCAAGCGCCACGTCACCGATGTGAGCAATGCCAGCCGCACCATGCTGTTTAACGTGCACACCAACCAGTGGGACAGCGACTTGCTGGCGCTGCTGGGCATTCCTGCCAGCCTGATGCCTGAAGTGCTGCCCTCTGCCGCAGACTTTGGCAAAACCGCTGAAGACGTGCTGGGCGGCATGATCAACATCGGCGGCGTAGCCGGTGACCAGCAAAGCGCGCTGTTCGGTCAGGCCTGCTTCAAGGCAGGCATGGCCAAGAACACCTATGGCACGGGCTGCTTCATGCTGATGCACACCGGCGGTCACTTTCAGACCTCGGCCAACGGCTTGCTGACCACCAGCGCCGCCCAGCCCGGCCCCGCGCCCCAGTTTGCGCTGGAAGGCAGCGTGTTTGTGGGCGGTGCCGTGGTGCAGTGGCTGCGCGACGGCCTGCAGGCCATCGAGCACAGCGGACAGGTGCAGCAACTGGCCGAAAGCGTGCCAGACAGCGGCGGCGTCATGCTGGTGCCTGCCTTCACAGGTCTGGGTGCGCCGTACTGGGAGCCCGATGCCCGCGGCTCCATTACCGGCCTGACCCGCGGCAGCACCATTGCCCACATTGCCCGCGCCGCGCTGGAGTCGATTGCCTACCAAAGCGCGGCCCTGCTGCTGGCCATGAGCCGCGATGCGGTTGCCAACGGCGGCGCAGCCGTCAGCGAGCTGCGCGTAGACGGCGGTGCCTGCGTGAACAACCTGCTGATGCAGTTTCAGGCGGACTTGCTGGGCATTCCCGTGGTGCGCCCCGCCTGCGTGGAAACCACCGCACTGGGTGCAGCGTATCTGGCGGGCCTGTCCAGCGGTGTTTACCAAAGCACCGATGAGCTGTCGGCGCTGTGGAAGGCCGAGCGCCGCTTTGTGCCCACGCTGGACAAATCCCGGGCTGATGAACTGATGGAGCGCTGGGAGCGCGCCGTGCGCCAGACCACGGCGCACTAGCGCATCACACCAACAAAAAGAGAGCTATCAGCGCTTATACACTGGTGTTTTCAGATACAAAACACTTTGAAAACATTTACCCATAAGCGTTGGCAGCTCTTATTTTTAAATATTCATTGAAAGCATCGCCATGAATCAGACTTCTTCTCCCCGCATCGCCTTCATTGGCGGCGGCAACATGGCCAGCGCCATCATTGGCGGCCTGATTGGCCGTGGCGTTCCGGTGGATCACATCACCGTGGTGGAGCCCTTTGAGGCTGCACGTGCCGCGCTGCAAACCAAGTTTGGCATCACCGCCCTGCACACCGCCAGTGCCGCGCTGGCAGGGCAGGATCTGGTGGTCTGGGCCGTCAAGCCCCAAAGCTTCAAAGACGCCGCCACCCCCGTGGCCGCACACACCGCTCAGGCTCTGCACCTGAGCGTGGCCGCCGGCATCACCACCGACAGCATTGCCCAGTGGCTGGGCACCCCCCGCATCGTGCGCGCCATGCCCAACACCCCGGCGCTGGTGGGCAAGGGCATGACAGGCTTGTTTGCCCGCCCTGAAGTCAACGCCCAAGGCCAGGCCCTGATCGAGCGCGTAATTGGCAGCACAGGCCAGTTTCTGTGGGTAGACGCCGAAGACAAGCTGGACGCCGTGACCGCCATGTCGGGCTCTGGCCCCGCCTATGTGTTTCTGTTTCTGGAAGCCATGACCCAGGCGGGTGTGGACATGGGCTTGACCGCCGATCAGTCCTACCAGCTGGCTGTGGCCACCTTCCAGGGCGCCACCGAGCTGGCTGCCCGCTCTGACGAAAGCGCCAGCGTGCTGCGCGAACGTGTCACCAGCAAGGGGGGCACGACCTACGCCGCCATCACCCACATGCAGCAAACCGAGCTGCCCCAGCACTTCATCGCGGCCCTGCGCAAGGCCGAGGCCCGCGCCAAAGAACTGGCCGCAGAGTTTGGCAAGTAAGCACTGCTGAACACGATAAAAAAGCCCCGCCAGCATGGTTGCTGCGGGGCTTTTTGCATCTTCTCCACAGTGCGCCGCCTTTGCCAGCCGGGGCCGCACATTGCAGGCAGTGTTTGAGAAAAAGCGCATCAAACCAGACAGCGATCTAGCGATTTAGAGCTTTAGCACCTGAGTGCGTGCCACCAGCGCATCGATGCATCACGGTCTGGGCAACCAGCGGCGTCAAGCACCCCAGAGCATGGAGCGCATGGAGATCGATGCCATCTGAAAATCAGCATTGAAAAACCGTGCGCGCTCGCCGCTGCCCACAGCACCTGCCGCATACAGCAGCGGTAGATAGTGGTCGTGCGTCGGGTGCGCCATCTGCGCCACGCTGCCCATTTGCTGAAAGTTGCTCAGCCCAGCCAGATCGCCTTTTTCAACATGCCCGGCCACCATCTGGTCAAACTCGATGGCCCAGTCATATGCCTGCAGCGGCGACTGTGTACGCTGCAGGGCACGCAGGTTGTGCACGGCATTGCCACTGCCCACAATCAGCACGCCGCGCTCGCGCAGTTGCTGCAATTGCTGGCCCAGCGCAAAGTGCTCTGCCGGGGGGCGGCTGTAGTCCATGCTCAGTTGCACTACGGGGATGGACGCATCGGGGAACATGGGCTTGAGCACGCTCCACGTGCCGTGGTCCAGCCCCCAGGCATGCCCATCCACGCCCAGAGCCTGCTGGTTGTGGGGGTTGTGCAGTTCTTGGGCCAGTTGCTGCGCCAGTGCAGGTGCACCCGGCGCGGGGTATTGCTGGGCAAACAGCTCGTCAGGAAAACCACCAAAGTCATGGATGGTCCTGGGCTGTGCCATGCCGGTCAGCAGCGAGCCCTGTCCCTGCGTGATCCAGTGCGCAGAGATGCACAGCACCAGTTGAGGCCGCTCTACGCGCTGCAGCAGCTCCTGGCCCAATTGCTGCCAGCTTTGGCGGTAGGCGTTGTCTTCGATCGCGTTCATGGGGCTGCCGTGCCCCACAAACAGCACCGGCATGCGAGCCGAGGGCTGCAGTTCTGTGACCCCGGCCTGCGCTGCGGCGCCTGGAAGGTTGTTACTTGCTGTCATGCGTGCTCCCGTGGCCACCAAGGCCGCTGCACCTGCTGCGGCACCCAGCCACTGTCTGCGTTGCATCTTCCCACTTTCAAAGCCAACCCGCGTACGGATACACAAACCGGGGCCACGCGCCGTGTGCGTTCACTGCATGCAGATGGCTGCGTTTGCGCCACCTGCACCCTGGCCCGCTGCCCACTCAACGCAGGCCAAATCCCAGTGCAATACCGGCAAAAATTGTCAGGCCGATGTAGTGGCTCTTGCTGAAAGCTACAAAGCAGCCTGCGCGCTGGCGGTCTTTGATCAGGGTGAAGTGCCATGCCACCTGCGCCGCTGCCGCAGCCATGCCCAGCCAGAAAGGCCAGCCCAGGCCATAGGGCAGCAACGCCCAGATCGTCAGAGCCATGCACAGCACAAAGAAGGCCATGATGCCCAGCACGTCAAAACGCCCCAACGTGATGGCCGAGGTTTTCATGCCAATCTTGAGATCATCGTCGCGGTCCACCATGGCGTATTCCGTGTCGTACGCCAGCACCAGAAACATATTGGCCAGCCACAAGATCCACGCAGTCCAGCCCACGCTGCCAGTGACCGCTGCAAACGCGATCACGATGCCAAAGTTGAATGCAATGCCCAAGAAGGCCTGCGGCATGGCAAAAAAACGCTTGGTGAAGGGGTAAAGGATAGTGAACAGCACCGCCGGCACAGACCATGCAACCGCCTCCCACCGGGTGGTGAGCACCAGCCCGAAAGCCACCAGGGTGAGCACGACGCCCACCATGGCAGCTTCTTTGACGCTGATTTGCCCACTCGTAATCGGGCGCTGTGTGGTGCGTTTGACGTGCTTGTCAAAATCACGGTCCGCAATGTCATTGATGGTGCAGCCTGCACTGCGCATCAAGAATGTGCCCAGCACAAAAACCACCAGCAGGTGCCAGCCCGGAAAACCGTCACCAGCCACCCACAACGCGGCCAGTGTGGGCCAGACCAGCACCAGCCATCCGGCAGGGCGGTTGAAGCGAATCAGATCTAGGTACAGCGCAATTTTGGAGCGCGGTGCAGGCTTGGCTGCGTGCGTAGGCGTGGAAGTGGTCATGGGCAAATTGTCACGCTAAAAGCACAACGCCCGCTGGGTGCGGGCGTTGTGCAGGCTGCAGGTACTGGTATCAGCCCCTGCAGCGCAATGCAGGTATCAGTCTTCCAGCAAGGAGCGCAGCATCCATGCGTTTTGCTCGTGCACGGTCAGGCGCTGTGTCAGCAAGTCGGCGGTAGGTTCGTCGCTGGCCTTGTCAGCCAGGGGGAACAGTTCACGGGCTGTACGGGCCACGGCCTCGTTGCCCTCCACCAGAATACGGATCATGTCCATGGCCTTGGGAGGGGTTGCGGGCACATCGGGCAGGCTGGTCAGCTTGCCAAACTGGCCGTACGAACCGGGTGCGAAATGGCCCAGTGAGCGAATGCGCTCTGCCACGGGGTCTACGGCATTCCACAGTTCGGTGTACTGCCCCATGAACATGGTGTGCAGCGTGTTGAACATGGGTCCTGTGACGTTCCAGTGGAAGTTGTGCGTCGTCAGATACAGCGTGTACGTGTCTGCCAGCAAACGCGACAGGCCATTGGCAATGGCTGCGCGGTCTTTGTCATTGATGCCGATATTGATGGGCATGCCGGCAGGTGCTTGTGCCGCTTTGACAGTTTGCTTCTTGGTTTCTCTAGCCATGATGTATCTCCTCGATCATGCAAAACCGGACAACATCCACGATGTTGCTCGGGGTTGGGTGGTTCTTACTGTAGCGCATGCACGTGTACACAACCGCGTCAGTCAATGACTTATGGCAAGGCACGCGCTCCAGGGTCACGCTCAGGTCAGCAGCTCGGCGCCGGTCAGCTCGCAGGCGTACACGGCATTGCGCAAGGCGGCAATCGCTTCGTAGCGGGTAAAGCTGCGGCGCCACACCAGCACCACGCGGCGGCTTGGTGGCGGATGGCCATCTTCTGCACGAATTGGCAGATAGCGAATGTGGGGGTCGTCCGATGTGCGGCGGCGCTGCGTGACCAGGGCGTCTTTGGGGACAGACAAGCGCGGAACCAGCGTCACGCCCATGCCTGCGGCCACCATGTGCTTGATGGTCTCCAGAGAAGAGCCTTCAAACGTGCGGCGAATGCCTTCTGCGTTGCTGGCATAGCGTGCAAATTCAGGGCACACCTCCAGCACATGGTCGCGAAAGCAGTGACCGGCACCCAAGAGCAGCATGGTTTCGTTCTTGAGCTCTGTGGTCGTTACCGATTCCTGGTTCGCCAGAGGGTGGGTATTGGGCACCGCAGCCATAAAGGGCTCGTCATACAGTGCTGCGGTCGCCAGACCGGTTTCAGGAAATGGCTCGGCCACGATGGCGCAATCGATTTCACCTGTGCGCAGCATCTCCAGGAGCTTGACGGTGAAGTTCTCCTGCAGCATCAGCGGCATTTGCGGCGTCATCTTGATGGAGTTGCGCACCAGCTCCGGCAGCAGATAGGGGCCAATGGTGTAGATCACGCCCAAAGTGAGCACGCCCGACAGCGGGTCTTTGCCGCGCTTGGCAATTTCCTTGATCTCTGCGGCCTGCTCCAGCACGCTTTGCGCCTGGCGCACGATGGATTCCCCCAGCGGCGTCACCGACACTTCGCCTGCGCTGCGCTCAAAGATTTTGACGTCCAGCTCTTCTTCCAGCTTCTTGATGGCCACCGACAACGTGGGCTGCGATACATAGCAGGCGTCAGCTGCACGGCCAAAGTGTTTTTCGCGAGCAACGGCAACGATGTATTTCAGTTCTGTAAGCGTCATGACTTTTGAGTATGCCTATCGAAGATCGAGCAATTATTGTGCATTTATGTAAACAAATGTTTGGTTCGCAGACTGTTCAATACCCGGTCTTTGCCGGTTATTGCGAACAAATCCGTTTTTGTCCTACGCCTTGAGGAATTCAGATTTTGCGCCCAACCAGCGCTGAATGTGCGTGGCCGCCAAATGGGGGTGCTGCGCCAGCATCACAGGGGCCAATTCTCGCGCCCACTCCAGCAAGGCAATGTCTTTGTCCAAATCGGCAAACCGCAGCATGGCATCGCCAGACTGCCTGGCACCCAGAAATTCACCCGGCCCCCGTATTTCCAAATCGCGGCGCGCTATCTCAAAACCGTCATTGGTCTCGGCCATCGCCCGCAAACGCTCTTTGCCGGTATCCGATAAGCGACCATTGTCATTGACCGCGTACAGCAGCACGCATGCAGAGGCTGCAGCACCGCGCCCGACACGTCCACGCAACTGGTGCAGCTGACTGAGCCCAAAGCGCTCGGCATGCTCAATCACCATCAGCGATGCATTGGGGACATCCACGCCCACCTCAATGACGGTGGTGGACACCAGCACGCCCATGATGCCCGCGGTGAACAGTTCCATCACGGCCTTCTTGTCTGCCGTGGGCATGCGTGAGTGCAGCAGGCCCACGGTGACGCCGGGTAAAGCTTCACTCAAATCGGCGTGGGTGGCCGTGGCATTGGACAGATCAAGCGTTTCACTTTCCTCAATCAGCGGACACACCCAGTAGACCTGGCGCCCCGCCGCAACCTGGGCACCAATGCGCGCAATGACCTCGTCTTTGCGGCTGTCTGAGATCACCTTGGTCACGATGGGGGTGCGCCCCGGCGGCAGCTCATCAATGACCGATACATCCAGGTCTGCGTAATAGCTCATGGCCAGGGTACGCGGAATGGGGGTGGCACTCATCATCAGCAAATGGGGCTCCAGCCCCTTGTGCGCCAGCTTCTGGCGCAAAGCCAGACGCTGCGCCACACCAAAGCGGTGCTGCTCGTCAATGACGGCCAGCGCCAGACTGTGAAACTGCACCTGCTCCTGGATCACCGCATGTGTGCCCACCACCAAGGCGGCTTCGCCACTGGCCACCAGCTCCAGCATGGCTGTGCGCTCTTTTTTCTTTTGCGCACCCGACAGCCAGGCTACTTTCTTGCCCAGTGGGGCCAAAATAGGCTCCAGCCACCCCACCAGCTTGCCAAAGTGCTGTTCCGCCAGAATTTCGGTCGGTGCCATCAAAGCGCACTGCCAGCCAGAGGCAATGCAGACCATGGCCGACATGGCTGCCACCACCGTTTTGCCAGAGCCCACATCGCCTTGCAGCAGGCGGTGCATGGGGCTGGCACGCGCCATGTCTTCGGCAATTTCCCGGCACACGCGCTGCTGGGCACCCGTGAGCCCAAATGGCAGCTGCTGCAAGAACTGCTCCACCAGCGTCTGGGTGCCGGCTTGCGGCGCAGGCACCGTCAAACGCGGGGCCTTCAAGGCCGCACGTTCTTGTTTGGAGCGGTATTGCGACAACTGCTGCGCCAGCAGCTCTTCGGCCTTCAGCCGCTGCCATGCCGGGTGGCTGTGGTCTTCCAGCGTGACCAGCGCCACGTCGGGCGTTGGGTGGTGCAAGAAAGACAGCGATTCACGCAGCCCCATCATTGGCTGCAGACCATTGTCACCCCAGTAGCTCATCACAGGCGGGGGCGTATCCGGGGGCAAGGTTTCAGGCAATTGCACGCGTTGCAGCGCGCTGGCAATGGCACGGCGCAAATAGGGCTGGGGCAGCCCGGCGGCAGTGGGATACACCGGGGTCAACGCTTGCGGCAGCTCGCCACCGGCCACCTTGAAGGCAGGGTGCAGCATCTGCCGCCCCCAGAATCCGCCTTTGATCTCCCCCCGAATACGCAGCACCGTACCCACGGCCATGGTTTTTTGCTGTGAGGGATAAAAACTAAAG
>ENA-OFCX01000021-OFCX01000021.1-metagenomes-genome-assembly--contig:-NODE-21-length-79812-cov-5.604837_pt1 | contig 79812 bp, 71 predicted proteins | sample MGYA00153384_OFCX01 | MGnify analysis MGYA00153384
CCGCGAAAAGATCGGCCACACGTTTCTGTGCGCCCAGCGCCGCCGTCACCCCGGCAAGAAGTGCGGCCTCGCCGGCTTCGGTCGCCTGCAGAAAGGCCCCGGCTGGCGGCACGACGCTTGCCACACCAAAGCGGTGGACGGGGCGGTCCCGCAGGGCAATAGTCTCACCGTTCCAGGTCAGGCGGGAAAAACCGTGCGCTTCAACCGTGCGGGCAAGGTCAAGCTGCAATGCGCTGTCCAGGGGTTTGCCACCGGTCACCACCACATCGACACCGCCGCGCGTGGTGGTGATCTGCAAGGACAGTTCCGCCGTGCGCGACCCGCCAAGCACGACCAGCGCCTGAAGTCCCGGGAAGGCGGCCATCAGCGCGGGGTTCTGGCGGGCGAGGTCTGGATGGCTAGAAAGGGCGCGGTCAGGCCCTGGGCTGCAAGGGCAGTTTCAACGACCTCTTGCTTCCACCGCGCGACGAAGTCGTCCGAGGCGTGCTGCAACTGACAACCGCCACAGGCGCGGGCGTGACGGCATGGCGGCTTCACCCGGTCGGCCGAGGGGGTGATGATCTTGGGATTCAGCAGTCGGTCACCGTCCTGTGTGCCTTCAACCAGCTCACCGGGCAGCGTGCCCGCCACGAAGATCGGTCCTCCTCCTCCGTCCGGATGGGCGGCAATGCCGTCGCCGTGGTGACCCAGACGGTCAACGGTCAGGATCACTCTGCCGCTTCCTGTGCGTCTTCGGTGGTGATGAAGCCGCCCGATTGCCGCTTCCAAAAGCGCGCGTACAGGCCATCTTTCACCAAAAGCGCGTCATGGCTGCCGCTTTCCACGATCCGGCCACGGTCAAGGACGATGATCCGGTCCATTTCGGCGATGGTGGACAGGCGATGGGCGATGGCAACCACGGTTTTGCCTTCCATCAGCTGGTACAGGCTGGCCTGAATGGCGGCTTCGACTTCCGAGTCAAGCGCACTGGTGGCTTCGTCGAGCAACAAAATGGGCGCGTCTTTCAGCATCACGCGGGCAATGGCAATGCGCTGGCGCTGGCCGCCCGACAGCTTCACGCCGCGCTCGCCGACGTGCGCGTCGTAGCCGGTGCGCTGCTTCCAGTCCTGCAGTTGCATGATGAACTCGTGCGCGTGGGCCTTGCGCGCCGCGCCGACCACCTCGCCCAGGCTGGCGCCGGGGCGTCCGTAGCCGATGTTGGCGGCGATCGAGCGGTGCAGCAGCGAGGTGTCCTGAGTCACCATGCCGATCGCGGCGCGCAGGCTTTCCTGCGTCACCGTGGCGATGTCATGGCCATCGATCAGGATGCGGCCCTGCTCGTTCTCGTGAAACCGCAACAGCAGGTTGACCAGGGTCGACTTGCCGGCGCCCGAGCGGCCGACCAGCCCGACCCGCTCGCCCGGTGCGATCACCAGGCTCAGGTCGTCGAGCACGCACTTGCCGTCGTCGCGGCCGTAAGTGAAGGTCAGCCGCTCGAAGCGGATCTCGCCGCGCGGCACCGCCAGTTCGGGCGCGTCAGGGGCATCGACCAGCGTGTGCGGCACGGCGATCGTCTCCATGCCGTCCTGCACCACGCCGATGTTCTCGAAGATGCCCGTCACTTCCCAGCTCACCCAGCCCGCCACGTTGGCGATCTGCCAGGCCAGCGGCAGCGCGGTGGCCACCACACCGGCGCTGACCTGGCCCTGGCCCCACAGCGTGATGCCGATCGCCGCGGTACCGACCAGCAGCAGCGCGTTCATGGTCGACAGGGTCGCCATGAAACGCGTGATCAGCCGCATGTGGGCGGCGATCGCGCCGGTGTGGTCGTCGACGGCCTCGCGCACATGGGCGTCCTCGTCGCGCGCCCGGGCGAACAGCTTGACGGTCAGGATGTTGGTGTAGCTGTCGACCACGCGCCCCATCAGCAGCGAGCGCAGTTCGGAGCTGGTTTTCGCCAGATCGCGCATGCGCGGCACGAAATGGCGCAGGAAGAACACGTAGCCGCCGAACCAGAGCACGGTCGGCACGGCCAGCCGCCAGTCGGCCCAGGCCATCAGCAGCAGCGCCGACAGGCCGTAGATGCCGATGTACCAAATGGCGCGGATGCTGCTGACCACGCTTTCGCGCAGCGCGTTGCTGGTCTGCATCACGCGATTGGCGATGCGCCCGGCGAAGTCGTTCTGGAAGAACGGCCAGCTCTGGCGCACCACATGCCAGTGGCTCTGCCAGCGGATCAGGCTGGTGACACCCGGCACGACGGCGTTGTTGCGCACCAGGCTGTCGGCCAGCAACGTGAGCGGGCGCCCGATCAGCACGATCGCCGCCATCGTCAGCAGCGCCGGCGTGGCCGCGTTGAACGCGGCGGCACGGTCGCTGGCCTCCATGAGCGTGACCAACCGGCCGATGAAGACCGGAATCATCGTGTCGACCAACGCCACCGCCAGGCCGGTGGCGAACATCGCGCCGTACAGGCCGCGGGTCTGGCGGACGAAATGCCAGTAAAACGCCAACAGGCCCTGCGGCGGCGCCTGGCGCGGCAGTTCGGTCGGGCGGATGCGGGTCTCGAAGAAGGCGAACATGCGGTGGCGTCGGGTGCAGCCGGAGCACAGCACGGGCCGCAAGAGTTGCGGCGCCGCGCCCGGCAACTCAGATTGTCGCCGTCGCCGGGTCGGCCGTTCAGCCGCCCGGTCGTTGTGCGCGCTGCGGCGCCGTGCAGGCTGCCGCGTCGCGGCTCGTCCGCGCCGCGCGCATGCGGCGAGCCCGGTCGCTCGTGTCAGTAATACGCTTCGAGCCGCTGCGCGCCCATCAGCGGTTCGAGCAGGCGTGACAGCGGCCGCAATGCGCTGTAGCGGCTGGAGACCTTGTGTGCGTAGGCGTAAAAGCGCGGCAGATCTTGCGCATAGGCGGGCTTGGCATCGCGGTGCTTGAGCCGGCAGAAGATGCCCAGCACCTTGAGGTGCCGTTGCAGCCCCATCCATTCGATCTGGCGCCAGAACTCGCCGAAGTCGTCGGGCACCGGCAGTTCGGCGCGGCGCGCGGCCTGCCAGTAGCGCACCGTCCAGTCGAGCTCCTGTTCCTCATCCCACGAGACGAAGGCATCGCGCAGCAGCGACGCGATGTCATAGCTGAGCGGCCCACGCACCGCGTCCTGAAAATCGAGGATGCCGGGGTTGCCCTGTTCTGCGGGACAGCACATCAGGTTGCGCGCCATGAAATCGCGATGCACGGCGACGGTCGGCTGCTTCAGCGCGCTGCGCACCAGCAGGTCGCTGGCCTGCTGCCAGGTCGCCTGCTCGTCGGCCGTCCAGACCGCGCCGCATTCGAGCTGCACGCACCACTGCGGAAACAGCGCCAGTTCGCGCCGCAACAGCGCGTCGTCAAACGCCGGCAGATGGCCCGCATCCACGCGCAACTGCCACTGCAGCAGCGCGGCGGTGGCGTCACGCATCATCGAATCGATCGTTGCCGTGTCGCCCTGGGACTGGGCTGTCTGCAGCGCCGGCAGGTAGAGCCGGGTACCGAGGTCGCTCAGCAGCAGGAAGCCGAGCGCGTCGTCGTGTTCCAACACCTTCGGCGCGTTCAGCCCTGCCGCTGCGATCAGCGCTGCCACCGCGATGAACGGCCGCACGTCTTCCTGCGGCGGCGGGGCGTCCATCACGATGAAGCTGGCGTCCGCCGTGCCGTCGATGCGCAAATAGCGCCTGAAGCTGGCGTCGGCCGACGCGCTGCGCAGCGTGAGCGGCCGCAACCCGTGCCGCCCGGCGATGGCGAGCAGCCAATGTTGAAATTCCGCACGGCGGGCGTCGTCGGCCCACTCGATGGGTTCGGGCTGCGGGTCGTTGGCGGTGGAGGGCGTGGCCATGTGATCTCGAAGGTAAGGGTTCGTGGCCGGAGGCCGTGGCGGCAGCGCTGCCGCCGCGGCCCGTCCGATCCGACCCGACCGGTACGTCGACGCAGGCGCCAGCGGCCGTTCGCGTTCGGATGGGTCGTAGATAATCGATTTTACAAACCAGCGATGGTGAGCCGCTGGCTGCGGCAGGTCCATTCGGCTGGGCATGGCTTACGGAGCTACAGCACTGTCCCACTCGCCGCTCATGCCCACGTCTGTTGAACCTGTGCGACCGGCCGTCGTGCTGCGGCTGGGCTGGCTGGTGGGGGCGACCTTCTGGCTGGGGCATTTTGGCGCCGCCAAGGCGCAGGTCATTCCGATGCTTCCGATCGAGCCGGCCGCCGCGCAGACCTCAAGCGGCCCGGCGCTCGGCTCGACGGTGCTGCGCGCGAAGGAACTGCGCAGCCGTCCCGACCTGGACACGGTGGCCGAAGGCGACGTCGAGCTGCGACGCGATGGCACGGTGATTCGAGCCGACCGCCTGAGCTACGAAGCGCCCGACGACCTGGCCACGGCGCGCGGCCGCGTGCAGTTCAGCCGTGCCGGCAACCTGTTCAGCGGGCCCGAGTTGCAGTTGCGCGTGCAGCGTTTCGAAGGCTACTTTCTGAAGCCGACCTACTACTTCGGTCGGGCCGCCGCGGGTGGAACGGCCGAGCGCTTCGACTTCCTCGACGAGCAGCGCGCGGTGGCCACGCGCGCCAACTATTCCAGTTGCCCCAGCGACGGCTCGGGCGACCCGGCCTGGCTGCTGTCGACCGACGAGGTCCGGCTCGATTTCGAGGCCAATGAGGGCGTCGCGCGCAATGCAGTGCTGCGCTTTTACGGGGTGCCGATCCTGGCGGCGCCGGTGCTGAGCTTTCCACTCACGGAGGCGCGCAAGTCCGGCTGGCTGCCCCCGGGATTCAATCTGGACAGCAAGGGCGGCCTGCAAGTCGCGATGCCCTATTACTGGAACATCGCGCCGAATCGGGACGCGACCATTGCCACGGTCGTGAGCGCCAAGCGCGGACTGGCATTCGATTCGGAGTTCCGCTACCTCGAGCCGCGCTACAGCGGATCGGCCCGCTTGAACCTGCTGCCAAACGACCAGCTGACCGGTTCGTCGCGCTATGCCCTCAACGTGGTGCACGACAGCGCGCTGCCAAGTGACACGTCGCTGGCGGTGCGCCTGATGCGGGTCTCGGACGACGATTACTGGAAGGATTTTCCGCGCAGCCTGCCCGGTCTGATCCCGCGGCTGCTGGCCTCCGAGGTGTCGCTCGGTCGCCCACGGGGCGACTGGTTCAGCTACGCCCGCGTGCACAGCTGGCAAGTGTTGCAGGGCGACGGGCAGACCAGCCGCATCGAGGCCCCGTACCAGCGGCTGCCGCAGATCGGGACGCGTTACGCACACCGGTTCGAGCGCGGCTACGACGTGAACCTCGAGACCGAATTCAATCGTTTCCAGAGCCCCGCCAACGGCTTGAGCGAGTCGCGGGCCAGCGGACTGCGCGTGCATGTGCTCGGCAGCGTGGCGTGGCCGCTCGCAACAGCGGGCTGGACCTTGACCCCGAAGCTGCTGATCAACGCGGCGGGCTATGACGTCGAGCCGACGCCGACCGGTGCGCGCCGCTCGGCCTCGCGCGTGATCCCGACCTTCAGCCTGGACAGCGCCTGGACCCTCGAGCGCCAGACTGCCTGGCTGGGCCGCTCGGTGCGACAGACCCTGGAGCCGCGGTTGCAGTACGTGAATACCCCGTACCGCGCCCAGAACGGTCTGCCCAACTTCGACTCGGCTCCGAAGGACTTCAATTTTGAATCGATCTTCAGTGAGAACGCCTATTCGGGCGTCGACCGGGTGTCCGATTCGCACCAGCTGACGGCCGGCGTCACGACGCGCGTGCTGGACCCGGGCAGCGGGGCGGAAACGATGCGGCTGGGCCTGGTGCAGCGCTACCTGTTTCGCGACCAGCGCATCACCCTGACGGCCGATGGCTTGGCGGGGCCACCGCTGACGAATCGCCTGTCGGACCTGCTGCTGCTGGGTTCGACGACCCTGATCCCGCGCTGGACCCTGGACGCTTCGGTCCAGTACAACGCCGACACCCAACGCTCGGTGCGCTCGATCGTGGCGGCCCGCTATTCACCCGGGCCGTACCGGACCATCGGCGCCACCTATCGCTATGCGCGCGACCTGACGGAGCAGCTGGAGCTGGGCTGGCAGTGGCCTCTTTATGGCCCGACGCCCGACCCGTTGGAAAGGGCGGGCGGGGCAGCGCGTGCGGCCGTGTCGAACGGCACGGGGTCTTGCCGCGGCAGCTGGTATGCGGTCGGCCGGGTCAACTACGGTTTGCGGGATAGCCGCATCGCCGATTCGTTGTTCGGCGTCGAGTACGACGCCGGATGCTGGATCGGTCGCATGGTGGCCGAACGGCTGTCGACCGGCAGCAGTGAGGCAACGACGCGAGTGATGCTGCAACTTGAACTGGTGGGACTGTCGCGGCTCGGAAGCAACCCGTTGCAGGTCTTGAAGGACAATATCCCTGGTTACCGGCTGCTGCGTGAAGACCGGGCGGTATCCGCTTCTTCCGACGGATCCTATGACTGACCTGTATTTCCGCCTCCGCCATGCAGCCTTGGCACGTCTGCTCGGGTGTCTGCTGCTTGCGGTGGCATGGCTTTGCGCGGCGCCGCCCCTGCAGGCGCAAGCCTTGAGCCCACCGGCTCGCACAGCCGACTACATCGTCGCGGTCGTCAACCAGGAGTTGGTGACCAACAGCGAACTGGATTCCCGCATGGCGCGGGTGCGCAGCGACGCCGCCCGCAGCCGCACCCCACTGCCGCCGGCCGAGGATTTGCGACGCCAGGTGCTGGACTCGCTGATTGAAGAACGCGTGCAAATCAGCCATGCGCGCGAAAGCGGACAACGCGTCGACGAGCCCGATCTCGACCGGGCTGTCAACAATGTGGCTCTGCAAAACCAGTTGACGCCTGACCAATTGCGCGAACGGCTGCGTCAGGACGGCCTCGATTACGGGCGCTTTCGCAACAACGTGCGAGACCAGCTGCTGGTCGAACGGCTGCGTGAGCGCGAGGTGCAAGGGCGCATCAAGGTGACCGACCAGGAGATCGACGCCGTCATCGCCAAACGCCGTGCCGAGGGTGGCACCGAGGGCGACTACGACATCGCGCAGATTCTGGTGGCGGTGCCCGAGAACGCCAGCGTGGCCGAGGTGGCCGAGCTTCGCGTACGCGCGGAATCGGCCGTGGCGCGGGTGAAGGCTGGCGAATCCTTCGAGGCGGTAGCGAGCGACGTCTCGGACGACCCGAGCAAGGCCCAGGGCGGGGCGTTGGGCAGGCGCAGTGCCGACCGCCTGCCCGAGGTGTTCCTGGCGGCGGTACGCTCGCTCAAGGCCGGTGACATGGCGCCCACTTTATTGCGCACGGGGGCCGGCTTTCATGCATTGAAGCTGCTGGCGAAGACGGACACCGGCGGTTTTGCCCTGCAGCAAACGCGAGCCCGCCACATCCTGCTGCGCGTCTCGCCGCAGCTGCCCCAGGAAGCTGCCATTCGTCGACTGGCTGATTTCAAACGGCAGATCAAAGCGGGAGCGAGGTCGTTCGAGCAGCTCGCGCGCGACAATTCGGAAGACGGATCGGCCGCCCAGGGCGGTGAGCTCGGATGGGCCTCGGCCGGTAACTTCGTGCCGGAGTTCGAGGAAGCGATGAATCGGACGGCTCTGGGCGATCTGACCGACCCGGTGGTGTCTCGCTTCGGTGTGCACTTGATCCAGGTGCTCGAGCGTCGCCAGGTGCAGCTCGAACCGAAGCAGCAGCGCGAGCAGGCCCGCGTTGTCTTGCGCGCACAGAAGTTCGAAGAAGCCTATGCCGAGTGGATACGCGACCTGCGCGCGCGCGCCTACATCGAGTTCCGTGAGCCGCCCCAGTAGGGCAGCGCATTCGCCGGCGTTGCTGCGTTGAGGCACACCGCGCGCAAGCGCTTCGGTCAACATTTTCTGACCGATGCGCTGGTCCTGGCTGACATCGTCGACGCGATCGACCCGCAGCCCGGTCAGGCGATGGTGGAGATCGGCCCGGGTCTGGGTGCGATGACACGGCCGCTGCTGGCGCGCCTTCAACACCTGACCGTGATCGAACTGGACCGCGATTTGGCATCGCGACTGCGCCAGCGACCCGGTCTGTCGGTGATCGAGGGCGATGTGCTGAAGGTGGACTTTTCGAAGTTGGCGCAGCAGGCCGAAACCAGGCTGCGGGTCGTCGGCAACCTGCCGTACAACATCTCCACGCCGATCCTCTTCCACCTCGCCGAGCATGTCGACCAAGTGATCGACCAGCACTTCATGTTGCAAAAGGAAGTGGTCGCACGCATGGCAGCGGCGCCCGGCTGCAAGGATTACGGTCGATTGAGCGTGATGCTTCAATGGCGGTACGACATCGAATCGGTGCTGGATGTGTCGCCGTCGGCGTTTGATCCGCCTCCGCGCGTCGAGTCCGCCGTGGTGCGAATGCTGCCTTTGCCTGCCCCCGATGGGGTGGATGCCGCTTTGCTCGGTGAGCTGGTGGCGGTGGCGTTCTCGCAGCGCCGCAAGATCTTGCGCAACACCTTGGGCGCCTGGCTCGACGCTCGCGGTTACCGCGGCACGTTCGATCTGCAGCGTCGCGCTGAAGAAGTGCCTGTGGCGGAGTATCTGGCACTGGCCAGAAACGTCGGCATGGCGTGAAAAAGCGGCCCGAGGGCCGCTTGATTTCGCTTGTCACAACGGACCGAAACGGGCCTCGAAGCGGGTTAACGCGACCGCTACGCAGCGCTGAGCCACATGGCGGTGTCGAAAGCGCTGCTCATCAACGGCATGTTCATGCCGAAGCTGCTGTTTGCCGCGGTCTTGGAAATCGGCTTGGCCGGCTTTTCCGTGATGCTCTGGGCCACCTCAGTCGCCCGCTCCCATGACCCTAGTTCTTGGGAGCGGGCTACTGAAAAGAATAGAAGCACCGGAACGGGACCTTTCGTTCGGCCCAGAAGTCGGCGGCATCCCTGAACACATCGAGCAACTGCTCGCGTGCCTCGCGGTCGAAGCGTGGGTTGTCGGGCAACTGCTCCAACACGACGACAAAGCCCGGCTGCGAACCAGCCTTGTGCACCAGATCGGTCATGCAGTCGTACAGCGCGTCGAGGTTTTTCCCGAAGTGCGCCGGAAACAGGAAAGCCATCGCGATGGTTTCGAGCACTTCCTGCTTGGACTGTGCCGAAGTGAGATTCGCGTAGAGAAAATGCTGGTCTGCGCCGTGCGCCGCCTGCATCAATTCGTCCACGCGATAGGCGCGGATCGATTGAACAATATTGGGCCGGACTGTCTGCAAGAGCATGGTCGCGATCCTCCTCGAGTCGTTTAAAGAATGTTGGAAACAATCACGGCGCGATCCGGCGAAAGCTCGCGTAGTGGTCATCGGTGTAAAAACAAATTTCAGGCTGTGTCGGCGGGACACCGCCACAAACAATTCGGCGTGCGCCGCGGTTTCTGGCGCCTGGCGTGCCAACCGTGTATTCGCGGTAGAAACCGCGAACCTTGGCAGGCAACTGACGTTCGCGGTTAGCGAATACCGAACCGTCCTTTTCGTAAGCAAAAGGCCCGCCGGTCCGGACCAGCTGGTGCGTTGCACGAGCCTGCGGTGGTAAGTCGGCGATCGCAACCGACGCTGACGGGTCCGCAGGTCGGCCGTACGACTCGCCCGCAACGGCTGCGCTGGCGATCACAACCGCAACCAATGTCAACTGACCGATCCGCCAGCCACCACGCCATGCTGTCAAGCCTGACCGACGGCAGGTTCGGATCTTCTGGGATGGGCCCGCTACTGCTTCGACGAGAGGTAGCGACCTCTGCCGCCGACCGAACAAAAACACGGGGTTTTCCCTAAATTCAAAAACCTTGATGGTACCGAATCAGGCAGGAAAGCTCAAGGCTTCGCCTCAAATCAGTGCAGGACGGTGTTCGTCGAAGTGAGCATCCGCTTCGACTCCGCGATGCGCTGCAAAACAAGTTGAGTTCGCCAATCGCCAAGACAATTTCGAAGCAGGCGTTGCACGCGCTTCCAGAGTCGAATTTGCAAAATCGTTGTCTCGAGGTTGCACAACGACATTTGCGACGCAAGCGTTGGCTGCGCCGTGCTCAACGCGCGTTGGCGTCAGCGACGGTGAGTGCTGTCATGTTGACGATGCGCCGCACGGTGGCGGAGGGCGTCAGGATGTGCACCGGCTTGGCCGCACCGAGCAACACCGGGCCGATCGCGATGCCTCCGCCAGCCGCCGTCTTCAGCAGGTTGTAGCTGATGTTCGCGGCGTCGATGTTGGGCAACACGAGCAGGTTGGCCTCACCGGTCAGTGCGCTGCCGGGCATCAGTTCGGCCCGGTAGTCGGCATCCAGCGCGGCATCGCCGTGCATTTCGCCGTCAACCTCCAGCCATGGCGCCTGCGCCTGCAGCAGGGCCAGTGCGTCGCGCATCTTGACGGCAGAAGGCTGGTTGCTCGAGCCGAAATTGCTGTGCGACAGCAAGGCCGCCTTCGGTCGCAGCCCGAAACGCAGCATCTCTTCGGCCGCCATGACCGTGATCTCGGCGAGTTGCGCCGCGGTCGGATCGTAATTGACGTGGGTGTCGACCAACATCACCTGGCGGCCCGGCAGGATCAGACCGTTCATGCACGCATACGTTTTGGCGCCTGGCCGGAGGCCGATCACCTGATCGATGTAGTGCAGGTGCAACTGCGTGCTTCCCCACGTGCCGCACAGCATGCCGTCGACCTCGCCCGTTTCGAGCAGCATCGCGCCGATCAAGGTCAGCCGGCGGCGCATCTCGATCTTTGCAAGCTGCGCGGTGACACCCTTGCGGGCAGTCATCTGATGATATTTCTGCCAGTAATTGCGGTAACGGTGGTCATTTTCGGTATTGACCAAATCGTAATCACGGCCGGCCTCAAGTCGCAGACCGAACTTGGCGACGCGCTGGACGATCACTTCGGGCCGCCCGATCAGCGTCGGGCGAGCCAACCCTTCGTCGATCACCACCTGCGCGGCACGCAGCACGCGTTCTTCCTCGCCTTCGGCAAACGCGACGCGTTTGTGCTTGGCCTGCTTGGCCACGTTGAAAATCGGGCGCATCGTCGTGCCCGAGGCATAAACGAAGGCCTGCAGTTTTTCCCGGTAGGCATCCATGTCGGCGATCGGGCGCTGCGCCACCCCCGATTCGGCCGCTGCAAGCGCCACCGCCGGGGCAATGCGCATCATCAGCCGCGGGTCGAACGGCTTCGGAATCAGATATTCCGGACCAAAGCTCAGATTCACGCCCGCGTAGGCGGCGGCGACCACTTCGCTCTGTTCGGCCTGGGCCAGTTTGGCGATGGCGTGCACCGCGGCGATTTCCATCTCGACCGTGATCGTGGTCGCGCCTGAATCGAGCGCGCCCCGAAAGATGTACGGGAAGCAAAGGACGTTGTTGACCTGGTTCGGGTAGTCGCTGCGGCCGGTGGCGATGATCGCGTCGCTGCGCACCTGCAACACTTCTTCGGGCAAGATCTCGGGCGTGGGATTCGCCAGCGCAAAGATCATCGGATTGGCGCGCATCGTTGCCACCATCGCGGGTTTGAGCACGCCGGCCGCCGACAGCCCCAGGAAAATGTCGGCGCCTTCCATCACCTCGCCGAGCGTGCGGGCCGAGGTGGGCTGTGCGAACACGATCTTGTCGGCATCCATCAGTTCGGTGCGGCCTTCGAAGACGACGCCGGCCAGGTCGGTCACCCAGATGTTTTCGCGCGGCAGGCCCAGCTTGACGAGCAGACCCAGGCAGGCCAGCGCCGCGGCGCCCGCGCCGGAAACCACCAGCTTGACCTCGCGGATGTCCTTGCCGCTGACCTTCAACCCGTTCAGCACGGCGGCGCCTACGACGATCGCGGTGCCGTGCTGATCGTCGTGGAACACCGGAATCTTCATGCGAGAGCGCAACGCACGCTCCACGTAGAAGCAGTCGGGCGCTTTGATGTCCTCAAGATTGATGCCACCGAAGGTGGGCTCCAGCGCCGCGATCATGTCGATCAGCTTGTCCAGGTTCTTCTCGTCCAACTCGAGGTCGAAGACGTCGATGCCGGCGAACTTCTTGAACAGCACGCCCTTGCCTTCCATCACCGGCTTGGCTGCCAGCGGCCCGATGTCACCCAGGCCCAGCACGGCGGTGCCGTTGGTCACCACCGCCACGAGGTTGCCACGCGAGGTGTAGCGGTACGCGTTGGCGGGGTCGGCGACGATTTCCTCGCAGGCTGCAGCGACGCCAGGCGAATAGGCCAGCGCCAGGTCGCGCTGGTTGACCATCTGCTTGGTGGCCGCGATGGCCACCTTGCCGGGGGTCGGAAACTCGTGGTAGTCGAGCGCTGCGCGGCGAAACTCGGCGCGCTTCTGGTCGGAAAGTGGCATGGGGTGGTCTCGGCTGGGCAGGGCTTCAGCGCCGAACGTGCAACTCGACGCCGACGCTGGTGCAGATTGTAGGATCGGGTCGCGACCGCTTGACACCGCCGTTGCGAGCGGCCCCTGACGCAGTGCCGGCGAGGCGACAATCGGCACATGGCGCTCGGCGAGTTCGATCTCATCGCAAAATATTTCACCCGCCCGGTCCGGCGCGCCGGCCTGGGCATCGGCGACGACTGCGCGCTGCTCGCGCCCTCCGCCGGCATGCAGCTCGCCGTGTCGACCGACATGCTGGTCGAAGGCCGTCATTTCGTCTCGACCGTTGCACCGCGACGGCTTGGCCACAAGGCGCTGGCCGTCAATTTGAGCGATCTGGCGGCCTGCGGTGCGCGCCCGCTGGCGTTCACGCTGGCGCTGTCCCTGCCGCAGGTCGACACCGTCTTTCTGGAAGGTTTTTCGACCGGACTCCTGATGCTGGCCGACACGTTCGACTGCGAACTGGTGGGTGGCGACACCACGCAGGGCCCGTTGAACCTGTGCATCACGGTGTTCGGCGAGGTACCGATAGGCCAGGCGCTGCTGCGCTCCGGGGCAGCCGCTGGTGACGACCTGTATGTCAGCGGCACCCTGGGCGACGCTCGACTGGCGCTCGAAGTCTGGCGCGGCAGCGCGGCGCTCGACGCCGCCGATTTCGAGGCCACACGGCTGGCGATGGAGCAACCCCAGCCGCGCGTCGCGCTCGGCCTCGCATTGCGCGGCGTGGCGACCAGCGCGATCGACGTTTCGGATGGCTTGATCGGCGATCTGGGCCACATCCTGCAACGCTCGGGTGTGGGCGCCAGAATCGATGTCGACGCGCTGCCGCGCAGCGTCGTGATGCAGGCGCAGCCGCCCGCATTGCAGCGCATCTGCAGCCTGGCTGGCGGAGACGATTACGAGCTTTTGTTCAGCGCGCCGCCACAGCGCGCCGACGCGGTCGCGGCGGCGGGCCACCAGGCCGGCGTGCGCCTGACCCGCATCGGCCGAATCGAGGCCGACCTGGGACTGCGATTGCGCGACGGTGCCGGACAACCGGTGCTCGAGCGGCCTGCGTCCTTCGACCACTTCAAGTCGTGATGCATCGGCCGGTCAGGAGCCCATTAGCGCAGGCCCGCGACACCATGTCGGCAGGCCTGTCGGTCCGTGCTGACAACACGCGCCGTGCCACCCGTGTCAGGCGCCGTGCCACCGGTTACCGCAGCGCGGGATGGTCGGCGTGCAGCCGCTGATTCCGCCGCTCGCGCCGGCACCGCGCAATGCCAGTTGGCGCTTCATGCTGGCGCATCCGGCCCACGCGATCGCCTTGGGCTTCGGCAGCGGCCTGTCGCCGTTCGCGCCTGGCACGGTCGGCACCTTGTGGGCCTGGGTGGCGTTCCTGCTGATCCAGCCGCACCTGGGCGACGGGCAAATGGCGCTTTTGATCTCGATCGTCTTTCTGATTGGCTGCTGGGCCAGCACGGTGACGGCGCGTCACCTCGCGGTCGCCGATCCGGGTGCCATCGTGATCGATGAAGTGGCCGCGTTCTGGCTGGTGCTGTGGCTGGTGCTGCCTGCTGGGCTGCTGGGCCAGGTGGTGGCATTCGCGTTGTTCCGATTTTTCGACGCCGCCAAGCCCGGGCCGGTGGCCTGGGCCGATCGCTATTTCAAGTTGCAGCGCGGCCAGCGCATCGGCTGGTTGCAAGGCTTCGGTGTGATGTTCGACGACCTGGTGGCCGCGCTGTGCAGTCTGCTGGTGATTGCGCTGTGGCGGTTCGTGTGATCGAGTTCGAAGACGCGGTGCTGGGGCTGGGCCAGTCGTTGCGGGCGCGTGGCTGGATGCTGGCCACCGCCGAGTCGTGCACCGGTGGCCTGATCGCCGCGGCCTGCACGTCGGTCGCCGGCTCGAGCGACTGGTTCGAGCGCGGTTTCATCACCTATTCGAACCTTGCCAAGACGGAACTGGTGGGTGTGCCTGCCGCACTGATCGCCGCTCACGGCGCGGTCAGCGAGCCGGTCGCCTGCGCGATGGCCGAGGGCGCCCTGCGCGGTTCTCAGGCGCAAATTGCGGTCGCTGTGACCGGTATCGCCGGACCGGGCGGTGCCACGCCGGGCAAGCCGATCGGCACGGTCTGGCTGGCGCTGGCGACCGCGGGCCAGCCGGCCTTGGCCGAGCTGCTGCAACTGCCCGGCGACCGCACTGCCGTGCGCGTGCAGACCGTGCATCGGGCGCTGCGGCTGCTGCTCGCCCGAGCGAGCGCCTGATGGCGGCCCGCACGCCGCGGGTCCGATTCCGTGCGACCCGGTCGCCTGCACGGCGGTATGCAGCGTCAGACCGCCGAACGCCGTAGCCATCGATGGCTGGCCGACCCGGCGTTTCCTCAGGCCGGCAAGGTGCCCTTGTTCTGCTCAGCCAGCGCCATCCGGGCGGCGGCGGCCTCGGCCGGTTCGGGGCGGCCCAGCAAGTAGCCCTGCAGCAAATCGCAGCCTTGTCCCTGCAAGTAATCGCGCTGTGCCGCGGTCTCCACGCCTTCGGCCACGACGCGGATGCCCAGCGCCTGCGCCATGCGCAGGATCGCCTCCGTGAGGCTGCAATCGTCCGCGTCGTCCGGCAGGTCGCGCACGAAACTGCGGTCGATCTTGATCTTGTCGGGGCGCAGCCGCTTCAGGTAGGACAGCGACGAATAGCCGGTGCCGAAGTCGTCCACCACCAGCGCCACGCCGATCTCACGCAGGCTGGTCACGATGCCCTGCGCCAGGTCGTTGTCGGCCATCAGCGTGCTCTCGGTCAGTTCGATCTCGATTTCGTGGGCCTGCAGCCCGTTCGCCGACAGTGCGGTCTGCACCGCGGTCACCAGGTGCTGGTCGCGGAACTGCAGCGCCGACACGTTCACTGCGACACGATGCGGCGCCAGCCCGCTGTGCTTCCATTGCGCGATCTGCGCGCAGGCGGTGCGCAGCGTCCAGCTGCCGAGTTCGCGAATCTGGCCCGATTCTTCGGCCACGGCGATGAATTCGCCGGGCGGCAGCAGGCCGCGGACCGGGTGTTGCCAACGCACCAGCGCCTCGAAGCTGCGCAATTCCAGCGTGCGCGCATCGAAGATCGGCTGGTAGTAAAGCACCAGTTCGTCATGCGCGATCGCGTGCGCCAGTTCACGTTCGGTCTCGAGGCGCTCGCGCAGGCTGTCGTTCAGCGCGGCGTGAAAGAAGCTGCAGCGCCCGCCCTGCGTCTTGGCTTGGTACATCGCCATGTCGGCGTGCCGCACCAGCATGTCGAAATCGTCGCCATCGCGCGGAAACAGCGCGATGCCGATGCTGGCGCCCACCTGCGCCAGCTGGCTGCCGTCGGCGCCGAGTCGCACCGGTTCTTGGATACTCGCCAACATGCGTTCGGCGGTGACGGCCACGCTCTCCCACGGCTCGGCGTGGGGCAGCAGCACCAGAAATTCATCGCCGCTGTGGCGGCACACCAGGTCGCTTTGGCGCAGCGCCTGAACCAGCCGCTGGCTGACCGCCAGCAACAACCGGTCGCCGGCCTCGTGACCGAGCGAATCGTTGACCGCCTTGAAGCGATCCAGGTCGATGAACAACAGCGCCATCGACTGTCCGGCGCGCCGTGCGCTGTGTGCCTCGTGCTGGTAAAGCTCGCGAAACAGCGTGCGGTTCGGCAGGCCGGTCAGTTGGTCGAACATCGCCAGCTTGTGCAGTTCGGCATTCTTGGTCTCGAGCTGCCCGAACAGCTCGTCGATGCGCATCCGCACGCTGTTCAGGTGCTGGCCGAGCTCGCCCAGCTCATCGCTGCGGTTCCAGTCGATGGTGCCAGCCGGCCCGCGCGTGGCGATCGCACTGGCCTGCGTCTTGAGCCGGTCGATGGGCCGCAACAGCCGCGTGTACAGCACCACGAGAAGCACGAGCGTTCCGGCCAGCACCTGCGCCAGCACCAGGCGCAGCACGATGGCTCGCCGGTCTGCCAGCAGCGTGTCGATCTCGGTGTCGTTGAAACGAATGCGGATCTCGCCGAGCGTCTGGCCCTCGTGCACGACCGCGGCGCTGCGCTGCGCCACGGGCACCCCGGGCTGGCACTTGTCCAGACGCAGCGGGATCGCGCCGGGGCGTTGCTCCAGCACCTCGACGCCGCAGACGTTGCCCTCGGCCAGCACGCCGGCCAGCGTGTTGCGCAGCGACGCGTCGTTGAGGGTCCACATGGCCTCGTTGATGGCGCCGGCCGCCACCGCCAGCATCGCCTCACGGCCACGTTGCACCAGCGGCTCCTGGGTCTGGCGCGCCAGTCGCGACTCGACCACCAGCAGCAGCACGGCCGGCGTGATCAGGCCGAGCACGATCGCCAGCAACACCGTCGAGCGGATCGACAGCGACAAGCGGGCAAAGGGTGCGAACCGCTTCAAGGCAGCGGTGCCGCCGTTGCGAGCGCGGCACGGTCGCGAATCGGCTGCCGCGACGGCGCGTCGATGCGTGCCAGCACAGCCAGCGGCCGGTCCAGGTGAATGGGCCGGCTGCCGTGGCCGAGCAACTCACGCGCAAGGCGGTCACTGACCAGCAAACAAGTGCAGGGCGGCCCTCGCCGGTGGTGCCGCCGGGGGCGTGACGTTGACTGCGCCGCGGCGGGCATGGCCGGCCACAGCCCCATCGTCGGCCGCGGCACCAGCCCCGACTCCACGCAGGCCACGGCAGGTGCAGATTTCATCGTTCGAGCCCCATGACCTTTCTCAGCGGCGATTTTGTTCGTCGGCAAACCGCTCGAATTAAAGCTATCGGCCAGCTGGCGTGACACTTGAAGGCACGGTGTCGGAGGCACCCGCACAGTTGCACACGCGCACAGTCGCACTCGTTGTGCAACGCCGCCGGGTCGAGCGCACGACATCGATGTCAAACTCTTTGGAGCGGAGTGGCGTCGGGCCGCGACGGCTCGAAGTTCCGCGCCCAACCGAGCGCTCGAACAGGGAGTTTCGATTGACCATCTTGATCGCCGCCGAATTTACCGAGCCGGAGTGGCAGGCCTGGCAGAACGCGCTGTCCCAGGCCTTGCCGGGCGAGCAGTGGTTGCGCTGGCGCGAGGGCGCCGTGCCCGATCAGGCCGACATCGCGCTGGTCGCCAACCCGCCCTCCGGCGCGCTGGCCGGCCTGCCCAATCTTCGCCTGATCCAGTCGTTGTGGGCTGGTGTCGACCGCCTGCTGGCCGACACCAGCCTGCCCAGTGACGTCCCGCTGGCGCGCATGGTCGACCCCGCGATGAGCCAGGCGATGGCGCAGACGGTCGTTTGGGCCGTGCTCGGCCTGCAGCGTGATTTCCTGCGTTACGCCGCGCAACAGCGCAGCCAGCACTGGCAGGCCTGGCCGCAGCGCCGCGCCGACGAAACCACGGTGCTCGTGCTCGGCCTCGGCCAGATGGGTCGCTGCGCGGCACAGCGGCTGCTCGGGATGGGCTACCGGGTGCTCGGCTGGAGCAGCAGACCACAGCGCATCGACGGCATCGTCGCGCAATCCGGCGCGGCGGCCTTGCACGGGCTGTTGTCGCAGGCCCAGATCGTCGTCAACCTGCTGCCGCTGACGCCCGCGACGTGTGGACTGTTCGACGCCGAACGGCTGGCGTGGCTGCCCCGCGGCGCGAGCCTGGTCAACCTGGCGCGTGGCGCCCACGTGGTCGACGCCGACCTGCTCGCGGCGCTCGACAACGGTCACGTGCAACACGCTGTGCTCGATGTGTTCCACGCCGAGCCATTGCCCGCCGGTCACCGTTACTGGTCGCATTCGCAGGTCACCGTGTTGCCGCACGTGGCCGCGCAGACCGATCCGCGCAGCGCCGCGCACATCGTGGCGCGCAACGTGAGGGCGCTGCGGCAGGGGCTGCCGCTGGAGCATCTGGTCGATCGTGGGCGCGCGTACTGACCCGGCTGCGATTCGCCGCCGGCCCGCGTCGCGACAAGCATGATCCACACGGGTCCCGTTTAGCGACATCCTATCGGGCCATCAATGCCAGCCGCGCGCTGCCGCCCGGCGGTGCAGCGCGGGCCAGCTGCACCAGCATCAGCACCAACCGCTGGAGGCCCTGCCACGGATCGAGCGGCCAGTCCGGATGCTTCAATCCCTTCACCAGCCCATCGCAAACCTGCGCTGCCTCGACCAGCCGTTCGCAATCGCGCAGCGTCAGCAGCGGCACAACCCGCTCGAACAACCTTTCCTTGGTTCCCCAGACACGCGCTTCTCGCAGCGCCATCGGCAGTGGCTTGCCGGTGGCGACGGCATCCTTCACGCGCTTGAGGCCGCGGATGTCTTCCATCAGCGTCCAGTGCACCAGCACCGCCGCCACGCCCTCGGCCTGCAGGCCGTCGAGCATGCGCAGCGCGCGCGCCACCTGGCCCGACAGCACCGCCTCGCCGAGCTTGAAAACATCGAAGCGCGCCACATCGAGCACCGCCGACTCGACCTGACCGAAACCCAGTTCACCGGGCGGATGCAGCAGGCCGAGCTTGCGGATTTCCTGGTGCGCCGCCAGCAGGTTGCCCTCGACCATGTCGGCAAAAAAGGCCAGCGTGCGCTGACCCTCGACCCCACCGCAAACGCGCTGCCCCTGCGCCGCCAGCCGCTGTGCGATCCACTGCGGAAGCGCCTTGCGCTCGATCGGGTCGACCCGCACCGTCACGCCAGAACTGTCGAGCGCGCTGAACCAGGCGCTGCCTTGCTGCGTGCGATCGAGCTTGGGCAGTTGCACCAGCAGCACCACGTCGTCGCCGAGCACCTGGCACAACCGCTGCAGCACCTCCGAGCCGTCCTTGCCGGGCTTGCCCGAAGGGATGCGGATCTCGATCAGCTGGCGCTGCGCGAACAGGCTCATCGCCTGGCTGGCGCCGTACAAGCCGCTCCAGTCGAAATGCGAGCCTGCCACGGTGTGCACCTGCCGTTCGCTGCAGCCGGAGCTGCGCGCCGCAGCGCGGATCGCATCGGCGGCTTCCTGCGCCAGCAGCGCTTCGTCGCCCCACACGGTGTAGAGCGGGCGCACGCCCTTTTGCAGGTGTGCGGCGAGTTGTTCTGGTCGGACTTGCATAGATCGCTCAGGCCACGGGGACCGGCCTCATCGCGCCGCCGCGCCGCCTGAAGCCCCGGACGAGACGGAGGCCGCTGACGCTGCCGCAGCGGCGGGCAGCGACACGGCCGCCAAGCGACGCATCACCTGGCCGACGATGTCGTTTTCCATCACGGCGTAGAGCAGCGCCTCTTCCTGCTCCTTGGCCAGCGCGGTGCGTTCGTTGTAGCTCATGTCGCGCGTCAGCAGCATCTCGACCGGCTCGCCCAACTGGCGGCCCGATGCGCTGCGCAGTTCGTATCGCAGGCGGGTGCGCAGCTGCAGCTCGCGCACCTGGCCCGACGAGGTGGTCGCAACCACGCCGCGCTCGCGGGCATCCTGCAGGGCGACGAACACCAGTTGCGCCTGTGCCGGGCTGTCGACGACCTGCGTCGAAGGGGTCGCCTCGATGCTGCTGCGAAGTTTCCCGGCCACCGTCGAGCCGGTCGGGAAGCCGCTCAGGTGCACGCTGCGCACGCGCAGCGCGGGGCTGCGCTGCAGCTCGAATCCGCAGCCGACGAGCGCACTCGCGGCCATCACCAGCAAGCCGCGCCGTTGTGCCATCAGACGACGATGTTGACCAGCCGGCCCGGGACCACGATGACTTTCTTCGCTGCCTTGCCGTCGGCGAACTTGAGGTAATCGGGGTTGGCCAGCGCGGCCGCCTCGATCGTCGCCCGGTCCGCCGACGCGGACACGCGGATCGCGCCGCGCAGCTTGCCGTTGACTTGCAGCATCAGGTCGATGCGGTCCTGCAGCAGCGCGGCCTCGTCGACCTGCGGCCACGGTGCGTCGAGCAGGTCGCCGTGCGTCGCGGCATAACCGAGGTCGCGCCAGAGCTGCCAGGTGGTGTGCGGGCAGGCCGGGTAAAGGGCGCGCAGCAAGATGCCGTAAGCCTCCGCCAGCGCGGCCGCATCGGCCCCGCTGGCGGACGAAGCGGCCGGCGCGCCTTCCAGTGCGTTGAGCAGCTTCATCGCGCCCGACACGACCGTGTTGTATTGCATGCGCTCGTAGTCGTAGCTCACCTGCCGCAACACGGTGTGCACTTCGAAGCGCAGCGCCTTGGCGGCGTCGCTCAATGTCGGCGTCGATCGGTCGTCGAGCGCCTGGGCCGAGCGCAGCGCTTCGGCGTGGCGCACGCCGAAGTTCCAGACGCGCTTGAGGAAACGGTGCGCGCCTTCGACGCCTGCGTCGTTCCAGTCGAGCGTCTGCTCGGGCGGCGACGCGAACATCACGAACAGGCGCGCCGTGTCGGCGCCGTATCGGGCGATCAGCGCCTGCGGGTCGACGCCGTTGTTCTTTGACTTGGACATCGTCGTCCAGCCTTCGTAGTGCACCGGCGCACCGTCGGCCAGCAGGCTGACGCTGGTCACCTTGGCGTGCTCGTCGCGGCGGATGTCGAGCGCGTCCGACCACAGGTACTCCTTGCCACCGAGGGCGTCGGTGCGGCTGTAGGCTTCGCTGAGCACCATGCCCTGCGTCAGCAGCCGGGTGAAGGGCTCGCCCACCGCGACGAGCTTCAGGTCGCGCATCACCTTGGTCCAGAAACGTGCGTACAGCAGGTGCAGGATGGCGTGCTCGATGCCGCCGATGTACTGGTCCACCGGCATCCAGTAACGGGTGCCGTCGCCGACCATCGCCGCGTCGTTGCCGGCATCGCAGTAGCGCATGAAGTACCAGCTGCTGTCGACGAAGGTGTCCATCGTGTCGGTCTCGCGCCGCGCCGGGCGGCCGCAGGTCGGGCAAGCGACGTTCAGGAACGCCGCGTGGTGGCGCAGCGGGTTGCCCGAGCCGTCGGGAATGAGGTCTTCGGGCAGCACCACCGGCAGGTCGGCCTCGGGCACCGGCACCACGCCGCAGCCGGGCCGCGCGGCGTCGCCGTCGCAGTGAATGATCGGGATCGGCGTGCCCCAGTAGCGCTGCCGGCTGATGCCCCAGTCGCGCAGACGCCAGGTGGTCTTCTTCTCGCCCAGGCCGCGATGAGCCAGCGCCGCGGTCACGGCGTCGATCGCCGCCTGGAAACCCAGTCCGCTGTAAAGATCGGAATTGATCGTGATGCCGTTGTGCTTGTCGGCATACCAGTCCTGCCAACGGTGGTGGTCGTACTGCTTGCCGTCGATGTGGACCACCTGCTGGATCGCCAAGCCGTACTTCAGCGCGAACTCGAAGTCGCGTTCGTCGTGGCCCGGCACGCCCATCACGGCGCCGTCGCCATAGCTCATCAGCACATAGTTGCCGACCCACACCTCGATCGGCTCGTGCGTCAGAGGGTGGCGCACGGTCAGGCCGGTGCGCACGCCTTTCTTTTCCTGTGTCGCCAGTTCCGCCTCGGTGGTGCCGCCGGCCCTGCATTGCTCGACAAAGGCCGCAACCGCCGGGTCAGAGGCCGCCGCATGAAGCGCCAGCGGATGCTCCGGAGCGACCGCGCAGAAGGTCACGCCCATGATGGTGTCGGCGCGCGTGGTGAAGACAAACATCCTTCCGCCGCCGAGCAGCGTGCCGTCGGTCGCGGCGATCTCGTGCGTGAAGGCGAAGCGCACGCCCTCGCTCTTGCCGATCCAGTTCTCCTGCATCAGCTTGACGCGCTCGGGCCAACCCGGCAGGCCGTGTTGCAGCTCGCCGAGCAGCTCGTCGGCATAGCGCGTGATGTTGAGGTAGTAGCCGGGGATCTCGCGCTTCTCGATCGGCGCGCCGCTGCGCCAGCCGCGACCGTCGATCACCTGTTCATTGGCCAGCACGGTCTGGTCGACCGGGTCCCAGTTGACGACCTGCGTGCGGCGCTCGGCCACGCCGGCCTCCAGCATCTTGAGGAACATCCACTGGTTCCAGCGGTAGTAGCCCGGCGAGCAGGTGGCGATCTCGCGGCTCCAGTCGATGGCCAGCCCCATCGCCTGCATCTGCTGCTTCATGTAGGCGATGTTGTCGTAGGTCCACTTCGCCGGTGGCACCTTGTTCTTGATCGCGGCGTTCTCGGCCGGCAGACCGAAGGCATCCCAACCCATCGGCATCAGCACGTTCATGCCCTGCATGCGCAACTGGCGCGTCAGCATGTCGTTGATGGTGTAGTTGCGCACATGCCCCATGTGCAACTTGCCGCTGGGGTAAGGCAGCATCGAGCAGGCGTAATACTTCGGCTTCGACGCGTCTTCGGTCACGCGGTAAGCGTCGGCGGCCAGCCAAGCGGCCTGCGCGGCGAGCTCGATCTCGCTGGGTTTGAAGTCGGGATTCATGGGCGTGGGCGAGGCGCGTGGCGAACGCTTTTGGCAGTTCGCCAGATTATAGAAAGCGGGCTCTCGCCCGCCGACCAGCGGCGCCCGGGCGGACGAGCCCGCTGAGCCGGGCCGGATCAGCGCGGCGCCGCGACGCCGGCGGCCGGACCGGTCTGCGTGACGAAGCCGATGCGCGAGAGGCCGGCCTGCTGCAGCAGGCCGATCAGTGCGGCCACGCGCCCATAAGGCACGCTCGTGTCGGCGCGCAACTGCACTTCCATCTGCGGGTTCTGGCGTGCCGTCTCGGCCATGCGCAGCGTAAACGTGGCGTCGTCGACGGCTTGATCGTCCACGTACAGATTGCCGGCCGGATCGACGGCGACCGACACCGACTGCGCCGCGACGCCGGGGCGGGCGGCGTCGCTGAGCGGCAGGTCGAGCTTGAGGCTGGAGGCCATCAACGGCGCCGTGATCATGAAGATCACGAGCAGCACCAGCATCACGTCGATCAGCGGCGTCATGTTGATGTCGCTCATCGGCTGCGGGCCGGTGGTGCGTTCAAGGCGTCCGAAGGCCATGACAGGTGTCGATCAGGGCGTGGCCGGATCGGTCTGGTCGAGCAGCATTTCGCGCAGGTCGTGCGCATAGCCTTCGAGCTCGGCTTCGCAGGCGCCGACCAGCTTGCCGTAGACGTTGTAGGCCAGCACCGCCGGGATCGCCACCGCCAGCCCGGCAGCCGTCATCACCAGCGCCTCGCCCACCGGGGCCGAGATGCGTTCGATCGTCAGCGTCCCGCCGGCGGCCATGCCGAGCAATGCGTGATAGATGCCCCAGACCGTACCGAACAGGCCGATGAACGGCGCCGTGCTGCCGATCGATGCCAGCAACACCTGTCCGTACTGCAGTTGCGACAGCACGCCATGCAGCGCGTCGCGAAGCCGCCGCGTCAGTTGCGAATCGGCGTGGCCGCGACCTTCCAGCGTGCCGGGCAGCGGGCTGCTGAGCGCGGCCGCCAGCAGAGGCTGCAGCGCGCCCTCGCGGTCGAACGCTGCGAGTTGCTCGCGCCCAGCCTGCACGCTGGGTGCGGCCCAAAACGCCGGCACCGCGCGCGCGATGTCGGCACGCACGCGGCGCAGCAGCCAGCCCTTCCAGAAGATCAGCACCCAGGCGCTGACCGACATGGTCAGCAGCAGCAACGCGACGCCGCGGATGATCGAATCACCCTGCGTCCAGAACTGCGCCAGTCCCGTCATGGCGGCACTCGGCCCGTGTTCGGCCGGCCCCGGCGAATTTCACCGGCGAGCGGGCAGGTTCGCGGGTCGGCGCACGGGTACCGGCTCATGACGCGGTGCCTGTTGCGTCGGTTGTCAATTCAGGCCGAGCACGTCGTTCATGTCGAACAGCCCGCGCACCCGTCCGGTGAGGAAGCGCGCCGCGCGCAGGCTGCCCTGCGCGTAGGTGACCCGGCTGCTCGACTTGTGGCTGATCTCGATGCGCTCGCCGGTGCCGGCGAACATCACGCTGTGGTCGCCGACGATGTCGCCACCGCGGATCGTCGCGAAGCCGATCGTCGACGGGTCGCGTTCACCAGTCACGCCTTCACGCCCGTAGACGGCGCAGCTGCGCAGGTCGCGCCCGAGCGCGGAGGCGACCACCTCACCCATCTTCAGCGCCGTGCCGCTGGGGGCGTCGACCTTGTGGCGATGGTGGGCCTCGACGATTTCGATGTCGTAGCCTTCGTTCAGCGCGCGGGCGGCCGTGTCGAGCAGCTTCATCACGACGTTGACGCCCACGCTCATGTTGGGCGCCATCACGATCGCGATGTGCTTCGCGTGCTCGGCGATGCGGGCTTTTTGTTCGTCCGTGAAGCCGGTGGTTCCGATCACGGCGTTGACGCCGAGTTCGCGGCATGTCGCCAAGTGCGCCAGCGTGCCTTCGGGGCGTGTGAAGTCGATCAGCACCTGCGCCCCACCCAGCGCCGCGTGCAGGTCGGCACCGATCGTCACGCCGCTCGTCAGGCCGCGCGACGCGCCGGTGTCCATTCCGATGGTGATGCTGTCGGGCCGCTCGAGCGCGGCCGTCAGGCACATGTCATCGGCCTCGGCCAAGGCGTCGATCAGCATCTGCCCCATGCGGCCGGAAGCGCCGGCCACGGCGACCCGCAGCAGCCCGCCGCCCGCCGGCCCGGGCGGCGCCGCGGCCGACCGTGCGCCGGTGTCGTTCATGGCTGCGGCTCGAGCGGCGGGTAAGTGCGCAGCGGCGCGGTCGGCTCGCTGTCGGCCACAGGCGGCCGGCGTGGCGGCGGCAGCCTTTGCAATTGCTCGGCGGTCAGCGCCAGCGGCTTGGCATTGCGTGCGGTCTTGAAGGTGTCGATCGACGCCACGAATTCGCGCTCGGCAGGCAGCTCGCCACCGGTGTCGATGCTGAGCAGCTTTTCGTCCTGGAACAACACCACCACGCGGCGGCGCTGTGGTTCGGCGCCCTGCCGCCGGATCGTGAAAACGTAGTCCCAACGATCATTGTGGAAAGCGTCGGTGATCAGCGGCGAACCGAGCACTTCTCGCGCCTGGGCCCGGCTCATGCCGGGCTTGATGTACTCGGCCTGTTCGCGGGTGACCACGTTGCCCTGCACGACCTCGACCTTGTAAGGCGTGATGAAACCCAGAAAATTTTCCGAGCTCTGCAACGACTGGCAACCTGTCAGGTTCGACAGCCCCGCCGCGATCAGCAACATCGAGCCGAGGCGCACGGCGCATGACCAGAAACAGGGCGGACGAAACATGGTGGATGGCGGCGCGCCGTCGACCGACAGCCGCTCGAAAGTGGAAAGTAATTCTAACGACCGGGGTGGTTTCGGGCGGTGATCGGCTGCGCGACCACGGCATCGACCGAAGGCGCCCGCTAATCCGGATTGAGCATCGCTTTCTCGTGACGCCCGATGAATTCCTTGTAGGTGTCGATTCCGCGCAATTGCAGGATCGTGTTGCGCACCGCCGCCTCGACCAGCACCGCCAGGTTGCGGCCGGCGTCGACGGCGATCACGGTCTTGCGAATCGGCACTTCCAGAATGTCTTCGTTGAGTGGCTCGTACGGCAGCCGCTCGAATTCGCGCTCCATCGTTTCTTTGCGCACCAGGTGCACGATCAACTTGAGCCGCATCTTGCGACGCACCGCCGTTTCGCCAAAGATCGCCTTGATGTCGAGCAGGCCGATGCCGCGCACTTCGAGCAGGTTCATCAACAGGTCGGGGCAGCGTCCCTCTAGCGAGGTTTGCGAGACGCGGTACAAATCGACTGCATCGTCGGCCACCAGGCCGTGGCCGCGCGATATCAGTTCCAGTCCCAGTTCGCTTTTGCCGAGCCCGGATTCGCCGGTCAGCAGCACACCCAGCCCAAGGATGTCCATGAAGACGCCGTGGCGGGTGGTGCGTTCGGCGAAGTGCTGGCCCAGGTAGGCGCGCACCACGTCGATCACGTGACCGGCCGACTCGGCGGTGGCGAACAACGGGATTTCCGCGCGGTCGCACAGCGCCACCAGGCGATCGGGCGGTGTCTGCCCGTCGGCGACGATCAGCACGGGTGGTTCGAGCGTGACGATGCGCGAAATGCGTCGCTCGGCCACCTCCGGGTTGCCCTCGTTCAGATAGGCGATCTCGCGCCGACCGACGATCTGCACCCGGTACGGATGGATGTAGTTGAGGTAGCCGACCAAGTCTGCGGACGACTGCGCGTTGCGCACCGCCTCTTCGTCGAAATGTCGCTCCGGGTGGGCGTGTCCGGCGATCCACTCCCAGTGCAGTGCTGGACGATGTTCCTCGAACAACACTTCCGCGCTGATGACAGACGGCTTCATCGCCAGCGCGCCGCGCCGCGCAATGCCGCCATCAGGCCACCGATTTCAGAGGTTCCCAACTGGAGATCAGGTCATGCACCTTGGCGGCATCGCTTTCGGTCTTGAGTCGCTCGCGCAATTCGCGATCGGACAGCATTTCGGCGATTTCGGAAAGTATTTCCAGGTGCCGCTGGGTGGCCGCTTCAGGCACCAAAAGAAAGATCAGCAGCACCACTGATTCATCGTCTGGCGCGTCGAACGGGATGGCTTGGTATACCCGCAACACGGCGGCGAGTGGATTCTTCAGCCCCTTGATGCGGCCGTGTGGAATCGCCACGCCGTGACCGAGCCCGGTCGAGCCCAGGCGCTCGCGCGCAAACAGGTTGTCGGTGACGGTGGCTCGAGCGATGGCATGCTGGTTCTCGAACAGCAGGCCGGCGTGTTCGAAAGCCCGCTTCTTGCTGGATGCGTCGACATCGACAAGCACGTTGCTTGCGGGCAGGATGGCAGCGAGGCGGTTCATCTGTAAATCACGGCGAAGTGTCGAGGCGACCGGGACCGGCCATCTGTTGAAACGTCTGCCACTGAGTCATGGAGGACAAGATTATGAGACGCGCTCTTGCATCGCTCTTGCGGGCCGACGGGGCTTGATGTTTTTTGCATCGCCGCCGCAACTTTTGCACGCCAAGACCAGCGCGCGAGTGGGGTGGCTCGACTGCAGTTGCCGTCGCCACCCGTGGAGTCGCCGCACCCTGCCGCGACGCCACGGATGACATTGTCGGCCACGGATTTCAGAGCGCAGCGCCGTCCATCCGCTTGGCCGAGTCGTGGTGGTGTGCCTGCACTTTTTCCTTGTGACGGCAGACCTGCCGATCGAGCTTGTCCATCAGCTGGTCGATCGCGGCGTAGAGGTCTTCGCTCGACTGTTCCACGAAAATGTCGCGGCCCTTCACGTGCAGCGTGACCTCAGCCTTCTGACGCAACTCTTTCTCCTTCATCTTCTCGACCGACAGCAGCACGTTGACATCCACCACCTGGTCGAAATGTCGTTTGACCCGGTCCAGCTTGGCCTGCACGTATTCACGCAGGGCTGGCGTCACTTCGAGGTGATGTCCGCTGATCGTCAGATTCATGGAGTTTCCTTTGCGGGTGGGAGAACGCGAAAGCGACTGGCATCGACAACTGACCGGGTTAGGGTGATTCAAGCCGCCGATGTCACACGAGTGTGCCCATCTTCTCCCGGGGTGACAAGTTGATGACATCGGCAGTTCCGGCTTAAAATCACCAGGTTTTTGTCTGTGCTGTTCGCTTGGTTGCGCGTGCCTTTGACCTTATCGCAGGGGGTCGGCAGCGATCATGAGACGGTGCGCGGCGGTCTGCAAGTTGGACGCGCCCGGTAGCCGGAGCCCCCATGCTGAACGTCTTCACGTTGGTCAACGGCCGGCTGTTCCAGGAAGAGATCGAAAGCCTCGACGCGCTGGCGCATGTGCAGCCGATCTGGGTCGATCTGGTTGTGCCCACGCCGGAGGAAAAGGGCTGGATCGCGCAGCATTTCGGCGTCACGATCCCGGCCGACGCGGTCGATGACGACCTGGAAGAGTCGGCGCGGTTCTATGAAGAAGACAACGGCGAACTGCACATCCGGTCCGACTTCCTGATCGACGACAACGAGACACCGCGCAACGTGCGCGTTGCCTTCATCTTGTTCAAGGGCATCTTGTTTTCGGTGCACGCCGAAGACCTGCCGGTGTTCCGGTTGCTGCGCCTGCGGGCGCGCCGCATTCCGGCGCTGATCGAAGACGCCAAGGACGTGTTGCTCAAGCTGTACGACGCCGACGCCGAATACAGCGCCGACGCGCTCGAAGGCATTTACGACAAGCTCGAGGCGGTCAGCGCGCGCGTGCTCAAACAGGACGTCGGCGACGCCGCCGCGGGCGAGGCGCTGGGCGCCATCGCGCGCGAGGAAGACCTCAACGGGCGCATTCGCCGCAATGTCATGGACACCCGCCGCGCGGTCAGCTTCATGATGCGCAGCCGCATGCTCAACGCCGAGCAGTTCGAGGAGGCACGCCAGATTCTGCGCGACATCGATTCGCTCGACAGCCACAGCACCTTCCTGTTCGACAAGATCAACTTCCTGATGAACGCCACGGTCGGCTTCATCAACATCAACCAGAACAAGATCATCAAGATCTTCTCGGTGGCCAGCGTCGCGCTGCTGCCGCCGACCCTGATCGCCAGCATCTACGGCATGAACTTCAAGGCGATGCCCGAGCTCGACTGGGCGATGGGATATCCGTACGCGCTCGGCCTGATGCTGGCGTCCGTGGCGGCGCCCTTCATCTATTTCCGCCGCAAGGGCTGGTTGCGTTGATCGGCTCCGCGCCCGGCGCGGCGGCCCACGCCCTGCCGGCGCTGCTGCGCGTCGGTGTCGCCACGACGGTGCTGGTCGCCACCTTCGCGATGCTCAACCCGGTGCTGGCCGTTCATCTGCAGATGGCCGGCCTCAGCGCCTCGGCGATCGGTATCTACGCGATGTTGCCGTTTCTCAGCATCGCGCTGATGGTGCCGTTGATGCCGCGCCTGTTCGCACGCATCGGCGTGCCGCGTGCGTACCGGCTGGGCGTGTTGCTCGAGATCATCAGCATGCTCGGCTATGCGTATGTCGGCCCGTCGCAGGCGAACTACGCCGCCTGGTGCGCGTTCGCAGCACTCGGTGGCATCGGCACCGCGGCCGCCTGGAACGGCACCGAGGCGCTGATCGCGCACAACGCACCGCCCGATCGGCGCGGTCGCTACATGGGCATCTACCAGACGGCGCTGGGCGCGGCGCTCGCGATCGGCCCGTTCGTGCCGGGTGTGCTGACGCTGTCGCTGGCGGCGATGGTCTGGCTGGCGTTGGGAATGCTGGTGCTGGCGCTGTCGATCACGTTCGGGCGTGGCGTCGGCGCGCTGGTGGCGGGGCACGCCGGAGCGCTGCCGGTGTCGCTGGTTCGTGCAATGGCGCGGGTGCCGGGGCTCGTGTGCGTGGCTTTCGCCGGCGGCGTGTTCGAGGCCGGCCTCGGCTCGATCAGCACCGCGCACGGGTCGCAGACCGGCCTGTCGCTCGGTGCCGCCGCGTCGATCGCCGGCGCGCTGGGCACCGGCAGCCTGCTGCTGCAGTACCCCTGCGGTTGGCTGGCCGACCACCTGGCGCCGCGGCGGCTGTTCTCGGTCTCCGCGGCGGTGCTGCTGCTGGCCTCGGTCGCCTACGCGGGGGCCAGTGTGTGGCCCCCGGTGATGTGGCTCAGCGCATTCGCCTGGGGCGCGGTGGGCGGCGCGCTGTACACCTTGACGATGATCCGCGTGGCGCATGAGTTCGCCGACTCGTCGACGATCGCCGGCACCGCCGCGATGATCACCAGCTACACGCTCGGCGGTGCGCTCGGGCCGGCCGTCAGCGGCGTGATGCTCGACGGCTTCGGTGCGGTCGGACAAGCTGGCTGGCTGTCGCTGCTGTCGGTCTGCGTGTATGCAGTGGCCCGGCGCATGAGCGCGCAGCCGCCGCGCCCGCTGGCAACCTGAAGCCAGGCGACGTGCTCGACGCTGCGCTGTCGAGACTGGCGGCCACGCCGTGGCGCGACCGGCGGCGCCGTCGAGTCCGTCGAGTCCGTCGAGTGCGGCAAGCCCGTCAAACCCGTCAAACCCGTCAAACATTCCCGCGCCGCTTCAGCCAGCGCATCAGTGCACCGATGGCGGGCAGTTTTTCATACAACTCCTCGGCCACGTCCCAGCAATCGAGGTACATCGCGATCCGGGTTTGGCCGTCGGGTCGCAGATGCGAGCCGACGCGCACGGTCTGCGGTGCACTGCTGAAACGGCGCGTGCGGACGTTGAAATCCCAGCTGAGAAAGCACTGATCACCCTGCCGGATGACATCGTTGACGGCGAACCGCGGATCGTCGGGTGCCACAAACATCTGGGCCTGCACGCCCTGGATCGCCGCCATGCCCCGCCCTCGTTGAACGGATCCTTGAAGCTCGCTTCGGCGGGCTAGAACTCGCCCAGCCCGGCCGCTTCGGCGGCTGGCAGGGCCTAAAACATGCGCTCGATGCGCGGATCGTCGAAGCGCTCGGGCAACGCTGCGGCGCTTACAGCCCGGTGGCGCGGCGCACAGCCTGAAAATAAAGCGCGTCGCCGAGGTGCGACAGGGCCTTCATCCAGCGCGTGAAGCGCTTCGGGAAGTGGATCTCGAACGGACCGTCGGCCCAGCCCTTCAGCATTTCCTGCGCAGCTTGCGCGGGCGTGATCAGAGCCGGCATGGCGAACTCGTTTTGCGCCGTCAGCGAGGTCTTCACGAAGCCGGGGCAGACCAGCGAGACGCCGATGCCGCGCGGCTTGAGGTCCATGTAGAGTGTCTGGGCCAGGTTGATCATGGCCGCCTTGGTCGGGCCGTAGGCCAGTGAATTGGGCAGCCCGCGGTAGCCCGCCACGCTCGAGACCAAACTGATGTGGCCACCTTGCTGCTTCAACAGCACCGGCAACACCGCGTCGAGCATGTGCAGTGCGCCGACGTAGTTGACCTTCAGGTGCTGCAGCATCTCGCCCAGGTCGTAGTCGGTCGCGCGCAGCGCCTTGTAATGACCGGCGCAGTAGACCGCCAGGTCGATGCGTCCGAAGTGCGTGACGATGCGCTGCGCAGCCTGCTGCATGGCCACGCGATCGGTCGCGTCCACAGCCACTGCCAGGCTGCCGGCGTGTTGAGTCTCGAAGGCCTCGAGAGCGGACGCATTGCGTGCCGACACGACGACCTTGGCGCCGCGTGCATGCAGCAGTTCGGCACAGGCGAGACCGATGCCGCTGGAGGCGCCGACCAGCCACACGGTGCGACCCTGCCAATCGGTGATGCGCGGGTTCAGTGACATGTTCTTTATTTCTTCTGGAAGGCCAGCGTCACCTCGCCCAGCCGGAGGCCGAACTTGCTCATGACCGCCTTGTTGAGCATCACGCGCTCGTCCATGAGGTACATCCAGTCGTCGAACTGCACTTCGTAAACCTTGCCGTCGACCGGCAGGTTCAGTGTGTATTTCCACTGAAAGGCGTTGCCCGCCGCCTGCCCCTGCGCGGTGCCGACCACATCGTCGGCGGTGCCGGTGTAGCGGCCCTCGTTGCCAGGGCCGCGCAATTTTTTCAAGCGCCAGACGCGGCGCTGTTTTTCGCCGTCGCTGTAGGTGAAGTCTTCGTCGAGCACGCCGTCGTCACCAGTCCAGCTGCACTTCATCAGCACGGTGAATCGACGCACCACCTTGCCGCTTCGGTCGGTGAAGACGCCGTGCGCGCTCAGTTCGCCGTTGAAGTAAGTGGCCAGGTCGAGCGCCGGTTTTTCGCTCGCGTAATCCGCCGGAACGGGCGCGGCACAGGCGGTCAGCAGCGCGGCGGCCAGCGCCATCGCCGCCAGTCCAGATCGGCGTTTCATCATCTCGATTCCCTCTTGATCCAACGTGTGTAGAGCAACCCGGCGGCGACCAGTTTCAGGAGGCACGGCAGCACGCAATAGGCGATCGTCAGAGCGCCGAGCGCGCGCGCGTCCCGGGCGCCGGGCGCGTAACCGAAGCCCTGCAGCAGCGGCAGCGCGACGCCGGCGGCCAGCGCCAGGTTGAGTTTGGTGGCGAAGTTCCACCAGCCGAAATAGGCACCTTCGGCGTGTCCGCCGTGGCCGGCGCGCTGAATCACGCCGGCCAGCAGCGCGCTCGGCAAGGTCAGGTCGGCGCCGAGTGCGATGCCGCTGAACACGCACACGGCGGTGTAGGCCAGCACGTCCCCCGGGCCGAGCAGCGCCGCGCCGATGAACACCAGCACCGCCAGCAGCATGCCCGCCAGCCAGCTGCGCGCCAGGCCCTGGCGTTGCACCAGCCGCAGCCACAGCGGAATCGACAGCGCGCCGGCGGCAAAGTAGCTGGCCAGAAACAGCGGCTCGTAGGCCGTGGCCTGCAGCCGGTCGCGGATGAAGAACAGCACCAGCGTGGCCGGGATCGCCGTGGCGATGCCATTGACCAGGTAGATCGCCAGCAGGCGGCGAAACGCAGGCGTCGCCAGCGGCAGCGACATCGACAGCGGCACGGCGCCCACTGCCGACGGTGCGGGCCGCGGAGCACGCCACAACGAAGCCACCGCGAGAAACAAGGCCGCGGCGAACACCGAAGTCGTGACGCCGAGCCCGGCCAGCGCCGGCAGCACACTGGCCACCAGCACGCCGGCCAGCGCCTGCCCCTCGCGCCAGGCGACGATGCGGGCGCGTTGCGGTTCGTCGCCGCCGAGCCGCGCACCCCAGGCCTGGTGGATCACCGTGATCACGCTGTAGCTCAGGTAGGTGACCGCCAGCAACGCCGCACACCAGGCCAACAGGGCGGTCTGACCGCGCACCGGCGGAAAAAAGAGCGCGTGGAAACCGAGCGCGAGCACCACCGCTGCCACCGCCGAAACGGCCCAGGCGCGCCGCGCCGAGCGCGCCAGCAACGCGTCGGCCCAGCGGCCGATCCACGGGTCGGCGATCGCGTCGAGCAGCCGTGCGCCCAACAGCACCGCGCCCAGCCAGGCCAATGGCACGCTGAACTCGCTGGCGTAATGGTTGGGCAGCACCACGTAAAGCGGCAGCGCGACGAACGCCAGTGGCAGGCCGAGGCCACCGTAACTCAAACCGTCGCGCCAGCCGCCGCGCCAGGGACGGACAGGCGCGATGGGGCCGGGCCCGCCGGCCGCGGTGAGGGTGCCCGGGATCATGGCGGATTTGTCTTCAAGCCCAGCAGCGCGCTGCGCAATTTGGGCTCGGAGGTCTGCGGCGACAGCCAGATGCCGATAAAGCGCCGGGCGAATTCGCCGTCCCGCACGTCGCCGAGCGGCTTGCCGTTGAGGAAAAACCGCGCCGCCTCGTCCGGCCGCAGCAGGCCGGTCAGTCGGTCGCCCTGCCGCACGTCCGGAAACAGCGCCAGCATCGACGCCAGCCAGCTCTGGCCCTGCGACTCGCTGAACCCTCCGACCCGCTTCATCTCGTCGAGACTGCGCTGCGCGATCTGCTTGCCGTACAACGTGCGGCGGTATTCGAGCTCGAGCGCCAGCGGCGCGGCCGCAAACGCTGCAGCGTCGAAGCGGTCATCGACCCACAGGCGGGCGTCATAGATCTGCAATCCAAAAAAGCTGAGGCGGCCACTGCCGAGCAGGCGCGCTTGCGGCAATTCGGCAACCACCTCGACCGGCCGGTCGGACTGCGCCGACAGCGGCGTCGGTGCCAGCCAAGCCACGGCGACGCCCGCCGCGCTGGTCAGTACGGCCCGGCGCGACAGCTGGGGCAGGACGGCTTTCACGGTCGCGCCCGTCAGTCGCGCTGCAGCGTGAACTGCATGACGCTGGTGTTGCCGGCGGCGAAGGCGGCCTCGCAATATGCGAGGTAGAAGTCCCAGATGCGCATGAAGCGTGTGTCAAAACCGAGCTGGCGCACCGGCGTGTCGGCGCCCAGGAAGCGTTCGTGCCAGCGGCGCAGCGTCTCGGCATAGTCGAGGCCGAAGTCGAGCTCGTTGACGACCTTCAGGCCGGCCTGTGCTGCCGCCGCCCGGAACGCCTGCGGGCTCGGCAGCAGGCCGCCGGGGAAGATGTATTGCTGGATGAAATCGGTCGATCGCACATAGCGCTCGAACAGGTCGTCGCGGATCGTGATGGTCTGCAGGCAGGCCTTGCCGCCGGGCTTGAGCTGCGACTTCAGCGTCGCGAAGAAGCTCGGCCAGTATTCGCGTCCGACCGCTTCGAACATCTCGATCGAGGCGATCGCGTCGAACGGGCCGTCGTCGATGTCGCGGTAGTCCTGGTAGCGCAGGGCGCCGGGCAGCTTCGCATCGTCCAGGCGCTTTTGGGCCCACTGCAATTGTTCGCGCGACAGGGTCACACCGGTCACGGTGGCGCCGAATTCGCGCGCCGCACATTCGGCCAGAGCGCCCCAGCCGCAGCCGATCTCGAGCACGCGCTGGCCCGGTTTCACGCCGCATTCGTCGAGCGCACGCCGCACCTTGGCCCACTGCGCCTGCACCAGATCGCCGTTGCGATCGCCCTCGAACCAGGCGCTGCTGTAGTTCATCGTCGGGTCGAGCCAAAGCCGGTAGAACTCGTTGCCCAAGTCGTAATGGGCGTGGATGTTCTTCTGGCTGCCGCGCCGGGAATTGCGGTTGAACAGATGGCGGGCGCGGTGCACCAGCGAGCCCCACCAGCTGCCGTAGATGACCGATTCGATCTCGTCGCGGTTGGCGATGAACAGCCGCAGCAGCGTCGTCAGATCCGGGCTGGTCCAGTCGCCGGCGATGAAGCTCTCAGCCAGACCGATGTCGCCGGACTTGAGCACCGCCGGGCAGACCTGCCAGCTCTGCAGGCGCATGGCGGCGCGCGGCTGGCCGGGCAGTTGCGTGCCGAAGCGTGCGGTCGAGCCGTCCGGCAACTGCACGTCGAGCGTGCCGTGCCGGAGCTTGGCCAGCAACCGGAACACCACGCGCGCGGCGGCGGGTGCCGTTTCCGGCAGGGACGGGATGGCGATGGAACTGCTGCTGTTCATGGCGGTAGGGGGTGGGGCGGTGGAAGGCGGGCTGGGCGTCTGTTGCGCATTCAGCGGGACATGAACGACTCGGGCGGTCGCGGCTTGCGAAAGAAAGGCACCTTCTTGCGCCACAACTTCCAGGCCTGCCAATGGATGCGCGCGATCACGCCCCAAGTCATCAGCGGCATGCCGAAGAACGCTGCGCGGATGCGCGCCGGCGTGAGCGCGCGCAGCGAACCCGACACGCTGGTCTGGATCAGCAGCCCTTGCTCGTCGTGGTGGTCGATGCGCGCCACCACACGCGCAGGCTGCGCCATGCCGGTCGGCCCGTTCGGCGGCGTCACCTCGGACGCGAGCCCGGTGCGCATGAAGCGGAACCGGTAGCTGCCCGACACGGCGCAAAACGGCGACACGTGGAACACCTTGGCCGCCTGCAACTCGCGGCCGAACGCCAGCTGCGGGCCGCACAGAAAGTAGCAGTGCCGCTCGCCGAAGGTGTTGTTCACTTCCACGATCACGGCGGCCAACGAGGCGTCGGCGCGGTGGCAGTACCACAGGCTGACCGGCTTGAACGCGAAGCCGAGCACGCGCGGATAACACTGCAGCCAGATCTCGCCATCGGCATCGAGCACACCTTCACGCGCCAGCATGGCTTCGGCCCAAGCCAGGCTGTCGCTGCCGCCGTCGCCGTGGTCGCGGTCGTGGAAGCCGATCAGGCCGAAGCGGTTGCGCGCCAGCACCGCCGACGGCTCGGCGCGCAGGCGGCGCATCGGCAGCACCAGGAAGTAGGTCGGGTAAGCAAAGCGGTTCAGGCTCGGACGCAGTCTCGTGTGACGCACCTCGCCGATGCCGATCATCGGCTCGTTCGGCTCGTCAGGCGCGCCCTGCTCGCCCTGCGCGCCTGTTCGACGGGCAGCGCCGGCAAACACGCCACTGTCGATCGTCCCGAACCTCATGCGGCCGCCAGCGCGGGCAGTGGTGAACCCGCAGCCCAGCGCTCTTTCAGCGCCGCGCACACGGCCAGACCCGACACCAGCCCGTCTTCATGAAAGCCGTAACGTGTCCAGGCTCCGCAGTACCAGGTGTGGGCCTGCCCCTGCAGCGCGGGCAATGTGTTTTGCGCAGCAATGGCGGCGCCATCGAACACCGGATGCGCGTAGTCGTATTCACCGTGCACCGAATCGGCGCGCGGCGCGGTGAGAGGATTCAGCGACACCACCACTGGCGTGCGGAAGGGCAGCGGCTGCAGCCGGTTGATCAGGTAGTGCAAACAGACGGCGGCCTGCTCGCGTGGGTCACTGGCGGCACGCTCATAGTTCCAGGCAGCCCAGGCGCGCTGTCGGCGCGGCAGCACCGACGTGTCGGTGTGCAGCACGGCGCGGTTGCGGTGGTAGCGAATGGCACCCAACAGCTCGCTTTCGGCGCGGCTCGGGTCGGCCAGCAAGGCCAGCGACTGGTCGCTGTGGCAGGCCAGCACCAGTTCGTCGAAGCGCTCGGTACCCCGATCGGTCGACACGTGGACGCCAGCCTCGCCACTGCCCGACGGCACGCGCCGAACTTGGCGCACCGGTGTGTTCAACCGCGCGTCGGGGATCGTGTTGAGCATTTTGGCCACGTACTGGCGGGCCCCACCCCGCACCGTGCGCCATTGCGGCCGATCGGCCACCTGCAGCAGGCCGTGGTTGTGGCAAAAACGAATCATCGTGGCGATCGGAAATCGCAACATCTGATCGGTCGGGCACGACCAGATGCAACCGATCATCGGCAGGAAATACCAGTCGCGGAACTCAGTCGAGAAGCGCTGCTCGTGCAGGAAATCGCCGATCGGTTGCTCGAGCCCGGCAACGCGCTCGTCTGCGGCAAGTGCGGTGGCGACGCGATTGAAACGCAGGATGTCGCGCAACATGCGCCAAAACCCGGGACGCGCCAAATTGCGCCGCTGCGCGAACACGCCGTTCAGGTCGCTGCCGCTCCATTCGAGCGACAGGTCCGGCACCTGCACCGAAAACGACATGTCGGACGGCGCGGTTTCGATCCCAAGCTGTGCAAACAGGCGCAGCAGGTTCGGATAGGTGCGCTCGTTGAGCACCAGGAAGCCAGTGTCGACGCCGTGCGTGATGCCGTCGAGCGTGACGTCCACGGTGTGGGTGTGACCACCGAAGTAATTGCCCGATTCGAACAGCGTGACGTTGGCAGAACCGGACAGGCCGTGCGCGACCGACAGACCTGCAATGCCCGACCCGACGACCGCGACCTTGCGCTGCATCGCTCAGCCGCGCCGATTTCGGGAAACCGACAGACGGCCGCTCGATACACCGCCGCCCGTCTGGCGGGAACGGTCTGAGCGGTGCGCTGACAACCCGGTAGACATGACGATGTAAAACCCGAAAACTGATTGGTATGAAATATAACCGATCAGTATTAAGGTGCGGCCAGCAATTTTTCAATCGTGGCGACAAACTCGCGGCCCTGCGGATCGGTCTCGCTGAGGTGGCTGCTGACGGTGCGGCCGTCGCGCGAGATCAGGTACTTGTGAAAGTTCCAGCGCGGCGCCTGCCCGGTGCGGGACTGAAGTTCCTTGTACAGCGAATTGTCGCGCTGCGGCCCGGTCACGTGCGACTTGGCGAACATCGGGAAACGCACACCGAAGGTGTTTTCACACAGCGCCGCGATGTCTTTCGCAGCGCCCGGTTCCTGGTCGCCGAAATCGTTCGATGGGAACCCCAGAACCACCAGTCCGCGCGGCTTGTAACGTGTGTACAGCGCCTCGAGAGCTTTGTATTGAGGCGTGAATCCGCAAAAACTCGCCGTATTGACCACCAGCACAACCTGTCCGGCGTAAGAACACAGGTCCTGCGGCTTTTCGTCTTGCAGGCGCGGCATCCGGTGGTCCAGCAAGGCCGGGCAGGTCGCCGCGCTAACCGGTGCGCCGACGCACATGAAAAACATCAGCGCCAACACGGGCACACCGCAGCGCATGAATCGGGTCGGGCGGAAGGGTTCGGGTTGCATCTGGTTTGTCCTGGTCAAAACATGGACTGTCCTTATACTAAAAAAGTCGTTGTGCAGTTCGCGACGGTCTTTCCGCAGGCTTCCATCGGTGCATAGATCTGCTTCCAACTCCAATTCCGGGCGCGATCGCCGGCACGCTGCCTCGAGGTGGTCCCATGAATGATCGGAGCGGCGCGCTGGCCCTGACGCTGTCGATTTCCGCTGTCGAGCGCGACACCGGCCTGAGCAAGGACACGTTGCGCGTCTGGGAGCGTCGTTATGGTTTTCCATCTCCCCAGCGCGACGCCATCGGAGAGCGGGCCTACCCGTTCGAGCAGGTCGAGAAACTGCGCGTCGTGAAACGCCTGCTCGATGCCGGACACCGGCCCGGCCGGGTGGTTGCGATGTCGTTTGTCGATTTGCAACGCTTGAGCGAGAACACGGTCGGCTCCCCCACGCTCGAGGCGATCGGGCCTGCGGCTCCTGACCTGCGAAGCTACCTTGCGCTGCTTCGCAGCCACGACATCGAGGCGCTTCGTCGGCAACTGGGGCAGGCGCGGGTCGCGCTCGGACTGGCCCGGTTTGTCACCGACGTGGTCGCGCCGCTGAACACCCTGGTGGGTGAAGCCTGGATGCGCGGGCAAATGGAAATCTTCGAGGAACATCTGTATACCGAGTCGGTGCATGTGGTGCTGCGCGAGGCGATCCACAGCGTGCCGATGTCGGCCCCGCTGGCCCGTCCACGCGTGCTGTTGTCGACCTTTCCCGGCGAGCCACACGGCCTGGGCCTGTTGATGGCCGAAGCTCTGTTTGCGATCGCTGGCGCGCGCTGCCTGTCGATGGGTGTGCAAACACCGGTGTGGGACATCGTGCTGGCTGCGGCCGCGCAACGCTGCGACGCCGTGGCGCTGAGCTTCACCGGCTGCATGAATCCGAACCAGGTGATCGAGGGGCTGGTCGAACTGCGCGCCAAGCTGCCACCCACGGTGGACATCTGGGTCGGCGGGTCGGCCCCGGTGCTGCACCGGCGACCGGTGCCCGGCGTCACGGCGATCGCCACGCTGGCGGGCATCGATGCTGAAGTGCAGCGCTGGCGCAGCCTTCCCAGGCTTTAGTGGCTGCACACTGCACTCGTTGCCACGGGTATGCCGTGCGGACGCAACGGGCTGTGTGGGTCCGTGCCTAGAATCGAAAGATCTGAGAGGCACTGTCATGCTTTATCCTGAACTTTTCAAGCAGCTCGAAGCGGTCCGCTGGAACATGGACAAGGACATCCCCTGGGACCAGTTCGACAGCAGCAAGCTCAGTGACGAGCAAGCGCAAACCATCAAGATGAACGCCATCACGGAATGGGCCGCACTGCCGGCCACCGAGATGTTCCTGCGCGACAACCGCGACGACAGCGACTTCAGCGCCTTCATGAGTGTGTGGTTCTTCGAGGAACAAAAGCATTCGCTGGTGCTGATGGAATACCTGCGGCGGTTCCGACCTGATCTCGTGCCGACGGAAGAAGAACTGCACGAAGTTCGTTTCGAATTCGACCCGGCGCCGGCGCTGGAAACGTTGATGCTGCATTTCTGCGGCGAGATCCGGTTGAATCACTGGTACCGGCGTGCTGCGGAATGGCACCACGAGCCGGTCATCAAGGCCATCTACGAAACGCTGGCGCGCGACGAGGCACGCCACGGCGGCGCCTACCTGCGTTACATGAAGCGCGCGCTCAACAAGTTCGGTGACGAGGCGCGTGCCGCTTTCGCCAAGGTCGGCGTGTTGATGGCCAGTGCCCGGCGCACCGCGCAAGCGCTGCACCCGACCAACCTGCATGTCAACGCCAAGCTGTTCCCGCGTGACACGGTGCAAAGTCGCCTGCCCAACCCGCAGTGGCTCGAGCAGTGGCTGGACCGGCAGATCGACTTCGACGCCACTTGGGAAACCAAGGTCGTGGACCGCATCCTGCACAACCTCAGCCTGCTGATGGAACGCAGTTTCTCGAGCGTGCAGGAACTGAACCGCTTCCGCAAGGAAGTCACTGCGTCGGTGGCCGCAGCGGCGCAGGCCAAGGCAGACACGCAGCCGGTCTGAGCGCATCCGGACGGCGCCCGGTGCGCTGTCACAGCGGCTTCGACGCCGACCGGGTGAAAAACCCGCGCCGTCGATGCGCCAGTTCCAGCAGCGCGACGAAAAATAGTCCTGCCAGTGCGCCGGTGGCATGCGCCAGCGGGGCCAGCGCGATGTCCCAGCCTTGCGCATAGCGCAGCGGTGCGCCCCACGGTTCCTCGCTCACCAGCTTGCCGACCAGCAGCAGTCCCATCAGTGCGCCGATCGGCCGCTGCCGGCCGCGGCCGCCGAGGACCAGATGGGCCGACACGATCGCCACGCCGGCATGCACCACGCCCGACAAGCCGCCGTAGTGCGAAAGCGACGGCTGCAGCAGCAGGCCCCAGTGCGTCAACGGCCATGCGAGGCACCACGCCAGCGTTGCACGCATCGGCAAGCGCGAGACCCAGCCGAGCGCGCCAACCAGCGCGGTGCCAGCCAGATTGCCTGCCAAGTGCATGCCGCTGTAGTGCACCGCCACGGCGGTCCAGGCGCGCCAGGGCTGGGTTGCGACCAGATCCGGTTGCCAGTCGATCCACGAGACGGGCAAGCGCTGCCCGAACAGCGCCATGCTGAGCAGCAGCAGGGTCATGCCAGCCCAGGCGCGGCTCCCGGTCACTGCCCTGTCTCTGCGCTCAGCCGAACACGGCGCGCCACAGCGCCAGCACGGCATCGCGTTGGGTTGCGTAAAGCACCGGATCGACCTGCGTGGGCTGTTCGTCGAGCCGGGCGCGGTGCTGCGCGCGGCGCAGTTCGCGGTAAGCATCCGCTGCCGCCTTGCCCACGGCGTCGGGCAGCAGCCCGCAGGCCTGCGCGCGCTGCAGCAGCGCGATGTTGCCCGCGTTGTCCTGCAGTTCGGGATGCGCCGCCGACTGCGTCAGAACCAGGTATTGCGTGGCGAACTCGACATCGATCATGCCGCCCACGCTGTGCTTGACGTCGAACATCGCGCTTTGCACGGCGCCGCGCACCGGGTGGGCTGCGCGCACCTTGTCGCGCATCGCCTGTACTTCGATGCGCAGGGCCGGCGCGTCGCGCGGCGCGCACAGGATGGCACGCCTCACGGCCTCGAAGCGCGGCGCCAGTTCGGCCAGCCCGGCGCACCAGCGCGCGCGCGTCAGCGCCTGGTGTTCCCAGGTCCAGGCGGTGTTGCTGCCGCGCCCGCTTTGATAATTTTCGAACGAGTTCATCGACGACACCAGCAGGCCCGAGCTGCCGTTCGGGCGCAGCGCGGTGTCGATGTCGAACAGTTCGCCGGCGGCCGTGCGCACGGTCAGCCACTGGATCAACTTGCGCACGAAGGCGGCGTAGATCTCGCCGGCGTTCTCGTCGGCGTCGTCGTACAGGAACACCAAGTCGAGGTCGCTGCCGTAGCCCAGTTCCTTGCCGCCGAGCTTGCCGTAGGCGATCACGGCAAAACGCGGCTCGGTGCGGTGCGCCTGCTTCAGGTGCTTCCAGGCCCAGCGCAGCGCGCACGACAACGTGGCGTCGGCCAGCGCCGAGAGTTCGTCGGCCACTTGTTCCACCGTGATGTGCGATTCGACGTCGCGCACCAGGGTGCGAAACACCTCGGCGTGGTGGGCGCGGCGCAAGCTGTCGAGCAGCGATTCCTCGTCGGCCTGCCCCGAGCGTTCCCAGGCGAGATGGCGTTCGTCGAGCTCGCGGATGTACTCGCCGGCATCGAAGCGGCTGTACAGCAGGCGTTCGTCGGCCAGCTCGTCGATCACGCCCGGATGCAGCATCAGGTAACGCATCGGCCAGCGCGCCAGCCCGAGCAGGCGCAGCAGGCGCTTGTGCACCTCCGGGCGCTCGACCAGCAACGCCAGGTAAGTCTCGCGGCGCAGCAGCGGCTCGATCCAGTCGATGAAGCGCAGCGCGGCGTCCATGGGACACACGTCGTCTTGCACCGCCTGCACGGCGCGTGAAAGCAAGCGTGCCAGCCGCAGCTTGCTGTCGTCGCGCAGCATCTGGATGCGAGGCTGCGCGCACAGCGGGCGCACTCGGGCAGCCAGCGCCTCGGGCAATTGTTCGAGGAAGGTTTCGCTGTCGACCGGCAGCGGTGCGATGCCGCAGCTGCGGCAGCTGGCCGGTCCGTTGGCCGGTGCGGGCGCGCGGCCATCGTGCAGCAGCGCGTCGAATTCGATCGCGACGAACTCGCGCGTCTGCCCCAGCAGATCGAGCAATGGGCGCGGCCCGGACGGCTCTGCCAGCCCGAGACTGAGCGCAATCCAGTGCAGGTCGGCGTCTGCGGTGGGCAGCAGGTGGGTCTGTTGATCGTCCAGGTACTGGATCCGGTGCTCGACCCGCCGCAGGAAGGTGTAGGCCTCGGCCAGCCGCTGCGCATTGGCAGGCTTCATCAAGCCGGCCGCCGCCAGCCGCGACAGGGCTTTCAGGGTCGAGCGCGTGCGCATCTCGGGAAACTGCCCGCCGCGCACCACCAGCAGCAACTGCACGATGAACTCGATCTCGCGGATGCCGCCGCGCGACAGCTTGACGTCGTTGGCGCGTTCGGGACGGCCGGCCGCGCGCCGCTGCGCTTCTTCGCGCACCTTGCGGTGCAACTGGCGCAGGCCCTCGAACACGCCGTAGTCGAGGTAGCGTCGATAGACGAACGGCACGACGACGCCGCGCAGCGCCAGCGCACGGCCGCTGATGACGCTCTCGCGTGGCGCCACGACGCGGCTTTTCAGCCAGGCGAAGCGCTCCCATTCACGGCCCTGCACTTGCAGGTATTCCTCGAGCATCGCCACGCTGACGACGGGCGGACCGGAGTTGCCGTTCGGCCGCAAGGCCAGGTCGACGCGAAACACGAAGCCATCGTCCGTCGTGTCGCCGATCAGCGTGTAGAGGCTGCGCACCACGTGGGAAAAGTATTCGTGCGCGCTGACCTGCTGCGGCCCGTCGGTCTGGCCCGACTCCTCGTAAACATAGACCAGGTCGATGTCGGACGAGACATTGAGCTCGCGCGCGCCCAGCTTGCCCATGCCGACGACCCACAGGTCGATGCGTCGCCCGGCCGCGTTGCGCGGTGCGCCGAAGCGCGGGTCGTGGTCGCGCAGGGCCTGCGCCAGCGCGCGCTCCAGCGCCGCTTCGGCCAGGTCCGTCATCACGCGCGTGACGTCCGGCATCGTCGCGCCTTGCTCGATGTCGAGCACGGCCAGCCGCTCCAGCACCAGTTGACGGGCAACGCGCAGCGCGGTTGCAAGCGGAGAACCGCCAGACTGCAGCAGGTCGATCAGCGCGTCGATCTGCGGCCGCATCGGCAGGCCCGCGGGCAACAGCACCAGTCGGCCGGCATAACGGCGCCGGATGCGCTGCACGAAGCGCGAGTGTTCGGCCAGCGCGAGCGTGCGGCGCGACGCGGCGTCGGCCGGGGGCAACGCGGGGGAAGTGTCCATGGAAGACGCGGCTCTCAGGCGCCGGTCGGGCCAGGCGCGGAACCGTCGCGGGCGCCGGCGGCCATCGCCGCAGACGGTCTTGCCGCGGCCCGGGGCGGAAGCGGCTTCGCTGGCTGGCGCGTCGAGTGGCTCATGTCGTCGGTGGGGTCATGCACTCCAGGCGTGCCGGTGGTCATCGTGTGGCTTGCCTGCCGAGCATCTGCTTCGGTATGCGGTCGATTCTGGCCCACATCCGGCGCTGACGCGGCGTACCGAGGCCGACTGCACTGGTTGATTCATCGCCGCGCCGCGTGCGATGCTCTGGCGGGTGGGGCGCGGGTGGCGTCGACGCGGGCTGCCCTGCCCCACGACGGCCTCTCCAGCGGCCCAATCCACCGGGTCGCGCCGCCGCCCGCCCGCCCGCCTTTAATCAAACACGTCATCCGAGCAGACCATGAAGATCGCCGCATTGCAAATGGTGTCGACCCCGAGCGTGGACCGCAACCTGCACGCGGCGCGCCGCCTGATCGCACAGGCCGCGGCGCAGGGCGCGCAGTTGGTGGCATTGCCCGAGTATTTCTGCCTGATGGGCCGCGCCGACCGCGACAAGCTCGGCGTCGCAGAGCCCTTCGGAAAGGGGCCGATCCAGCAGATGCTGTCGGACGCGGCGCGCACGCACGGCGTGTGGCTGATCGGCGGCACGCTGCCCATCGTCAGTGGCCAAGCCGATCGCGTGCACAACGCCTGCATCGTTTACGCGCCCGACGGGGCGCCGGCGGCGCGCTACGACAAGATGCACCTGTTTCGCTACGACGACGGCACCGAGCGGTACGACGAAGGTCAGGTGCTGCTGGCCGGCAGCACGCCGGTCGCCTGCCAGGCCGATGGCCTGCGGCTCGGCCTGAGCATCTGCTACGACCTGCGCTTCCCGGAGCTGTACAGGGCCCTGATGCAGCCGCCTTGCGACCTGCTGGCGGTGCCTTCAGCGTTCACGCAAACGACAGGGCAGGCGCACTGGGAACTGCTGCTGCGCGCCCGTGCGGTCGAAAACCAGTGCTACGTGATCGCACCCGCGCAGGGCGGACTGCACGAGAACGGCCGGCGCACGCATGGCCACAGCATGGTCGTCGATCCGTGGGGACAAGTGGTCGCGATGCTCGATGAAGGTGAGGGCGTGGTCATTGCCGGGATGGACTTGGCGCACTTGGCCGCGGTGCGAGTGCGACTGCCGGCGCTGGCGCATCGGCTGCTGCGCTGAGTCGAGGTCCGCAAGGCCGACTCCCCTGGGCCGCCCCGGCGGCCGTGTTTCAAACGCCGCCCCGGTCAGGCAGTTCCAGCGAATGCGCGTCAACCGCTCGACCGGACCAGCCCGAACCTGCAGAATCTGACCATGAGAATCGCACCCAGCCTGCTGTCCGCCAACTTCGCACGGCTTGGCGAGGAAGTCACGGCCATCATCGAAGCTGGCGCTGACCTGATCCATTTCGATGTGATGGACAACCACTACGTGCCCAACCTCTCGGTCGGACCGTTGGTGTGCGAGGCGATCAGACCCTACGCGATGTCGGCTGGCCGGCCGGTCCCCATCGACGTGCATCTGATGGTCAAACCGGTGGATGCGCTGATACCGATGTTCGCGCAGGCGGGGGCTTCCATCATCTCGTTCCACCCCGAGGCCAGCGAACATGTCGACCGCACGATTCAGTTGATCCATGCCCAGGGATTGAAGGCGGGCCTGGTGCTGAACCCGGCCACGCCGCTGAACGTGCTCGACCATGTGCTCGATCAACTCGACCTGGTGCTGCTGATGTCGGTGAACCCCGGTTTCGGCGGGCAGCGCTTCATCGAATCGACATTGCCGAAAATCGACGCCGTGCGCCGGCGCATCGACCTCAGTGGTCGCGATGTCTGGCTCGAGGTCGACGGTGGCGTCAATGCCGACAACGCGCAGCGCGTCGGCCGTGCCGGCGCGGACACCCTGGTCGCCGGTTCGGCGGTCTTTTCCGGTGGAGACTATGCGCAGGCCATCGAGGCAATCCGCCTTCAGGCTTCGAACGGGCGAGCGTCGCGGTACAGCGAGCCCGGCATCGCCCGACACGATTGAGAACCGCCCCATGCCGACCGGAGGAAAGCCCACCCTCACGCAGTTCCTGATCGAGGAACGCCGCAGCTACCCCGACGCCACGGGCGATCTGAACGCACTGATCACGAACGTGTCGCTGGCCTGCAAGGCGATTTCGCGCAGGGTGGCGTGTGGATCGTTGACCCGCGCCCCCGAGATGCCCGACGGACCTGTCGACGCAGGCGCGGCGCCCTCCGCCGAGTCCTCACCGCTCGATGCGTCGAGCAACCAGATGTTCCTGCGAGCCAACGAGTGGGGTGGGCTGGTCGCCGGCATGGTGTCGCCGGCGTTCGATAAGGTCTACCTGTTGCCGGCGCAGCATGCGCGCGGCAAGTACCTGATGCTGTTCGACGCTCTGGACGGTGCGTCCAACGTGGACGTCAACGTCACCGTCGGCAGCATCTTTTCGGTGCTCCACGCGATCACGCCGGAACAAGACCCGCTGGCGCAGGACTTTTTGCAGGCCGGCACGCAGCAAGTCTGCGCCGGCTACGCGATCTACGGGCCCTCGACCATGCTGGTCCTCAGCTTCGGTCGCGGCACCCATGCCTTCACGCTCGACCCGATCTTGGGCGAATGGATCCTGAGCCACCCGCATCTGGTCGTGCCTCGGCAGACGCGCGAGTTCGCCATCGACGCGTCGAACAGCCGGTTCTGGGAGCCGGCCGTCAAACGCTATGTCGACGAATGCCTGGCGGGCAAGACGGGCGTGCGCGGCGCCGACTTCGACATGCGCTGGATTGCTTCCCTGGTGGCCGAGACGCACCGCATCCTGATGCGCGGTGGCGTGTTTCTTTACCCGCGCGACAGCAAGGATGCGGGAGCGTCGGGTCGGATGCGGCTGCTGTACGAGGCCAACCCGATCTCGATGCTGATCGAGCAGGCCGGCGGCATGGCCAGCACGGGTAGCGAGCGCCTGCTCGATGTCCAGCCGGAATCTTTGCATCAAGGCATCGGTTTCGTGTTCGGGTCCGCCGACGAAGTCGCACGGATCCAGGGCTACCACCATGAGGAGCCGCAGGATCTTTACAGTTCACCGCTGTTCGGCAAGCGAGGGCTGTACTCGGTCACCGACTGAGCCGTTCAGGTGACCGCGCTGTCATCGGTCGGCTGCGGCTGGCAGCCCGAAGCGTCGTAAGCTCTTTCTTTATGTCAGCCAAACACCCCATCATTTCGATCACCGGTTCGTCCGGTGCAGGCACCACGTCGGTCACGCACACCTTCGAAAACATTTTCAGGCGCGACAAGGTGAGCGCGGTGGTGGTCGAGGGTGACAGCTTCCATCGCTACGACCGCAAGGCGATGCAGCTTGCCTCGGCCGAGGCCGAAGCGGCTGGAAACCAGCACTTCAGCCATTTCGGGGAAGACGCGAATCTGTTCAACGAACTCGAGCAGTTGTTCGGTGACTATGGCCGCACCGGCAGCGGAACTTACCGCAAGTATCTGCACAACGAGGAGGAGGCGGCGCCCTACCAGCAGCCGCCCGGCACCTTCACGCCCTGGGAAAAGCTGCCGCTCAGCGAGTTGCTTTTTTATGAGGGACTGCACGGCGGCGTGACCACCGACAAGGTCGACGTGGCGCGGCATGCCGACCTGCTGATCGGTGTGGTGCCGGTCATCAACCTCGAATGGATCCAGAAGATTCACCGCGACCGCAACACGCGTGGCTATTCCACCGAAGCCGTGACCGACGCCATCTTGCGCCGCATGCACGAGTACGTGCACTACATCTGCCCGCAATTCACCCGCACGCACATCAACTTCCAACGCGTGCCGGTGGTCGACACCTCCAACCCGTTCATCGCGCGCACCATCCCGACGGCCGATGAAAGCCTGGTGGTGATCCGATTCGCCAACCCTCGCGGCTTCGACTTTCCCTACCTGCTGAGCATGCTGCACGACTCGTTCATGTCGCGCGCCAACACACTCGTGGTGCCGGGCGGCAAGATGGAACTGGCGATGCAGCTCATCTTCACGCCGATGATCCTGCGGCTGGTAGACCGCCGAAAGAAGCTGCTGGCGGCTTGACCGACAGGGCTGGGAGACCGGCCTGATCGAACGGCCTGAGCGAACGGCCTGAGCGAACGGCCTGAGGGAACGGCCTGAGGGAACGGCCTGAGCCACAGCCCTGACCGATTGACTTGATTGCCCCACCCGGCCCGGGAAGCGCCGCTCGAACAAGTCCCCCGAGGCGCGTTTCAGCCGGGGGTGTCGGCCCAGATCGTGCGGGTCCAGTGCCCTGCGCAGGCGCGTTCGACCTCGGTCGGAGCCACTGACACAGCGCCCGAATCGGGCACCGTACTGAAGGTTTTTCAGCTGCCACGCCAGCGTGCACGCTGGCCACGTGAATGGCGTTTTTCGCGTCCACAGGGCTGTAACAGGTGTTCGTCAACATCGGCGCCGGGTCGAGATCCCAGCCGCTGAGTTTGGCCGCGGTCGCGACCGCGGCCGCTCTTGCAGGGGCGTTGGCCATGTGTGCGCTGTTCGGCATCGCTGGCGCGATCTGGATCGAATCGCCGAGCACGTGGACATCCTGGCCGCGGTCGGCTCGAAATGAAGGAAGTTGACCTGACACCAGCGCGCTTTCGAAGCCGCCAGGCCAGCCTGTACCGCGATGCTGCCGGCCCGCATGGGCAGCAGGACGTTGAGCACGTCCGCGTGCACACCCTCCTGCACTTTGAAACGCACCGTGCGGGTCTTTCCGTCGACCGACATGGCGCGGCGCTGGGGGCGGTACTCGACCATGCCGCGATAGTTCGTGGCCCAGACCTTCTCGAACAGCGCTGCTTGCCGGTCATGTCGGCATCGGCGTCCCGGGTCAGCACCTCGGACCGTGGCTTGGCCGCTGCCGAGCGGCAGCACCAGCTTGTCCATGGCCGATCGCCGGCCCGGAAGCCCGCCGCGCGACCTTGCTGGCGGCGTCGATGCTGGAGACGTGGTCCTTCACCACCGTCACGCCGTGCGAGCGCGACAAGCCGGCGCGACAAGCCGGCATGAGACAGCGTGAAGTCTGCGATCGATTTGCCACCACCAGGCACCACGTCCGAGCCCGGGCAGGAAATGAAGTTCTCGTTCGGCTCGACCAGCATCACTTCGAGCCGCCGAACAGAAAGCAAGCGCAAATATCTTGCGGCGGTGGCTCCGCCGCAGCCACCGCCCACCACCGACCCGCGCGTGCGCTTGGGCAAGCGTGGCGGTGCCACTGCGCAGCCAGCCCGACCGTCGCCAGCCCAGGCGACGCGTCGCTTGAGCATTTCACGGCGGTCTCACAGGTCGTTCATCAGACCCCCGCGCTCGCAGGGTGTTGCGGCGAACGGCAACGGGGCGCCCGTCGCTTTCACGGCTTCATGGCGGCGAAATGAGTTGCCAGCCGTTCGATCTGCGCCTCCGTAAAACCCTTGGCGGGTTGATGCATCACCGTGGCATCGCGCGCCGCTCTAAAAGGCATTCATCTGTTCAGCCAGGCTGCGCGCGGGAAGGCCCGCCAAGCCCGGCAGTGCGGACGGCGCTACGGCAACGCCACCACTGCCGTGTTAGGCGGCGCAGGTCGCTGCCAGACTGCGCGTTTGCAGCAGGACCTGTTCGTCGGACTGACCGCGCGCCGCGCCCGACACGGCCCATCCGGCGACGACGACGATCACACCACACAGGCTGGCCGATTTGGAGTTGCACTGTTTTGACGTCATGGGCGGGACCAGATCATTTCACTGAAGTGCGCGGCCAGCGGCGGCGGCAGAGGGGAATCCAGCAGGGTCGCACTGAGCCGCAGTGCGTCGGCCGCACTGTCGCCGAGCCGCCCCGGTCGGCTGTGCTGCTGCGCTGCGCTCAGCCAGCCGCGCAGCAGCACCGGGCGCTGCATCCAGCTCAGAGCCTGCAGGCATCGCAGCGCATGCACCAGGGCGTCCGAATCGGGCACCTGACGCGTCAAGGCCGGGCCATCGACTGAAGGCATCGAGGCCAGCGCGCTGGCGTACCAGTCCGGGCCGGCAACGCTGTTCTCGGCTTCGTCCAGCGGAACGAGGCGCGACAGGAATGCGGTGTAGGCGACGATGGCTTGCAGGTCTGCCGGTGCCAGTTCGTCGATGCCGCGCGACCGGCTGGCGAGCACGGCCGGGGCGGGCGCATCCAGTTGATGGCGCATCGCCAGCCAGTGCAGACGGTCGAGCGGGCGCGCCTTGCCGCTGGCGTTCATGACCCGGCGCGTCGCCCGCAGCAAGCTCAGCTGTTGCGTCGGCGCCAGCCGTGCCACCCGGATCAGCAATTGTTCGTAGCAGGGCAGCCGGGTCCGGGGCGTCAGGTTGCGCACCTGCTGCAGCAGCCACGCAGCCTGTGCATGGCCGGTGGTCTCGCCCTGCCAGCGCTGCAGCGCCGGTGAGCTGTCGGCAGGCAGTATCAGCGCCAGCACGACCGCATGAAGCTCGCGGGCGCCGTGCACGCGCGACAAGTGGTCCAGCGCGACTTTCTCGGCCTGCGGGTCGGCGTGGCCCCGACCGTAGGCGTCCAGCGCAGCGGGCGCCGCAGTGCGCGTGGCCGGGCCTGGCGCGGTACCTGGCATCACAGTGTTCCGGCAGGGCGGAAGCCGAACAGCCGGGCCAATAGCCAGGTGGGGAACTGGCGCACCGCCTGGTTGTACTGCTCGACCGCGACATTGAACTGCCGGCGTGCGAACTGCAGCGTGGTGTCGGCCGCCGCCAGTTCCCCATTGAGTGCCGTGAGGTCGACGCCGGCCACGCTGTGCACCGGCAGCCGCGCGCGCGCTTCCGTCAGGATGTCGTCGGCCAGCCGCAGGCTGACGATCGCGCCGGTCGCACCGGGCCGCACGCGGGCGTGTGCGCTGGCGCGTTCGACCTGCAGGCAGGCCGCACGCAGCGCGTCAAGTCGCTGGCCGGCCTGGGCCAGCGGCGCCAGCGCTTCGGTCTTGCGCGCCAGCAGCACCAGCAGCTGCGTGTACTGCGCATCGACCGGGGCGAAGTCGCGCACGATCGCATTGCGCAGCTGCACCAGCCGGTTGTAGGCGCCGACCGCCCAAAACAGCAGCACGGCCGCCAGCCCCAGCAGCACGATCTGGGTGGTGTTCACGCGAGCCGCCCGGTCCATTCGTCGAAGCCGGCGCGGCGCAGTTGGCAGGCCGGGCAGGCGCCGCAACCGTAACCCCAGGCGTGTCGCTGCGAGCGGTCGCCGAGGTAGCAGGTGTGGGTGTGTTCGACGATCAATCCGGTCAGCGGCGCGCCGCCGAGTTGTGCCGTGAGCTCCCAGGTCTGCGCCTTGGTGCGCCACATCAGCGGCGTTTCGATCGTCATCGGTGCGGCCAGCCCGAGGCTGATCGCCACCTGCAACGCCTTCAGCGTGTTGTCGCGGCAATCTGGGTAGCCGGAATAGTCGGTCTCGCACATGCCGCCCACCAGCACGCTGGCGCCGCGCCGGTAAGCCACCGCGGCGGCGAAGGTGCAGAACATCAGGTTGCGTCCCGGCACGAAGGTGTTCGGCAGGCCCTGCGCGTTCAGTTCGATCGCGCGAACGTCGGTCAGCGCGGTGTCGGAGATCTGCCCCAGCAGCGCCAGGTCGAGCACGCGGTCGTCGCCGAGCCGGGCCGCCCAGGCCGGGAACAGCCGGGACAGCTCCGAGCGCACCGCCAGCCGCGCTTGCAGCTCGATGCGGTGGCGTTGCCCGTAGTCGAAGCCGATCGTCTCGACGCGCGCAAAGCGCTCGAGCGCCCAGGCCAGACAGGCGGTCGAATCCTGCCCGCCCGAGAACAGCACGAGTGCGCTGCGCGGATCGGCCGCCGTCATGGGCAAACCCGGCGCCGCGGTGCGTGGCAAATCAACCGCGCACCTCGCCCTGGCCCAGCACGATCCACTTCACCGAGGTCAGCCCCTCCAGCCCGACCGGGCCGCGCGCGTGCAGCTTGTCGGTGCTGATGCCGATCTCGGCACCCAGGCCGTACTCGAATCCATCCGCGAAGCGGGTCGAGGCGTTGACCATCACGCTGGCCGAATCGACCTCGCGCAAGAATCGCATCGCGCGGCCGTGGTTCTCGGTCAGGATCGCGTCGGTGTGGTGCGAGCCGTGGCGGCGGATGTGCGCCATCGCTTCGTCCAGGTCGGCCACCACCTTGATGCTGATGATCGGCGCCAGGTATTCCTCCGACCAGTCCTGCTCGGTGGCGCGCGTCAGCCGGGCGCCGGGCACGGCCTCGAGCAACGCCTGCGCCGGCGCGTCGCAGCGCATCTCGACGCCCTTGGCCGCGAAGATCGCGCCGATGCGCGGCAGAAAGGCCGACGCGATCGCCGCGTGGACCAGCAGCGATTCGGCCGCGTTGCACGGGCTGTATTTCTGCGTCTTGGCGTTGTCTGTGACGCGCAACGCCAGTTCCAGGTCAGCGCTGTCGTCGACATAGACGTGGCAGTTGCCGTCCAGGTGCTTGATGACCGGCACGCGGGCCTCGCGGCTGATGCGCTCGATCAGGCCCTTGCCGCCGCGCGGGATGATCACGTCGACCGCCTCGGGCGAGGCGATCAGCCAGCCGACCGCGGCGCGGTCGGTGGTGGGCACGAGCTGCACCGCGTCGACCGGCAGGCCTGCATCGGAAAGCGAGGCCTGCACGATGGCCCACAGCGCGCGGTTCGAATGCACCGCCTCCGAGCCGCCGCGCAGGATGCAGGCGTTGCCGCTCTTGATCGCCAGCGCGGCCGCCTCGATCGTCACGTTGGGCCGGCTCTCGTAGATCATGCCGAACACGCCCAGCGGCACGCGCATGCGGCCGACCGAGATGCCGCTCGGCTGGCGCCGCAGCTCCGAGATTTCGCCGACCGGGTCGGGCATCGCGGCGATCTGCTCGCAGCCGAGCGCCATCGTCTCGACGATCTTGGCATCGAGCCTCAGTCGGTCGACCAACGGCGCGGCCAGGCCGGCCGACTGCGCCGCGTCGATGTCGCGCTGGTTGGCCGCCGGCCAGGCACCGCCGGCGCTTCGCAAACGTTGAGCGATGGACAGCAGCGCCGCGTTTTTGGACGCCGTCGTGGCGGCGGCCATGCGGGTGCTCGCGGCGCGCGCCGCGATGCCCATCGTGGCGACCAGGTCGCGCAGTTCGTGGGTGGTGTCTGAAGAGGTGTCTGGCTGGCTCATGCGGCGATTGTCCCAAACCCGCACCGCGCCGCGCGCGTGCGGCCCGGGATCGTCAAGCCCCTTGCGGGGAAACTGTCGTGCAGCGCACTCCGGTCTTCGCTTTCGGGCGATCGGGCAGGGGCGTGCTGACGAGGAAACGCACGGCCGTTCAAAGTTTCCCTCCCCCCCCTCAGGAGGTGGCCCGATGCACAGCGGCAGGTTTAAGGGCGGTCTCAGCGCGAGCCGTACATCATCTGCCGTGCCAGCAGCGACTTGACCGGCCCGAGCGCCTGCAGCGCGGCCAGCCCGAGCCCGCGTGCCGGCCCGGCGCCGGGCAGCTTCCAGGTGAAGCTGCGCGCCAGGAAATCGGTCGCTGCGATCATGGCCCAGCGGTCGGGTCCGCGCTGCCATTCGAGCCGGCGCAGGCCGGCGTCGACGTCGGCCGATCGCGACAGCGTGTGCACCAGATCCCAGGCATCGCGCAGCCCGAGATTCAAGCCCTGGCCGGCGACAGGATGCAGCGTTTGCGCGGCATTGCCGATGCGCACGGTGCGGCCTTCCGTCAGGCTGCGTTCGGCGTTCAGGCCGAGCGCGAATTGCTTCAGCGGCGAGATGCCCGCGATGCGCCCGACGGCGGGATGGAAGATGCTGTTGAGCACCGCCACGCGTTGCGCGTCGTCCAGTTCGCGCACCGGGTCGTCGTGGCTGGGCACACACCACACCAGCGCGGCACGGCCGTCGCGAAGCGGCAGCAGCGCGGCGGGCCCGTGGCGCGTGAAGCGCTCGAACGCGACGCCGGGCGGCCGCGCCGGCCCGGCGCTGTCGTCGAACGTGACCTGGCCGACCCACGCCGTCTGCCCGTAGTCATGGCGGATGTTCGGGCGGTCGGGTGGCCCGAGGTGGGCGCGCGCCGGGTCGGCGAACACACCGCCTTCAGCGACCACGGCGATATCAAAACGCTCGGCAATGCCGGCATCGACCTCGACGCCGGTGCCGAGGTTCTTGAGTCCCGCGACCGATGTGCCGAAGCGGCCGCGCAGGCGCCGCGGCTCGGCCGCCTCGGCCTGCATCCAGGCGCGCTGCAGCGGCGCCACGATGTGGCCGTAGCTGAGCACCGCGCCGAGCATCGGCACGGCTTCGTCGACCGCGCGGATGCGCACCTCCGGCTCGCCCAGCCAGCGCCCGAGCAGCGCGCCGACCGAAGGTGCTTGCTGCGACACATGCACCTCCAGGATCGGCTGCGCGTGCTCGGGCTCCCACGCACCGAGCCGCTGCAGCAACTGCACGCTGCCGAGCGACAGCGCGAGCGCGCGCGGGTCGCCCGAGACGTCCTTGTCGGCGGGCCGGGCGTCGAACAGCGTGACGCTCGATTGCGGCAACGTGCGCGCCGCGTGCAGGGCCAGCGCCAAGCCGACCGGTCCGGCGCCGATCACGGCGATATTCAGGGCGGCGTCGTACATGAAGTGACCTCATCGATGAATGCCCCATTATTTGCCGAAGCGCCGATCCGTGGACGGACCGGCCGCAGCGGCGACTCGAGCCTGCGCCGACCGGTGGCGTCGCCGGTTTGCGCAGGCCGCGTCCTGCACTCGATTCGGCAGGAGTCGGCACCCGCGGTCGGCCAGCCGACCGGCTGATGCCAATGCCGATGCCGATGCCGATGCCGGCGACCCGTCGTTGAAGCTGCTGCCAAAGCCGACAACAATCCCGACGTTGGCGACGCTGACGCACTGTCAAGGCAGAAGCGAAAGCCCGAGTCCGCATCCGAATCCGAATCCGAATCCGAGTCCGAGTCCGAGTCCGAGTCCGAGTCCGCATCCGAGTCCGAGTCCGAGTCCGAGCTCGAGTCCGAGATCGACCGCGCGGCACGGTCCGTGCACGCCCCCGGTCCTTCTTCGCGATGAGAGGAATTGCACCGTGGCCGACGTTCCCCCGGCGTCGGTCCGCGTTTTCTGAGAGTGTTGGTGCTGTCCGGCGCCACCAGCGATCTGTCGCGGCGCAAACTGTTGCTCGGCCTGTTTCATCTGGCGAGCGCCGGCTTCATTTCGGGCTGCCGCATCATCGATGTGTCGCTCGACGACATCGACGTTGAAGGCGCCCGGCTGGCGACCCGCGCCGCGCTCGAGGAATTCGGCACGCGCAGGTGTCGTCGGCCGACTGAGATGCCTTCGCGGCCTGCTTGACTGCGTGCGGCTGGCGGCCGGGCCGGTGATGCTGGAGGCCGCGGTCGACCGCGCCGAATGCCGGCATGCACCACCGTAGCGTGCCGCCCGCCGCGGCACTGTCGGCGGTGCGCCTGCTCGGCAGGCCTGGCTGGTCGAGCGCTCGCGCACCGTGATGGAAAAGCCGTTCGGTACCGACCTGGCCAGCGCGGTGTCGCTCAACGCGCGGCTGCACGAGGTGTTTCAGGAAAAGCAGATTTTCCCCAATCGACCATTTCCTGGGCAAAAGGAGCCGGCGCAGAACATCCTCGCCGTCCGTTTCGCCAACGGCCTGTTCGAGTCGATCTGGAACCGCAATTTCATTGACCACGTTCAGATCGACGTGCTTGAGACCCTCGGCCTCGGCCGGCACTCGGGCTTCTTTGAGGCCACCAGCGCCTGCCGCGACCTGGTGGTCATGCATTGGTTCCAGATCCTGGGTCCTGGCGATGGAGCCGCCCACCGCGCTCGAGCCTGCGCCGATCAGCGAGGAAAAGAAAAAGCTGTTTCGCAGCATGCTGCCGATCCAGCCTGGCGATGACCGCGGCATTTCGCCTTGGTGCGAACCCGCCAACGCGATGTTGCTCCCTCGAGATGCGCCCCGTCGCGTCCGAGGTCGAGCCCGCGCAGGGCGTCAGGCGCCGATTTGCACCCGGTTCTCGGGCAGGCCCGGCACGCTGCAGCGCAGCGCCCACAGCGAGCCGGCCAGCCGCTCGCCGGGGTGGCGCCGCGCCGCGGCCGAGGTCACGTAGAGCGTCTTCAAGTCCGGCCCGCCGAAGGTGGCGGTGGTGATGTTGTGCACCGGCATCTCGACCACCCGGTCGATGCGGCCGTCGGGCGCCACGCGCACGATGCAGTGGCCGGAGAAGCGGCAGTTCCACAGGAAGCCTTCGGCGTCGATCGCCGAGCCGTCGGGCAGACCCCGCGCGAAGCCGGCCAAGTGGTCGCGGCGCGCGCCGAGTGTGCCGGCGACCGGGTCAAAATCAAACGCCCAGACCACGTTGGCCAGTGTGTCGGCGGTGTAGAAGGTGCGTCGGTCGGGGCTCCAGCACAGCGTGTTGGAGATGCCGATGCCGGTGATGTGTTCAGTGACCGAGCCATCGGGCGCGATGCGGTGCATGCGCCCCTCGGTGCCGCCGGCCTCGCCCGCTTCGCCGTCGGGCAGCACGTTGTTGCGCATCGACCCGACCCAGAAGTTGCCCAGGTGATCGGGCCGGCCGTCGTTGAGGCGCGCGTGCGGTGCGCCGGCCAGGCGAAAGCCGTGGTCGACGCGGCGGTCGTCGGCCGGCCACCACCAGATCAGCCTGGATCCCAGCGCCACCAGCCAGCGCCCGGTCTCGGTGCTGAGCGCCAGCGCCACCACCGGCTCGTCGAACAGCCAGGTGCGCACGCTACGGTCGGCGACATCGAGCCGGTGGATCAGAAAGCGGTTGATGTCGGTCCAGTAGACCGCGGCTTCCTCGGCCGACCACACGGCGCCTTCGCCGCAGGTGTCGCCGGTGGCCGCCACGCACTCGGGTCTTGCGATCTCCATGTCCATGTCCATGTCCAATTCCTCGTCGTGGGTCTGCCCGTCGTCAATCTGCATCGGGTGGATTCACAGCGGTGGGCGCTACATCACGCCGAAGCGCGCGAACGCCTCGACCGTGCTCATGCCGCCTTCGATGGCGATGCGCACCTGGCTTTCCGTCATCACCTTCTGCCAGGCGCCCTGGACCGCTTCGACCTCGATGGCGCGCGGGATCACCAGCACGCCGTCGAGGTCGCCGTAGACGATGTCGCCGGGGTCGATGCGCACGCCGTCGATCTCGACCGGCACGCGCCAGTCGACCACCTTGCCGCGCGGCCCCTGGTCCTGCGCGTAACTGCCGCGGCTGAAGGTCGGGAAGCCACGCTGCAAGATCTCGGCAGTGTCGCGGTGATAGCCGTCGAGCAGCGCGCCCGCGGCTCCCAGGGCCGCAGCGCGGGTCGACATCAGCCCGCCCCACAGCGCGTAGCGCAGCGACGATCCGGTGGCCACATAGATCTCGTCCGCACGCAGGTCGTCGAGCGCCTGGAACATCAGGCCGAACGGCCGGCGCGACAGCTCGGTTTGCCCGGCGTCGCTGTCGTGGTCGGTGTCGGTGTCGGTGTCGGTGTAGCAGTCGGCCTCGAGCACCGGCATCGCGCGGCCGACCAGCACCATCGAGGGCAGCACCGGTTTGAGCGCCTGCGGCAGGAACTGATGCCGAAAGCCGAGCTGGTCGAGCACGTCGCCGATCACGGCCGAGAACAGCCGCTCGCGCATCAGCGTGAACAGCTCGCTGTCGCCGGACCAGCGCAGCGGTGGGGTCGGATCATTGACGGACATGCGGACTCCTGCAACGTGATCAGGCCGAAGCGCGGGCGATCGGCTCGACGCCGAGCCGGTAGCGAATCACCAGCGGCGACTGCGGATCGAGCGCCACGGCAGTGCGCACGCCGCGCGCCGAGATTTCGCTGGGTTGCGTGCTGGCGCGCACGCCGAGGTCGAAAGTCGAGCAGATCGGCTCGATGCCGAGCGCGCGGTGCCGGCCACTCCACGGCCACGCGCCACGACCGCCGTTGCTGACCCACAGCAGGCACGACGGCAGCTGCGCCGGGTCCCAAGCGACGACGAATCGAAAGCCCTCGTCGACATAGGTGGCAGACACCCTGCCTTCGACGCCGCACAGCTGCAGCAGCGATTCGGTGCGTTCGCCGAGCGGAAAGCGGCGAAGGTCGACCGTGCCGCCGCTGTGTCGCGGCACGGCCGACAGCTCGCTGAAGCCATGGCCGGGTGCCACGATGTCGGCGCCCGGCTCGACCTCGTGCGGGTAGGTGCGGCCGAACTGGAACGTGCCCGGGTCGAGCTGCAGCGCGCCCAGTCGGGTCGGCAGGCGCAAGGTCGGGTGCAGCCCGATCGGCAGCTCGCACCGCCGGCGCACCCGCACGATCAACTCGCAATCGATCTGCGGCTCGCCCGGCACGCCGCTCAGGTGTCGCTCCAGGCTGTCGACCGGGCCCTCGGGGCCGCAGTCGAAGCGCAGCCGCATCGAAGCGTCGTCCGGCGCGCCGTCGATGCGCTGCCACAGGCCGTGCGCGGCGTCGCCGTGGATCGGGTGTTGCCAGCCGAGCTCCGAGCCCCCGGGACCGACGCCGAACGGCACGCACGGCCATTCACCGCGACCGCGCGACATCAGGCCGGTGACCGCCTGCTGCGCCGCCGGCAACGGTTCATCGGCCCACGGAAAGACGGCAAACGGCTGCGCCGTCGTGCCGTCGGGCAGGCGGAAGTGCACCGGGCCGAGCATGCCGCCGAGCGACTCGACGGCGCCGTCTCCGTGCGACCAGATCAACGGCCAGGCGTTCATGAGGAGCTCATCGATGCGAGGGTGGGAAGAAAGCCTTGCAGGGCGGAATGGCGAGGCATGGCGTTGTCGTCTGGCCTCACGCGGCGGGCAACCGGCCCTGCTCGGCCAACTGCACCAGCGCGCGCATGTAGCCGAGCGCGTAGGCCATGCCGGCGTGCCACGAGGCGTCGCAGTCGAGCGCGGGCGTGTGGTCGGGCACGATCACGCCGTCGTAGCCAGTGCGGTGCAGGATCGCCACGATGCGCGGCATGTCGATGTCGCCCTCGTCGACGAACACCTCCGAGTAGCGCGGCACCTTGCCCTTCACGTTGCGGAAGTGGATGTAGCCGACACGCCGCGCCTGCACGTACTTCTCGAGCGTCTGATAGACGTCCATCGTGCCGCCGGCCATTTCCTGCAGGGTGCCCAGGCACAGCTCGATCTGGTTGGCGGGCGAGGCCGAGATGTCCATCAGCCACTGGTATTTCTCGGGCCGGTTGACCAGCCGCGCGGTGCCGCGCAGCGACTCCATCGGCGGGTCGTCGGGGTGCAGCGCGAGTGCTACGCCGCACTCCTCGGCGACCGGCAGAACGCGCTCAAGAAACCAGCGCAACCGTTGCCAGAGTTCGTCGCTGCCGACCTCGCCGACCACGCCGTCGCTGCGGCGCGCCCGGTAGCGCATGTTCCACACCATGCCGTCCGGAATCGGCTCGCTCGGGTCAATGGCACTCGCGTCGAACGCCACCGACATCGCGCCGCCGCGGGCAAACGGGCCGCGCGTCCAGCCCCACACGCCAGCGATGCTGAAGTTGTAGCCGATGGTCGGCACGCCGGCACGGCCGGCGGCACGGATCGTCTGCTTGATCACTTCGACCTGTGCCAGCTTGTTCGGCCCGTCGAGCAGGATGTCGAACCACTGCGACGGGTCGAAGTTCTCGATCGCGGCGAGCTTCAGGTCGTGCTGCGCCAGCTCACCGACCAGCCGGGTCAGCTCGTCGGCGCTCCACGCCTGTCCGTCGCCCGAGGCGCCCCAGCCGTCACCCTCGCCGCACGAGATTTCGTGGTCCTTGCCGCCGAAATAGTCGACCAGATGCGCCACCACCTGGCTGGCGCCGGCCTGCCGGGCGAACCGGAAGTTGCGCGCCGTGAGTGCGTTTCGATAAAGCCCGAGGCCGATGTGCATCGTCGTTTCCCTTGGCGTGGATCGGTCCGCTGATTCAGTCGCGAAATCAGTCGCTGAAATAGTCCGACTGCGTGCGCTTGGCGTACTCGAGCACCGCGTCCGTCACGTTTGTCACGTGGTGGCGCAGGGTCCGGCGCAGCACCGCCTCGTCGCACGCGAACAGCGCCTGCATGATGTCGAGGTGTTCGCCGTAGGCGCGCTGGCAGATGTCGAAGTTGTGTTTGGTCAGCAGCAGGCGGGCGCGGTCGACGTGCTGCTTGGCCTGGTTGACGATGTTCCAGATCGGCAGCCGGCCGGTCAGCTCGAACAGCAGCCGGTGCAGGGTTTCGTCGCGCTGGAAGAAGCTCTCGCAATCGGCCGCCGCGATGGCCCGGTGCTGGGCGCGCAGCACCTGTTCGATGCGGGCGCGGCCGGCGCTGTCGAGCGTGCGCATCAGGTCGATCAGGTTGGCGCATTCGAGCGCGTCGCGCACGAAGATGCCGCGTTCGATCAGCGACATGCGGATCGGCGAGACCACCGTGCCGGCCTGCGGAAAGATGTCGAGCAGGTGCTCGCCGGACAGCTCTTTCAACGCCTCGCGCACCGGTGTGCGGCTCATGCCCAGCACGTCGGCGATGGCCACTTCCGACAACGGCGTGCGCGGCATCAGCCGCAGCGACAGGATCGCCGCCTTCAGCGCGCGCACCACCTGCGCGGTGTACGGCAGTGCGGGGTCGATCGCCACGCCCGCCAAGGCGTCGCTCAGCAGGCGCACTTGCTCGGCCTGCTCAGTGCGCTTGGGCGCGCGGTACAGCCGGGTCCGGGGGGCCGACAGTGTCATGGCGGGCGTCGCGCTCGGTCCGGGCCAGCTCACTCGATGTCCAGGCCCATCGAATGGCGCAACCCGACCTCGAGGCCGCGCAACTCGGCCAGGCCGATCATGCGGCCGGTGCGCGAATAGCCGGGGTAGTAGCCGCGGTCGCGGTCGCCGTCCATCAGCTTGCCGTGGTCGGGCCGCACCGGAATGCCCCAGCGCTCGAGGCCGAGCGCCTTGCGGCGTTCTTCCTCGACGATCAACGCCTTCATCGCGCGCGGCATCTCGACCGAGCCGAACAGGTGGTTCGATTCGTAGAACGAGCCTTCCTTGCCGGGCACGTGCGTGACGTTGCGAAAGTGCACGAAATAGACGCGCTGCGCGTACTGCTCGAGCATCTGGGCCGGGTTGTTGTCGATGCAACTGCCGAACGACCCGGTGCACAGCGTCAGGCCTGAATTCGGCGACGGCACCTCGCGAAACAGCTGCTCGACGTCGCTGCTGCGGCACAGGATGCGCGGCACGCCGAACACCGGGTAGGCCGGGTCGTCCGGGTGGATGCACATCAACACGCCGGCCTCTTCGCAGGCCGGCATGATCTCGTTGAGGAAGTCGTACAGGTTGCGGCGCAACTGCGCGTCGTCGATGCCGTCGTAGCGATGCAGGCGGCGCAGGAATTCCTCGGGGTTCAGGTCGGCCACCGTGCCCGGCAGTCCGAGCAGCACGCTGTCGCGCAGGGTCTGGCGTTCTGCGTCCGACAAGGCTTCGAAGAAGGTGCGGGCCGAAGCCACGGCCCACGCGGGGTAGCTCTGCTCGGCGCCAGGGCGGTTCAGGATGTAGAGATCGAACGCGACGAAGGCGTCGATGTTGCAGCCCGAGATCGTGCTGCCGTCGGCCTGCTCGATGTTGAGGTCGGTGCGGGCCCAGTCGAGCACCGGGATGAAGTTGTAGCAAATGGTGCGCACGCCTTGCGCGCCGAGCCGCAGCACATTGGCCTTGTAGACGTCGATGTAGTGCTGGAAATCGCCGGTGCGCGTCTTGATGTCTTCGTGGATCGGCAGGCTCTCGACCACGCTCCAGCGCAGCCCCGAGGCGCGCTGCCGCGTCTCGTCCCACTCGACCTCGCGGATGCGTCGGGCGATCTCGGCGTCGGGCCAGACGTCGCCGCATTCCAGGTGGTGCAGCGAGGTCACGATGTCGGTCACCCCGGCCTGTCGAATCTCGCGCAGCGACAGCGGGTCGCCCGGGCCGAACCATCTCCAGCTTTGCAGCATGTTGTGTCCTTTGTGTGAAGTGTTGAAGCGTGGATTGGACCGAATGAAGCATGAATTGCGCCGCCTTCAGCGGTCGCGGTCGATCAGCTGGTTGAGCAGCACGGCGAGCAGGATCAGGCCGCCGCGCACCACGTCCTGCCAGAACGGGTTGAAGCCCCACAGCGTCATGCCGTTGAGCAGCACGCCCATGAACATCACACCGATGAAGGTGCCCCAGATCGAGCCCTTGCCGCCGAACAGGCTGGTGCCGCCGATGATGACGGCCGAAATCACTTCGAGCTCGAGGCCTTTGGCGACCGTCGAGTTGCCGCTGTTGATGAGCGAGGCGTAAATCACGCCGCCCATCGCCGCGAACAGCGACGTCAGCATCAGGCAGATCGTCTTGATGCGCCAGACGTCGATGCCCGACAAGCGCGCGGCCTCGAGGTTGCCGCCCACCGCATAGACCTCGCGGCCGAAGGTGGTGTAGCGCGACACCACGTGCATCACCAGCACCACCGCCGCGAAGATGTAGACCGGCACCGGAATGCCCAGCCAACGCCCGCTGCCGATCTCGCCGAACCAGGCTGGGAACGATTCGATCGGCGTGCCGTTGGTGATCAGGTTGGCGAAGCCCACCAGCATCGCCATCATCGCCAGCGTGGTGATGAAGGTCGGCATGCCGATGTGCTGGCGCAGCATGCCGCTGGCGAAGCCGACCAGCATGCCGAAGCCGAGCGCCGCCAGCACGCCGACGACGACGATCCAGGCCGCCGGCTCGATCGCGTCGGCCGGCGTCAGGTACTGCACCACCCACGCGCACAGGCAGCCGGCAGCGGCCACCGCCGAGGCGACCGACAAGTCGATCTCGCCGCTGATGATGACCAACGTCATGCCGCAGGCGATGATGCCGGTGACGGCAATGTTGCGCAGCACGTTGAGCTGGTTGTCGGCGCTCAGAAAGCCGTGCGCCGTCAGGCCCAGCAGCACGTACATCGCCAGCAGGATCAGCTCCATCGGATGGCGCAACAGCACCTGGCGCAACGGATTCGAAGAAGCATTCATCGTGGGCGGTGCGGTGCGGTGCGTTGCTGTCAGAAAGGTCAGGAATGCTCGACCATGCAGGCTTCGTAGAGCGCCTTGGCGCCCACGTCGGCGCCGAATTCGCGCGTCAGCCTGCCGTTGCGCAGCACCAGGATGCGGTCGCACACGGCCGGCAGTTCCTCCAGCTCGGTCGACACGACGATGGCGGCCAGCCCCTGTTGCGACAGCTGCCACATCGTCTGGAAGATCTGCTGCTTGGCCTGCACGTCGACGCCGCGGCTGGGCTCGTCGAACAGGATCACGCGCGGCCCGATGTTGAGCCAGTTGCCGACCACGATCTTCTGTTGGTTGCCGCCCGACAGCGACGACACCGGCAGGCGCGCGTTGCCGACCTTGATGCTCAGTTCGTCGATCTGATGCTGCACGAACGGACGCTCGCGGCGCTCGCTGGTCCAGCCGCGCGGCGCGATGCGACGCAGCCCCGCCAGGCACAGGTTGGCGTGGCTCGACAGCACCTGCACGAGGCCCTTGGCCTTGCGGTCCTCCGAGGTGTAGCCAACGCCGAGGGCGCGCATGCGCTGCGGCGTCGGCTTCGGCACATGGCGACCGTTCACGCTGATGCGGCCCGAGTCGATCGGGTCGGCACCAAAGATGCCGCGCAGCAGCTCGGTGCGGCCCGAACCGAGCATGCCGGCGATGCCGAGCACCTCGCCCCGGTGCAGCTTGAACGACACGTCGTGCAGCAGGCCCTTGATGTTCAAGCCCTCGACCTCGAGCACCACGTCAGTGCTCGGCACGTGCTTGTCGCGGCGCACGAATTCCTCGACTTCGCCAAACATCATGTCGACGATCGCCTTCGGGCTGGCGTCTTTCATCTCGATCGCGCCGATGAATTCGCCGTCGCGCAGAACCACCACGTCGTCGGCGATCTCGCTCAGTTCCGACAGCCGGTGCGACACGTAGATCAGCAGCACGCCCTTGGCGCGCAACCGGCGCAGCAGCGCGAACAGGTGGTCGACCTCGTCGCGCGCCAGCGCCGAGGTCGGCTCGTCGAGTTGCAGCACGCGCGGCGAGTACGACATCGCCTTGGCGATCTCCACCACCTGCTGCTTGCCCACCGACAGCCGGCTGACGCGCGCGGCCGGGTCGATATCGCTCGCACCCATTTCGGTGAGCAGGCTGCGCGCCATCTCGTTGAGCCGGGCCCAGCGGATGAACGCGCCAGCCTTGGGCATGCGGCCGAGAAAGATGTTCTCGGCCACCGTCAGTTCGGGAATCAGGCTCAGCTCCTGGTGCACCGTGACGATGCCGGCGTTGATCGCGTCGTGCGGGCTGCCGAACTGCAGCGGCTGGCCGTCCAGCAGCATCTGGCCACGGCTGGGCGGCGTGGCGCCGGCGATCATCTTGATCAGCGTGCTCTTGCCCGAGCCGTTCTTGCCGATCAGCGCGTGAATGCGGCCGCCGCCGAAGCGGTGCGAGAACGAATGCAACGCGCGGGTGCTGCCGTAGTCCTTGCCCAGGCCGCGGAATTCGAGCGTCGTGGCTTGCGGAGCGGACATGTTTCGGGTCGGCTTGGGCAGCGCGCAGCGCACCGACCGGCAGGCTCCGGTCGGGCGCGGCCAGGCCCAGGCTCGTGCCTCGGCCTTTGTGCCGCGGCCTTTACTTGAGGTTCTTCATCTCTTTGATGAAGGCTTCGGTGCCGGCCTTGTCGTTGCGCGACAGCAGCTTGACGGGCACCATTTCTTCGGCCTGCACGGTCTGGCCCTTCAACAGTGCGAGGGCGGCCTTCACGCCCTTCTCGCCCACGACGAACGGCTGCTGTGCGGTGGTTGCCTGCAGCACGTTGTCGGCGGCCAGCAGGCCGCGGCCGAGCTGCTCGGAACCGTCGGTACCGAACACGAACACCTTGCCGCTCTTGCCGGCGTTCTTGACCGCCTGCATGGCGCCGACCGTGCCGCCTTCGTTGGCGGCGTAGATGATGTTGACGTCGGGGTTGGCGGTCAGGATGTCCCCGGCCACGGCGACCGCCTTCTCGGGCAGCCAGGCATCCTGCTCGGCCACGATCTTCACCTGTGCGCCCTTGTTGACGTTCTCGAGGAAGCCGCTGGTGCGGTCACCGCTCTGCACCGGCAACAGCGACTTGAACGCGAGGACCGCGACGTTGGCGTTGCCGCCCATCTTGTCCTTGATGAAGGCGGCCGCCGCGGTGCCGGTGGACAGTCCGATGTCCTTGTCGCTCGAGCGCATGTGGGCCTGCGACACGCCGGCCTTGTCGACGCCGGTGCCCACCGTCACCACGGTGATGCCCTTGGCGCGGGCGCGTTCCAGCGCCGCCACCGAGCCGGTCGGGTTCAGAGCCGTCAGCACGATGGCGTTGACGCCGCGCGCGATGAAGGTGTCGATGATCTGCGCTTCCTTCTCGATCTTGTTGTCGCTGTTGGCCTCGAGCAGCGTGGCGCCGCCGGCCTTGGCGGCCGAGCGCATGCCAGCCAGCACCGTCTTCATGTAGATGTCTTGCTGGAACACGATGCCGGCGATGACCGGCTTGTCCGCCGCCCACGCGGCCGGGCTCGGCGCGATCACGGTGACGAGCATGGCCAGTGCGCCGCCCCAGATGAGCTTGAATCCTGATTTCATCGTTGTCTCCTGTTGTGTTTCAGTGTGTGATTTGTTGCTGCGTGACATCCAACGGCAGCGCGGCCGGGTGGCGCGTGCCGAACGGAAAGGTGCCGCTGTGGGGCGGGCTGTGAGCGGTCTGCAAATTGACGCGAGCCAGGCCTGCCGGCCTCAGATGCCCGACTTGACCAGCGTGCCGCCGTCGACGACGAATTCGGACCCCGAGCAGTAGCTCGAGCGCGGGCTGGCGGCGAAGGCAATCACCTCGGCCACTTCCTCGGCCTCGCCGATGCGGCCCATCGGCACGCCCTGTCCCCAGCCGGCGAACACTTCGTCGGCCGGCCGGCCGTTGCCGAACTTCTCGACCGCCAGGTTCAGCAGCGGTGTGCGGATCGGACCCGGGCTGACGCTGTTGGCGCGAATACCGCGGCCTGAGTAGTCGACCGCCAGGCTGCGGGTGAAGCCGAGGATCGCGGTCTTGCTGGTGGTGTAGGCCGACACGTCGCGCTGGCACGAGGTGGCCTGCACCGACGACACGTTGACGATCGAGCCTTCGCGCTGCAACAGCATCTGCGGGATCGCGTGGTGGGCGAGCAGGTAGACGCTCTTGACATTGACCGCCATCACGCGGTCCCAGGTGTCCTCAGACGTGTCGCCGGCGTTGCCGTACGGGTGCACCACGGCGGTGTGCACCGTCACGTGCAGGCCGCCGTACCGGTGCACGGCGTGGGCGACGGCGCCCTTGACGACTGCCGAAATCGAGGCATCGCCCGTCAGACCCTCGAGCGCGATGCCGCGGCGCGCGGCCAGCGCGACCGCCTCGTCGACACCGCGGTCGGACAGGATCACCACGCGGGCGCCACGCTGCGCCATCAGCGCCGCCGCGGCGTATCCGATACCGCTGGCGCCGCCGACGACCAGCGCCACCTTGCCCGCCATCTCCGGCGCCGGGGCGGCTGCGTCTTCCATCTCTGGGCTCCCTTGGTTTACTCGCTTGAGTGGCCGGTCGACCGCTGCAACTGAGGTTCCAGTATGTCAGTTAGACGGAGTGTGGCCCCGTATCTCGGTCTTCCAAATGGGTGCTAACCCGCGTCGGCTCGGCCGGCATCGGCAGCCGTGGCCGACTGCGGCGTCGCGGCGTCGCGGTCGTGTCGGCGTCGGACATTCGAGGCTGCGTCCGCCGCATGGCGCGCGACACCGGCGCACGCCGGGCGCAATCTTTTGTCCGAGCCGCGGCGAATCCCGCAGCTGGCGAGGCGCGAGAGCGGACTCCCTCGGCACCGTGCGGTTGCCCCGTCTCGCGCGGCTCAGGTGTCGACCCGCCGGACCAGGGTGGTCGGTCGCGGCGGGACGCCTGCTGTCCGGCCGGGCGGCCACTGGCGTGGGCATGGGGACCCGGAGCTCGGCCGCGTCGGGGAATGGGCATCAACGATTGGCAGCCTTGCGCTGGCCCCAGGTCACTTCGTAGTTCACGTTCTTGTCGGGATCTGTGAAGCGCAGCGTGCGGCCGGTCCGGGCGACGTTCGCGGTGAACCCATCGATTTCCATCGCACCGTGCCAAGTGGTCACGTCGACCTGGCTGTCGCGCAGTTGCAGTTGGTACGCGATGTCGCTGACGCGCACACGCGCCCAACCGCCGGCGCGCCATTCGGCTTCTGCAGGCCCGCAACTGGGTGGCTGCGCAGCGGTGGCGACGCACAGGCGCGCCTCGTAGGTGCCGACGCCCGGGCCGCCGCCCGGGCCGGTGACTGAGCCGATGCCTGGACCGACTCCGGTACCGACCGCCAAGCCTGCGCCCGGGGCAGCGCCCGGGCCGGCGGCGCGGGCCGCACCGACGGCGGCAAGCGACATCAGCGCCAGCGCCAGCCGCGCCGCGACGCGGGCCGCCGGCACGCGCTGACGGGTGGTTTCAACAAGCGGGGTGTGCTGCTTCATGGTCGAGCCGATGTTCAAACGTCGAAGGAGTCGCATTACAACGCGTCTGCCGCGCGCCTGCACAGCGCGCGGGCCCGGCCGCGGCAGCCCGTCTGGCAATGCAAAACGCTTCAACCGACGGTGCAAAGCCTTCGCCCCACGGCCACGGTTCGCGGCGATAAAGTGGAATGCATGAACACGACCACCACCAGCACCGCCGCCGCCGCCACCACCACCACCACCATCGATCAATCACGCACGGTCGAGCGCATCGTGCAGGGCCAACCCACGTCGGACGGTGCCGGCGTCAAGCTGACGCGCGTGCTGACGCAGCCGCTGCAGCAGCGGCTCGATCCGTTCCTGATGCTCGACGCCTTCGGCAGCGACAGCGCAAGCGACTACATCGGCGGTTTTCCGGACCACCCGCACCGCGGCTTCGAGACCGTCACGATCATGAAAGCCGGGCGCATGCGCCACCACGACAGCGTGGGCAACGTCGGGTTGCTTGAACCCGGCAGCGTGCAATGGATGACGGCCGGTCGCGGCATCATCCATTCCGAGATGCCCGAGCAGGACGAGGGCCGCATGGCCGGCTTTCAGTTGTGGGTCAACCTGGCGGCGCGCGACAAGATGCAGCCGCCGGCGTACCGTGACGTGCCGCCGGCCGGCGTGCCGGTGGTGAACCACGCATCCGGTGCGACGGTGCGCGTGATCGCCGGTGCTTTCGCTGGTAGCACCGGCGCCGTCACGCGGCCGACCACCGAGCCGCTGGTGCTCGACCTCACGCTGCCGCCCGGTACGCGCCTGGACGTGCCCGTGCCCGCCGGCCACAACGTCTTCGTCTATGTGTACGGCGGCGGTGCGGTGCAGGTCGGCACCGCGCCGGTGACGCAGGTCGGCAGCGATCGCATGGCGATCCTGGCCAACCAGCCCGGCGCCGACGGCGTGCGGCTGGAGGCCGCGGCCGAGCAGACCACCCCGGTGCACGTGCTGTTGGTAGCGGGCGCTCCGCTGCGCGAACCGATCGCCCAGTACGGGCCGTTCGTGATGAACACCAGCGCCGAGATCCAGCAGGCCGTGGCCGACTTCCAGCGCGGCGCGCTGGCGGGCTGACGCGCCTCCCTGGAAGACTTTGAGGGTCGGCGCGTCGCGGTCACTTTCCGTGGCTCGGATGCTCCGGGGGGAACATCGACGATCAGCCGGAAACCCGTCGGGCCACGCGGTCGATCAGTGGCTGGGCGCGTGGCCTCGGCTACGCTTGCGGCTTTGACCGAAAGCCTGCTTATGCCACGCACGATCCTCGACGAGTCCCGGTTGCACCCGGCCATCCGCGACAGCGTGTCCAACTTCCACGCCGACATCGTGCACAACGTGCAGGCGGCGGCCACCAGCAACCCGGTGCTGGTGGTCGGCATGGCCCAAAACCCGCATTGCCGCCGCGCGCGCAAGCTGCTCGACGATGCCGCCGTGGCTCACCAGTATCTCGAATATGGCAGCTACTTCAGCCAGTGGCAGGCGCGCGGTGCGTTGAAGATGTGGACCGGCTGGGCCACCTTTCCAATGGTGTTCGTCAAGGGCGTGTTGGTCGGCGGTGCCGACAACCTGGCCAAGCTGGTGCGCAGCGGCGAACTCAAGCGCCTGCTCGGCGAGTGAGCCGCGTGCGGTCGCTCCGCCGCGCCGCCGGCGTGCTGGGCGCGCTGGTGCTGGCAAGTGCGGGTGCGGGGGCGGATGCTGATGCGGGTTCGGGCGCGGGTGCGGGTGCGGGTGCGGGTTCGGGTTCGGGCGCGGCTGTCGCCAGCCGTGCCGACCAGCCGTTGAAGGAATGCCGCGTCGACGGCCTGCGCAACAGCGTGCTGTGCGGCGTGGTGCAGCGGCCGCTCGATCCGGCGCGGCCCGACGGTTTGGCGATCGACGTGCACTACGTGGTGGTGCCCGCGCTGGCGCGACGCAAGCTGCCCGATCCGGTGTTCCTGCTGGCCGGTGGGCCGGGGCAGAGCGCGGTGTCGCTGGCGGCCAACGCGATGGGCCAGTTCAGCCGCCTGAACAACCGCCGCGACATCGTGTTCGTCGATCAGCGCGGCACCGGCCGGTCGGCGCCGTTGATGTGCGACGACGCGCGGCATCTGCCGCTGGCGGTACAGGCCGATCCGGCGCGGCAGCTGCAGGACCTGCAGCAGTGTCGGCTGCGGCTGCAGCAATTGCCGCACGGCGACCTGCGCTTCTACACCACCACGCTGGCGATGCAGGATCTGGACGCCGTGCGCCGGCAGCTCGGCGCCGAGCGCATCAACCTGGTCGGCGCGTCGTACGGCACGCGCGCCGCGCTCGAATACCAGCGCGCCTTCCCGCAGGCCGTGCGCCGCAGCGTGCTGGACGGCGTGGCGCCGCCCGACATGGCGCTGCCCGACAGCGGCTCGGCCGACGCGCAGGCGGCCCTCGACGCGCTGCTCGCGGCCTGTGCAGAGCAGCCCGGCTGCCGGCGCGACCACCCAGACCTGCGCCGCGAGTGGCAATCGCTGCTGGCCGGTCTGCCGCGACCGGCGCAAGTCGCACATCCGCTGACCGGGCAGGTCGAGGCGCTCACGATCACGCGCGACATGGTGCTGTCGGCCGTGCGCGGGCCGCTTTACGTGCCGGCCTATGCGGCGGCGTTGCCGGCCGCCATCGGTGCGGCGCGGCAGGGTCGCTTCGAGCCGCTGCTGGGGTTGAGCGCGCTGCTCGGTTCGCGGCGCTCCCAGCCGCTGGCGATGGGCATGCATCACGCCGTGATCTGCTCGGAAGACCTGCCGCGCATGGCACGCGTCGCGGCTGCCGTGCCCGACGGCGCCAGAGCGGCGGAAGTGCCCCTGCCGACAGCGGTCACGGCAGTGGCGGCATCGCGCGCCCCGACCGCCGCGCCGCGGCTGGCCGCGGGGTCCGCCGTGCTCACCGGGTTTCCGCTGCCCGCCCCGGACGCCGCGACCGCCGCGCACACCGTGGCCGCTGAGGCCGCCGTACCCGCTGCGAACACCGTGGTTGCTGTGACCGCTGTGACCTCCGTAAGAGCAGAGCCTGCAGCGCGCGCCGTGCCGGCCGCGCGCGCAGATCCGGCGGTCATGCCTCACCCGACGGCTGCGCCCGCCGTGTCGGCCTTGCCCGTCGCCGTTGCGGCCGACTTCGGCGTCGGCTTCGCGTTGCAGTACCGGCGCGCCTGTGCCGACTGGCCGCGCGGCGCGGTGCCGGCGGAGTTCTACACCGTGCCGGCGGCGCGCTCGCCGGTGCTGCTGCTCAGCGGCGGGCTCGATCCGGCCACGCCGCCGCGTCACGGGGCGCGCGTCGCGGCGGCGCTCGGTCCGCTGGCGCGCCATGTGGTGGTGGCCAACGGCGGGCACGGCGTGATGGGCATCGGCTGCATGCGCGACGTGCTTTACCGCTTTATCGACGCGGCCGACGCTGCGGCAGCACTGGCGGTCGACACCGGCTGCGCCGCGTCGATCCCGCGCCCGCCGGTGTTCGAGCCGGTCGGCAGCACGGCGGCATCGCCATGATCGAGGTCGAGCACGTTGCCAAGCAGTTCGAGGCGCCCGGCCAGCGTGCCTGGTCGGGCCTGCGGCGCGGCCCGGCGCGGCCGGTGCAGGCAGTGGTCGACGTCAGCTTTCACGCGCCGGACGGCCGCATCACCGGCCTGCTCGGCCCGAACGGCGCCGGCAAGACCACGACGTTGCGCATGCTTGCCGCGCTGATCACGCCCGACGCCGGACGCTTGAGCGTGGACGGCATCGACGTCGTCGAGCGCCCCCGCGCCGCGCTCGCGCGGATGGGTGTGCTGTCGGACGCGCGCGGCCTGTACCCGAGATTGAGCGCGCGCGAAAACATCGTTTATTACGGCGCGCTGCAGGGCATGGTGCGCGAGGCCGCGCAGCACCGCGCCGAACAGCTGGCGCAGATGCTCGACATGCGCGAGCTGCTGGAGCGTCGCACCGACGGCTTCAGCCAGGGCGAGCGCATGAAGACGGCGCTGGCGCGGGCACTGGTGCATGACCCGGCCAACATCATCCTGGACGAGCCGACCAACGGCCTCGACGTGCTCGCCACGCGGGCCCTGCGCGACAGCCTGCGCTGGCTGGCCACACCGGCCGGCGGATCGAAGTGCATCGTCTTTTCGACGCACATCATGCCGGAGGTGGAGCGCCTGTGCGACCACGTCTGCATCGTCTCGCAAGGGCGCAGCGTGGCCAGTGGCACGGTCGCCGAACTGCTCTCGCAGAGCGGCTGCAGCGACTTCGAAGAAGCCTTCGTCGCGCTGGCGTACGGTGCAGCGAAGGCCACGCCGTGACGCCGTTGCGCGCCGTGCTGACGGTCTACGTCAAGGAAATGATCGACGCGCTGCGAGACCGCCGAACGCTGATGACGGTGCTGGTGTCGTCGGTGCTGCTCGGGCCGCTGGTGCTGCTGGCGCTGTCTGCAGTGGTGGCCTCGCTCGAGGCGCGTGCCGAGCAGCGCGAGGTCTATGTGGCGGGCATCGACAACGCGCCGTCGCTGCGCAACTACTTCGAGCGCCAGACCTACACCGTCAAGGCGGCGCCGGCCGACTACGAAGCCAGGCTGCGGCAGGCCACGTTCACCGATCCGGTGGTCGTGGTGTTGCCCGATTTCGAGGCCGCGCTGCGGCGTGGCGACGTGCCGCTGATCGAAGTGGTGTCGGACAGCGCCAACCAACGCTCGGCCAGCAGTGCCGCGCGCATCGCCCGCCTGCTGGCTGGTTACAGCCGCGAGCGCGCCACGCTGCAACTGGCGCTGCGCGGCGTCTCGATCGATCTGCTCGAGCCGCTGCAGGTGGAAGACCGCGACCTGGCCAGCACGCAGACGCGTGCCACCCAGATCACCGGCATGCTGCCGTTCTTCGTGATGATGGCGATGCTGTATGGCGCGCTCAACGCCGCGCTCGACACCACCGCCGGCGAACGCGAACGCGGCTCGCTCGAGCCGCTGCTGATGAACCCGACCGAGCGCTGGACCCTGGTGCTGGGCAAGTGGGGCGCGGTCGCCAGCGTGGCGATGCTGATCGCGGTGCTCAGCGTGTTCAGCTTCCTGCCCGGTCAGTGGCTGCTGCGCAGCGACACGCTGGCGGCGATGTTCCAGTACGGCGGGCGCGAGGCCGCGCTGTTCTTGCTGCTGCTGCTGCCGCTGGCCGCGGCGCTGTCGGCGCTGCTGATGGCGGTGGCGATCCGCTGCCGCACGCTGAAAGAAGCGCAGGCGGCGTCGACCGTGCTGGTGATGGTGGTGTCGCTGCTGCCGCTGGTCAGCGTGTTCAACCTCGGCGGCGAGGAGCCCTGGTACCTGTGGGTGCCGGTGCTGGCTCAGAACACGTTGATGACGCGCGTGCTCAAGGGCGACGACCTGAGTGCGGCGGCGCTGCTGCTGCCGCTGGCGCTGTGCCTGTTGATCACCGGGCTGGCGGTGGCCGACGTGGCGCGCCACCTGCGCAGCGCGGCAGTGCGCTGACCCGCGTTCAGCGCGCACCCGGGCGGCGGGAAACTCTCCGCGGCAGGGCGTCCGGATGGCGCAGCTGCGCAACCGCCTGCGGGTCGGCCTGTGACCGCGCGCTCGTGCGTCGCCCGGCGAGCCAGCGCGGCAGCGCCACGCCGAGCACGAATCCCAGTGCGACGCCAGCCAGGCCTGCGACGCCGGCGCCTACGCCCCCGCCAACCGTGCTAGCCACGCCCGCCACGCCCGCCACGCTCAAGCCGGCAGCCCCGCCCGACGCGGTCGGCGGCTCCGCCGCGGGTGCTGGCGCAAGTCTGATGGCGCCGGCGAGTGGCCTTGCTGGACCGCCCGCTTGCACGGCGCCGCCGGCCTGCGTTTCGTGGCGGTCGGGCGCCTGCCCCGTGGTTCGGTGCGGCACGGCCTCGGGCGGCGAAGGCTGCGTCTGCCCCGGCTGCTCCAGGCCGCGTTTGGACCCGAAGGTGCGCGCATAGACCCAGGTGAATTCGGCCCCCATCAGGAAGATCTGCGCCGAGTAGTAGACCCACACCAGCACCACCACCAGCGATCCCGCGGCGCCGAAGCCCGAGGCCACGCCGCTGCGGCCGATGTACACGCTGATCAGCCACTTGCCGACCGAAAACAGCGCAGCGGTGACGACTGCACCGAGCCAGACGTCTTGCCAGCGCACCTGCACCCGCGGCATCAGCTTGTAGATCATCGCGAACACACCGGTCGTCAGCACGAAGCCGATCACCAGATTGACGATCTGCAGCACCGGCTCCCAGCCGCCGAACAGGCCGCCCCACCATTTGCCCAACGCCGACACGACCGCACCGAAAACGAGCGACACCATCAACAGGAAGGCAAGCCCCAAGATCAGCCCGAACGACAGCAGCCGGGTTCGGATCACCGCCCACATCCCGCTCGCGCCGGGACGCGAGGGCGCCCGCCAGATGCGATCCAGCGCGTCTTGCAGCTCGGCAAACACGGTGGTCGCGCCCACCAGCACGAGCACCAGCCCGATCAGCGTGCCGAGCACGCCCTGGGACGGCTCGCTGACGCTGACCAGAATGCTTTGGATCGACTGCGCCGCCTCGTCGCCGAGCAGGCCGCGCAACTCGCCGAAGATCTGGCCACGCGCCGCGTCCACGCCGAACACCAGGCCGGCGACCGAGATGACGATCAGCAGCAGCGGCGCCATCGAGAACACGGTGTAGTAAGACAACGCAGCGCCCATGCTCGGCGCGTAGTCGTCCAGCCATGCGCGGCCAGCGGACTGGATCAACTTCCACCACTGGGTCGGTTCAGGAGTGGGTGGTATCGACGGATGGTCATGCAAGCGCATAGCCGCCAACGATCGCGTGGGGGCGACGGCTGCTCCATCGGCGCGCCGCGCGTTCGTACCAACCTTCTGGCGCCGAAGCGGTGTGGGACGGGTCCTACCCGACGTGGCGATCGAGGGATAGACAGAGCGCCGCGCTGACAAGCATCCCCAAAAGCGGCACGACTGCACGCTTCAACGTGCCCGCGGTCTCTGGGTCTGCCCACGCCTGCATGGACAATCGGCGCTGAACAGGACGTCTACTTGCCGCGAGTTCGGCTTGCAGCCCCGTTTCAGGCCGATCGATTCTGTCAACTGGCCTGACCGGGCTTCGTCCTGCGGCACCTTGCGATTTCTGCCGATCGGTTGTGCCGCGATGGATGCGGTCGGCGGAATCGGGCACGGCATCGTTAAGGTGACGTCGAGTCGGGTTCTTTTGAAGGCGCCACTCGGCACGAGATTGCAACGTCAACCAACTGAATTGAGGAATTGCCATGCGCATCAAACACCAACTTTCCGCCACCTTGCTGGTGCTGACCGTCGCGTTGCCGATCGGGCTGACCCCTGTCGTCGCACGGGCCGAGACCCCGACCGCCAGCGCCGCCGCCTACACCCCGCGAATCGAGTCGTTCACGGTGCAGCCGCTGGACCGTGCCAGTCCGGGCAGCGACCTTTATTTCACGCTGAACGGCGCCCCTGGGGCCGATGTCACGTTGCAGATGGTGGGCTCGAACAAAGTGGTGCGCATGACGGAAGAGCAGCCCGGCCGGTATGAGGCGGCCTACACGATCCGTTCGAGCGACCGCATCACGGCGGAAAGCCTGGTGACGGCGCGCATGGTCAGGGACGGCAAGTCGGTCATGGCGACGCTGGACAAGTCGGTGGTGGCCGGCGCGCCGGCGCCGATCGACCCGCGCGCTCCGAAAATCAGCTCCTTCGTCGTCAACGCACCCGATCGCGTGCAGCCGGGCGACGAACTGAGCTTCTCCCTGAGCGGCCTTCCCGATGGCCGGGCGAGCGTGGCCGTCAAGGGCGTGAAGTCCCGGATCGCGCTGACCGAAGCGAGCCGCGGCGTCTACGAAGGCAACTACACCGTGCGTCGCGACGACCGTTTGAACGGGGTCGTAGCAGCCACCGGATACCTGTCGATCAACAAACAGGAATCGAGCAAGGTGTACGAGCGCGGCACGCCGGTGGCGCAGGCTTGTGGGAACTGCGGTGTTATCGAGTCCGTCAACGCGGTGCAGGTCAAGGACGGCTCGTCGAATGCACTCGGCACCGTCGCCGGCGGCGTGCTCGGTGGGGTGCTCGGGCATCAGGTGGGCAACGGCACCGGCAAGGACCTGGCGACGATCGCCGGAGCGGTCGGCGGCGCCTATGCCGGCAACCGCGTGCAGAACAACATGGCGAAGAAGACCGAGTACCGCGTCGTTGTGCGGCTGCAGAACAAGACGACGCAGACCTTTACCTACGCCGCCGACCCGGGCATGACGGTGGGCACACAGGTCAAGATCGAGAACAAGGACATCGTGCTGCAGTAGAACGACAAGGTGATTCGAACGCCCGCGGCGTGGCTGCCGCGGCACGCCGCAGAGCGTCGGGGCCGGCCGCAAGCACGGTGAGGGCGCCGTCTGGCCTCGACAAGTCCCGACACCCACAGCATCAACTGCGCCATGCGCTGACAATCGCGGAGTCTTCAACCGCGACCCACGGCCCCGCGCCGCACCGCCCATGAGCTCTGCCGTCATCACCGTTCCTCGCGCCGACAAGCCGCTGTCGGGCTACCGGCCTTATTGGGCCAAGCGTTTCGGCACCGCACCATTCCTGCCGATAAGCCGCGCCGAGATGGACGTGCTGGGCTGGGACAGCTGCGACATCGTGATCGTGACCGGCGACGCGTATGTGGACCACCCGAGCTTCGGCATGGCGGTGATCGGGCGCATGTTGGAAAACCAGGGCTTTCGGGTCGGCATCATCGCGCAGCCCGACTGGCAAAGCGCCGAGCCGTTCAAGGCGCTCGGGCGGCCGAACCTGTTCTACGGCGTCACCGCCGGCAACATGGATTCGATGATCAACCGCTACACCGCCGACCGCAAGCTGCGCAGCGACGACGCTTACACGGCCGGTGGCGCCGGCGGCTCGCGACCCGACCGCGCCTCGCTGGTGTATTCGCAGCGCTGCCGCGAAGCCTTCGGCGACGTGCCGATCATCCTGGGCGGCATCGAAGGCTCGCTGCGCCGCATCGCGCACTACGACTACTGGCAGGACAAGGTGCGCCGCTCGATCCTGGTCGATGCCAAGTGCGACCTGCTGCTTTACGGTAACGCCGAGCGCGCCATCGTCGAGATTGCGCACCGCCTGAGCCGGCGCGAGCCGGTCGCGCAGATCACCGATGTGCGCGGCACCGCGTTCATCCGCCGCAGCGACGACCCGAGTGCGCAGGGCTGGTTCGAGATCGATTCGACCGAGGTCGACCTGCCGGGCCGCGTCGACGAGCACATCAACCCGTACCAGACCACGTCGGAGCAGGCCGAGAGCCAAGGCGCCACCTGCAGCAAGGACGACGCGCCGGCAGCGTCAGGTGCAGTGCCCACCGCGTCCGCAGTGCCCGGCGCGCCCGGTGCAAGGCCTGCCGCAACGGTGCAGCCGCTCACGTTCCACATCAACCCGGCGCTGGCCGCCCGGCCAACCGGCAGGATCCGCATGCCGCCGCGCGAGCGCACCGTGATCAGGCTGCCGTCGTACGAGCAGGTCAAGAGCGACCCGGTGCTGTATGCGCACGCCAGCCGCGTGCTGCACCTCGAGACCAACCCCGGCAACGCCCGTGCGCTGGTACAGCGTCACGGCGAGGGCAAGACGGCGCGCGACGTCTGGCTGACGCCGCCGCCGATCCCGCTGACCACACCCGAGATGGACCTGGTGTTCGACCTGCCCTATGCGCGCTCACCGCACCCGAGCTATGCCGACGAGGGCGGCAGCCATGACGGCGCCACCAAGATCCCGGCATGGGAAATGATCCGCTTCAGCGTCAACATCATGCGCGGCTGCTTCGGCGGCTGCACCTTCTGCTCGATCACCGAGCACGAGGGCCGCATCATCCAGAGCCGCAGCGAAGACTCGGTGATCCGCGAGATCGAGGACATCCGCGACAAGGTCAAGGGCTTCACCGGGGTCATCAGCGACCTCGGCGGCCCGACCGCCAACATGTACCGCATCGGCTGCAAGAGCCCCGAGATCGAAGCCGCCTGTCGCAAACCGAGCTGCGTCTATCCCGGCATCTGCCCGAACCTGAACACCGACCACCAGCCGCTCATCGCCATGTACCGCCGGGCTCGGTCGTTGCGTGGCGTGAAGAAGATCCTGATCGCTTCGGGCCTGCGCTACGACTTGGCGGTGCGTTCACCCGAATACATCAAGGAGCTGGCGCAACACCACGTCGGCGGCTACCTGAAGATCGCGCCCGAGCACACCGAAGGCGGGCCGCTCTCGAAGATGATGAAGCCGGGCATCGGCAGCTACGACCGCTTCAAGCAACTGTTCGACCAGGCCAGCGCCGATGCCGGCAAGAAGCAGTACCTGATCCCGTACTTCATCGCCGCGCACCCCGGCACGAGCGACGAGGACATGATGAACTTGGCCGTTTGGCTCAAGCGCAACGGCTTTCGCGCCGACCAGGTGCAGACCTTCTACCCAAGCCCGATGGCCACCGCCACTGCGATGTACCACTCCGGCAAGAACCCGCTGGGCAAGGTGACGCGGAGCAGCGAGAGCGTCGATATCGTGCGCGGCGACCGGCGGCGCCGCCTGCACAAGGCATTTCTGCGCTACCACGACGCCAACAACTGGCCGCTGCTGCGCGACGCGCTGCAGGCGATGGGCCGCGCCGACTTGATTGGTAACGGCAAGCACCATTTGATCCCGAGCTACCAGCCGGTCGGCACGGCGACAGCGGTCGCAAACGGTGGTTATCAAAGCACGCGGCGCAAGAATTCGACCGCGGCGGGCAGCAAGACATCGCCCGTCACGCAGGGCCGCATGTTGACCCAGCACACCGGGCTGCCGCCGCGCGGTGGTTCGGGCAGCGGCGCGTTGCGCAAACCCGCGGTGACGACGCCGAAGCGCCGCGCTTGAGCAGGCCGGGCAGCGGGTTGACTAGCGACTCAGCCACCGAACGGTCCGTCGGTTAGCTAGTCCATGCACAGACAGATCGCTGGCCATCGACGCCTTCGTGGGGGTGGCCGAATCGCAGAGTTTTGCCGAGGCGGACGATGACAACCGCGGCAATCCGAACGGTGGCCCGATGGCGCTGGGCCATCCGCTCGGCGCCATCTGCCCGCGCCTCGCCACGACAGAGGTCAGCCAGTTGCACCGCATCCGTAAGCAGCATGCGCTGTGCGCGATGTGCATCGGCGCCGCACAAGGCATCGCCGTCGCGCTGGAATGCGGGGGCACTCTTTCGGCCCGATTCCGAAGGCGCGAGCCGGCGTCAACTTGTCGTCGTGGCCACGGCGGAATACAATCGAAAGCTTTTCGGCAGATTTGCGTGCGCGTTTCCGCGAGCGAAGCCTATGCCGGTGACTCAAACGCAAACCGACCGTTAACGGGAACCAGTAACAAATGCCAACCATCAATCAACTCGTACGCCACGGCCGGGAAACCGAGGTCACGAAGTCCAAGTCTCCGGCGATGCAGGGCAGCCCGCAGCGTCGTGGGGTCTGCACACGCGTCTACACAACCACGCCGAAGAAGCCGAACTCGGCGCTTCGCAAGGTTGCCAAGGTGCGTCTGACCAACGGTTTCGAGATCATCTCGTACATCGGCGGTGAAGGGCATAACCTGCAAGAGCACAGTGTCGTGCTGGTGCGCGGCGGACGGGTCAAGGATTTGCCGGGCGTGCGGTACCACATCGTGCGCGGCTCGCTCGACCTGCAGGGCGTCAAGGATCGCAAGCAGTCGCGCTCGAAGTACGGCGCGAAGCGACCCAAGAAGGCTTGAGGCAGTTCCAGTACGCCGCGCGGTACGCGCGGTGAACAACAAGATGTCCGGCCTGATCGCCGGTACAGCGATTCGGCTCATCCGTGGTGGGGTCGAGTAAGTGGGCGACCTCTGAATCAGGTGGCGTCCGAGGCGACGGGATTCTCCCGAGCCAACTGAAGCAAAAAGGAAGAGAAATGCCTCGTCGTCGCGAAGTCCCCAAACGGGACATCCTCCCCGACCCGAAATTCGGTTCGGTCGATCTGTCGAAGTTCATGAACGTCATCATGGAGTCCGGCAAGAAGGCCATCGCAGAACGCATCATCTATGGTGCGCTGGAGCAGGTCGAAAAAAAGTCGGGCAAGGACCCGCTCGAAATCTTCGTCGTCGCCTTGAACAACATCAAGCCGATGGTCGAAGTGAAGTCGCGCCGCGTCGGCGGTGCGAACTACCAGGTTCCGGTTGAAGTGCGCCCGGTGCGCCGTGTCGCGCTGGCGATGCGTTGGCTGAAGGAATCGGCTCGAAAGCGCGGCGAGAAGTCGATGGCACAGCGCCTGGCCAACGAACTTCTCGAAGCGGTCGAGGGCCGCGGGGGCGCGATGAAGAAGCGCGATGAGGTGCACCGCATGGCCGAAGCCAACAAGGCGTTCTCGCACTTCCGCTTCTAGAGGCGGTTGTCAGGCGGGGTCTGCATCGGTGCCCGGTCCTTGCGGTTCCGGCCACTGCCCCGATCTACCGGCTTGTTGCCGCTCACATCGTACCCACCCTGTCTCTGGCTCCGGGACGGTCCGGGTGGCGCGGCAGTTTGAATTTATCGAGCAACTAAGGATTGATCATGGCTCGCGTCACACCTATCGAACGCTATCGCAATATCGGCATTTCAGCGCACATTGACGCTGGAAAAACCACGACCACGGAGCGCATCCTTTTTTATACCGGCGTGAACCACAAGATTGGCGAGGTGCACGACGGTGCTGCAACCATGGACTGGATGGAGC
>ENA-OFCX01000022-OFCX01000022.1-metagenomes-genome-assembly--contig:-NODE-22-length-78175-cov-4.662058_pt1 | contig 78175 bp, 77 predicted proteins | sample MGYA00153384_OFCX01 | MGnify analysis MGYA00153384
TCCGCGCGGCGCCGACCAATCGGGCATTCCGTTCTTCGGTGACCGTGCCGGCAGGCCACTGTACGCGGCACTCGCGGCGGCGGGTCTGGTGACGTTCGTCGGTGATCCGACCGGTGTGGCATGGGACGGGCGATCGCTGATTGGTGCCGGTGTGCGGCCAATCGTCACGCAGGTGCTGCTGACGAACGCCTACGACCGCTGCCCGACCGACGACGGCGAGCGGTTTCGCGTACCCACACGCACGGAACGCGAAAGTCCCGCGAACCTCGCGCGGCTGGCCCGCGACATCGACATGGCGGCGCGCCGCGGCGCCGACCGCATCTGCTGCCTGGGCAAGGTCGCCGCGAGCGTCGTGCAGCTGCTGGCGCAGCCGCTGGTCGTGCATGCGCTGCCGCACCCCAGCGCGCAGGGGCTGCTCAATTCCGCGCCAGGTCGCGGCCGCGGCGCACGCATGGCCGACCTCGAGGCGGAGTGGGTGGCGCGGCTCGCGTCAATGCTGCGCTGACGGTCGACGCTCGGCGTCACCGGCGGCCACCGATGTTGAAGAAATCCAGCCGCGGATTCACCACGCTGTTGTAGATGGAGCCGAAACTGTACGACAGGCCTGCGAACACGAAAACGTTGTAGTTGCTGGCCAGCGCGCGCCGCTGCGTCAATATCTGTTCCGGTGTCTGCCCCCGTGCCGCGAGAAAGATCTGGTCGCGGATCAGCGAGGCGCCGCCGCCGACATTGAACGAGAGTCCCTTCACCACATTCAGGTTCGTCTGCCCGTTCAGGCTCAGGTTCCACGCCTTCAGTTCGGGGATGTAGCTCGAATAGCGCGCGCTCGCGTTGACACTACCCCAACTCTGTCGGACATCGCTGCCGATGACGAGTTCCTGTTGCATGCGCCACTCATTGGCGCGGCCGAAGATCGTTGGCTCCTTCCACCGGTAATGGCGAGGCCCCACACCATAGGAAATCGCGACCTGGCGACTCGTGGCCTGCTTCCACGGGAAAAGGTTGTACTCGATCACCGGCGCGGCACTCCAGAAGAGCTCCGTATTCGTGAATTCGCTGTAGCCAAGCGACGTGAGTACTCCGGCCGAGAGCCGTGGTCCAAGTGCTTTCACGACACGCGCGAAGAATGCGCCGTTGCGGATCGTATTCGTGACGGCTGTCGTGTCGTTGATTTCGAATCGGTTGTAGCGCACACTCTGATTCCAGCCAAAGCGGAGCGCGTTCTGCTCGGTGATCCGCCGCACACGAATGTCGGCACTCATGTTGGCGAAGGTCTGCCGTGACTCGGTCTGCAGAAACCCGTTTCCCTGCAACTGCAACACGAAGAAATTCCAGGGATCCTTCACCGATGTCGGCGTGGCCTGCTTGCCATTCGCCGGCGCGTCGTACACGAGCCGCAGCCGCGGTGCGGCCGACGTGGTGCGCACGTACGGCACCAGCAGGAGGGCGACGTTTCCCGAGAGCTTCCGTCGCACCCCGTCTTCCGACTCGTTGGGCAGCGTGTTCACGACGGCCGTGTCGGCGCGGCCAGCAAAGCGACCGCGGCCCAGTGCGGTGACGGTGTACTGAAAGGCGCCACTGCCGGTCCTGATTGTCGTCACGAGAAACTGCACATCCGCAAAGAGCCGGTCGCGCGTCCATGTGACGTAGGGAAGTTCGAGCACGAAGAATTCGCTCGAGCAGCCGAGGCTCGTCTCGCCCTGGCAGTCGAGAAAGGCCCGGATCGCGTCTGATCGACCGTGGCTGGTATCTGCCGGCGGGGGTGTCGGCGAAACGGTCTGGGCGCGCGCCACGGCGGGGGGCAGGCACAGCGCGAACGACGACAGACACCAGCCGAGCGTGCTGTTTCGGAAGCTGGGCATGTTGTGCGAGGTGTGAGTTCAACGGCGTGGCAGTCGTCCGGTGAGAGACGCGGCAACCCGTAATGGTTGCTCGCCGATCCGTCCGCTCGCTCGGTAGATTTGGGCGAAGCTGCTCGTTCGCTTCAGTTTCCTCAACCCGTATCGTCTCGTGCCCCGTCACCGCCTGATCGTCACTGGAGGCGCCGGCTTCATCGGCAGTGCCACCATCTGGCAGCTGAACCAGCTTGGCTACGACGACATCATCAGCGTCGACGCGCTGCGTTCCGGCGACAAGTGGAAGAACCTCGTGGGACTGCGGATCACCGATGCGCTGCACAAGGACGATTTCATCGCGACGTTGCGCCGCAACCCGGGCGCATACCAGGCTGATACGGTGATCCACATGGGCGCCTGTTCGGCCACCACGGAGCGCGACGCCGATTACCTGCTGGCGAACAACCTGCGGTACACGCGCGAGCTCTGCGACTGGGCGCTCCAGCGTCACGCGCGATTCATCTATGCCAGCAGCGCAGCCACGTATGGCGAAGGCGCTGACGGATTCGATGACGATCCGGCGCGCCTCGAGTCGCTGGTGCCGTTGAACATGTACGGATTCAGCAAGCACCTGTTTGATCTGCACGCCGCGCGCACCGGCCTGCTGCAGCAGGTCGTCGGGCTCAAGTTCTTCAACGTCTTTGGCCCGAACGAGTACCACAAGGGCGACATGATGAGCGTCGTCTGCAAAGCGCATCGCCAGGTCCTCGCGACCGGCGAGCTGCAGCTGTTCCAGTCACATCGCGACGGGTTCGCCGATGGCGAGCAGCAGCGCGACTTCGTGTACGTGAAGGATGTGACGGCGGTCATCGCATGGCTCGTCGCCACGCCGCACGTGCACGGGCTGTTCAACCTCGGCACCGGTCAGGCGCGCAGCTGGAACGCGCTGGCGCACGCAGTCTTCAGTGCCATGCAGCGCGCGCCGCAGATCCGCTACGTGCCCATGCCCGAGTCGATCCGCGACCGGTATCAGTATTTCACGCAGGCCAGCATGACGCGCCTCGCGGCCGCCGGATGTCCGGTGCAGTGGTCGACGCTCGAGTCGGCCATTGCGGATTACGTCACGCGCTACCTCGGCAGCGGCGAAGTCACACTCGGCGTCGCCGGCCTGCAGGCACCGACGCACACCGGGTGAACGTGAAGAAGGGGATGTTGCGTCGCTAGTCGTCGAAGCGCGCGAACTGCGGGATCAGCGTGTCGGAGAGATCAGCACCCGAGGAGGCGACCGCGGCACGGAGCACGGCCAGCTCCTCTTCCGCGAAGTCGGTCGCCGTGATGGCGAAGCAATCGCGGAACAGGGTGTCCGGGAGGCCCGCGCGGACCGGTAGCGCGCCTCCGGCCCGGTCCCAGTAGATGTCAAAATCGAAGGCCCACGGCCCGATCGTCAATCGCAGCAGCACCCGGTCGGAATCGCAGTCCTGATACAGCTCGCCGCGATGCAGCATCTGCTGCACCCAGAGCGCGGCCAGCCGGCCATGGTCGCCATCGGTGTTGAAGAGCGCGTCCGCTGCCTCGCGCAAGTGCCAGCCGTACCGTCGCCCGAAAGTGAGGCGGACGTCCGTGCTCTCGTCACTGAGTTCGTCGTGTGGCCACATCTGGGAATTTTGGGTTGGGATGCACGACGATTCTCCACCCTGTACCGCCAACATGCAATGGAGGCGGTGACTTCCGCGCACGACGGAGGTCGACGTCGCGAGTGGCCTGCTGCCCCACGCGTGACGGTAAGAGGTTCCTGCCGGGAAGGTTACGCGCGGCCTCGCGAGACGTTGCCCGCGGCGTGCCTGTCCGCTCCTGTGACGTGCGCGCCGTGATCTGACCCAGCTGCCGAGTTCCGGCGGTGCCATGCTGACGCCGCAGTTGGACGTCGCGCCGATCCGCGTCACCTGCGAACGCCGCGACCTGCAACACCCCCAGAGTCACGCCTGTGCCTTGCCTGCGCGCGTCGCATAGACGGATTGACGACCGTCACGGCTCACGGCAATGATCTGGTAGCTCTCGGGACTGGGGCCTTCCATCCCTGGTGCGCCAGCCGGCATGCCGGGCACGAACAGCCCGACGAGCGCCGGCCGCTCACGCAGCACCTTCTGCACGAGATCCGGCGGCACATGTCCCTCGAACAGGTAGCCGCCCGCCACACCGGTATGACAGGACGCCAGCGACTCCGGCACCCCGAGTGACGTCTTCACCGACGACAGGTCGGCCGTGTCCCGCACGTCGATCGCGAAGCCGGCTTTCGTCATCGCCGTGTTCCACGCCTTGCAGCAGCCGCACTGCGGGTCCTTGTAGACCGTGAGGCGCGTGGCCGGCGGCAGTGCGCCCAGTTCGCGGGTGGCAAGAAGGCCGGCGCCCGTGACGGCGATGGCGCGGACGAGAAAAGCGCGGCGATCGATGAATTCAAGCATGCCGAACGTTAGCTGCTTTGCCGCGCGTGGCCATCATCGAGGTGTCGATGCCGCGATGCCTCGTGCGCCTCGTCGTCACGCGACCACGGTATCCTGATCATATGCCCGGGTGCGCCACTGTCGCGGCCTCTTCAACGACGAGAGCACGATGCGCACCGCCGCCACGGGATCGGCGGTGAACGAGAGCCAGAACGTCCAGTGGCGATCGGCGTACGAGCCGGCCAACCCGAACGTCAGCATCACGCGCACGAGTACCAGCGCCACGTTCACCCAGAACCACGCCGCCGCCACGCCGCCCGCCCGCCAGTCGGGGAGGTGGACGAGTCCGGCGAGCACCACGGCCGGCAGCGGCACGAACTGCGTCAGCAGCACGAAGCAGACATCCAGAAACTGCGTGAATGGCGTCGTCCCGTCCTTCAGGTCGATGGAGCGACCCCATTCGCGCCACATCTGCCCGATGCCGCTGTACGCGCGAACGCTGATGATCATCGAGCCATCGAGAAATCCGACGCGTGCGCCATTGCGAGCCATGTGGCGCGCCAGCGTGACGTCGTCGCACCAGCTGCGCCGCGCACTGCTGTAGCCTCCGTTGGCGATCAGGGTGCTCCGTCGGGCGAGGAAGCACTGTCCATTCGCCATTACCCGGTCCGGCGCCGGCGCGCGCTCACCGGCCGCTCCAAAACGGTACACCAACGTCACGAGCATCGCCGGTTGCAACCACTGTTCCGCCACGGTCATCTCGGTGAAGCGCGGCGCGAAGCTCACGGCGTCGTACCCCATGGCCTCCGCGGCATTGACGGCGGCGGCCACGAGCCCCGGTTGCGGCGTGGTGTCCGCGTCGATGCCCAACACCCACTCGCCACGCGCATGACGCAGCCCATGCTCAAGCGCCCAGACCTTCCCGACCCATTCCGGAGGCAGTGGATCGTCGTGCATGGGACGTATTCGCGCGTCCAGTGCTGCAGCGGCCTGTATCAGGTCCCATGTGCCATCAGTCGATCGGCTGTCCACGATCAACGCCTCCAGCATGGCCGGACCCTGCGCGCGGAGTCCGTCCAGGCAGGGGCCGATGCGGTGAACCTCGTCCAGACTCGTGACCACCACGGTGACTCTGCCCGCATGCTGCGCACCCGGCAGCGGCTCGATCGGTGGGCGACGGGTGCGTCCCGGCAGCAGCCGTATGACGAGCAGCAGGGCGGCACATCCCTGCAGGCTCACGAGCGCGACGAGAAACAACGTCTGGGAGTTCACCTCGCGAATGTGGCGAGACCCGGTGATGATTCACAGGGGAGACGCGTTGTGGAACTACTGGGTAGCTTTCCGGTTCCACTGCTGGTTGCCGCGCATCGCGTGGCCTTTTTCACCTTCAGACGACTTCGCACATGCGCCGTTTTGTTGTCCTCTCAGCTGCCCTCCTGGTCTCGGCCACCGCTGCAATGGCCCAGGGCATGACCATGGCCGCGCCGCCGGCTGGCAAGCTGTCCATCGCCGCCTCGCCGCGCGCGATGGCCGTGCTCTCGATCAGCACCGGTGTTCGCGGTGCTACGCCCCTCAAGGTCACCGTCGACTACGGCCAGCCCTTCGCACGGGGCCGGGTCGTGGAAGGCACACTCATCCCGACTGCCGAAGTGTGGCGCACGGGCGCCAATGCGGCGACCTCGCTCGTCACCGATGTGGAGCTCCGCATTGGCTCCGTGACCATCCCGAAGGGCAGCTACACGCTGTATTCCATCTGGAGCCCGTCGGCCGGCATGCAGCTGATCGTCAACAAGCAGACGGGCCAGTGGGGCACGGAATACAAGAAGGAGATGGATCTGGGCCGCGTCGCGATGACCGCGAAAACGCTGAGCGAGACGCGTGATGCGTTCGTCATCGCGCTCGAGCCGGCTGCCGCCAACGCCACCGGCGGCACACTGCGCATGAGCTGGGGCAAGAGCGAGTTTTCAGCGCCGTTCACGATCGCGCAGTAAACAGACGTTTTGCTGCTGGCCTGTCGCTCCGCGGGCAGGCAGCGCACTTGCGCCGACGGTCAGCTCCGCGCCGGCGTGCGTGACGTGAAGAGGCAGGGTACGACGACAGGCCGAAACGGGCGCCCGCGAGACATCGCGAGGCGCTCGTTTTCATATCCGGGTACGTGTGATGGGCGACGCGTGCGATGCGCAGCCGGGATGCCGCGCCGTGGTGAGTGCCTTGGATCCTGATCCGCCGCTAGCTTCCCCGTCCTGGCAGGTCATCGCATTCCCGCTGCACCCTCCGCTCATGCCGCATTCCCGACTGCACAAGCTGCACGCTGCAGGTCAGAGCGTCTGGCTCGACTATATCGATCGGACCATCCTGTCCGACGGCGCGCTCACGCGCCAGATCGCCGACGATGCCCTCACCGGCATGACGTCCAATCCCACCATCTTCGAGAAGGCGCTCGCGACCGGCACGGCGTACGACGCACAGCTCGCATCCGCTCCCGACGGCCTCACGCCCTGGCAATTGTTCGAACTGATCGAGAGTGATGACGTTCGTACGGCATGCGATCAGTTCCGCAGCGTGTACGAGCAGTCCGGCGGCACCGACGGCTACGTCTCCATCGAGGTGTCGCCGAACGTCGCGAATGACGCTGACGCCACGGTCGAAGAGGCGCATCGCCTCTGGAAGCTCGTGAACCGTCCGAATGTCATGATCAAGGTTCCGGGCACGGATGAAGGCTCGAAGGCGCTGCGCCGCCTCATTGCCGACGGCCTGAACGTGAACGTCACGCTGCTCTTCTCGGTCGAGGCGTATGGACGCGTCGCCGACGCGTATCTCGCCGGTCTCGAGGATCGCGTGAAGACGGGCGGGGACCTGCATCGTGTCGGCAGCGTCGCCAGCTTCTTCATCAGCCGCGTGGACAGCGAAGTGGATGCCCGACTCGATGCGATGATCGCCGAGGCTGACGACGCATCGCGATCGCGTCTCGGTGCACTGAAAGGCAAGGCCGCGATCGCGAATGCGAAGCTGGCTTACGCGCTCTTCCAGCGTCAATTTGCGGGCGAGCGATGGGACAAGCTTCGTGCGCGTGCCGCGCATGTGCAGCGTCCGCTCTGGGCCAGCACCAGCACCAAGAACCCGTCGTATCGCGATGTGATGTACGTGGAGCAGCTGGTGGGACCCGACACGGTGAACACGATGCCGCCGAATGTGATCACGGCATTCCAGGATCATGGTGACGTCGTCCGCACGGTGGACAAGGGTGTCGACGAGGCGCGCGAGCTGCTGCAGGCGCTTGCCAGCGAAGGAATCAGCATGTCGTCGGTCACGGACAAGCTCCTGATCGAAGGGCTCGCGAGCTTCCAGAAGTCGTTCGACACGCTGCTCTCCGGCCTTTCGAACAAGCTACGTTCGCTGGGTCGGGAGACTGTGGCGGCGGTGTAGCTCGCGATGGTGCACGTGCTCGTCGTTTCATGATGACACGGAGGCTGTCTGCGCACTACGGGTAGCCTCCAACGCTTTCAGCCACGGACAGGAATGGCACGGGGTCTCGTCGGTACCATCGGCAGCGCAGTCACGCTGGCTGTCACGGTGTTCATCTGCGCACGGGGGGTCGGCAGCGTCGGCATTCCGCCATTCGGACCGCTGCTCGATCCGGTGCAGGGTGCCGCTGCCGCCGTCCGCAACGGCGATTTGCCCCGGAGCGAGGCGCAGCAGATCTCGTCGCTGGGCGCGAATGTGCGCGTGCTGTTCGATACGCGCGGTGTGCCGCACGTCTATGCGTCGAACACGCGCGACGCATATCGCGCACTGGGATACGCGATCGCGCGTGACCGCTTCTTCCAGATGGAGCTCACCTATCGCGCCGCGTCCGGCACGCTGACGGAACTGGTCGGCGCGCGTGCGCTGTCGCTCGACAAGGAAGCGCGGCGACTTGGCCTGGGCTGGGCCGCAGAGCGGAAGTGGGCGGCGCTCGATACCACCAGCGAAGGACGTCGGGCCATGCAGGCCTTCGCCGATGGCGTGAATGCCTACCGCGCCACCATGACACCGGCCAGTACGCCAATCGAGTACAAGCTGCTTGGCACGACGCCGATGGCGCATTGGGAGCCGCGCTACTCGGTGTACCTGCTGATGCGCATGGCACTGACGCTGGCGTACAACCCTGACGACCTGCGTCGCACACGCGTCGCCGCCCTCGTGGGCCGCGATGCCGCGAACGCGCTCTTCCCGCGCAACGCACCGATCCAGGAGCCCATTCAGCCGGTGCCGGGACGCACGGCGCCTCGCGAGGAATGGGTTGCGATTCCCGCACCCGGTGCGCCGGACACATCGCTGCTTGCACCCGCCAGCGCCGCCAGCATGCTCGAACACACCGCGCTCGCCATGCCCGGTGCCGAGCAGACCGGCGATGCCCTGGGCAGCAACAACTGGGCGATCGCGCCGACGCGCACGGCCAGCGGTGGTGCGCTGCTGTCGGGCGATCCACATCTCGACCTGTCGCTGCCGTCGATCTGGTACGAGGCGCATCTCGTCGTGAAGGATTCGCTCGATGTCTATGGCGTCACCTTCCCCGGGTCGCCGACGATCGTGATCGGCTTCAACAAGGATGTGGCGTGGACGTTCACGAACACGGGCGGTGATGTCGCCGACTACTTCCTCGAGGAGGTCGACAACCCGACATTACCAGCGAAGTACCGTCTCGACGGTGCATGGCAGCAGCTCGTGCCACGCATCGAGACCTTCCACAACCCGGCCGGCCGGCAGGTCGGCGTGGACACGGTCTATTACACGCACCGCGGGCCGACGACCAATGAGAACGGCCGCCTGTTGAGCTTCCGCTGGACCGCACACGACGCATCGAATGAACTCGATGGATTTGTCGCTGCGACACGCGCGAGGAATGTGCAGGACTGGCAGCAGGCGATGCTGCCGTACAAGGCACCCACGCAGAACATGCTCGTCGCCGACCGCAATGGCACCATCGCGCTGCGCTCGCTTGGCGAATACCCGATGCGACGGAATGGCGAGGAAGGGTCGTACGTGCGTGACGGTCGTACGCGTGCGAGCGACTGGGTCGGCATGCTGCCGGTCGACGACATGCCGCAGGTGATGAATCCGGCGCAGGGATTCATCGTCAGCGCCAACCAGCAGCCGTTCGACCCACGTGTCGTGTCACGCTACATCGGCAGCAACTGGCCTGATCCGTGGCGCGCGCTGCGCATCAACGAGATCCTGCGCGCCGACGACAAGGTCACGCCCGAACGCGTGCGACAGATGCAGATGGACCCGCTCAACGTGCGTGCACGCATGATCGCGCCATACTTCGTGCGTGCGGCGGAGCGCAGCGGCAATGCATCGCTTGGCGCGGCCGCGAAACTGTTGCGGGACTGGGATTACCGCTACACGCTGCCGGCGCAGGCGCCGGTGCTGTTCGAGGCCGCCATGAAGCGGGCCATCGCGAACACCTGGGACGAGCTGCGCGCCACACCAGGCACGCCGCCGATCGCGGTGCCGGCGAGTTATGTGTACCTGGAGCTGCTGCGCGACTCCACCAGCATCTGGTGGGATGACCGGCGCACCGCCGGCACCACCGAGACGCGTGACGCGCTGCTCGCCAGCGCACTCGCGACGGCGTTCGACTCGCTCACGGTGACGCTCGGACCGGTCGGGCTGCCGTGGGAGTGGGGTCGAACGGGCGGCATCAATGTGCGCCACCTCGCAAACCTTCCCGGTTTCTCGCGCGAACACCTTGCCGTCACGTCAGGCTACGGCACGATCGCGCCGGCGTCCGGCGCGAACAGCACGCACGGGGCCAGCTGGCGCATGATCGTGGAGCTCACGAAAAACAGCCGCACGGCGTGGGCGATCTACCCGGGCGGCCAGAGCGGGAACCCGGCCAGCCGTCGCTATGATGATCGCCTCGAGAAATGGCGAACCGGCCAACTGGATTCGCTGGTCGTGCCGGAGTCCGAGGCCGCGTTCGCACAAAGCCGTCTGCTGTCCATCCTCGAGCTGCGCCCGTAGGCCTCCGCGGTCCGCGCCGTCCATCCGGGAAGCGCGGTTCGAGCCATCCAGACCTGTATGCCTACCATGTTTTTTCTCGCTGCTGTCATCCTGTTCGTCGCTGCCGAGTTTGTGATCGGATGGTGGACCTTGCCGGTCATTGGGCTGGTGCTGGGCCTCGTCGGTGCACGCCGGAAAGGCGTGTCCGTGCAGGTCGGCGTTGCCGCTGTGACAGCCTGGCTTATGCTGTTCGGATGGACGGCACTCCAAGGCGAACTCGGCATCTTCATGCACTCGCTTGCCGTGAGCATGAAGCTCGCACCCGTGATGCTTTTCGCGGTCATCGTGGCGCTGCCGGTATTGATGGCGTCCGCGGCAGCACGTCTCGGTGCCGGATTGCGCCCGGAATCGTCTGCAGTGACCCCATCGTGACCGCATTGAACGCTTAGTTCCGCTATGTTCGACGCGGGTGCTCCGATGCGTTGGCGTGTCGGCGGCGCCCGCACGGCCCGGCGGTGACCGGCGCCGTTTCCATTCGACGCCGATCCCGTGTCCGTTACCGCTCCGAAGACGAAGATCGTCTGCACCCTTGGTCCCGCCTCCGCCACGCGCGAGAGCATCGGGAGCCTGATAGAAGCCGGCCTGAACGTGGCCCGCATCAACTTCTCGCATGGCACGCACGAGCAGCACGCTGCCACCATCGCCATCGTGCGAGACCTGGCGAAAGAGATGGGGAAGCCGGTCGCGATTCTCGGCGACCTGCAAGGGCCGCGCATCCGCATCGGCATGCTGTCGCAGACCATGCAGCTCGTGCCGGGCCGCGAGGTCATCCTCGCGCACGAAGGCGAGGAGGATGCGGGTGACATTCCCGTCACCTACACGCAGCTCTCGCACGACGTGACGACGGGCAGCCGCATCCTGATCAACGACGGCCTGCTGGAACTGCGCGTGCTCCAGGTGATGGGCAAGCGCGTTCGCTGCGAAGTGGTTTTCGGCGGTGAGTTGAAGAGCAACAAGGGCATCAACCTGCCCGGTATTGCGGTCTCCGCGCCGTCAATCACCGAAAAGGATCGTGCCGACGTGGCATTCGCCGTGGAGCAGGAGCTGGACTTCATCGCGCTGAGCTTCGTGCGCCGTGCCGAGGACCTGTGGCAGCTGCGCGGCCTGGTGCCGAGCGACATGATGATCGTCGCGAAGATCGAAAAGGACGTCGCACTGAACAACATCGAGACGATCGTTGCGGCATCGGACGCCATCATGGTCGCCCGTGGCGATCTTGGCGTCGAACTGCCGTTCGAACGGGTCCCGGTGGCGCAGAAGCAGATCATCGCGCTCTGCAATCGCATGGGGCGGCCGGTGATCACGGCCACGCAGATGCTGGAGTCGATGATCACGCATCCGCGCCCGACGCGCGCCGAGGCGTCGGATGTTGCGAACGCCATCCTCGATGGCACCGACGCCGTGATGCTGTCGGCAGAAACGGCGGCGGGTGCGTATCCGCGACTCGCGGTCGAGGCGATGCAGCGCATCATCATCGAGATCGAACAGCGCTCCAAGCTGGACCTGGCCAACAAGGAGCAGCGTCGCGTGCCGGAACACAAGCATGAAGTCGCGGAGGCGATCGCGTCGGCCGTCAGCGCCGCCGTGAAGATGTTGCATGCGCCGGCCATCGTCTGCTTCACGAAGAGCGGTTCGACCGCACGCGTCGTCTCGAGCATGCGCCCCGCCGTGACGGTGGTGGCCTGCACGGACCTGGAAAAGACCTATCGTCAGCTCGCGCTGGTCTGGGGCGTGGTGCCGGAACTCGTACCACGCCATGACAACTACGACGCCCTGATTCTTGAAGGATTGGGTGCCGTCCGTCGTCTCAACCTTGCCGATCCGGGCGATCATATCGTGGTCACCGCCGGCGTGCCGTTCGACACGCCCGGCACCACGAACTTCATGCGCGTGGAGACGGTGTGAGACTGACCTTCCTCGGCACCGGAACGAGTTTCGGCGTGCCGCAGGTTGGTTGCTACTGTGCCGTCTGTCGATCGCCCGATCCGCGAGACAAGCGCACGCGGGTCGGTGCCGTGGTGGAGTCGGCCGGCGGTACACGCCTCCTGCTCGACACACCACCCGAGCTGCGACTGCAGCTCATTGCAAACAGCATCGATCGCGTGGATGCCGTGCTGTTCACGCATGATCATGCCGACCATACGCACGGCCTGGATGACATTCGCGCGATCTCGGTGCGACGCGATGCACCGCTGCCGATGTACGGTTCGGCCGCCACCATGCAGAGCCTGCACGACAAGTTCCGCTATGTCTTCGACGAGTCGATGCGGCCGATGCCAGGGACCGCCAAGCCCGAGGGGCACACCTTCATCGTCGAACCGGACGTACCGCTGACGATCGGTGACCTCACCGTGCAGCCGTTCACGGTGCCCCATGGACGCTTCGAAGTCACCGCGTACCGCATCGGGCCGCTCGGGTATGTCACCGATGCGAAGTCGGTGTCCGAGTCGGGCATTGCCTTGCTGCAAGGGGTGAAGGTGCTGGTGCTCAATGCGCTGTTCCGCACATCGCATCCCACGCATCTGAGCATTCCCGAAGCCGTGGGTATCGCGCGTCAGGTCGGCGCCGGGCGCACGTACCTCACGCACCTGACGCACGAGAACTTCCACGCCGATCTCGAGGCGGAGCTGCCTGCGGGGGTTTCGCCTGCGTTTGACGGGCTGACGGTGCGTGTCGAATGATCGGCGCGAGATCGAACACCTGACCATGGTGCTGCGCGGCACAGCCGTCTCCGCGATTCCGCTGGTTCATCTCCGCATTTTCTGATCTCATGTCCGTTCGCTTCGATTTCACCAACATGCTGAGGCCGGCGTGCCACGGCGGCCTGCCTGCCGATTCGCTCGCCGCGGCCGCGGCTGCATTCGCCGGTGCCGTCGCCGACGTGAAGGCGCGTCGCGCGGCAGGCACACTCGGCTTCCCGCTGCTGCCCGACGATGCGGCGGTGCGCGCTGCGCTGAAGGTCGATGCACTGGCGTCGCGCGACGAGATCGATGACGTCGTGCTCTGCGGCATTGGCGGCTCGGCGCTGGGGCCGAACATGCTGCGCAGCGCACTCTGTCCGCCGCGCTGGAACGAGCTGGATCGCAAGGCACGTGGCGGCTGGCCGCGTCTGCACGTGATGGACAACGTGGACCCTGTGTCCATGGGCGCGCTGCTCGATCGCGTGAACCTGAAGCGTGCGCGCGTGCTGGTGATCTCCAAGTCCGGCGGCACGGCCGAGACCATGTCGCAGTACCTCGTCGTGCGTGCCATGCTCGAGCAGCTGGGCGCGGAGTGGCCGAAGACGGTGCTTCGTTTCATCACCGATCCCGAGAAAGGCGTGCTGCGCGCGATCGCTCGCACCGACGGTATCGTCACGTACGACATTCCGCCCAGCGTGGGAGGACGCTTCAGTGTGCTGACGCCGGTCGGTCTCGCGCCGGCGGCGTTCATCGGCATCGACATCGATGCACTCTGTGCCGGCGCCGCGGCGATGCGCACGCGCTGCGAGTATGAGACCCTGGCGAACAATCCTGCCGGCGTGTTCGCGGTGCTGCAGCATCGGCATGACCAGGTGAACGGTCGCAACATCCATGTGCTCATGCCGTACGCCGATGCGTTGCGCGACGTCGCGAACTGGTTCGTGCAGCTCTGGGCCGAGAGTCTTGGCAAGGTGCTGCCTGACGGCGGCAACGTGGGTCCGACGCCGCTGCCGGCCCTGGGTGCGACCGATCAGCACGCGCAGGTGCAGAACTTCATGGAAGGTCCGCACGACAAGACCGTCACGTTCATCGCGGTCGAGCAGTTGGGGCGCGACATCACGATCCCGTCGTTGCATGCGAACTATCCTGATCTCGCGTACCTCGGTGGCAACACCATCGGCGACCTGCTCGATGCCGAACGTCGTGCAACCGCCGGTGCGCTGGCCAGCAATGGGCGGCCAAACGGTGTGCTGCAGATTCCATGTGTCGACGCGGCCCACGTCGGTGAGCTGATCATGCTGTTTGAGTTTGCGACGGCCTTCGCGGGTGCACTGTACGGCATCGATGCATACGATCAGCCGGGTGTGGAGCTGGGCAAGCAGTTCACGTACGGCATCTTCGGTCGCCCCGGCTTTGAGGCCGATCGCGCTCGCTTCGACCAGCTGGCGCAGCCGGACCCCGCCTGCATCGTCTGATCGGCTGCCGCTGCTGGTCACTTGTGTCTCGTGACGGTGTCAGGGAGCTTTCAGGTCTGCCTGGTCACGCAGTGCACGAGTTTGCCGTCCCCTTTCTCTTGCTGAGGTCTTGATGTCCGCTCCCGCCATCTCGTCGGCCCTGCTGTCAGACTGCGTTACCGTCGCGGCTACGTCCGTGACCGTCACGCATCCCGAACTGCTGGCGACCGAGCGCATGGATGCAGTGGTCAACGCCGCGGTCTTCGGCAGTGCCGAGGAGCAGGAGTACGCTCGCTGGCTGCTCTGGGAAGTCGGGCAGCATGTCGGCGTGCGTCCGGCCTCGATTCACGATCTCTACCTGGCACGTGGTGCCGGGAAGACAGGCGGGTACACGGTTCCCGCGATGAACATCCGCGCGGCGTCGTACGACACGATGCGCTCGATTTTCCGCACTGCCAACACGCTCGAGGCAGGCGCGTTCATCCTCGAGATCGCCCGCTCGGAGATTGCGTACACGGAGCAGCGCCCCAGCGAGTACGTCGCGGTGATCCTCGCTGCCGCGCTGCGTGAAGGCTTCCGTGGTCCGGTGTTCGTGCAGGGTGACCATTTCCAGGTCAACCACAAGAAGTTCGCGGTGGATCCCGTTCTCGAAGTCGACTCGGTGAAGCAGCTCGTGACGGAAGCCGTCGCAGCGGGCTTCTACAACATCGACGTCGACACATCGACGCTGGTGGACCTGTCCAAGCCGACGCTGGATGAACAGCAGGCGCCGAACTACGACACGGCTGTCGACATCTGTCGGTTCGTGCGAGCGGCGGAGCCGGATGGTGTGACTATCTCGCTCGGTGGTGAGATCGGTGAAGTCGGCACGGAGAATTCGACGTCCGCGGAGCTGCATGCTTTCATGCAGGGCTTCCGGCGTGTGCTCGCGGAGCAGGCGCCCGGTATGGCCGGCCTGTCAAAGATCAGCGTACAGAGCGGCACCAGCCACGGTGGCACGGTCCTGCCGGATGGAAGCATTGCCGATGTCGCGCTGGACATCGACACGCTGCGTGAGCTTGGCGAAATCGCGCGTGCGACCTACGGATTGGCGGGCGCCGTGCAGCATGGCGCGAGCACGCTGCCCGACAGCCGGTTCAACTCGTTCCCGGCAGCCGAGACGGCCGAAATTCATCTCGCGACGAACTTCCAGAACATGATGTTCGATCACCTGCCTCATGCACTGCGGACGGAGATCTACGACTGGCTGCTGGCGAACGCGAAGGACGAGCGTAAGGCGACCGACACCGATGAGCAGTTTTTCTACAAGACGCGCAAGAAGGCAATCGGCCCGTTCAAGCGGCAGCTGTGGGCGCTGCCCGCCGACATCAAGCAGAAGCTGGCCGATGCGTACGATGCGAAATTCAGCTTCCTGTTCACGCAGTTGCATATCAACGGGACCAAGGCTGCGGTGAAGGAATTCGTGAAGGCGCCGCGCCTGCACAAGGTGTTCGGTGCGCCGGGTGTCGTCGCGGCACCGGATGACGCCGACCTGAGTGACTGAGCCGTTTGCTGACGACGACGCTGCGTCCGCATCCTCCACTGAGGATGCGGTCGCAGCGTCGTCCCGGAAGTCGCGCGCACTGCTTGACGCCGCGCTGGCGCGCACCATTGCCGTGCTCGCACACGACCTGCGCAACTCGCTCGGCGTCGTGGCGATGCAGGTCGAGGCCATCTCGGTGCGCGCCGATGCGGTCGTCCCGGATCTGCCCGCCATCCGCGGTCACGCGAATGTCGCGTCCGATCACATCGAGAGCCTGGCGGACATGACCAACGCCCTCATCTCGTTCGCGAGAGGAAGCACATCGTCCGACCTCGCCATGATCGTGGCCGAGGCGGCCGCCATCGTGCCGTTGCGACCCGTGTCCGTGTCGACGCCACCGTTGGCTGCCGTCGGGCTGGATCCGTTGGTCACGCGGGCCGTGGCGCTGGAGGTGCTGATATTGGCGCTCACGACCCCGTACGCTCCGGTGTTCGCCATTTCCAGCGGTCCATCCGGATCGTTGCTGGATGTGCACGCCGGACAGCCGTTGGTACCGGACGCCGCTGTGGAATGGGTTGTGCAGTTTGAAAGTCTGGGAGGATTTATCACGCCGACGGTGGATGGCATCCGTCTTCAGTTTCCCCCGCTCGCCTGAACCACGATACTGCCAATGGCCAACGCCACCATCCTGATCGCCGACGACGAACCAGCTGTCACGACACCTCTCGAAGCCGTATTGTCCGCCGATGGATACACCATCGTCGTAGTGAGCGACGGCACGGCCGCACTCGAGCGACTCGAGCAGGATGACATCGCGCTCGTGCTGACCGACCTCAAGATGCCAGGGCTGGATGGCATGCAGCTGCTCGAGGCGATCCGCAGTCGAGAACTGCTCGCCGAGTGCATCATCATCACCGGCGAGGCCTCCGTGGACACCGCGGTCGAGGCCATGCGTCACGGCGCGTACGACTACATCGAGAAGCCGCTCACGAAGCAGAAGCTCACGCGGTTGAAGGCGCTCATCTCCAAGGCGATCGACAAGGAATCCACGCGGCGCAAGAATCGTGAACTGTCGTCGCGCCTGGAAGGGCTGACGAGCTTTGGTGAACTCATTGGCCAATCGGAGCCGATGCGTGAGGTGTATGGCCTGATTGAAGCTGTCGCGCCCACCAATGCCAGCGTCCTCGTGCTGGGCGAGAGCGGCACCGGCAAGGAACTCGTCGCGCGCGCACTTCACCAGAAGAGCGATCGCGCCAAGGGACCGTTCTACGCGTTGAATTGCGCGGCGCTACCCAAGGAAATTCTCGAGAATGAACTCTTCGGCCATGAGAAGGGAGCGTTCACCGGTTCCGTGAACGAGAAGCAGGGTGCGTTCGAAAATGCGAGCGGTGGCACGCTGTTCCTGGACGAGCTGGCAGAGATGGCACCGGATATCCAGGTGAAGCTGCTGCGCGCCATCGAGACGCGATCCATCCGGCGACTCGGCGGCAAGAAGGAAATCCCTGTCGATATCCGCATCGTGGCGGCAACGAACAAGGATGTGCAGAAGGCCATCGCTGCCAACGAGTTGCGCGAGGACCTCTATTACCGGCTGGCCGTGGTCGAGTTCGTGCTGCCGCCGCTCCGTGAGCGTGGCACCGATATTCTGATCCTCGCCGAGGCGTTCCTGCAGCGCTTCTCGAAGCAGAACGGCAAGCGGCTGACCGGGTTCGGTGATGGCGCACGTGAGTGGATGGCGATATATCCGTGGCCCGGTAACGTGCGCGAATTGAAGAACGCCATCGAGCGCGCCGTCATCCTTGCACGGACCACCGAGGTCAGTGCCAGTGACTTGTTGCCGCGACACCTGCGTGGCACCGCCGAAAGTCTGGGTCCCGTCACGCTGTCATTCGGATCGTCCGTGGCCGATGCGCGGCGACAGCTGGCGTTGCGCACGTTCGCGCAACTTGGTGGTGACATTCCAAAGGCCGCCGCGATGCTGGGCCTGAAGGAATCGCAACTTCGCGAGGAGCTGATGGCAATGCTGGTCCTGCCCGACCCGTCAGGAACGGGTGCAGATGATGGGGAGGAGGGCAGTGACCGCGCGGCGGTCCGGCTCGTACGTTCCGATGACGGGAAGGTCGCACCGGGACGCTAAGGTCCCGACCGCGATCGCCTGACTTTCTTTCACGTAACCCACGCATGCCACGCCACGACCGGGACGATGACGAGCAGATCATCGTCATTGAAGAGAATGATTCCTCAGGACTGTCCGCGTTCATGCTGGGTGCGGCAATCGGTGCGGGACTCGCACTGATCATGGCGCCGCAGTCGGGTGAGCAGACTCGCGAGTCCATCGGACGTCGCGCTCGCAAGGCTGGCGAAGCGACAAAGCGCGCGGGGACGAAGGTGACTGACGCGCTGGCGCAGGCGAAGGCCGACATCGAGATGCGCATCGACACCGCGAAGTCGTCGATCGACTTGAAGAAGGTGCAGGTGTCGCGCGCTGTCGATGCGGGACGTGAGGCCGCGAAGGCTGCGCGCGATGACCTGGAGCGCCGCATGGCTGAGCAGCGCAGCGCCGATGCGAGCCGCGTGCGCGACCATGACATCGACGGCGGCGTCTGAGCGCGATCGACGTGTCTCAGTGATGAGACGGTGCGCGTGGTTCGTGATGGCGCAGGTCCTGATGCAGTCGACGCCGCACGCGCCATTCGCGCATGCGGCGTCGCTGTCGTGACGCTTGTGTGCCGTGATCAGGCGCTGCTGGCTGCCACCGCGGAGGCACTCGCGACGATTGGAGCTACGGTATCCGGCGCATCACTTCGGCCAGCCGTGATGCCGCAGGTGGGGCAGTACTGGAAGAAGGCATTCTTGCGTGTGCTGCATGCGTCACAGGTGTCGTACAGCTTCATGCCGCAGTGCACGCAAAAATTCGTCGGCGCCGCGCCACCGGTCGCGATGGTGCGTTCACAGCCGGGGCACATGTTCGCGCTCATCTTGCGAAGCGCGTTTTCATAACCCAGCGACTGGCGCCTCTCCGTTTCCGACTGCTGCTCCACCACCTGTCGCTTGGCCAGGTAGCGTTGCATCGCGCGAATCACGAAGTGTCCCGCGATCAGCGTCAGCACGATGCCTACCACGTAGCGCACGTAGCCGCCGTAGCTGGGCAGGTAAGGCACCAGCTCGACGAAGAAAGCGAAGACCGCGAACAGCACAAACCCGCGCGCCAGCGGCCAGTAGAGGCTTTTCCGCTTGCGCGCGATGAACCAGATTGCGATCAACAGCAGCGGCAGCGTGAGCGCCAGCCGGATGCCGAACACCCGCATCTCCTGTGCAAACTGCGCATTGCGGAAGGCCGGGAGCGCGTCGTCGCGCCGCGTCGCCGCATCGCCTTCCAGCGAGTCGACCGCCTGTCGGATCTCGAGCCGACGCGCATCCTGCACCTCGACGGCCTTCTGTGCCGCCGAGCTGCTGCCCAGCAACGAGTCGAGTTCCTGCATGCGACGCATGCCATCCGGATCCTGGTCCGGGTTGCTCGTCGCCGTGCGCGTCGCACGCCAGTTGTCGTACGCTTCCTTTCGGTTCCGGTAGGTCGAGGTGCTGGAGTCGACGGTGAGGCGTGCCGTGTTGCGCCGCTCGTCCACGGCGGTGGCTTCGCGGCGCAGCTGCTCGAGTTGCAGGCGGAGCGACACGACTTTCGAGCGGTCCATGAACTGCTCGATCGACAGCGATTGATCGACGCCCGGCAAATCGCCGACGATCTTGCCACCAAGCCCGATCAGAAATCCTGCGAAAACGAACGAGACGGCCCACATCGCGATCGCGAACAACCTTTCTGGAACGCGGAGGCTCTTGAACATAAATCGGGCCGGGGAAGCTCATGCTCGGTGCCACGTACGAACTGTCGCGTGCCACCGGAATCGTTGTTGCAGCCAGCCACGTGCAGCGCGATTACTTGCCTCGCAATGTGCCGAGCACCGACTGCAGGTTCGTGCCGCGCGCTACAGTCTGCACGCGTTCCTGCACCTTCGGGAAAAGAGTCTCGGCTTCAGCCTGGAATCGCGTGAACAGCGCCTTCATGTCGGCGGCGGAGAGTGTGCGACCCTGCACGTAGTACTGCTCCGCCGCGTGGCCCAGTGCGTACGTCGCCGAAAAGCTCACGGCGGCACCGGCGGCCATGCCCGATGCGCCACCAAGCATGCCACCCAGCAGGCCACCAGCCACTTTGCCGAGCGTCTTGCGTACCACGCTTTCCATGAGTTGCGCCGCGGCACCGATGCCGAACGTCGCCACGAGATCCTTCACCTGGCTGATATCCATCTGCTGTCCATGTCGCTGGCCGATGGTGAATACCATGCGCATCTGCAGCGGCAGGATTGCCATGTTCGAGAGCCGATCCGGCAGTGCCTCGAGCGCTGCAGTCAGGATGGCCTGATCCAGGATCATCGCGTCCAGCTCACCCGCGGCCGGGGGCTGTGCAATTGCCGTCAGCGGTACGGGCGGCGGCAGCACATGCCCGGTGAGCGTCGCGACGGAGGCGATTGCCGACATCTCCGCAGTGCCGGGGCCCGTGGTCAGTGTGGACGACAGCTCCTGCAGGAAGGCGATCTCTTTCGCGCCCGCCATGCCGTCGGCGTTGCAGACGGCGACCGCGATCTCGTACGCGGCGCGCCGCGCCTCGTCAGTCGAGAGCGAGGCGGACAGTGAGCGAACGTCCTCCTGGTCCACCGATGCCCGCGCGACGACGGCATCGGCATTCGACAGGCCGAGTCGCGTCGCTGCGGCAGCAATCTGCGTCAGCTCGGCGGCGTTGCGATTGCCATCGGCGACGGCTGCATGCGCCGCGATGGTGATGATGATTTCAGCGTCGGTCAGCGTCATTGGTTCGTCTCGTTCGGTGTGGTCGTCAAGGCGCGAGCACGCGCAGGGGTGCGACTATCGTGGCACCTGTCGATCACAGCGCGGCGTGCCCGCGCGTGCAGCCTCCAGGACCTCGACGAGTTCGCGGCTGATGCTCCCGCCGCGATCCGTCGTGTAGAACGTGCTGCGATACGTGTGCAGCGAGTCGTTGCTGACGGCGCCGCGCGACCGGTTGGTCCACGCGCGCAGCGGCTCGGGCAGCTCCACCACGCATCCAACGTCGTTGCCGCCAGCGTCGAGCAGGATGAAGGTCGGCGTCGCCATGCGACCATCTGCGGTGCGATGCGTGTTTGCCGCGGCCTGTCCGTCGGTTGGCGAAACGATGCGAAGGCTGAGCCCCGACACCGAATCCGCAAGGCGCGCCGCGTACGGCACGGAGTGCATCGAGTCGCCGCACCCGTCACGCGCGATCACGAGCAACTGCCACGTGCCGCCCACCGCACGCGCCCGTTGCAGGAGTGACGCCTCGACCACTGCCTCACGCTGCAGGCGAAGCCAGCCGTCACGTCGTGCAGTGGCCGTTTCGACGAACGCCGCGAACGTCGTGCCGCGATCGAACATCGCCTGCAGCGAACTGTCCGCCGTCGCAAGCGGGAAAGCGAGTTGCCGGGCGCTGGGCATGCGTGCTGCCGGCTGGCACATCGCGAGACTGGCAATCAGGGCGGCCGTAAGCATCAGGATTGGAATGTAGGGCGTGATGAATCGAGGACCCGAACTGTGCACAAGATCATGTCAGGCGTGCGCCACGCGCCACACCCACCAGATCAGTACCAGCTGCAGAGGGAGGCGCAGCCAGCACGCGGCCAGGAACGCCGGGCTCGCGCCGCGCGCCAGTGCCAACCGCAGCATTTCGACATTCGCCGGAAATACGGCAATCAGCAGCAGGATCAAGCCCACCGCTGCCGCGCGTCTCGTTGCCGGCAGCAGCAGCCCAAGCCCGCCGAGCGCCTCGAATACGCCGCTGACGTAGACCAGCAGCAATGGGCGCGGCAAGTACGACGGCATGATCGCGAGGTAGAAGCGCGGCATGACGAAATGCAGCAGGCCGGCAATCACGAACACGATGGCCGTCACGATCAGGGACGGCGTCATGTCGACGCCGTCCCCCTGCAAGGCCACTGGCTCACGCCGGCAACGTCTTCATGTCGATCACGAAACGGTACTTCACGTCGTTCTTCAACATGCGCTCGTACCCCGCGTTGATCTCCGGCATGGCGATCACTTCCACGTCAGCCGTAATGTTGTGTGTGCCGCAGAAATCCAGCATCTCCTGCGTCTCGGCGATGCCGCCGATCAGCGAGCCGGCAAGGGAGCGACGTCCCATGATCAGCGGGAACGGGTGCAGCATGGCCGGCCGCTCGGGTACGCCAAGCAGCGTCATCGTGCCGTCGCGCTTGAGCAGGTTGAGATACTGCATGTAGTCGTGCTCGCCCGAGACCGTGTCGAGCATGAAGTCGAAGCTGCCTGCATGCGCCGCCATCGCCGTCGCGTCCGTGCTGAGCACCACTTCGTCTGCACCGAGCCGCTTCGCGTCGGCGATCTTGCCCGATGACGTCGTGAACTGCACGACATGTGCGCCGAACGCCTTCGCAAACTTCAGTGCCATGTGCCCCAGGCCGCCCAGGCCAACCACACCCACCTTCTGCCCCGTGGTGATCTTCCAGTGGCGCAGTGGCGAGTAGGTCGTGATGCCGGCGCAGAGCAACGGTGCGACACCGGCAAGGTCCAGCGACTTTGGAATCGTCAGCGCGTAGGCCTCATCCACGACCATGTCGCTGGAATAACCGCCGTACGTGGGTTGGCCATCCTTGTCGCGCCCGTTGTACGTCGCAACCATGCCCTTCTCGCAATACTGCTCCAGCCCTTCTGCGCAGCTTCCGCAGGTGCGGCACGAGTCCACGAAGCAGCCGACGCCAGCAAGGTCGCCGACCGCAAACTTCGTCACCTCGCCGCCGACCGCGGTCACCGTGCCGACGATCTCGTGGCCCGGCACCATCGGGAAGATTCCGCCGCCGCCCCACTCGTCACGGACCTGATGAATGTCGCTGTGACAGACTCCGCAGAACGCGATGTCGATGTGGATGTCCGTCGGACCGACGGCGCGCCGCTCGAATGTGAACGGTCCGAGTGCATCCTTGGCCTTTGGTGCGGCAAATCCTCGTGATGTCGTCATGCAATCAGGTCCCGTGATGTGGGGTGGTTCGTCGGTGCGGCGCTCGTCGCATAAATTAGCCCGTCGGACGTGACGGAGCCTGCCCGCCGTCGACGGTGCGCGTTGCGCTCGCTTCACATGATTTCCGAATCTCATCATCACCCTGCGCCGTGGTGTCACCATGTCAGATCGCATTTCCCTCGACGAGAAGTTCGCCGCGATCACGGATCACTGGAATCCGCGCGTGATTGCAGAGCTGAACGGGCAGCAGGTCAAGCTCGTCAGGCTTCAAGGCGCATTCGACTGGCACTCGCATGCCGACGAAGACGAGCTCTTCTTCGTGCATCGTGGTGAGTTCACGATGGAGTTTCGCGATCGAGCGCTGCTGCTGCGCGCGGGTGATGTGCTCGTCGTGCCACGCGGTGTCGAGCACCGGCCCGTGGCGACACAGGACTGCGAGGTGATGCTCTTCGAGCCGGCGTCGACGCTCAACACCGGCGATGCGATCAACGAGCGCACGCGGCACGTGCTCGAGCGCATCTGATGCAGCACACGCCGTCGCGGCCGCTCGCATGATGGATCCGCGGAAGGTGCGCCGCCGCGAGCGCGGGACGCCCGCATTGGCGGCGACACCATCGGCAGCGCCGGTCGTGATCGTGCCGCTCGGCGTGCGCGCAAAGCGGTTCTCCTGGTTGCTCTGGCGGAGCCTTGGCGAGGATGATGTGATGTTCCTCGCATCAGGTGTCGCGTTCAACCTGCTGCTCGCCGTCGTGCCGTTCATTCTTTTGCTCGTGTCGACGTCGATCTTCTTTCTCGGCAGCACGCCGGACAGCGCGGCCAATGCGGCGATCGCGTTCCTGGACCGGTTGCTGCCGTCGTCCAATTGGGGCGCGGGACAGAGTGTGCGGGATACGGTGCGCGAGATCGCGCGCGTGAGTGGTTCCGTCACGCTCTTTTCCGCAATCGGCTTCCTCTGGTTCTCGACGCGCGTGTTCAGCTCCATGCGCAGCGTCTTCCAGAAAACCTTCGACGTGCCGAACGAGCGGAGCATTCTGCACGGCAAGCTGTTCGACCTCGTCGGCTCGTTTCTCGCGGCGATCGGCATCACGCTTTATGGCTCGCTGACTGCATACCTGCTCGTTGCCAGCACGCGCGGCGCCTCGGTGCTGGTGCGCCTTGGCGTGCGTGACAGCTTCATGGGACCACTGGAGTATGCATTTGGCCGTGCACTCGCCTTCTCGCTCGTGGTGGTGCTCTGCTTTGCCGTCTATCGCCTCGTCCCGAACCGACCGATCCGCACGCGCATTGCGTGGATCGGGTCGATCACGACGAGCGTGCTGTTCGAGCTCGCGCGCATACTGTTCGCCATGTACGTCGAGCGATTTCCACCCGGGTCGTTGTACACTGGTGCGCTGGCGACGTTGGTCGTCGTCACGCTCTGGACATACTATTCCTCGCTCATCTTCATCCTTGGCGCCGAAGTGGCGCAGGCGATGGAACTGATCCGTTACCCGAAGCCGACACCTCATGATCGACCTGCGCAGCGACACCGTCACGAGGCCAGGCGCGGCCATGCGGATGGCGATGGCGAACGCCGAAGTGGGCGATGATGTCCTGGAGGGCGATCCGACCGTCAGGCAGCTCGAGACGGAGGTCGCACGACTGCTCGGCAAGGACGCCGCGCTGTACTTCCCCAGCGGCACCATGGCCAACCAGACGGCGATCTGGATGCATGCCGAACCAGGTACCGAAGTGCTCTGCGATGCGCGTGCGCACATTTATGACTGGGAGGGCGCGGGCGCCTCGGTGTTCCGGGGCGCGCAACTGCGCACCGTGACGCCCGCCAGCGGTGAGACCATTCGCGCGTCGGATGTCGAGCGCGGTTTGCGTGCCCCCTCGCGCTACGCCCCTCGCGCCACGCTGTTGTGCATGGAGAATACGCACAACGGTGCCGGTGGTGCGGTCACACCGTTGGCTGACCTGCAGGCGCTTGGTGATGCGGGCCGCGCCGCGGGGTTGAAGGTGCACATGGATGGCGCGCGGCTCTGGAATGCGCACGCCGCCACGGGCACGCCACTCGCCGATTTTGCCGCGACGGCCGACACAGTCATGGTCAGCTTCTCCAAAGGGCTTGGCGCACCGGTAGGTGCGGCGCTCGTGGGGCCGGCGCAACTGATGGCTGACGCCTGGGAGGTGCGGAAGCGCTTTGGCGGTGGCATGCGGCAGGCCGGCATCATTGCGGCCGGTGCGCTGTATGGTCTCCAGCAGAATTTGAACCGGCTGCACCTCGATCATGCCAACGCCGCGACCTTCGCCGCGCTCGTACATGGCGCGGGAGGCGCGCGCCCGGTCACTCCGGACACGAACATCGTGATGATCGACTTGCGCGCGGGGCAGCGGTCCCCGGATGTCGTCGCGGCGGCGGCGGCTGGCGGCGTCGCGCTGTCCGGCTGGTCGGCGACGCGCGTGCGCGCGGTCTTTCACCTGGATGTGTCGGCATCCGATGCCGCCGACGCGGGTCGCATCGTGGCTGCAGCGCTCGCCGCCTGAACGTGTCGTGCCTGCCGCATGCCGCGATGCGTCACGAGAGGCAAGCGTTGGGTGATGTCGGGCTTCACGGCGCGGCGCGCGCGCGATAGATTCTCCCTCGCTCCAGGTCCCGGAGGGCGTCAGCCCGCTAACCGCGTCAGGACCGAGAGGTAGCAGCGCCGTGTGGTGTCTTGCGTTGCTCCGTCAGGCCTGGAGTATCGCGCGGCCGTTCGATCGTCCCTCACCGGGCGGCGACGCCGCGCGACACGTTTCCGTGTGCCGCTCACCCGCGCGCCGGCGTCGCGTCGTTCAGTCATGGTCTGCGCCATTCCGGTCGACCCTCGCGCCCCCCGGGAGGATTCCCAGCCCGTGATTGCGCTCGCCCGAAAGTACCGACCGAAGAACTTCGCGCAGGTCGCCGTGCAGACACACGTGTCGAACACGCTCAAAGGTGCGATCGCGCGCGATCGTGTGGCGCATGGCTACCTGCTCTGCGGGCCGCGCGGTACTGGTAAGACCACGCTGGCTCGCGTACTCGCCATGGCGCTCAACTGCGAGAACCGCAAGCTGCGTGACGACGGCGAGCCGTGCGGCACCTGCAGCGCCTGCACACGCATCTGGAGTGGCAGCGCCTCGCTGGACGTGATCGAGATCGACGCGGCGTCGAACCGCGGCGTGGACGATGCACGCGATTTGCGCGAACGCGCGATGTATGCGCCCTCGACCAGCGATGGCTACAAGGTCTACATCGTGGACGAGGCACACATGCTCACCCGCGAGGCGTGGAATGCGCTGCTCAAGATTCTCGAGGAGCCGCCGCCGCGCGTGGTGTTCGTGTTCGCCACCACCGAGCCGCAGAAGATCGCCCAGACCGCGGCGCCGGTGCTCAGCCGCCTGCAGCGCTTCGACCTGCGCCGCATCAATCCCGCCGAGATCCGCGACCGGCTGGCGTCGGTGCTCGATGACGAAGGGGTGAGCTACGACCCCGATGCACTGCACATGCTCGCGCGTGCCGCCGATGGAGGGCTGCGCGATGCGCTCTCGCTGACGGATCAGGTGCTCGCCTTCGGTGACGACTCGCGCCTCACGTCGGAGCGCGTGCGCGACGCGCTGGGCCTGGTGCCGGAAGATGAGCTGCTGGCGCTGCTGGCGATCATCGGCGAGCGCCGTGCTGCCGATGTCTTCGCGGCGGTCGAGCGCCTGACGAACCTGGGTGTGGACCTGGTGCTGCTGCTGACCGGCCTGGCCGACCTGGTGCGCGCGCAGTTGGCGATCGTCCTTGGCGGTGATCCGGGAGCGGTCTCGAGCTCGGTGCGGGAACGGCTCACGAGCATGGCACCGCAGTGGCGCGCCGGTGACCTGCTTCGAGTGCTGCAGCTGATGGCGGAAGTCGAGGCGCGACTTCGCCGCAGCGGACAGCCGCAACTGGTTTTCGAGACGCTGCTCGTCCGCCTGGCGCTGCTCGATCGTACGCTGGCGTTGGAGGAGGTGCTCGCCGGCCTGGGTGACGTCGGTGTGCGCAGCGTCTCGGTGCCGCGCGGTGCACCGCCGGTCGCCTCGCGCGCGGCCACGCTTGATCGACCCGCGCCGCCGGATGATTCGCCGCCGCATACCTCGCCGCCGCACACCTCGCCGCCGCGGTCCGAACCGCGTTCGTCGGTGCCAGCCGCACCGCGTGCTGCGCCGGCGTCAGGCAAGTGGGCGGCGCAACCGCCGCCACCAGCCCCGGGCGCCCAGCCCGCCGTTGCCACGCCCCCTCCGGCCGCGTCAACGCCAGCAGGCGGGCCGGTACCCGATCTGCATCGTATCGTGGACGAGTGGGATGCGGTGATGGCGGCGCTGAAGGAGAAGGGGCGGGGGATGATCGCGGCAATGCTCGCGCGCGTTCAACCGGTGGCGGTTACGGCTGGTGGTCTGCTCACGCTCGAATGTGATGACCCGGGCGATTACCCCGTCGTGGCAGACGGACTGCCGCAGGTGGCCGAGGCGCTGCGCGATGTGCTGCCGGCCATCACGCGGCTGCAGGTCAAGCCGCCGGCAGATGGGGTGCCCGTGTCGCGTGAACGCCTTACGACGGACGGGGTGAGACAGGAGCGGGTCGCCTCGCTCACGAAGCAGGATCCGATCCTCGGTGCGGCGGTGCTGGGGCTCGATCTGGAGCTGATGGAGTAGCTGAACAATTGGTATAGCGTGTGCCACTTTTCCCTCGCCCCGATGACGATGGATTTCATGAAGATGATGCAGCAGGCCCAGCAGATGCAGGGCAAGCTGTCAGAGCTGCAGGACGAACTTGCGAAGCGGACCGTGACCGGTGCCGCTGGCGGCGGCATGGTGTCCGTGGAGGCCGATGGCAAGGGCACGGTGAAACGCATCAAGATCGATCCCAGCCTGATGACCGGCGGCGACGTGGAGCTGCTCGAGGATCTCGTCACGGTCGCGGTCGGCGACGCGCAGCAGAAAGCGGCCCTTCTGGGCCAGGAAGAGATGGGCCGGCTTGCCGGCGGACTCGGCATTCCGGGTCTGAAGCTCCCGTTCATGTGAGCTGTGTCGGCGATTGACGAGCTGGCGAGCGAACTCGCCAGACTCCCGGGCATCGGGCGCAAGACCGCGATGCGCCTGACCTATCACCTGCTCAAGCAGCCGGCGGCGCAGTGCCTTCGGTTGGCGGACGCACTGGTGGGGCTCACCGAGCGAGTTCGGCAGTGTGAGGTCTGCTACAACCTGACCGAGGCGCCACGCTGTCCGATCTGCTCGGACCCACGACGTGACGTTACGACCATCTGCGCAGTCGAGGAGGCAGCGGATATCGGCGCCATTGAGCGGGCAGCGGAATTCAGGGGCGTATACCACGTGCTTGGAGGCCGCATCTCGCCGCTCGACGGCGTCGGACCCGGCGACCTGACCATCGCGGCGCTCGTGTCCCGGGTGCAACGGGGCGCCGTGACCGAAGTGATCCTCGCGACCAATCCCTCCATGGAAGGCGAAGCCACCGCGATCCACCTCCAGCGACAGCTGGTGCCAACTGGAGTGCGCATCACGCGCATCGCACGTGGCCTGCCTGTCGGCGGTGATCTCGAGTACGCCGATAGTGTGACCATTGCACAGGCGCTGTCAGCGCGAAGGGAGATGGCATGATGCAGCTCGTTGGACGCACGACATCGCGCACCAGCGTTGGTCCGTTGGTGCTCGCCGGCTTTGCGGCAGGCGTGATGGTCGGCGCGTTGGCGTGGCGGCGCCAGCAGGATTCGGCGCACGATCAACTTTTTTCGTCATCCACCGTGCAGCGCGCGGCAGCCATCGGTTGGCTCGCGCGCACGCCTTCAATCAAGAACGCGCGATTGCTGCGCGACTACATTCGTTGGGAGCGTCGCCCGACGCTCCGCCGGCGCGCTGATCGTGCGCTGGCCAGCCTTCTCCTCGCTCTCGAGTCGTGAGCGCCGATATGTCTCGCGCATCGCATTGGTCCTTCACGCAGGACGACGCAGACGCCATCACGCGCATCCTGCTCGACTTCCTGCAGCAGACGAACAGTCGCAGTGCGCTGCTCGTCGACCGGTCCGGCCAGCTGGTGACGACCGTCGGCGAACAGCCGCAGTTCGACGCCACCGCCTTCGCGACGCTCGCCGCCGCCGACTTCAGCGCCAATGACCAGCTGGCGAAACTGATCGGCGAGACCGACTTCACGACGCTGTTTCATCAGGGCGAGCGCGACTCGATGTACGTCGCCGATGTCGCTCGACGGCTGATCCTCGTGGTCCTGTTCGACCAGCGGACGACACTGGGGCTGGTACGTCTGCGCCTGAAGGCCGCGGTGGCAGAGCTGAACCAGGTCTTTCTGCGGCCGCCCGACTCACAGCCCGCCGACTTCGGTGCGTCTCACCTGCTTGCTGGCGCAGAAGACGACATCGACCGGCTCTTCAGCTAATTCGACCAATACCACATGTCGGTCATCAACTACGCGTCGCGTGAGATCAACTGCAAGATCGTCTACTACGGGCCCGGACTCGGTGGCAAGACCACGAATCTCGAGCACGTGTACGCGCGCGTCGCACCTGACACCCGTGGCAAGCTGATCTCGCTCGCCACGGAGAATGAACGCACGCTGTTCTTCGATTTCCTGCCCGTGGATCTGGGCACGATTCGCGGCTTCAAGACACGATTTCATCTCTACACGGTGCCGGGTCAGGTTTACTACAACGCCAGTCGCAAGCTGATCCTGAAGGGCGTCGATGGCGTGGTCTTCGTGGCTGATTCGCAGGTGGAGAGGCAGGAAGCAAACGTCGAGGCGATGCAGAACCTGTACGACAACATGGCCGAGTACGGCTACGACATCACGCGCATGCCATTCGTGATCCAGTACAACAAGCGAGACATGCCGAACGCGGCGCCGATCGACGAGCTGGATCTGCTGCTCAATCCCGGCTTCGAGGTCGTGGACCCGGCGCGACAGCGCCAGATGGCCGATCCGCACAACCCCTCCCGGCTGCTCGTCACGCAACTCGCCACCGGCGAGTGGGTCGAGCGCGTGCCCAGCGTCGAGGCGGTGGCAGTAGCGGGCGACGGTGTCTTCGATACGTTGAAGGCTGTGAGCAAGCTCGTATTGAAGAGCCTCGCGTCCTCGAGTTGACATAGACGACCCCGTGAACCTCCCGAACGCCCTCACCATCGGCAGGATAGCCATCACGCCCCTGGTGGCTGTGTTGCCGTTCGTGAACGGGTCGACGGTCCGGGCCATCGCGTTTCTGCTCTTCGTCATTGCCGCCGTCACGGATTACATCGACGGCTACCTCGCGCGGCGCGAGAACCTGATCACGGAACTCGGCAAGTGGCTCGATCCGCTCGCCGACAAGCTTCTGCTGCTGGGCACCTTCGTGCCCATGTATTACCTCATGCGCGGCGCCCCCATCCTCAGGAAGGCGGGTGAGACCATTCCGCCCGACGGACGCTTCCCGACATTGCTGGCATCCATGTGGCTCTCGCTGCCGCTGTGGGTGGTGGTCGTCGTGCTCGGTCGCGAGATCTTCATGACGGGCTTCCGCGAGATCGCGAAGCGCAAGGGCGTCATGATCTCGTCCATCGGTCCGGCAAAGTGGAAGACCACATTCCAGAGTGTCTGGATCGGGGCCGCGTACTGTTGGTTCTTCGCTGCGACGCTCGCGCGTGAGCATGGCTGGCGTGGCGGATGGTGGTCCGCGTTCGCGTACTTCAACGGCGCCGTCGTCGCATTCAGCATGTGCTGCGCCGTTGTGCTCACACTCTGGTCGCTGGCCCTGTACGTCCAGCGATACGGCAGTGTCATCGCCGCCCCGGCCCGCAGTCACGCGGGCTGATTCCCGGATCACGATCCATGGCGCAATCCGTCGAGATCGTCACCATCGGTGACGAACTTCTCCTGGGCACGACCGTCGATACCAATGCGGTCTTCCTCGCGCGTGCGCTCGGCGAGATCGGCGTGCCAATTGCCCGCCGCGCCACGGTCGCCGATGATGAGCACGAAATCGCCGACGCCGTGCAGCAGGCGCTGGAGCGAACCGGTGGCGTCATCACCACCGGCGGTCTGGGGCCGACGGCCGATGATCTCACGCGTCCGGTGCTTGCGCGGCTTTTCGGGCGTGAATTGCGGGAGGATCCTGCAATCGTCGCGGCGTTGCATGCGCTCTGGGCGTCACGTGGACGTGGTGGCGCGCTGCCACCCAGCAACCTGCAGCAGGCGCTGGTGCCGGAGGGAGCCGAGGTTCTGGCAAACGGGCAGGGTACCGCACCAGGCCTGCGGCTCACCGATGATCAAGGGCGCTGGGTGATCATGCTGCCCGGCGTGCCGCGCGAGCTGCGCCACATGACGGCCACGCACATCGTGCCGTGGCTCACGGAGCGTGGCAGCGGCACCGTGCTTCGCTCGCGCAACGTGCGCACGACGAGCATCGCCGAGAGCGCGCTGGCGGAGAAGCTCGGACCCCTGAAGCGGGAGGTCGAGGGGCTGCCACTCGCCTACCTGCCCGGGCACGACGGCGTAGACCTCCGCGTGACCGCGCGCGGATACCCGGCGGCGGAGGCGGCGCGGCGTCTCGATGCCGCCGTCGCGCAGATTCGTGACGCAGTGGGCACCTACGCGTACGCGACCGATGGCGTCTCCATGCCGGCCGTCGTGCTGGACATGTGCCTCGTTCACGGCGACACGATCGCGGTGGCCGAGAGCTGCACTGGCGGACTGCTTGGTGCGCGCCTGACCGAGGTGCCGGGTTCCAGCCGCGTGGTGCTCGGCGGGGTGATTGCCTACGCGAACATCGTGAAGGAGCAGGAACTCGGCGTGGCTGCAGACGACATCGAGATGCATGGCGCAGTGAGCGAGCCCGTAGCCGTCCAGATGGCGCGTGGAGTGCGCGGCATGACGGGCGCAACGATCGGCGTGGGCATCACCGGCGTTGCAGGTCCCGACGGCGGTACTCCGGACAAGCCGGTCGGCACGGTCTGGATCGCGATCGACGTGCGGGGCGAGGTGACCACCAACCGCGCCATCTACATCGGGGATCGCGCCGAGATCAGGCACCGGGCGACGCAGGTGGCGATGGATCTCATTCGTCGTGCTCTGCTCGGCATGGCGACCTGACACGAGTTCGCGATCGAGGAGCATGGCGGTCGCTCCTGTCGGCGGCGGGTCGTCACGTGACAATAATCACAGCGGTCTGCGTAGATTTGAGCGTATGCAGCGCGCGTTTCCTGCTGCGACTACCGTTGAGACAGGTTGTACAGGAACGCCGCTCGCTCTTTTTCGACACACTCACTCGAGTCTGTCAGCGCACGTTTGCGCGTTCGCCACACAGGAGTTCGACGATGGACCAGAATCTTGGCGCTTCCGAGACCGAAACCACCGCCGCACCGGCCGCCGATGGCGATTCCGGCGCTCCCGACGTGGCAGAGCAGGGTGCCGGAGATCTGGACGCGCTGCGCGCGCAGCTCGAGGCGGCGAACGACAAGTTCCTTCGCCTGGCCGCTGAGTACGACAACTACCGCAAGCGCACCATGAAGGAGCGGATGGACGAGCGCGGGAAGGCGCAGGCTGACCTCGTGAAGCTGCTCATGGATCCGCTGGACGACCTGACGCGCTTTGCAAATGTGGACGTGACGAACGTCAGCATTCCGATGATGGTCGAAGGGGCCGCGCTGGTCGCTCGCAAGGTGTTCAAGGAGCTGACCGCCGGCGGGCTCACCGTCATCGATCCCGTCGGTGCACCGTTTGATCCCGCGCATCATGAAGCCGTGACGACGCAAGCGGCCGCCACGCCGGATGAGGATCACACGGTGGGTAGCGTATTTCAGGTCGGCTACATGTACAACGGCATGCTCCTCCGTCCGGCGCGCGTCGTCGTGCGGCAGTGGAACGGTTGACCGTCAACTCGCGCTAGCGCGCGCCCATGGCTCCCACGAACGCAGATTTCTACGCGGTGCTTGGTGTTTCGTCCACCGCAACGGCAGACGAAATCAAGAAGCAGTACCGCCGGCTCGCCAAAAAGTATCATCCGGATTCAAACAAGTCCGATCCGAAGTCGGCTGATCGCTTCAAGGAGATCTCCGAGGCGTATTCCGTGCTCGGCGACGAGGCGAAGCGCAAGCAATTTGACGACATGCGCAAGTTCGGGTCGGTCGGCGGTTTCACCGAGGCGTGGCGCAATGCGGGTGGCGGTGCGCGTCGTCCTGGTCCGGGTGCCGGTGGACCACCCGGTTCGGCGGGCAATCCGCGTTTCGACGATTTCGACATCGGTGGCCTTGGAGGGCTCGGTGACCTGTTCGGCAGCGTGTTCGGCGGCCGCGCAAAGGGTCCTCGCAGCAGCGAACGCGGGCAGGATGTCGAGCTCACCGTGGAGATTCCGTTCCGCACTGCCGCGACGGGCGGCAAGGTGCCGGTCGAACTGGATCTCGTGGAGGAGTGCCCGGTCTGCAAGGGCAGCGGGGGTGCGCCGGGCGCGCAGGTGAAGCTCTGTGGCGAGTGCAACGGGCGTGGCACGATCAGCTTTGGGCAAGGCGGATTCGCCGTGAACCGGCCCTGTCCGGCCTGTCTCGGGCGCGGCACCATTCCCAGCGAGAAGTGCGGAGGCTGCAACGGCGCCGGCCAGGTGCGTTCGCGTCGCAAGGTGAACATCACGGTGCCAAGCGGCGCGGAAAGCGGGTCACGCGTTCGCCTCAAGGAACAGGGTTCGCGCGGACAGAATGGTGGACCGACGGGCGACCTGATCATCACGTTCCAGGTGCTGCCGGACCGCGCGTACACGCGCGATGGTCTGGACCTTGTTCTGGGTGTGCCGATCAACATTGCACAGGCCACGCTTGGCTCGAAGATCCAGGTGAAGACGCTGGACGGCACACGCGTCGCGCTGCGCATTCCTGGTGGCACGCCGAGCGGCAAGCGCTTCCGCGTGCGTGGGCAGGGCATCGAGAAAGACGGGAAGCGTGGCGACCTGCTGGTCGACGTGCAGATCACGGTGCCGGAGACGCTCAACGAGGAACAGGAAAAGCTGATGCGCGAGTTCGCCGAGGCGGGCGGGTTGAAGTTCTGACGGTGGGTTCCGCGTCCACGGCGTGGGCCACACACGCCGCGTCGATCGAGGCGTTCGCGCACGCGACGGGCGAGCGTGCCGACGCAGCGCATGATGTGGCGCACCTCGCGCGCGTGGTGGCCATGGCGCAGAAGCTCGCTGCCGAGGAGTGCGCGTCGCTCGACGTGGTGATGCCCGCTGCGTGGCTGCACGACTGCGTGCACGTGCCGGTCACGTCACCGGACCGGCCGCGTGCCTCCATCATGGCGGGTGACGCGGCAGTCGCATATCTGCATGGCATCGGCTACGACGCGACGCTGCTCAATGACGTGCATCATGTGATTGCAGCGCACAGCTTCAGCGCGAAGATCGCACCGCGGACCGTCGCGGCGCGCGTGGTGCAGGACGCGGACCGCCTCGATGCCATCGGCGCCATCGGCATCGCGCGGTGCCTGATGCTCGGTGGGCAGCTCGGTCGGACGCTCTACGACGCAGCGGATCCGTTCGCTGAGCATCGCACACCGAGTGATCGCGTCTCCAGCATCGATCACTTCTACACGAAGCTGCTCACGCTCGTCGACACGATGCAGACGGAGTCGGGACGACGCGAGGCGCAGCGGCGCACCGGGTACATGCAAGGCTATCTGAACCAGCTGCGCAGCGAACTCTGAGTCGCAAGCGCCGCAGGGCGCTGCCGTGCGTGACGGGCCCTGTTGCAGCGCGAGGCTGACGGAGTGTGCGAACGCCTACCGCACGTCAAACACGTACTTCTCCAGCTGTTCAATCTGCGCCTCGGCTTCTGCGACTTCGAAGGCGAGGATGTCGCCGGACGTGACCATGCCGACCAGGCCACCGTCGTGCAGCACGGGAAGGTGGCGGATGCGACGGGTCGACATCATTGCGCGGCAGACTGCAATCTTCACATCGGACGTGATCGTCATTGGGTCCGCGGTCATGACGTCGCTCACCAGCGTCGTGGATGGATCGCGTCGCGCCGCGACGACGCGTCGCATGATGTCGCGTTCCGTGAAGATGCCGACGAGCCGGCTGTTCTCCAGCACCACCACACCGCCGATCCCCGTCTCGTTCATGACGTTGGCTGCGTCCAGCACCGTGTTCTCCGGTGCGACGTGGATGACGTTCGTACCCTTCCTGGCGAGCAAGTCTCGAACACTGGACATGCGATGGCCTCGTGAGCTGTTGTACCGTGAGCATATCTCGCGGTACACGGCGGCGCCAGCTACGCCACGATCGGCAACTCCAGCCGTCGTGATGCGCGCGTACCGGACTCGATGAACCCGCCGCCAAGCAGCCGTTCCCCATCGTAGAGCACCATGGACTGGCCCGGCGTGATCGCACTGAGCGGTGCGTCGAGCGCGAGCTCGATCTCGTCACCATCGACACGGACGATTTCGGCCTGCACCGGCGTGGCGTGGTGCCGATGCTGCACCTCGACACGCGCGCCGACGCCAGGTGGCGATTCGCACATCCAGCGCACGCCACGAGCCACCAGCCCGCGGCCCAGCAATGCCTCGCGTGGTCCGAGCACCACCGCACGCGTGAGCGGATCGATCGCGACGACGAACATCGCTGCCGCAAAGCCGCCGGGCACGCCCTTGCGCTGCCCGATGGTGAAGCGCGCGAAGCCGTCATGCTCGCCGACCGTCGTGCCATTTTCCAGCACGAATGGTCCGCGCTGCAGTGCCGGCGCATCAGCACCGAGTTCGCGGCGGATGATCTTGACATGATCACCGTCGGGCACGAAGCAGATGTCCTGGCTTTCGACCTTTTCGGCGATCACCTCGAGCCCCAGCCGGTGTGCGACCGCGCGCGTCTGTGCCTTCGTCTGGTGGCCGACGGGCAGCAGCAGCCGGCGCACGACATCACGCGCGATGCCCCACAGGAAGTACGTCTGGTCCTTGGCGTGATCCAGTCCACGATACAGGTCGCCGTGGATGGCGCGCGCGTAGTGACCCGTCGCGATCCAGTCGCACTCGAGCGCCTCGGCCTTGCGCACCAGGTCGCGGAACTTCGTGAACGTGTTGCAGCGCACGCAGGGAATCGGCGTGCGGCCGCGGCTGTACTCGTTCACGAAATCCTGCACCACGTCGCGCCCGAACGCGCTCTCCAGATTGAGCACGTAGTGCGGCACGCCAAGTGACTGGCAGACGCGGCGCGCATCATTCACGCTGTCCAGCGAGCAGCAGGGACGGTCAGGCAGGTCCTCGTCGTGACAGAACAGCTTCATCGTCGCGCCGATCACCTCGTAGCCTTGCTCGTGCAGCAGCGCGGCGGCGACGGAACTGTCCACGCCACCACTCATCGCCACCAGCACGCGCTTTCCGCTCATGGCCTATGCCGCGCCTGCGAGCCGGCGTGCCTTCGCGACGAGTGCGGGGAACACGTCGCATACGCGCGCGATATCCTCGTCCGTGCTGAGCATCCCGACCGACAGCCGCACGGCCGCGCCCGCGAGGCTGCGCGACACACCCATCGCGCTCAGCACATGGCTGGGCGAGACGCTTCCGCTCTGGCATGCCGAGCCACCGCTGGCGGCGATACCGGCGAGATCGAGCGCCATCAGCAGGCTCTCGCTGTCGGTACCGGGCACGCTGATGTTGAGGATGTGCGGTGCGCGCACGGCGCACGCGCCGTGCACGACGGCGTCAGGCACGCGCGCCATGATCGCCGACTGCAGCGCGTCACGCATCGCGCCGAGTCGCGCACACTCCTGCTCACGCTCGGCAAGCTGCAGTTCCGCGGCGACGGCGAGTCCGACGGCGAACGCCACGTTCTCGGTGCCCGGACGGCGGCCACGATCCTGCGAGCCGCCATGGAAGAGCGGCTCGAATGGCGTGCCGCGCCGGATGTACATCGCGCCGATGCCCTTGGGTGCGCCGATCTTGTGGCCGCTCAGCGACAGCAGGTCGATGGGCAGCACGGTGGCGTCGATGACCAGCTTGCCGAACGCCTGTACGGCATCGGTATGCATCAATGCGCCGACGCTGTGCGCGTGCGCCCCGATCGCCGGCACATCCTGCACGACACCGCTCTCGTTGTTGATCCACATCACCGAACAGACGGCGACCTGTGCGTCGACGAGCGTGGTCAGCGACTCCGGCACGATGATGCCGTCGGTGCCGATCTTGAGCAGGCGCTCCTCGCCACCTTCGCGCGCGATCTGGTGCACGACTTCCAGCACGGCCTTGTGCTCGGTGGGGCTGGTGACGACCGCGTTGCGGCCCTGTAGCCGACGCATGCGCCACGGGCCGATGATTGCCAGGTTGTCGCCTTCGGTGCCGCCCGATGTGAAAACGATCTCGTCAGGCTGCGCCTTGAGGCAGGCGGCGATGCGGGACCTGGCCTCGTCCAGCGCCGTGCGTGCGTCGCGACCCCAGCGGTGCACGCTGGATGGATTGCCGAAGCGGGCGCCGAAGAACGGTGTCATCGCCTGCAGCACCTCCGAGCGGACGGGGGTAGTCGCGGCGTGATCGAGATAGATGGGTGGTGCCATAAGATGGGAAGATAAGTGTCGCTCCCCCCGATCTGCCTACGTGTCGCGTGTTTCCAGCACGGCGCGCACCGGCGCGGCGTCGGCGCCGGTCACCAGCACTGGGTAGGCCGTGAGCAGGTAGACACCGTCCGGGACATCGCCGAGCGACAGGTTCTCCAGCACGCAGGCGCCGCCGTTGAACAGCGCGTGGTGCACGGACAGCTCGGTGGCGGTGCGCGTGTCCACACTTGGCGCGTCCACACCGAAGAGTGTGAGGCCGCCGCGGACGAGCCAGTGGGCGGCGTCGGCGGTGAGCGTGGGCCAGGCGGCGGGGAAGTGGCCACCGACCACCGTGCGGCCGGTGCGAACGAGCAGCCGCGTGGGCAACGCCGTGCCCTCCAGCGCCATGCTCAGCCACTCAGTGGTGAGCACGGGGCCGACGTTCGCGTCACGTGCGTCGATGACCGTGGCAGGGCCGCAGAACGCGTCCAGCGGCAGTGCCTCGCTGGGCAACCCGCCGGCCATCACATGCAGCGGCGCATCCGCATGGGTGCCCACATGCCAGCTGGTGGAGACACGCCCCACGTTCACGCTGGCACCCGAGGCCATGTCCCACGCCCAGCCGCAGGTGTAGGGCGTATCACCGGGCCATGGCGGCGTCTCTGCGCCATAGGCCACGCTGATGTCGTACCGTGTCACCGCGCCGCGCCATAAAATTTTGCGCGCACCGCCCAGAGTGCAGGGAAGAAGCGATTCTGCAAGGTTCGGTTCAGGTACTTCGCGCCCAGCGTGCCACCCGTGCCGCCAGTCTGCGGTCCGATGATGCGCTCGACGAGCTGCACGTGCAGGAAGCGCCACTGTGCAAACTGCTGCTCATACGCCAGCAGGCCCTCCGCCAGCTGTGCCAGCGCGCTGTGTTCATGCTCGGTGTAGACCTGCTCGAGCGTGAGGCCGGCGCGCTCCACGAGCGCCAGGAACTGATCCTGCATCAGGGGTGCGTCCAGCGCCTTCTGTACCAGCGCGGGTGGTTGGCCATGTTCGCGAATGACCTGCAGGAAATGTTCGTCACGCAATCCGCTGCGGGCCTCGATGGCGCGGAACTGGTCGCTCTGCGAGCCGCTCGACGTGCCGAGATAGCCGCGGAACTGCGCAAAGCGCTGCGGCGGAAGTGTGTCGAGTGCCGCCAGCTGCTGGCTGACGATGTTCATCAGCACGTTGATGCGCGTGATGCTGGACACCGCACGTGGCGCGTCGTTCGCCTCCATCGCCTCGGCCATCTGCTCCATCTCGTGCAGCAGCACCTTGAACCACAGCTCGCTCGCCTGGTGCACGATGATGAACAGCAGTTCGTCAGGGTGCTCCGGCTTCGACTGGATCTGCTGCAGCGTGAGCAGTTGCGGCAGCATCAGATACTGGGTGTAGTCCACGGGACGACCTCAGAAGGTAGACACGTCGAGCGACGCAATGTCGGCGACGCGCATGGTTTCCGTCATGTGAAACGGCTCGCCGTAGCGCGCGCGGATCAGTGTGCCGTAGTGCGCCGCCTGGTGGCGGATGATGTCGGGCAACGGCTCGCCATTCGGGTACACCTCGCCCGCCTGCGTCAGTCCGTCGAACTGCGATCGGTAGCACCTGATCGCCGCCAGCTTCTGCTCGAACACGTCACTGATGTCCACCACGAACGATGGAGTGATGGCATCCTCACGGAACGACATGCAGTGAATGACCTTCAACGGCCGGAACGCCGGCAGGTCAGGCACGAGGTTCTTCAGGCCTGACAGGAAACAGGCATCGCGCACGAGCTGCGCCGCCGCGATGTGATCCGGATGGCGTCCCTGTCGTGCATGCGTGATGACGATACGGGGGCGATGCCGCCGGATGGCGCGGATCACGACTTCGCGCGCCTCGGGTGTGTTGCACAGGTGTGCGTCAGGAAGGTGCAGGTTCTCGCGAACGGTGACGCCGAGAATGGTGGCGGCTTCCTGCGCCTCGGCCTCGCGAATCGTCACGGTGCCGCGACTGCCGGTCTCACCTGCCGTCAGGTCTGCGATACCGGTGCGTCGACCCAGCGCCGCGCTCGCAAGCAGTGTCCCGCCGCACGTGAGCTCCACGTCGTCGGGATGCGCCATGATGGCGAGGATGTCCAGTGGGGCCGTCATGTGCCAAAGCTACACAGGCGCATGACGGCAGGCGCTCAGTGTGTACGGACCGCCGCGGCCTGCAGTGTCCGGGCCACGCCGTCTGCAACAGATGCGATGCTCGTGGGCGACGGTCGTGTCATGTGCGTCATCGCGCGTCGGGCAATCACCTCACCGGCAGTCACACAATCGCCCACGCTGATGCCACGACGGAACTGACCCTCGATGAGCAGGCCCGGCATCGCGGCCTCGATGCGCTCCGCAGCGCGCGCGTTCGCCTCGTGCCCGATGCCGTACTGCGGAATGGCGCGTGGCCACACCGTGTGATGCACGAACGTAGGCGCACCCGTGAGTCCGAGGATGGCTGCAAGCTCATGCTGCACCAGCCTCACGAGGTCGTCCGTGCTGGCCACACCCAGTTCAGGATGGCGGACGCCGCCCAGGAAGCAGGTCAGCAGCACGCAGTCGTCCGGTGCGCGGCCATCGAACAGCGTGCTGGAAAAGAGCACGCCGAGCGTGTTGCAGCGTTCGGCGCTCGGGATCAGCACACCGAAACCATCCAGCGCATGCGCGACGTCGGCGCGACTGAAGCCAAGCGCCAGTGACGCAACCGGTGGATAGTGCACCGTTCGCAACTGCTCAACGTCTGCCTGCACCGCAGCCGGCAGCTGCATGGCCGTGAGCACATGCAGCGGCAGCGTCGAGATCACGACATCAGCCTGCAGCGTGCGCCGCTCGCCGTGCGTCTCGACGGTGAGCTGGGTCACGGCGCCGACCTGCTCCATGCCGGTGATGCGAGTATTCCGCATGATGCGCGCCTGTCCGATGCTGTCCGCGAGTGCGACCGGCAGCGTGCCCAGGCCCTCGACGAACGAGACCATCGTGGCACGCGGTGTCGTGATGCCGGGTTGCCCGCGTGCGGCGCGGCTTCGGCGCGCGCCGGCAATCATGCCGCGCAGCAGCGAGCCATGCTCACGCTCCAGCGCGGCCAGGCGCGGGAATGCGTGGCGCACGCTGAGCTGCTCCGGGTCGCCAGCGTAGACGCCGGAGACGAACGGATCCACGGCCCACGTCAGCGGCTCGTTGCCGAGCCGTCGTCGCACGAACGCGGCAACCGATTCATCACCGACGGCCGTGCGTCGCGCAATGAACGGCTCGGCCAGCACTCGCAGTTTGCCGGCGAGGCTGAAGAGCGGCGACTGCAGCAGCGCGAGTGGCGATGTCGGCACCACGATCGGCACGCCGTTCCGAACGATGAAACGGCGCTGCGCATCGGGGGCAGCGGGGCGGAGCATCGGTGTCAGGGCCAGCGAATCGACCAGGTGCGCCAGCTCACTCGTGAGCATGCACGAGTTCGGGCCATGCTCCACCAGGTAGCCGTCGATGAACGAGCTTTGCATCACGCCACCGACTACGTCACGTGCCTCGATCACCTGCACATCCGCGCCGAGCCGGCGCAGGTGCCACGCGGTGGTGAGTCCGGTCAGTCCGGCACCACAGACGATGACACGTGGTGGAACTGCACTCGACATGATCAGTCCGCGAGCCAGTCGCGCGGCGCCAGCATCTGGAGCAGCTCGGACTCGAAGGTGTCCGGCTCCCAGGATGGCGCGTACGGCCAGGCCGCGAGCGGCGGAAGGCTCATCAGCACACTCTCGATGCGTGCGGCGGTGTGCAGGCCGAAGTGCGTGCCGCGGTCGTGCACGAGGTTGAACTCCACGTAGCGTCCGCGTCGCACGAGCTGGAAGTTCCGCTCACGTTCCCCGTATGGTTCGTCGCGACGCCGCTCCACGATGGGGCCGTACGCCTCGGTGAGGCTTCGGCCTATTGCATCGACGAAGGCCATCGTCGTCGCGGCGTCCATGCCGCTCGCATCCTCACCGGGACGCACGTGATCGAAGAAAATGCCACCGCAGCCACGCGTCTCGTTGTTGCGATGCGTGTTGCGGAAGTACTCGTCGCACCACGGCTTGAAGCGCGTGTGCAACGACGGATGGAAGCGGTCGCAGATCGACGCCAGCGTGCGATGAAAATGCTTCACATCATCAGGGAACGGATGCATCGGCGTGATGTCCGTGCCACCGCCGTACCAGGCGTCGCGAAGGTTGCCGTCATCGTCGCTGAGCTCGAAGTAGCGCACGTTGAGGTGCACCGTCGGGATCATCGGGCTGCGCGGATGGAACACCAGGCTCACGCCGGTCGCAAAGAATTGCGATTCACCGTCCGACACGCCGCGGCCTCCGAGCTTCGCCGCGGCCAAGGCAGGCAACCGGCCGTAAACGACGCTGCGATTCACGCCGCCCTTCTCGAACGTCGCACCGTCAATCATCACGCGGGAATGCCCGCCACCGCCCTCGGCACGGTCCCATGTGTCTTCACGGAACTCCGAGCCACGATCGAGGCGCGTGAAGAGTGCCGTCACGTCGTCGTGCACGTTCTTTATCCATGCGATCGCGCGGGCGCGCCGCGCTTCACCGGACATCGCGGATTCGTTCGACGCGATGCCAGATGGCGCGGGCGGCGTCATGAGGCCAGCTGCTCCTTGGGACGCTGCATCGGCACGGACTGCTGCGGTGCGCGCCATTCACGCACGGTGTCGATGAACGCCTTGGCGTTTGCGACGGGAATGTCCGGCAGAATGCCGTGGCCGAGATTCGCAATGTGGCCGCGGCCCCCGAACTCCTCCAGCATGCGCAGCGTGCGGGCGCGGACGGTGCTCGGCGGTGCATACAGCAGGCACGGATCCAGGTTGCCCTGCAACGCGACCGGCAAATGCTCCATGCGCTTGCGCGCCTCGGCGGCACTGATCTGCCAGTCTACGCCAATCACGTCGGCCATCGTGGCCTGCGCAAGTTCTTCCATCGCCCAGCCCGCGCCCGGCGCGAACACGATCAGCGGCACACCAGCAGTGCGGGCAATCGTGGCGACGCGTGCGAGGTACGGCAACGCGAACTGCCGGAATTCGTGCGGTGCGAGCGCACCAGCCCAGCTCTCGAAGATCTGCAGCGCCTGTGCGCCGGCAGCGGCCTGCGCGACGAGAAAATTGCCGACGGCCGTCGCGAGCTTGTCCAGCAGCGCATGCGCATCCTGCGGCGATTCGTACAGCATGCGCTTGGCGACGGCGAACTGTTTCGTGCCCTTGCCCTCGACCATGTACGCGGCAAGCGTCCAGGGGCCGCCGGCAAAGCCGATCAACGGCACGCGGCCATTCAGTTCGCGGCGCGTCATGCGGACGGCATCCAGCATGTAGCCGAGGCCCTCCTCCGGCACCACCGGGGTCAGACGGGCGATCGCGTCGCCACTGCGAAGCGGAGACGAGAAAACCGGACCCACGCCCTCGTCGACCGTGAGGTCCATGCCCATCGCCTGCGGCACCACGAGGATGTCGCTGAAGATGATGGCGGCATCGACGCCCATGATGTCCACTGGCTGCAGCGTGACTTCCGTCGCCAGCTCGGGGTTGCGGCACATCTCGAGAAATCCGCCCGACTTCGCGCGGACGGCGCGGTACTCGGGCAGGTAACGTCCCGCCTGGCGCATCATCCAGACTGGCGGCCGCTCCACGATCTCGCGGCGGCAGGCTCGCAGGAACAGATCGCTGCGGCTCGGTGCGGTGGTTGACTGCGGGCCGTCGATGGCCGTGGCGGGTGTCGACTCGATCGGCATGAGCTGCGTCAGGCGTTCGGTGGCAGGAGGACCGACGCTCTATCGCGCGTCATCGGCATCGCTGAAAAGTTGGCCGGCACACCGCGACGGGGTGTGCTGGCAAAGAGCTTGTCCATATGGAGTGCGAGATCGTCCACGTTCTCGCCTCGCGCAATCGCATCGCTGAACACGTTCATCGGACGCGCAAGCAGCTTGGCGACGATGCGCTCGGCGGTACGCTCGGCGACGTTGTCACCGGCGACGAAGGCGACTTCGCGACGGCAGAGATCAACGAGGGCGTCATGCAGCGACCGGATCGCGAGACGAGCCGCGCCCGTCGCGAGCCAGTGGCGCAGCCAGCGCATCTCGTGATCGACGATGCGTTCGGCATCAGGGACTGCCGAAAGGCGAGCCTCGGCTGCGGCCACGATCGGCTGGTGCAGCGAGTCGAGATCGATCAGCGTGACGCCGTGCGCATGACCCGCCATCGGGTCGATGTTGCGCGGCATGGCGAGATCGAGCAGCAGCAGCGGAGTCATGTCGTTGCCGACGTTCACGCGCGCCTGCTGCAGCTGGTCGGCGATGAGTGTGTGCGTGGCGGCACCGGTCGCGATGATCACGACATCGGCGAAGGCCGCCTCGAGGTGCAACGTCTCGATCGGTGCCACACGGCCACGCAGGCTTTCCGCCAGTTCCTGCGCGCGTTCGATCGTGCGATTCATGAGCACGATGTCCACGGCGCCGAGCTTTGCCAGCTGACGTGCCGCACGCGTGCCGGTCTTGCCGCAGCCGATGACCAGGCAGCGTGCATGCTGCAGTGAACCGAAACGGTGCAGCGCCACTGCGGCTGCCTCGGCACCGACGGAATTACGGCCGGTGGAAAGGTTCGTGTCGGACTGCACGCGACGGCCGGTGCGCAGGCCGATCTCGAACAGGCGGTGCAGCATCGGACCGACGGTGTTCATCTCGCAGGCCGTGCGGTACGACGAGCGCACCTGGCCAAGGATCTGACCGTCGCCGAGGATCTGGCTCTCGAGACCGGCCGCCAAACGGAGCAGGTGACGCCCCACGTCATCGCCGATGCGAATGTTCATCGCCTGCAGCAGCGCGTGCCGATGTGTGGGCTCGGGCATCCAGACGCCGGCGAGGTACTCGACTGCGGTCTCGAGGGCCTCCTGTCCGCTGTTCTCCGTCCAGGCGTACAACTCGGTGCGGTTGCACGTCGAGACGACGACCAACTCACTCACACCGCCGCCCAGCAGGGCAGGGTACATCTCGCCAAGGCGCTGTTCGGCAACGTGGAATCGCTCACGCGTGGCCACGTCTGCGGTACGATAGTCGACTGCCAGGCAGATCAGCATGCGGTCACCGTTGTCCAAAAGGAGCATTCCGTCGCACGATGGCAACGTTCAGTACAGTCGCAAACGCCACCCAGCACAGATACGGCACGAAGGCCCACGCCGCGCGTTGGTCCAGCGGCGCGACGGTGACCGCCATCAGCACGATCGTGCCGAAGAACGGCACGATTTCGACGAGCGCCCAATCCGGCCGGCGCAGTCCGAAAAACAGGAAACTCCATAAGGTATTCAACGCGCCGTTCAAAGCGAAGATCCCGAACAGGCGCGCCTTCTCGCCCGTGGTCGGCAGCTGCTGCCACGCCAGCACGAACGCCACTGCCATGCAGAGGAAGATCGTCGTCCACGCTGGCCCGAACAGCCAATCCGGTGGCTGCCACGATGGCTTCTTCAGACCGTAGTACCACGGACCGAGTTGTGTCACGAGCGCGCCACCAGCGGCGGTCACCACCAGACCACCCGCGGCAATCGCCATTGCCGTGACCGAATACCCGAACATTACGCAACCGGCGCCAAGCCTGTGAGATGGCCAATGTTCTTGAAAAAGATCCGGGCGTGCGCCAGCGGCTTTCCACGAACGAGTTTCTTCCGCATGTACGCATCGAACGTGAGCTTCTGGATGTCTTCGTCGCGGCACATCGACACGAAGCGCTCGCGCCGATTGTCTGTGGTGTACCAGAAGTTCTGCATTACATCCAGCACCTTGAAGACCTGCCCGTGCTCCCACAGGAAGCGGCGGCGTGCTGCGCGCAACTTGCTGGGCTTTCCGGTGCGAATTGCACTGGCAACGGCGTCGGCCGTAAAACGTCCACAGGTCATTGCGTAGAAGATGCCCTCACCTGACGCCGGCGCTACCACCCCGGCCGCATCTCCGCAAACTGACACGTCCTTGCCGTTCTCCCACCACTTCAGTGGACGGAGCGGAATCGGGGCTCCTTCCCTGCGGATCGTCTCGCAATCGGCCAGTCCGGTCTCGGTGCGCAGACGGGCCACGGCCGCGCGCATGTCAAAGCCCTGTTCGAACGTCCCGGTCCCGATGCTGGTCGTTTCACCGTGCGGAAAGACCCAGGCGTAGAAATCGGGGGAGTAGTTACCGTCGTAATAAATGTCTGCGCGCGCTGCCTTGAAATCGTCCGTCTCGACGACCGGGGAACGCACGATCTCGTGATACGCGGTGACGCGGTTGCCGCCAGCATACGCGATCGGAATCGCCTGACGTGCCACGGCCGACAACGCACCGTCGGCGCCGATCAGGTGACGAGCCTTGACAGTTTCCAGCGCACCTGAGCGTGAGTTTCCGGCAGCGTAGTGAATCAACAGGCGGTCGTCAGTGTCGTAACTGAAGTGATCGAAGATGCCGGTGATGCGTTCCGCGCCGCTGGCGCGCGCGCGCTCGCGCAGCCACTCGTCGAACGACCCGCGATCGACCATGCCCACGTAGCCCTTGCCGACCGGGATGTCCACCTTCTGCCGGCGCGGCGAGACCATGCGAGCCGTGGCGACCCGCGCGACGAGCAGTTCATCCGGCAGGTCGAAATCCACCATCGCCTGAGGAGGCACTGCGCCGCCGCAGGGCTTGATGCGGCCCGCCTTGTCCATCAGCGCCACCGAAAAACCCTGCGTCGCGAGGTCGTTGGCCGCCGTGGCGCCAGACGGCCCGCCACCCACCACCACCACGTCGTACATCTTCATTCGCGATCTCCCCGCGCTGAGTCGTCGAGCACTGCACCCGGCAGTGGCCGGATGTCGTATGCATCTGTCACCTGCCCGATACGCGTCGATACGCGCCACGTGCGACGCACGTGAGCGAGACGCGACGTCGGCACCTGATACATCTTGATCATCCTGCTGCCGCCAGGACAGATTCGCCAGATCGCGCCTTGCCCGCTTCACGCGCAGCGGAAGCCAGCACCGCGGCACCGGCGAACAGCGCCGCTTCCATCACGAAAACGCTGCCGTAGCCAAGCTGGTCGGAATTGAAGTACGCGCGCATCACGTCGCTGGCGCCGGCACCGAGCATTCCACCTGCGGCCATCGCAATGGCTTGCGACGCGCCGAACACACCCATGCGCACGCCGGTCTGCGACTGATCGGCGGCCGTCGAGAGTGACATCATGGAGCCGATGGCACCGATGGCGAATACGCCGTTGGCCACGCCCAGCGAGAACAGCGCGGCGCGCAGCAGCAGGACGCTGCCGGCCATGGGCGACATCGCGATGGCGAGCAGCGCGATCGCCGAGGCGATGCAGCCGCCGCGCGCCCAGCCGGCGAGTGACCCGACGCGTGTCGAGAGCATCGCGGTGAGCAGCATGCCGATCAGCGAGCCGCCCTGATGCACGCCGCTGATCGCCGTGCTTTCTGCAACGGACAAACCGAACACCGAGCCGGCGAAGGGCTCCAGAATCAGGTCCTGCGTGCTGTAGGCGAGCATCGACAAGCCCACGAAGCACGAGAATCGTCGTGCAATGGGGTCAGCCCAGACGATGCTCACGGCCTCGGTGAACGGCAGCGCGGCAGCACGTGCACGCACACCCTCGGCGCGCGGTGCATCGAGGCCGACCAGCGCGAGCGTCGTCAGTGCGACGCATGACACGCCGATGATGACGGCGAAGCGCACGAGCACCTGCAGCGTGAACGGCTCCAGCAGTACGCGTGCAACCACGGTGCAGAGAATGAAGCCGGCGATCATGCACAGCCACACCGTCGCCGCAGCGCGTGCGTGGCGTTCTGGCGGCACACGCAGCGACAGAAGCGTGAGGAGCAGCGTGCCGGCCGTGCTCACGCCGAGGCCGACCACCATGAACGCAAGCACCATCAGCGAATAGCCGATCATCGGCGACGCAATGATGACCGGCAGGAGCGCGGCGATCGCGATCACGCCGGCGGCCAGCATCGCCATGCCAAGCACGATCCATTTCGTGAGCTTGCCATGCTGGTCGGCGAAATGTCCCATGCGAGGACGCAGCCAAAGTTGTACGCCGTAGTGCAGCGCGACGAGCACGCCCGGAACCATGGCAGGCAGCTGCAGCTCCACCACCATCGTGCGATTGATGGTCGCTGTGATAATCACCACCAGTGCGCCGAGGCAGGCCTGCACGAGGCCAAGCCGCATGACGGAGAGAAAGCCGAAGGCGCGCGGCGCACTCATTGGCATCGCCGATGCTGCGCTGCTCATGCCGCCACCTGCATGGTGCGCACGGCGTGCGCACAGATCATCATGCCGAGCACAGAGAACGGCACGCCGACTCCGCTGTACCAGAGCGCCTTCTTCACGGGATCGCGCAGGAACGTGGGCATCAGGTACTGCTGGATGCCGATCAATACGGCCAGCGCAGCGGCGTGCAGTGGGCGATGCCACGCGAAGAGCAGCAGGCCGAAGGCCACCACTTGCGGCGCAAGAATCACGATACACGCGAGTCGTGCTGCACGTCCGGCGCCAAGCTGCACGGGCAGCGAGAACACGCCGAGCTGTCGATCACCTTCAATGGCCTTGAAATCGTTGAGTGTCATGATGCCGTGTGCACCGACGCTGTACAGCAGCGCGAGGATCACGACGCGTTCGTTCGGCCAGGTGCCGAGCATCACGACGGCGCCGGTGATCCACGCCAGTCCCTCGTAGGTGATACCGACGGCGGCGTTGCCGAGCCAGCCGTTGGCCTTGAGGCGAAGCGGCGGTGCGCTGTAGGCCCACGACAGCGTCACGGCGATGCAGGTGGCGATCAGTCCTGCCGTGCCGAATGCGGCGCCGACGGCAATCGTCGCGAGGCTCCACACGATCGCAATCACAAGTCCCCAAGTGCCGGGAATGCGGCCGGAGGGAATGGGGCGATGCGGTTCATTGATCGCGTCCACGTGGCGATCGAACCAGTCATTCACGGCCTGGCTGCCGGCACAGGACAATGGACCGGTCAACGCGATGCCGAGGGCGAACAGCCACCATTTCCCCTGCATGCTGGTCCCGGTACTGACGACGCCGCAGGCGAAGGCCCACATTGGCGGAAACCAGGTGACGGGCTTCAGCAACTCGAGAACCGCACCGGCGCTAGGAATGCGCCGCTGAGAAGACTGTAAACCGGGGCTGACGGAATCGAGTGTCAACATTTTCTGACAGTGCGGCGAAAAACCCGCGGCCGCAAGACCTTTAGCCCCTACGAAGGTTACTCGGGGCCGGCGAGTGCGTTGTCCGGGCTGTCGAGAAGCCGGTGGCGACGCAGCTTGACGTACAGGCTCTGTCGGCTGACACCCAGTACCTCGGCGGCCGAGGTCCTGTTGTCGTCGGTCAATTCAAGCGCGGCTTCGATGAAATGCCGCTCCACCAGGTCGGTCGTGTCGCGCACGAGTTCCCGCAGGGACACGCGACCCACGAGCGACGTGAGCTGCTCGACCGCTCGCGTGAGGTCGCGGGCGCCTTGGGGGCCAACGGCCAGGCGGCGGCCGACGTCTCGCAGCATGAAGCCGATCGCTGGATGGTCGGAGTCCGGGAGCCAGGCGGCAGAGACTTCGACTTCCGTGGCGAGCCCGTGAGTGCCGCGCGCCGCTGTCAACGCGAGGCGGACTGCACCATTGCGCTTGAGCATCGTCAGAAAGACGTCGAAATCGGCACCCGGCCGACCGATCCAGGCGCTGATGTCCTCGCCGCGCACCTGTTCGTCCGAGGCGAGTTGCACCAGATCCAGGAATGCCCGGTTGGCGTAGGTGACACTGCCGCTGATGTCGGTGATCACGAAGGCGTCGGGCGACTGCTCCAGCAGCGCTGCGATCCGCGTGCGCTCACCTCCATCGCCGACATTGCGCTCGGAATCGAGTGCCGAGAAACGCACCAGCAGCAACGTGCTGCTGTCCTGGCGGAATGTGGACGCGCTTATGCTGTACGGTTCGCCACCGCGGGAGAGATGCACCTTTGTATCGCCGCTCTTGCCGACGGCACGGGCGTTCGCCACTGCGTCGCTGACTGCACGAATGTCGTCGGGCGAGATGCCGAAGGGAAATGTCCGCCCTGTGAGCTTCTCGGGCGGCTCGCCGAACAGCTTGCCGGCAGCCGCATTGGCGTCCATCACCTTCATGGTCGAGCTGTCCACCACGAGGATGGTCTCTGCCGCGAGCTGAAAGAGCAGGCGGTAGCGCGTCTCGACATGCCGCAGGCGCCAATAGTCACGCTCCATGGCCTGCTGCGCCTCGACCAGGCGCTGCTGCAGCGCGCTGACGGTGCGCATGTCGCGACCCGCGGCGACGAAGGCTCCGTCGCGCCCGACGCGCATGACCGTGTACGACACCGGGAGGTCATTGCCGCCGGGCAGCAGATGATTCACCTGGCGACGGCGGCCGGATGACTTGCTGCCGGCGTCGCGGAGCAGTGCCTCGACCTTGCCGCGGGTTTCCAGCGTGACGGTCTGCGCCCAATGCTGTCCGACCCAGCTGTCGATGCCGGCCTCACGCAGTTCGGCGTCGGTCGCGACCACGGCCCTGACGATTCCGGTCCGGTCCACGATGACCGCAAGATCGCCGGTGTTCGCGACGAGATCAGCCGCGAGCTGCGGATCCAATTCCGCCATGCCACCGTCGACGGTGCGGGAAAGATTCACGGGGACGGTGTGGAAGAGGGCGGTGGGGAATGTGCGTGTCGGGCACGGCGAGCCTGAACGAGCGTCCGTGCAACCATCGGGCCTTGAGCGGCATCAGGAGCGGACGCGTCGGCACCGACCTTGCCGACCATCTCCGGAAACTCCACGAAGACGCGGCCGCCGACCATCACGGCCAGCTCGGAATTGAGCGAGGCTTCGCGGATGAGGCGGATGACTTCCGCGATGCGCGGCACCCGTTCCGTGATGCCGGCGGAAAGACCAACGACGTCGTACCAGTGTGCGCCAACTTCGTGAAGCACGTCGTCGGCGCCAAGCGGCGGACCGACCGTGACGCCCCATCCATCGGCAACGAAGAACTCGGCCACCATGGCAAGGCCGAGCGAATGCTGCTCGTCGGGCATGCCGCAGAGGAATGCCTGGCCGGCGTCTTCCGACATGGGCGTCTCGGCGGCCACGCGACGACCGATGTCCCGGATGACGCGCTGCATGCGGCCGAGCCCGAGCGTGACTTCGAGGAAGTCGGCTTCATCCTCTTCCCACATGGTGCCCAGAATCCGCGCGGCGGGCGTCAGGAGATCGAGACAGATACGTTCGAGCGGTGCGCCCTGCGCAATCAGGCCGGCGATGATGCCCGGGCACCGTTCCTCGTCGTCCGAAAGGCAAGCCTTGACGAAGGCCGCAACATCATCGCCGGCAATGACGACCGGCTGCTGGACCGGCCAATCGGACGTGGTGGATCCGGAGCGCGCATGTGCGAGCAGCCTCGGAATCAGCTCCAGCTCCATGGCGCGGCCAAGGGTTGGATGCCGCGATCCTGTCGGCTGGCAATCAGCGTGGGGAGCACTACCGTGGGACTGGTGCAGCGAGCTTGACAACGATCCCTCCGGGCGGGAACGGGCGCGACGCCGGCGAGCGGCAGGTCTGTAAAGGGCAGCGATGCCGCAAGTCGGGAACGGCAGTCGATGTGAAGAAACCCCTGACGGGCTTCTTGTCAAATCCTGAGGCCACAGCGGAAGCCGCGCAGCGATGTGTCAGCTTTGCTTGACACTTTTACTTGACACTTTCACTCCTCGGTGTAGCCTCGAAGCAATGGTCATTCGATGTGTGGCGCCGTGATCGACGGCAAACTGGCAATTCGCGCCGGGCGAGCCGCCGCTTCCAGCGCCCCCGCGTCGAGCGCATCAGCGGTCAGGGCGCTTTACACCCCGGAACAGCGCGTGCGCCGCGACGCCACGCGGTGGACCCTGGTGCAGGGAGTTCTGGCACCGATTCAGTTTCTGGTATTTGCCGTCAGCGTGGTGCTGGTGACGCGCTCGTTGCTCACAGGGCAGGGCGAGACGGCCGCGCATGTCTCGATCATCGTCAAGACGTTTCTGCTGTACACGATCATGATCACCGGCGCGATCTGGGAGAAGGTGGTCTTCGGCCAGTATCTCTTCGCCGAGGCGTTCTTCTGGGAGGATGTGGTGAGTTTCGTGGTGATTGCGCTGCACTCGGTCTACCTCGGCGGCCTGCTGACCGGCCGCATCCCGACGACGGCGCTGTTCGTGATCGCGCTCGCGGCATATGCGGTGTACGTCGTGAATGCCGTGCAGTTCATCCTGAAACTGCGTGCCGCGAGGCTGCAGGAAGCACGCGAGACGGCGTTGCGCGCGGCACGCGCATGAGCACTGCGCTTCCAGTTTACGACGCCGCTGCGACTGGTGGCGGCTGCACCGATGCGCCCGTGCTACGTGAGCGCGGACAGCGCGAAGTCTTCTGCGGACTGACCGGCATCGTCTGGCTGCATCGCAAGATGCAGGACGCATTCTTCCTCGTCGTCGGCTCGCGCACCTGCGCCCACCTGCTGCAGTCGGCGGCCGGCGTGATGATCTTCGCGGAGCCACGCTTCGCAACCGCGATTCTGCAGGAGCGCGATCTGGCCGGCATGGCGGACTGCAACACGGAACTGGATCGCGTCGTCGCAGAGCTGCTCGCGCGACGCCCCGAGATCAGCACACTGTTTCTCGTCGGCTCCTGCCCGAGTGAAGTGATCAAGCTGGACCTGGTCACGGCGGCACAGCGCCTGAATCGTGAGAATTTTCCACGCGTGCGCGTGCTGAGCTACTCGGGCAGCGGCATCGAGACGACGTTCACGCAGGGTGAAGACCAGTGCCTGAAGGCGATGGTGCCACATTTGCCCGAGGCGACCGATGGCGCGCGTCGACTGATGGTGGTGGGCACGCTGGCGGATGTGATCGAGGACCAGTTCTCGCGGCTGTTCACACAGCTCGGTATCGGTCCCGTCTCGTACTTTCCGGCACGACGCGCCTCGGCACTGCCGCCGGTGGGACCGGGCACGCAGCTCCTGCTCGCACAGCCGTTCGTGGGCGAAACGGTGCGCGCACTGCAGGCGCGTGGCGCCACGTTGCTGCAGGCACCATATCCACTCGGTGCCGACGGCACCACGCGCTGGCTCGCGGCGGCGGCGGCAGCATGGGATGTGCCGGCCGAGCACTTCCGTCGCGTCACGGAACCGGCGCAAGCGCGTGCGACGACGTCGCTGCAGCGATATCGCGGTGCGCTGGACGGGAAGCGGATCTTCTTCTTCCCCGATTCGCAGCTGGAGTTGCCGCTGGCGCGTTTTCTGTCGCGAGAGTGCGGCATGCAGCTGGTGGAAGTCGGCACACCGTATCTCGATCGCCTCGTCACCGTCGCGGAACTGGCGCTGCTGCCGGCAGGCACGATGCTGAGCGAAGGGCAGGACGTGGAAAAGCAGCTCGCACGGTGCGAGGCGGCTCAGCCCGACCTCACCGTCTGTGGCCTGGGCCTCGCCAATCCGCTCGAGGCGCGCGGTCTCCGTACCAAGTGGTCCATTGAACTCGTATTCTCGCCTATCCAGGGTTACGAACAGGCCGGCGACCTGGCGGAGTTGTTCGTGCGCCCGCTGGATCGCAGTGCCCGACTGACGGTCTGACGCCATGCAATTGACGCTCTGGACGTATGAAGGCCCGCCGCATGTCGGCGCGATGCGCATCGCCACATCGATGCGCGACGTGCATTACGTGCTTCACGCGCCGCAGGGCGATACGTACGCGGACCTGCTGTTCACCATGATCGAGCGCCAGGACAAGCGTCCGCCGGTGACGTACACCACGTTTCAGGCGCGCGACCTTGGCGGTGACACGGCGAATATCGTCACGCGCGCGGTGCAGGACGCGGTCGATCGTTTCCGTCCGAAGGCACTGCTGGTCGGTGAGAGCTGCACCGCAGAGCTGATCCAGGACAATCCGGGCAGCCTTGCCATGGGCATGGGCCTGACGATACCCATCGTGCCGTTGGAGCTGCCGTCGTACTCCAAGAAGGAGAACTGGGGCGCGGCCGAGACGTTCTACCAGTTGGTGCGCACGCTGCTGGTGGAGCGCTCGAAGACGCGCGAGCCACGTCCGTCACGTGAAGGCCGCCGACCGCGCGTGAACCTGCTGGGCGGCACGATCCTGGGCTTTCGGTGCCGCGACGACATCGCCGAGATCACGAAGCTCCTGAACAGCATCGGCGTGGATGTGCATGTCAGCGCGCCGCTCGGTGCCGATCCGGACGACCTGCGCCGGCTACCCGATGCCGACGCGAACGTCTGCCTGTATCCGGAGATTGCGCTGAGCACCTGCGGGTGGCTGCAACGCTCCTTCCAGATGCCGACGATCACGACGATCCCGATCGGTGTCGGTGCGACGCGTGACTTCATCGCCGAGGTGGGGCGCGTGCTGACGATCGACGTGTCGGCGGTGCTGGGTGGCGAGGTGCCGGGTGCGGCATCGCTCTCGAGCAGTCAGTCGCGCATGCCGTGGTATTCGCGTTCGGTCGATGCGACGTACCTCACGGGCAAGCGTGTCTTCATCTTCGGCGACGGCACGCACGTGGTCGCGGCCGCACGGATCGCAAGCGAGGAGCTGGGCTTCAAGGTGGTCGGACTGGGCACATACAGTCGCGAGATGTCGCGCGAGGTGAAGGCGTGTGCGGCGACCTACGGCGTCGAGGCACTGATCACCGACGACTACCTGGATGTGGAACGCACGGTCGCCGAGCTGCAGCCGGAGCTGGTGCTCGGTACCCAGATGGAGCGGCACATCGCGAAACGGCTCGGTGTGCCCTGCTCGGTGATCTCGACGCCGATCCATGTGCAGGACGTGCCGGCGCGGTATTCGCCGCAGATGGGCTTCGAGGGCGCGAACGTGATCTTCGACGCCTGGGTGCATCCGCTGATGATGGGCCTCGAGGAGCACCTGCTGCAGATGTTCCGCGAGGATTTCGAGTTCGGCGATGGCGCGACGCCGTCGCACCTGCACAGTGTCGCACCAATGAAGCCCGAGGCTTCGTCGAGCGCGATGCGGGCAGAGCCCACGGGCGTTGTGACGACACCCGTCGTACCAGAGTCGGCGCATGGCCCGGTGCACACGTCCACGGCTACCACCGCGGGTGAGGAGCCGGGTGTGCGCGCGGCGGTTCAGGCAGCGGCGCCGACATGGTCGGCAGATGGCGAAAAGGAACTGGGCAAGATTCCGTTCTTCGTGCGCGGCAAGGCGCGCCGCAACACCGAGAAGTACGCTGTCGCGCAGGGCATCGAGTTGATCACCGTCGAGACGCTGTACGACGCGAAGGCGCACTATGGTCGGTGAGGTGCTGCCGCCGCTGACGTTCGTCATCGTCACGCTCGATTCGCATCTGGCGGGCGCCGTCGCGGAAGCGGCGGCGATGGTGGCACCGCAGTTGCCCACGCTGGACCTGCGTGTGCACGTGGCAGCGGACTGGCCCGAGAATCCGGCATCGCTGGAGCGTTGCCGCGCGGACATTGCGTGCGGCGACATCATTGCGGTGACGCAGTGCTTTCAGGACGAGCAGGTGTCGGCGATCCGCGATGCGCTGCTCGCGCGCCGCGATCATTGCGATGCGATGATGGTCGCGGTGTCGGCCGCGGAGCTCGTGCGGTGCACCAAGCTGGGCAAGTTCGACATGGGCGGCGCGGTCGAGAAGACGCCCAGGCCGTGGTCGCCACTGGGTATCCTGAAGAAACTTCGCGGCAGTCGTTCCGACGGCAAGTCGAGCGGTGAGCGGCAGATGACGGCACTGAAGGCGATGCCGAAGCTGCTCAAGTTCATCCCGGGTCCGGCGCAGGATGTGCGCGTGTACCTGCTGAGCATTCAGTACTGGCTCGCGGGCACGTCGGAGAACATTGCGAACCTGATCCGGCTGCACGTGGAGAAGTACGCTGACGGGCCGCGGAAGGTGCTGCGTGCGCGTGTGACCGCAGAGGCGCCGCGCACGTATCCCGAGACGGGCCTGTGGCATCCGGATGTGCGGGGCGAGCATGGCATCACCGAGTCGCTCGCGGCGGTGCCGCGGAGTGGTACTGCGGGCACCATCGGCCTGCTGCTTGGCCGCAGCTATCTGCTGGCGGACAATGTGGCGCACTACACGGCCATCGTGCGCGCCTTCGAGCAGCGCGGGCTGCGCACGATCCCGGCGTTCTCCAGTGCACTCGATTCACGCCCCGCCATCGAGCGCTTCTTCCTCGATGAGGCGGGCACGTCGACCGTCGACACGATCGTTTCGCTGACCGGTTTCTCGCTCGTCGGCGGGCCGGCATACAACGATGCCGGGGCTGCGCAGCAGGTGCTGACGGCGCTGGACGTGCCGTACTTCTGCCTGCAGACGCTGGAGTTCCAGACCACGGCCGAGTGGTTGGGCGATCCGCGCGGGCTCAACCCGCTGCAGGCCACGCTGCAGGTCGCGATTCCCGAGCTGGATGGTGCGATCGGACCGACGGTGTTCGCCGGCAAGTCGAGCGGCGCGCGTGGCGTGGAGAAAGCCGAGTCGCTGCCGATCACGGAACGTGTCGAGACGATTGCCGACCGCGTGGCGAAGGTGGTGCGCATGCGTCGCACGGCGCGCGCCGATCGCAAGGTGGCCGTGGTGCTGTTCAACTTTCCACCAAATGCCGGCAACACCGGAAGCGCGGCGTACCTCGACTGCTTTGCGTCGTTGTTCAACACGATGACGGCCATGCGTGACGCCGGCTACACGGTGGACGTGCCGGAGTCAGTCGATGCACTGCGGCTCGCCGTGACGGAAGGCAATCGTGAGCAGTACGGATCGCCGGCGGCGGTGTTCACGCGCATCCCGACCGATGATCATGTGCGTCGCGAACGGTGGCTGCCACAGATCGAGGGCGCGTGGGGCTCCGCACCGGGCAAGCAGTTCGCCGATGGTCACGGCATCCAGATCCTGGGTGCGGAGTTCGGCAACGTGTTCGTCGGCGTGCAGCCGTCGTTCGGTTGGGAAGGTGATCCGATGCGGTTGCTTTTCGAGGGCAACTTCGCGCCGACGCATGCGTTCAGCGCATTCTACCGCTGGTTGCGCGAGGACTGGGGCGCGCATGCGGCGCTGCACTTCGGTACGCACGGTGCGCTGGAATTCATGCCGGGCAAGCAGGCGGGCCTGACGAACGAGTGCTGGCCCGATCGCCTCATCGGCGACCTGCCGAACATTTATCTGTACGCGTCGAACAATTCGTCGGAAGGCACGCTGGCCAAGCGTCGCGGCGGCGCGACGACGCTGATCAGCTACCTCACACCGTCAGTCGCCACGGCAGGCGTCTACAAGGGACTCGCTGATCTCAAGGCGACCATCGAGCGCTGGCGCGGCATGGATGCGCGCGTGAGCGATGGCGAGCGCGAGTCGCTGGTGTCGATGATCCAGGAGCAGGCCTGCTCGCTGGAGCTGGCGAAGCCGGTGCCCGCCTGGACGCCCGCAGATCAGGCGCAGGTCGAGGCAGTGCGACGCAAGCTGCTGGAAGTGGAGCAGGCGCTGATTCCGGTCGGGCTGCATGTGGTGGGGCAGACGCCGTCGGTGGCAGAGCGCGGCGAGATGCTGCTGGCCATCGCGAGCGTGGGGCGGCCGGAAGCAGACGTGATGCCTTTCGGTGACACGTTGCGTGCATCGGCGCGCCGTGCGATGACGGATGAACAGGTCGATGCTGCCGCCCGTACGATCGTGCTGGCAACGGTGCAGGCCGGCGACACCGCTGCCGGTTTGCGTGAAGCGGAGCGCGCAGGCATCGCGCCGCTGGCGCTTGAACCGACGCTCGACGGACTGCTGACCATCGATGCACTGCTGTCGGTGGACGGCGAAATTCCAGGCATGCTGCGCGCGCTGGACGGTCGCTTCGTGACCGCGGCGCCGGCCGCAGACCTGGTGCGCAACACCGCCGTGCTGCCGACGGGTCGTAATCTGTATGGCTTTGATCCGTACAAGGTGCCCAGCCCGTACGCATTGCAGGAGGGCAGTGTGCGCGCGGAGCAGCTGATTGCGCGTCACGTCGCCGATGGCAATGCGTTCCCGGAGACGGTGGCGTTCGTGCTGTGGGGCACGGACAACATGAAGTCGGAAGGCACGCAGCTGGCGCAGGTGCTGGCGTTGATGGGCGTGGTGCCGCGATTCGACGGCGTCGGCCGCCTCTGCGGCGCACGACTGCTCTCGTTGCAGCAGCTTGGCCGCCCGCGCGTGGACGTGGTCGCCTCGCTCTCGGGTATCTTCCGCGATTTGCTGCCGTTGCAGGTGAAGCTGCTGGCCGAGGCCGCGTTCCTGTGCGCGAGCGCGGACGAGCCGGAGGAACGGAACTTCATCCGCAAGCACACGCTGTCGACCATGCGCGAGTTGGGGGTGGACCTCGCCACGGCGGCGCTGCGCGTCTTCGGCAACTCGGAAGGATCGTACGGCTCCAACGTGAACCTGCTGCTCGAGACGGGCCGCTGGGAGGACGAGGATCAGCTGGCCGACCTGTTCGTGCAGCGGAAAGGGTTTGCGTACGGTGCCGACGGCAAGTGCCGCCCGGGACAGCAGATCATGAAGCGCGCACTCGGCACGGCCTCATTGAGCTTCCAGAACGTGGATTCGGTGGAGCTGGGCGCGACCGACATCGACCAGTATGTCGAGGCGCTGGGTGGCGTGAACCGCGTGATCGAGCAGCAGCAGCAGAAGAAGGTCGCGTGCTACATGGGCGACCATACCGGCCGCGATGGGAAGATCCGCACGCTGGAAGAGCAGGTGGTGCTGGAGACGCGCACACGCATGCTGAACCCCAAGTGGTACGAGGGCCAGCTGGCTCATGGTTACGAGGGCGTGCGCAACATCGCGGGTCATGTCGCCACGACGGTGGGTTGGTCCTCGACCACGGGCAGCGTGCCGGGCTGGGTCTACGGCGACATGGCGCAGACCTTCGTGCTGGATGCGGACATGCGCGAGCGGCTTGCAACCCTGAATCCGTCGGCCGCGTCGGGCTTGGCGACGAAGTTGCTCGAGGCGAATGATCGCGGGTACTGGTCGCCCGATGCGGCGACACTGGACGCGCTGCGTGATGCAGCGGCCGACCTGGAAGATCGACTTGAAGGTGTGGTGGCCCGATGAGGGCCGTAATGGAAGGACCGGCGCGCGTAATGACGCGAATCGGACATGATTCCCTGGGTCAGGAGCAGTAACGTGGCAGTCTCAACGCGACTTCCCATTCTGGGAGGACAGGACGGCGAGGGCAGCGTGCAGGTGCACCTGAACCCCGAGGACAAGATCACCGGTGCATTGTGCATCGCGGTCTACGGAAAGGGCGGCATCGGCAAGAGTACGACCTCGTCGAACCTCTCGGCCGCCTTCTCGCATCTGGGCCAGCGGGTGCTGCAGATCGGGTGCGACCCGAAGCATGACTCGACGTTCACGCTGACGAAGTCCATGGTGCCGACCGTGATCGACCAGCTCGAGACGGTCGACTTCCACAGCGAGGAGCTGCGGACCGAGGACTTCGTGTTCATCGGCTACAATGGCGTGATGTGCGTGGAAGCTGGCGGTCCGCCGGCGGGCACGGGGTGCGGCGGCTACGTGGTGGGCCAGACGGTGAAGCTGCTGAAGGAGCATCACCTGCTCGAGGACACCGATGTCGTGATCTTCGACGTGCTGGGCGACGTGGTGTGCGGTGGCTTTGCGGCCCCGCTGCAGCATGCGCATCGCGCGATGATCGTGACGGCGAACGATTTCGACTCCATCTTCGCCATGAACCGCATCATCGCGGCGGTGCTCGCGAAGTCGAAGAACTACCAGGTGCGCGTGGGTGGCGTGATCGCGAACCGCAGTGCGGACACCGACCAGATCGACCGCTACAACAACGTCGTGGGCCTGACGACGACGGCGAAGTTCCCCGATCTCGATGCGATCCGTCGCAGCCGCCTGAAGAAGTGCACGATGTTCGAGATGGATTCGTCCGATCCGGCCGTGAAGGCCGTACAGGACGAATACCTGGCCTGCGCGCAGCGCCTGCTGGACGGCGTCCCGCCGCTGCTGATCCAGCCGCTCAAGGATCGCGAGATCTTCGACCTGCTCGGGTACGATTGAGGCATGGCTGCACCACTGTCGGACCTTGGAACGCCGGGCAGCCGCAGTTACACGGAGCGGCGCGCGTGGTTGCACGAGTATTTTGACCGCACGGCCGCCGCGGCATGGGCGACGCTGACCTCGGATTCCCAGGTCAGTTGGGTACGGCGCACTGTTCGTGAGGGGCGGGAGCGCATGCGGCACACGCTGTCCGGCTATTTTCCGGATGACCTGACCGGCCTGCGTGTGCTGGACGCAGGCTGCGGGACGGGTGTCCAGGCGGTTGAACTGGCTCGTCGCGGCGCCGATGTGGTGGCCATCGACCTGTCCTCGACGCTGGTGGGACTAGCCGAGACGCGGTCTGAGGGGAAGTTCAATCGAGGGACGATCGAGTGGCGGTCGGGCGACATGCTCGATGCGCAGCTCGGGACGTTTGATTACGTGGTCGCGATGGACTCACTCATTCATTACCGCATGACCGACATGCTGGACGCGTACGCTGCTTTGGCCGCCCGCACGCGCGTGGGGATGGCTGTCACATTTGCCCCGCGCACGCCGCTGCTGGCCACGCTGCATGCCGTCGGTGGCCTGTTTCCGCGTCGCGACCGCGCACCGCAGATCGAGCCGGTGGCCATGGCGTCGCTGTTGGCCGGCGTGCAGGCGGATGCGCGTCTGCGCGGGTGGTCCGTGGGCCGCACGCAACGGATCGAGAGCGGGTTCTACAAGTCGCAGGCGCTCGAACTGCGCCGCGCACCGGAGGCCACAGCATGTGGATCGTGATGATCATGCTGCTGGCCTGGTGGTTTTTCTCTCGCCAGCGGAGCTGACGGCATGATGACGCTCCCGAACCTGTTGATCGCGCTGGTCGCGATCCTGGCCGTGTGGTTCCTGTACCGCCGGACCATCGACGTCGCGGCAACGATCGATCTCGAGGCCACGTCGCGCGAGTTGCATGCGCACGTGATCCTGGAAGGCGTGGAAGTGAACGAAGGTGACGAAGTGCTGGTGCATGGCGCGCCCTGCTACATCCTGTTGAACGAGAAGCGCACGATGAGCGCGCGTGCGACGGTGTCGAAGGCCAGCCTGCCGCGACGGGCGTGGGAGCGCGTGATGGGTCGCACGCGCATCATGGAACTTTACGAAGTCGGATTCGAGGGCTGATCTTTATGTACAACATCACGAATGAACCAGCGGCATTGACGGTCGAGCCGCACACCACGGCCGAGAGCACCGCGATTGCGGCGCAGGATGCCGCGCTCAATCCGCGGTTCTACACGACCGATTTCGATGAGCTGAACAAGCTGGATTTCTCACTGATGCGCGAGCAGTGGGACGCCATGGTGAAGGAGTTCCGCGATGACCCGAACCGGACGCACTTCCGGCGGACGCCGGAGTTCGACGAGGACTTCTCGACGATGCCCGAGAAGCTGCGCAACGAGTTCGTGGAATTTCTGATCAGCTCCGTCACGGCGGAGTTCTCGGGGTGCATTTTGTACGCCGAGATCAAGAAGCGCTGCACGAACCCCGATGTGCGTGAGCTGTTCGGCTACATGAGCCGCGACGAGGGCCGGCACGCGGGATTCATCAACCACACGCTGAACGACTTCAACGTGCGCGTGGACCTGAGCTTCCTGACGCGCGCGAAGAAGTACACGTTCTTCAAGCCGAAATTCATCTATTACGCCACGTACCTGTCGGAGAAGATCGGCTACGCGCGTTACATCACGATCTTCCGCAACTTCGAGCAGCAGCCGGACAAGCGGTGGCACCCGATCTTCAAGTGGTTCGACAACTGGTGCCACGACGAGTTCCGCCATGGCGAGGCGTTCGCGGTGCTGATGCGTGCGAACCCCGAGACGCTGCAGGGCATCAACAAGTACTGGATCCGGTTCTTCCTGCTGGCGGTGTTCGGCACGATGTACGTGCGCGACCATCTCCGCGCGTCGTTCTTCGGCGAGATGGGCATGTCGGTGGACGACTACGACCGCAAGGTGATCAAGCTCACGAGCCTGATCAGCAAGCAGGTCTTCCCGGTCAGCCTGGACCTCGAGAACCCGCGCATCTGGGAGCTGTTCGAGAAGATGTTTCAGCTCACGCTGGCAATCGAGGCCACGAAGCGGACCCCGGGCATCGGCTCGGCGCTGCGCCGCGCGATGCTCAAGGCCACGGTCGCGACGACATTCGTGCAGCTCTATTTCCAGCCGGTCGAGTCCAACGTGCTGCCGGTAAACGTGCGCATGGAGCCGGTCTGGTGATGTCATGAGTGCTGCAGCCCGCGCTCCGCTGGTCGCGCGACTCGTTTCGCGCTTCGGGCCCAGTATTCTGCCGTTCGCCGACGTGGCGACGGCCGAGCTGCCGTTGCCCCGCCTGCTGCGCCTTGGCCTGCTGCAATTCACGGTTGCGATGGCGACCACGCTGCTGGCCGGCACGCTGAACCGCGTGATGATCGTCGAGCTGAAGATGCCGGCGCTGATTGTGGGACTGATGCTCGCGATTCCGCTGCTCACCGCGCCGTTTCGCGCGTTGATCGGCTACAGGTCGGACACGCACGTGTCGGTCCTTGGCTGGCGACGGGTGCCATACATCTGGTGCGGCACGATGCTGCAGTTCGGCGGTCTCGCGATCATGCCGGTGGCGCTCTTCATTCTCTCGGGCGATACGCACGGGCATCCCGGCGTCGGCATGGCGGCAAGTTTTTTCGCCTTTCTCTGCACGGGCCTCGGCTCGCACATGGTGCAGACTGCGGGATTGGCCCTGGCGACCGACATCACGCCCGAGCGTGACCAGCCACGTGTCGTTGCACTGCTGTACGTGATGCTGCTCGTCGGCATGGTGGTGTCGAGCATCGTGTACGGTGCGCTGCTGCGGCATTTCAACAAGGTCGTGCTGATCCAGGTGGTGCAGGGTGCGGCGGAGCTGACACTGCTGCTCAACATCTTCGCGGTATGGAAGCAGGAGGCACGCGGGTCCGCGCCCACGCGCAAGCCGGCAGTGCCGCGCGCCCGCTTCCTCGTGGCATGGCGGCAATTCGTGACGGAGGCACCGCAGCTCACGCGGCTGCTGGCCGCCGTCGGCATCGGCAGTTTTGCGTTCACGCTGCAGGATGTGCTGCTGGAGCCGTTCGGTGGGCAGGTGCTGCATCTGGATGTTGCCGCGACGACGCTGCTGACCGGCGTGATGGCGATCGGCGCGATCATGAGCTTTGCGATCGCCGCGAAGCGTGCTTCCGGCGGTGCCGATCCGATCCGGCTCTCGGGCGTCGGCGCGGTCGCCGGGATGTTCGGCTTCGCGCTGATCATCTTGTCGGGGGCCATCGGCTCCGCGCTGCTGCTCATGAGCGGCGCGCTGCTGATCGGGTTCGGCAACGGATTGTTCAGCATCGGCACGCTGCTGCGCGTGATGTCGCTGCCGCACAAGGGCGAGCATGGGCTCGCGCTTGGTGCGTGGGGCGCGGTGCAGGCGACTGCCGCGGGCTGTGCAATGGCCATCGCAGGAGGTATCCGCGACGGCGTCACCAGCTGGACGTCGCGCGCCGGTCTCGCCGGGGCGTCACAGAGTGCGGGCTACGAGGTCGCGTACCTCGCCGCCATCGCAGGATTGTTCGTGCTCCTGATTGTGCTTGGCCCGCTGGCAGCGCGGAGTCGAGCGGAAGTCCGGCCGGTTCCATTCGGCATTGCCGAATTCCCGGCGTAGCAGCAGTTCGCGCGAGTCCCCCACACGGAAGGAGCAGGCATGTTCAGGAATTTCACGCAGTACATCGACATCACGCAGCTGGTGCTCTATGCGTTCTGGTTTTCCTTCTTCGGGCTGCTGCTGTACCTGCGTCGAGAGGACAAGCGCGAAGGGTACCCGCTCGTGTCGAACGAGCCTGGTCGCACGGTGCAGGGCTTCCCGGCATATCCCGGCCCGAAGGAGTTCATCCCAACCCATCCGGAGCATTAGCTCATGTCTGACGTCATCATTCCGAAGAATTCCCGTCCGGTCGATTCAAACTTCGGTTCGCCGCTCGAGCCGATCGGCAATCCGCTGACTGCCGGCATTGGGCCAGGTTCCTGGGCTGATCGTGCCGATCGTCCTGACCTGACCATCAAGGGCGCTCCCCGCATCGTGCCGATGCGCGTGGCCACCGACTTCTTCGTGGCACACGAAGATCCCGATCCGCGCGGTCTGGACGTGAAGGGCATGGATGGCGCGGTGGGCGCGAAGGTCACCGACATCTGGGTCGATCGCAGTGAGCCGGGCGTGCGGTATCTCGAGGCGACGTTGCCCGATGGCACGACCCGCCTGTTCCCGGCGCCATTCCTGACCGTGCCGCGTCCGTCGAACTGGCTGCCGTTCATGAGCCCGTCGCCGTCGGCCACGCATGTGCAGATCCATGTGCTGAAGGCTGCGGACTTCAGCAACATTCCGCAGGTGAAGACGGCAGATCTCGTGACGCTGCTCGAAGAGGACAAGATCAGTGCGTACTTCGGTGCCGGCTCGCTGTGGAATTCCGAGCTCCGATTCGGCCCGTTGATGTGATGACCGAGCTTGTCGAGCATGTAGGCCCCGACGGGGAGGTCAGCCGACTCCCCGCGGGGGAGCGCGTCCTCTGGTCAGGCGCGCCGGACCGGCGGTCGCTGGCGCGGTATTTCCTGCGCGAGCGATGGGTGCTGGCGTTCGTGGCGTTCTCGTTCGCGGTCGGTGCCGCTGATGCGCTGCAGCATGCCGATGGCGCCATCCCGCGACTGATCGGCGTGTCGACGCTGAGCCTGATGCTCGCCACCATCGCGGTCGTCAGCATCCGGCTGTTCGCCTGGCGACTGTCCAACACGTCGACGTATGTGATCACCGACCGGCGGGTGTTCTTCAACATTGGCATCGTGCTTCGCGCCGACGCGAACATTCCGTACTCCAGCGTCGAAGACGTGGATCTGCAGCGCCGTTCCGACGGATCTGCCGACTTGATGGTGACGCTCACCGGCGCGCAGGAGATTCCGTGGCTGTTGCTGTTTCCGCACATGACCTGGCGCGGGACCCATCGTGGTCGACCCACATTCCGTGCACTGCGCGACCCGCAGTTGGCAGCGGACGCCGTGGTGCGTGCGCTGCGCGCCTACCAACAGCCCGACGCGCCTGATCTCTCTGGTGCCACGGCGATCCCGGTCTCCATGTCACCGCGAAGCCAGTCACCGTCAGTCACTCCGTCACCCGCCTGAAGGTCGTGCGGGTTCGAGGCACCACAGCATGGTGACGTTCGAAAGCCTGGTGTGCGGCAACATCGTGCGTCGTCATGCGCGCACGTTCGCGCTGGCGAGTGCGTTCCTGCCGCTCACGAAGCGCCGGGCCACCTATGCGCTGTATGCGTTCTGCCGCCTCGCGGACGATGCCGTGGACCGCGCGGGCCCCGACGGGCGCGAGGCCGTCCGCGAGACGCTGACGCGGCTCCGTACGCAGCTGGATGCGGCGCTGCAGGGGCAACCCTCGGGACCGGTGATGCACGAGACGGCGTGGGCGATCAGGCGCTTCGGTATCCCGCTCGCGCCCATCGATGAACTGGTCGACGGCGTGGCACGCGATCTCGACCCGACCGACTACATCGACTGGCCGTCACTCAAGGCGTACTGCGAAGGGGTGGCGAGCAGCGTGGGCGAGTTGTGCACGCATGTCTTCGGCGTGACCGGACCTGAATCGAATCGTGCGCGTGCGATCGTGTGCGCACGCACGCTGGGTGTCGCGATGCAGGTGACGAACATCCTGCGCGACGTGGGCGAGGATGCGGCCAACGGCCGCTGCTATCTGCCCGACGACGCGTTGCGCCGCGCCGGCCTGACGCGCGAGCAGGTCGTTGCACGCGAGGTCGACGTCAGGTCGCCTGCCTGGCGCGCCATGATGCGCGAGTTCGTCGCGCTGGCGCGCGACTTGTACCGCGACTCGCTGCCCGGCATCGGCATGCTGTCGCCCGACGCGCAGCGGTGCGCCCAGGCCTGTGCCGTGGGCTACGCCGCCATCCTCGAGGCGATCGAGGAAGCGAACTACGACACCATGTCGGTGCGCGCACACATCGGCTTCCGGCGCAAGACGAAACTCATGCTCTCGCTGTACATGGTGAGCGATCCGGCAGCACTCGTGGCCGGTCAGCCCGCCGTCGCCTGACGATCAGGCCCTGAAGCGCAGCCACTCGAGCATCGCAGCCACCGGCTGCACGCGATCGAGTTCGTTGAAGATTTTGTGGTAGAGCGTGTCAAAGCGGCGCGTCGTCACGACGGACAGCGGAGCCGCGAACGCGAACTCCTGTGAGCCACGCGGGTTCACCAGCCGGTCTGCGCCTGCGTACAGCAGCAGTGTGGGTGTGCTATATCGCGGCGCTGCGACCCGTACGGTGACGTCGGCCGTCATGATCGCATGCGCGAGCGACGCCAGAGCGAACAGAGTAGGTAGGTCACAAGTTTGCACGCCGTGTCGTGCAACGGTGAAGTGCCGCGGGCTCCGGCGCCAGCAGGCGCAGAGCCATGCACGGCTCGATCACGCGCCTGAGCTGAACGCGTCACGCGCCCGGATCGCAGGATCCGGGCGCGTGACGAGGGCGATGCACTACACGAGCGTGTTACGGCATCTGTCGAGCGGGCACTGAAGGTGCAGCGGGCATCGCGGCACCGAGTGTGTCTCCCATCGACGGCATCGCCATCGTCGACGCGACACTACCAAGCTTCGCGCCGCTCGGTGTCATCACCGGCTGCGTGAGCGGTGTCCCGTCGTACATCGGCTTACCGGCCGCATCCAGCGGACCACTGATCGCATCCCAGCCCGGCGCGCCCCAGAGTGCAGGGTAGTCCTTCACCATCTTCGCCCCGTACAGCGGCTTGTAGACACCATTGTGGCAGGTGATGCACTGCGCTTTCGGTGCATCGCCATGTTCACCAAGCCTGCTGCGCGGGTACACTGGCTGCAGCGGGTTGAGATAGTTCATGTTCACGTCGCGGAGCATCGTCGATCCGTAGAGCGCCACGACGCGCTTTGGCGTCGATTGTTCCCAGGATGTCCAGGCCCGCGAGTTGTGGCAGTACGTGCAGTTCACACCGAGTGCGTTCGACTGCGTCACCATCAGGGCATACGTGTTGTATGTCTGTCGGATGGCGGTGCGGTTGCCGTTGTTCGGCTCGACGGTGTGTGTCTGCACGCGGACGTCGTCGCGATCCAGGTAGTGCCGCAGGATCTGGTTCTCGGTCGTGTAAAACCAGAGGCCCTTCGGCAGCGGCTGGCCGCGATGACAGGTGTAGCATGTGACACCGGTGCCGCCCACGTGGTTGGTGTAGTCGCTGTTCACGCGCCGCGTCATGCGGAGCATCATGCGAGCCACCAGCTTCGTGTAGATCGGCTGTCCCTTTGCCGAGTCGGCGGCAAAGTTCGCGGTGTTGTGGCAGTACGCACAGTTGCCTGCGTTACCGGCCACCCAGGCGCTCATCGCGGTCATCGTGCGCCCGAATTCGGCGGCGCTGATGTCGGTGAGGACCTGCACGTTCTTGTACTGCCCCGGGGGGCCTGGTGGTGCCGGAGGAAGCGGCTTCGGAGCCTGGTTGTACGCCGCGGTCTTCGCGATGTCATCCGGATCGTAATTCGTCTCCATGCCGACACCCGCGAAGCCATGCTGCGCAATCTGCTTCGGGCCCGGCTTCAGCACGTCTGGTCCATTTCTGCAGGCGCCCAGCACCGCCAGCGAGAGCAGTGCGGCCGCGAGACGCACAGTCGGTCGTGTGCTCATGGTGTGGTTCCCGCTGGCAGTACGACCTTGCCGTCACTCGCAATCTCGACGCGACGGTTCAGGCGACGGCCTTCGGGCGTGTCATTCGACGCCGTGGGCTTGGTCTGGCCGAATCCGCGTGCCCTGATCCGATCGGCAGCGATGCCGTACTTCGTGGTGAGCATGTCGCGCACACGCTCGGCGCGATTCTGGCTGAGCGACAGGTTCGTGGTCGGGTCACCGGCATTGTCCGTGTGGCCCTGCACCTCGACCTTGAGCGTCGGGTACGTGGTCATCAACGCTGCCAGGTTAGCCAGCTCCGCAGTCGATTCGCCGCGCAATGCATCCATACCGGTCTCGTAATACACCGCGCTCATCACGAACAATCCGTCGGCATTCAACGAGTCGCGCATGTTGGCGCTGGTCAGCACCGGCTTGTTGTACGTCTCCACGTCGCCAGAGAGCTGTGCGCCCTGAGGAATGGGGAGCCGCTGCGGCACTAGCTGTCCGGTGGCATCACGCATCATGCCCGGAAACGAATCCGGTGCGACACCCATGTACTGGCCTCGCAGGTAGGGTGCCTGTTCCGCCTTCGCTTCGTAGAGCACCGGATAGCTTGGCGCCACGCCGTGCTTCTGCGCCCAGAGGAACCAGTTATCCACCGCCGTTCCTGTGAGGAGGATGCCGATACCGCCGGTCAACGTCGTCAGCGTCGCGAACCAGAAAGCCCACCGGTGAATGGATTCCACCGTGGCGTTGAAACCCATCGTCCAGCGCCAGAACAGGCCCATGCGCTCAGCAGCGGTACCACGGTCCGTGACTTGCTCGATTTCGCGCTCTCCGCCGTAGCGGCTGGCGGCGAGCACCGTTGCCGCATGCATCGCGAAGAGCAGGGCAGAGCCGTACAGAAACACGATCGACAACATGTGAAACGGATTGTAGAACAGGTTCCCGTAGCGGATGGAGAATGACGCGGTCCAGTCCAGGTGCGGGAAGATTCCGAACGGTACGGCCTCCGACCAGCTGCCCACGAGCAACGGGCGGAAGAAGCCAAGCGTCAGGTACAGGAAAATCGCCGAGGCGAACGACCAGACGATGTGCGAACCCATCCCAAGTGCACGCGTGCGCTGGTACAGGCGCACCCACCAGAGCAGGATCGACAGCGTGAGAAAGAATCCGGCGAGCAGCCACCAGCCACCGTCATTCAGCGGCGGGAGATGCAGGCCGTACCGCGGAGCGGGTGGTTCGAGCGACAGCCAGGGGAGCTGCCGGACGAACTGCACCGGGCTCCAACCGACCGAGCGCCACATGTTCAGGCCGATGATCTCGAAGGCCAGGAAGCCGAAGATCAACGAAAAAACGCCAGTCACACCCAGATAGATGGGTCCGATCTGCGCGTCGCCGATTTTCCCCGCCCAGTAAGAGAGGAACGGCTTGCCGTCACGTCCCCACGTACCGCCGCGAAGCGGTACACCGGGATCGACCGGCGCGTGCACCTGCACGCGCGTCCAGAGGTTCTGGTTTTCTAGCATCGGCGCATCACCTCGGAGCCCAGAAGGGCAGGACAAGCCACCAGTTCCACCAGTCTGCCCAACCGCGCGTCCAGAACGGACCGCTGATCACGATGCAGATGGCGCTCCAGAGCCCGGCGTTGAGTGCCAGGAAGAGGCCAAGGCGATGGATGCCGATCGCGCCGATGGAGTAGCCCACCGCGTCGCGAAAGAAGGAATTTTCATGCTCGCTCGTCTTCACGCTCTCACCCTTCGGCGGGCTGGTCACTGACAGGATCAGTGAGCCATGCATCGCAAGAGCAAGATTGTTGGTGAAGAAGAACGTCACCGCGATCATGTGCGCGGGGTTGTAATGGAAATGCTGGAACTGATAGCCGACGTTCGACACCCAGTCGAGATGACTGAGGATGCCGTACGGAAAGCCATGACCCCATGCACCCAGCAACACCGGGCGGATGATCACGAGCGTGATATAGGCCAACACCGCGACGGAGTACGCCACGGGCACATGATACCCCATGCCCAGCTTGCGGCTGATTTCAGCCTGTCGCAGGACCCAGGCAACGAATGACCCGGTGGCCAGCAACGTGATGATCTGCCACAATCCGCCGGCACGCAGCGGTGCCAGCCCGAGACCGTAGCTCAGGTCCGGTGGGGCAATGTTGATCTGCCAGAGATTCCATGTCGGCCCGATCGCCGCGCCATAGACGCAGAGGGCCGTTCCGAGCAGGGCGCAGAACACCGAGACCACGCCGAAGAATCCGACATAAAACGGTCCGATCCAGAAATCGAACAAGTCACCGCCGAGGAGGGTGCCGCCTCGCACGCGATACTTGTATTCGAAGGACATCATCGCCATCGATTGTCGCTCCTTGCAGGCACGTCCGTGACGACGGTTGCCGCGGCCATGGCGCCGGGTGTCTCACGTGATCTGGACACGTGAAACCACCCGGGCCGCAGCCCGCGCGCCGTCGTTACCGACTTGCCGGCATCGGGGTGAGCGCGTCTGACGTCGACACTTGGGCGGCGTTCCCATCAGGGTCGAGCCAGTTGTAGCGGGTCGTGCTGAGCAGAATGAAGTGAATGACCAGCGACAACGCGAACATGAACGCGAAGATGCCGACCATCAGACGCTTGGGGTCGAAACCCTGCCACATTTTGTAGATCATGGGGTTTCTCCTCAGCTCAGGAAGCGAGTGGCGGTGTGTGCGGCGTCAATCAGCTGCGCTGCGCCGTAGGAGAGCGGCTTGCCGAACCACGGACGCCACTGCCAGACCATGTAGTGGAAAATCGCGGAGAAGAATGCGAAACCGACAATCGTCAGCATTGCCAACGAGTGTACGCCACGTGCTTCTTCGTCTGTCATCGGGGGCTTATCCATTCCAACCTCGAGAAATGGGGTGCTGCACGCTCCTGGCGCAGCGCAGGGCACGACATTGAATCCCGTCGTGCAGGGACGAACGACCCACCAGCGTGCGCTGGCCCAGATACAGGTCGCCCGTGTTGACCAGACACCACACCAAGAGGGCATGCGTGCCTGATATCGAAAGGCTGCCGTCAATCCCGACCGACTGGCCCTGTGTTGAACATTCATCCTTCGTGACCGCTGCCGGGCTGCGCTGGCATGTGCAGCGCGCCGGTCGCGGACCCACCATCGTATTGATCCACGGCACCGCCGGTGCCACGCATACGTGGCGCGAGGTGTTCCCGCTGCTCACGCCCGTTGCGGACGTCATCGCCTTCGACCTGCCGGGCCACGGCTTCACCACCGGAGCCACGGCAGACCAGCTCTCGCTCGAAGGCATGACGCTCGCCGTACGCGCGCTGCTCCTGACGCTCGACGTGATCCCGGCGCTCGGTGTCGGGCATTCCGCAGGCGCAGCAGTGCTGCTGCAGCTTGCGTCGTACCATGAGGTCGCACCACGATCAGTCATTGGATGCAACAGTGCACTCGTTTCCATCAATGCACTAGGGGCAATGTTGCTGCCGTTGTCGCGGGCGGTCTTTGATGCCGGTCCGGTGCGCGCGTTCGCCGCCGCGCTGCTCCACAGCGGGTCGTTCGCGCGCACCCTGCTGCGCTCTACCGGCTCCAGACTCGACGTCGCACAGGAGGCGCGATACGTGTCGCTGCTGGCCGATGACGCGCGTGTCGGTGCAGTGCTTGGCATGATGACGCGCTGGGACCTCGCAGCGCTCCAGGCAACGTTCCCGCGCATCAGGATTCCGGTCACGCTCGTGCATTCCCGCAACGAACCCTGGGTCTCGTACGACGAACTGCTGGACGCGACGCGTGCGTTGCCGATGCGCTCCGTGGTGGACATGACCCCCGCAGGCCACCTCATCCCGGATGAGAAGCCGACGCAGCTGGCCGACGTGATCATGTCGGCACTGGCAGCACTCGGTCCGCGCACCGGCTGACGCTCACGCATACGCACCACCGCGCATCGCGCGACGCGAGGCCAGCACATGATCACGCGTCACCGACGAGTCCTTCAACTCGCGTGCATCGCGCTCCGCGAAATCACGGATACGCTTCGCCGCCGAGATGCGGATCAGCACCGGCTGCTCCTCGAGCAGCTCCTCGAGTGCGGCCTGCGCTTCATCGGTCCACGGCAGTTCCTGGTGCAGGCGAGATGGCGTGGCCTCCACCTTGTCCATGTCCGTCGCCAGCGGCAGGATGTTGAACAGCGCATCGAACAGCGCGTTGCAGACTTCCTGAATCAGGTACGTCGCACCCGAGTAGCCCATGAACGGCGTGCCGAGGTGCCGACGGATGATCGCGCCCGGAAAGGATGCCGGGATGTACATCGCGCGCGAACCCTGCTCGGCCATGTACATCCGCTCGTTGTAGCTGCCGAACATGATCAGCGGCGGTGTGGTGCGGATTGCCTCGCGCACCGCGGCATTGTCGGGCTTCACGCCCGGTCGACGCGCGAATGCGAAGGTGCACGGCAGGCCCATCTCGGTCTCGAGGAAGTGCCGCACACCGCGCGAATAAGTCTCATTCGCGACGATGGCAAAACTCGCCGTGCCGAAGAAGTCCTGCGTGACACTGCGCCAGAGATCCCACAGCGGCTTGATCGTGGTGTGCTTTTCCTTTTCGATGAAGGGCTCGGGATCAATGCCAAGCAGTTCACCAAGCTTTCGCAGGAACTTCGTGGTCGAGTGCAGGCCGATCGGCGCCTGCAGGTATGGCCGGTCGAGTGACTCGCACAGCATGCGGCCGAACTCGCGATACATGCACACGTTCACGTCGCCGTCGACCAGACGCGGCACATCGGCGAGATGACTGCCGAGCGGGAAGACCATGTTGATTTCCGCGCCGATGCCCTCCACCAGCCGACGGATCTCCGCCAGATCGCTCCACGTGTTGAAGTAGCCGTACATCGGGCCAATCAGGTTCACACGCGGTTTTGCGCCGGCAGCGCGTTCCGTCGGCTTCGGCATCACGCCCTTCTTCAACCCGTACTCGGTCCAGAGCCAGTACAGTGCGCGATCGGCTGCCTGCCACTGGTCCTCGTCAATGGTTCTCGGCAGGAACCGCACGATGTTCGTGCCTTCCGGTGTCACGCCACCGCCGATCATCTCGGCGATGCTGCCCGTCACGACGACGGCGGGCAACTCGGGATCGAGCGTGGTGTGCGCGCGACGCATCGCGCCTTCGGTGCCGTGCTGCCCAAGCTCCTCTTCGGACAAGCCGGTGACGACGACCGGCAACTCGTGCGGCGGCAGTGCATCGGTGTAGTGCAGCACCGACGTCACAGGCAGATTCTCGCAGCCCACCGGACCGTCGATGACGACCTGCAATCCCTTGATCGCGGTGAACGCGTACACCGCACCCCAGTAGCCGCCAGCGCGATCATGATCGAGGACGAGCATCAGGCCATCTCCTCGGCCTTGCGCTGCCGGGCAACCTTCGCGAGGTGGCGCTTGTAGTGCTCGCGAAACTCGGGACGATCGACCGGCACCGCTTCCCACACACCGGCATTGATGCCTTCACCGACGCCGTCGAAGAACGCCTTCATCTCGTCGAAGCGATGCTTGTTGCCGAGTGCGGCGTTGATCACCGTTGCCAGCGAGCCGGCCCCAGCCGGCCCCATCAGCGGACGCGCCGAGATCAGGTTGGTGAAGTAGAGCGACGGAATGCCACGCTCCTTCGCCTTCTGCACCACCGGCGTGGTGCCGATGGCCAGATCGGGCTGAAACGCTTCCATTGCCTGCAGGTCCTGCTCGAGTGATGCGCGATATTGCACGTGCACGCCGCGCGCCTCGAGCCAGTCGCGATCGGCGGCGCTCCATGGTGTCTTGGGGCAGGCGGTGCCGACGTACTTGAGGTCAGCGCCACTCTCCACGAGCAGGCGTGCGACGAGCAGTTCCGAGCCCTCGTAGCCGCTCATCGTGATGCGGCCCGTGATCGGCTTCGCAGCAAGTGCGGCCTTGATCGCCGGCAGCACACCGTTCTGTGCAGCGGCGATCTTGTCGGCACTCACACCGCAGGCTTCACCGATGTTGCGCAGCCAGTCTGCCGTGCCGTCATGTCCGACCGGTGCAGAGCCGACGATGGGACGACCCGCATACTCGAATTCGCGGAAGGCAGCGGTGTAGAACGGGTGGATCGCAGCGACTGCGGCGCAGTCGAGGGCGGCGTACAGTTCACGCCACTCACGCGTCGGCACCACCGGTCCGGCCGCAAGCCCGAGCGGTGCGAGCAGCATGCCGATGCCGACCGGATCGGCGGGGAACATCTCACCCACCAGCGTCACCGTGGGCCTGTCGCTCCTGCCTCCACGGGGTGCGGCAACCGGCCCCTGCTCGGCCTCAGTGCGCGCGTAGCGCAGCATGGCGCCCGAGAGCACGTCCTTCGCCTCCGCGTGCGTGGGCACGCCGAAGCCCGGCACGTCGATGCCGATGATGCGGACGCCGTTGATCTCCTTCGGCAGCAACTGCAGCGGAACGCCGGATGCCGTCGGTACGCAGAGATTCGTGATCACGATCGCGTCATACAGCTCGGGATCGGCCATCTTGAACACCGCGTCGCGGATGTCCTCGAACAGCTGGCCCGTGACGAGCGTCTCGGAGTTGAACGGCACGTAGCCCACGGTGCGACGCGCGCCGTAGAAATGACTCGTGAACGTCAACCCGTAGACGCAGCATGCGCTGCCGCTCAGGATCGTCGCGGTGCGGCGCATGCGCAGTCCCACGCGCAGCGACCCGAATGCCGGACACATGGACTGGGGCTGGTCGTGCGGCCCCTTCGGATAATCCTTTGCATACTGCTCCAGGATTCCACCCTTGCCGCTCGCCATCGCCGCCGCCTTCATCTGCTCGGCACCTGAATGGCATCCCACGCCGTCAGTCGGTGCGGCAGCGATCACCGGCAACGGCAGGCGCGGGCTGGTGTCGGTGCCGGTTGCGGCCTGACCATCGTTCGACATCGGTGCCGTGGCGGCATCGTCGTAGACGGCTTCGTAATTCACCTGCGTGTGCGTCTCGTCGAGCGACATCGTCTCCGCCTCAGACCGAATCGTAAACGACTTCAAGCGTGGCCTTGTTCATCTCTTCGCGGCCGCACATGTCGAGGAAGCTGGCCGGCTCGAGGACGACGTTGCGCCCCACGGTGTCGGCCGAGAACAGGTTGAGCAGCTCATCCTGCGTGAGCGGATGCGGACGCACCGGTGGCGCGTTGGCGACGTTCTCCGCCAGCTCGGCAAACAAACTGCCCCACTCGCCGCCCGGAATGCCGATGATCTCGTAGTTCGCGCTCTTCTTCCGGATGTCGTCGTTGGCCGGGATCTTCGCAAGGATCGGGATGCCGACCTTGTTCGCAAACGCCTCCGCTTCACCAGTGCCGTCATCCTTGTTGATCACGACGCCCGCGACGCCCACGTTGCCACCGAGCTTGCGGAAGTACTCGACCGCCGAGCAGACGTTGTTTGCCACATACAACGACTGCAGATCGTTGGACGCGACCACGATGACCTTCTGGCACATGTCACGCGCGATGGGCAGGCCGAACCCACCGCACACCACGTCGCCCAGGAAGTCCAGCAGCACGAAGTCGAAGCCCCACTCGTGGAATCCGAGCTTCTCCAGCGTCTCGAAGCCGTGAATGATGCCGCGACCGCCGCAGCCGCGGCCCACTTCCGGTCCGCCGAGCTCCATCGCGAACACGCCATCCCGCTTGAAGCAGACATCGCCAATGGCGACCTGCTCGCCAGCGAGCTTCTTCTTCGACGAGGTCTCGATGATGGTCGGGCAGGCCTTGCCACCGAACAGCAGCGACGTCGTGTCGCTCTTCGGGTCGCAGCCGATCAGCAGCGTCTTCTTGCCCTGCTGCGCCATCATGTACGACAGGTTCGCCAGCGCGAAGCTCTTGCCGATGCCGCCCTTGCCGTAGATCGCGATGATCTGCGTCTCCTTGGTGACCGGTCGCTTCTCGATCGGTTCGTCATCCGGCGCCGACGCCTCGTCGCGGAGCGTCTGGTGCATTCTCGCGAGCACGTCGTCCTGGGCAGGGGCCTGCTGTGTCGTCATTCGGGGTGACTCCAGTTGAGGATCATCTTGACACATGTCGCATCACCGAACGCCGTCGCGTACGCCTGCGCTGCATCGGCAGCGGGCACGCGGTGCGTGATGATGTCGTCCAGCGAGAGTTCACCATTCGTCACCATCGCCGTCACATCCGCGAGGTCGCGTGGCGTGAACTCGGCCGTGATCTTGAGCTGCATGGCTCGCATGAATGCAAGCGGAAATGCGAATCGGACCGGTTCGTGATAAAAGCCGCCGAGCACGATCTCACCACCGCGCGCGAGCCGCGGGATCAGCGTGTCGAGAATGTCAGTGGCACCGCTCAGCTCGAGGATGCGCTGGTAATCGCGTCGCGGATCATGGTCGGGATGCAGCACGGTGTAGCCCACCGCACCGCTCACGCGCGCCGGATTGATCTCCCACACCGTGGGCGCCGGTGCGCCAAGCGCGACGACGAGGCGTGCCGCGAGTCGGGCCAGTGACCCATGCCCGACGATCAGATCAGGGCCAGCGCCGTCGGTGTGGGTGCGCAGCGCATGCAGTGCCGTGGCGGCGAGTGACAGCAGCACGCCGCGATCACCGAGTCCAGCAGGGAGGAGGTGTGTGCGCTCGCCGGCGACCACCAGCGTCGCCGCTGCGCCTCCGAACAGTCCGCGTGTCTCGCCGAAGCACCGTGCGCCAGCCACGAACACGGCGTCACCGACCACGCGATTCGACAGTGGGCCTGCGTGCGTGATGATGCCGACGCTTTCGTAGCCCGGCACCAGCGGGTAGCCCAGGCCGGGAAAGGGCGGCATGGTCCCCGTGTAGAGCAGTCGCTCGGTGCCGGTGCTGATGCCGGTGTGCTGCACCGCGATCATCACATCGGCATCGCCGGGTTCGTCGAGCGGAAGCGCGCGCAGGGCGAGCGATCCCGGTTCGTCGAACACGACAGCGAGTGACTTCACGCGACGAACTCCGACTGGCAGATAAGAAGACGGGGCACAAGTGTCAACCTACCCGTACAACACGGACCGTCAATAAAAATTGACAGATTCTCGGGTGTCAGGCACTCGCGGTGGCAGGCGAGTCATTTCCGAGCGTCATTGCCGTGTCTCCTTCATCGACTTGCACCATCAAAATCCGGTTTTGCTGGTTGCGTCGGTTGTTCGGCGTCACACCTGCGCGGCAATGATCCCGGTGTGCACCGGATAGCGCGTCGGCACCAGTCGCGTCTTCGTGAAACCGGCCGCCCGGAGCAGTGCCTGATGCTGTGCGATGGTGCGGGTTCGGCCGCGGCCCATGGCGAAGAGGTAGAAGCCGAAATAAGCGTCCCCGACCCGTTCGGCGCCCTTGATGCCGGAAAACGGTTCGACCACCAGCAGTGTCCCGCCCGGCTCCAACGCTTCGCGGGCGCGGCGGAGCACCGTCAGCGCCACCTCGTCGCCATGATCCAGCAGCACACGGACGAGCGTGATCAGATCAGCGCCGACGGGTAGCGCGTCAGTCTGGAAGTTTCCGGCATGCACCGTGGAGCGCTGCTCGAGGCCGTTGGCCTTGAGCTGGGCCGTGGCATGCACGGCGACCGCGGGCAGGTCGAAAAGCATCAGGTCCAGCGCCGGCGCACGCTCACCCATCAGGGCCACGAATGCGCCGATGCCACCGCCGACGTCCAGCAGCCGCCGGTGCCGGGCCACGGGATACGCATCCATCACCTCCTCAGCCAACGGGGGGACGGTCGACGCCATGAGGTCGCTGTACCGGGCTGCCGCGGCCGGGTCGACATCCTCGGGCCGACCGGCCTCCCCATACGGGAAGTAGGCCGCAATGGCGGTCTGGCTGCGGTGCGGGTCGCGCAGCATCGCGACCGGGTCGAGCAGATCGCGATATAAAAGCTGGTTGTGCTCGATCAGCTTCTCGAGGCCGGTGTTCGGCGCGATCGACGCACCGTTCACGGTCAGCCGCCAGCGCCCATCCTGCGTTGCCTCGACCAGGTCCAGAGCCGCCGCGGCGCGGACCAATCGCTCGGTACCCTCCAGCGGCAGTGCAACTGCCACAGCGATCTCGTCCATGGAGAGTGGCCCGTTGCGCAGCTTGCCGAACAGGTTGAGCTGTACGCCGGCGTACAGCACCTGTGAGTACACGAACCCGCTGCAGAGGTCGAACAGCTCTCGGGCGTGCCGACGAGCGATGAACCGCGTCAGGACGAACGAACCCGCCCAGCGCTGGAAGCCGGGCGAGGCGGCCATGCGGTTGCGCCAGTCCGCGATGCGATCGGCGAGCGAGAGGCGACCGCTAGCGGTCGCAGCATGCGCGCGTGCACCGGAAACATGTGGCGGAACAACGGCGATGGCCGCGGGCTCTTGACGATCAGACATGAAAAGGCGATCCGGTCCTGACGGAAAAAGGGCGCGACGCGGCTCGTGAAGAAAACGGACAGCCGCGATGCTGCATTGTCATGCAAGCAAAACAAGCACTCTGTCAAGCTTGCTGGACGGTGGAGCCGGGAGCACCTTCCCTCGTCGAGCGAGTGATCCACCGAATTCCGAGGACCGTGTGCGCGTTGCCTTTCCGTTCAGTGCAATCGTAGGACAGGAACAGATGAAGCTCGCACTGCTCATCGCGACGGTGGATCCGTCCGTGGGTGGTGTGCTCGTGCTGGGCGATCGCGGCACCGGCAAGTCGACCGCGGTCACGCTCGACGCGGGCTTCGTCGAGGCGCTCACCTCGCTGAAG